>Ga0224501_10000211_pt1 | contig 53136 bp, 32 predicted proteins | sample SF_Oct11_sed_USG_4_FD_169105 | JGI IMG/M metagenome (GOLD analysis project Ga0224501, IMG submission 169105) | Sediment microbial communities from San Francisco Bay, California, United States - SF_Oct11_sed_USGS_8_1 | ecosystem: Environmental > Aquatic > Marine > Sediment | place: USA... | reverse complement strand
ATATATATACATAGGAGTACTAGCAACAATTCTCCATTTAAAACCTAGCAGAATCAGATCTATATGTGCGTGTGTGTGTTTCCTTATAAGCTGATGGGGTGCATTTTTCTCCTGAGGCCACCTTTATGAAGGTTTGGCTTTGAACAGCTAGTAATAGTGGATACATGTATACGTGTATGTAAGATTGCCCTGATGTATACATAAGCCTGTAAAATCCGGTTTCCGTGAAATAAGGGATAAAGATAACTTGCTTTTCTTGAAAGCTTAAAGCTCAAATTCGCAATTTTATTGCAGCCAACATGAATGCAAGAAAAATCACACTAGTTGGTCGTTGAACCGTAATTGTTTTTAGGCTGTGAATGATGCCAAAACGGAGCTGAAATTCCTCATCGTTTACTTGCATGGTGATGACCATCAAGACACCGCCTCATTCTGCCGACAGACTCTTAGCAATACTGAAGTTATTGAATTCCTTAATGCTAACTGCATCTTTTGGTCTTGCAATATTAACAGTGGCGAAGGTTACAGAGGTGGGTTCTTGTATTCACTGCACATACCATCTAGATATGCAGAAAAGTTGTTAATACAACGCAAATAGCGTGTACTGTACCGTCTAGTCATAATTCTATCGGCTGATCTCCGACTTTATTCGGTATTTAGCAAAACCATGTGTTTAGTGAGCCCTTTACTATATCTACTGCGCCACCACGCCAGTTACTGCAGACTATCCTGCGCAGTCTGTCAAGATCTTAGAGTTATCTTTCCTTCGCCTAACTGAACTTTGGTACAAACTAATGTTGTAAAATATGTTGATGCCCGTGTGGATAAAGGTATCAACAGATACAGGCATTGTATTATGCATGCTTATCCATAGTGTACTTGTAGTTTCCATGGCGTTAAGAGAAAACACTTATCCATTCTTGGCTGTTATTGTACTCAAGGATAACAGAATGACGGTGGTGGCCCGGATTGAAGGTGCAATAAGTAAGTAATAATGGTACCAATGCAGATACATGTTTTGAAATTTTAGTGCAGGTGGATTATTAAATCAGATAACTTGATAGTATGATAAACCACCTAAAACACACCAAATAGCTGACGGCTGTATCGTAGGGATTGTGAGCTTCCTACTGTTGTCACGTTTACTCTGATGATAACAATTATTATGAGAGTTGTTTCCTAACAATAGGTGGAGCTCGCTGAAACAACGTTTCTCATCCAGAGGCACTTTTGAAACAATAAAAAAAACCTGTTGCTATAGTGTGCTGAGCTATGAGAGCATCCATAGAGTTCTGTAGTCATTAGGTCTGTAGTGTCATTCAGATGATTTAATGTGTGATGAACAACTTAGGTGCTGAAGACCTGCTGCGGTCTCTATGTTCTATAAAAGAGGACAATGAAATGCATCTGCTGGCGGCACGGTTGGACCGAGATGAGCGCCGAATGAACCAGACAATAAGGGAGGAGCAGGATGCTGCGTATCTAGAATCGGAAAGACAAGACAGAGAGAAAGTAAGGCCTACTTCCTGTCGGTATTAGCAGTGTGGCCGATCTTGCTTCAGAAGCTATACTGTGGGAATAACAGGATACCTCAGTGGTAGAGAACTGGGCTTACAATCACATGAACCTCGGTCATGGCTCTCGTTGCATGAGCTCCCCGCATCGATTCTATCTCTATGATGTAGTTAAGCACTGATTCTTACCCGCGTACATTTCTGTGCTAGAATCATAACTAGTGAACTAGTGGTCTCCACCCCAACAACTTCAGTACAACTGTCAGCAAGAAGGCCTTCTGAAAAAAGCTATACCGCGACTGTTGGTCACGGTGTGAGCAAAGACATGCGTTGATTTTCATTTAAGGAGAGAAAGCGACAAGAGGAGCTGGATGAGGCTCGACGGGCTGAAGAAGAACAGGAGCGACTAGAACAAGAGAGAATCGCCAAACAGCTGGTTAACTCATTAGTGCTACTAATTCACAACCATCTCAAATGTTTTTATTATTGTATTTTCATCTTCATGTCTGCAGGATTTTGATTGCATTCCAAAATTTTATCTGCAATATTTTCAGTTGGTTCGGTCTTTTGCTAATGATTCTTACCATAACCATGCAAAACTTCACTCTCTATATTGTTGCACTTTCACGCATTGACCTTGGGTAAAGTTTTCAGCTCTGGTAAATGTTGATAATCCGGTTTGTTTTAATAGGATCTGGAGAAACAGAAACAGATCTGGCAGTCAGAGTTACCAGCTGAACCTGAATCTGATCACCCTGACTGCATAAGAATTCTTATAAAGTTGCCAAGCAACACGAGGCTGGAGCGTCGCTTTCTCAAGACTCACTCGCTTAAGGTGAGCCTCTGTTTGTGAATGATGATGCACAGCAACCATGCAATGAAAGGGTGTTTGAATTCGCAAGTCCTGAAATGATAATTACCGAGTAGAAATTCTTTGCAATTTCCTGTATGGGCAAATGAGAGCTACTGAAGAGGGACCATGCTTAGGCTCGTTATAAAATTTACAGAGTAACTAGTTTGGTTGATCACCTTCCTTTTGTTTGCAGTATCTTTATTACTATGTGGTCTGCCATGAAGAAGCGCCAGAGAATTTGGACATCATGACAAGCTTCCCCCGAAAGACATTACCGTGCAAGCCATCCCCTGACTTTGAACCCCCCACATTTGGGGAGCAAGGATTAAACAAATCTGAAATGCTTTTAGTACAGGATCATGATGCGTAGGTTAGGCATCTGGTCTCAACTCGCCTTTTTGGCGAAATCCGCTAGCGAAGGACTATAAATAAGCGAATGCTAAAATGCATGATGTGAAAAAGGCCAAGCTACAATACAAGTATTTTTTCCCCAATGTCACCTAATTACAATGTAATGCAAGGAATTCGTGAGACAAGAGATAGATTTGGACCTGGCTGGGACTGAATCAAATTACCAATGATGCTTCAGAGCAATGTCATAAAATAAACCGACGCAATCATAAGTATAAATCTATGTATTCTTTAATTTGCACCTTAAAATCACCTAGATTGTTTAAAATTAAGCCCCTTTGGAATATGGGCTGGTAAAAGTGCTTGCCGTAGTCAGCTGCTTGTGGAATGGAATGGAAACTAATGTCAGACAAGGGAACTACTTGGACATTTCTGCTCGCAATGGCTAGTCTAGACTACAACACCAATGTATTTTATTTGTTTCATTACACAAAAATCATTAAGATTACCAGAAGTTCCATAAATGTGAATCAGTTAGAGATTGTTCTGAAAGACATTGTAAAGCTCTCATTTTGGTACACTGTATCAGGAATCGCAGATTAACTGTGATCTTTGGTGTACGCAGCATTGCTGGATTCGTGTCCTCACACAACCTCTGGTTAGTGTGAACTGTATGCGTCTACATACTGGCATATTTATACTACATATAGAACTGAGATCTCGATGACTTCAATTCAGCGTCAATTAGAACACATAAGGAATAATTCTACATGGAACACGCTTTCTGTACTCATGCCAATAGGGGCCATACTTGGCCTCGCACTTAATATCGTCTCTAAATGTTCTATGAACTAGCAGCACAAACAGAAAAATGAAGTAGCTGTAAGGCAGGATATGATTGAATCCACATGGCATGGTCCAGAAGAACGCGAGGCCAAGCTCTGGCAAGTAGTGGAAATGTCGAGCAAGACCCCAAAATCCTGACACCAACAGAAGACTTGTCTTCTCTTCTCCTACAAAAGTAAGACAACTCCACAGTAAACATAAAGGCTTTCTAAAAATGATGAACTACACAAAAACTATTTACCACCTGAAGAGCCCATGAATCACTCCACATTGTGGTAACTAAATATAAAATGGAGTAGCCCGATATGGTGGTCCCAGAAAGCAATCATGAAAATTGTCCAGTTGTGTACGGAGCTGGCCCGTCCCTTTATTTTCCAAAGTGTGCACGTCCAACCCATTTCCTGTGGTGCTATTAGGTGTAATATTCACAGGGGTTGGCTTCTGAACAATGTTATGGAGGAGGTGCTCGCATCTGCACCAAAAATGCACCCTGTGAAATACACACACTCTGTGGGCCAATTTCTAGTACTCCTGGCATCGGTTAGTATGAGAAAAAAGAAGCCGATCTCACCTTTTGATGTTGTGAACTTGGCTCTAATCACTTCAGCTTTTCGTCCCCAGATGTTACAATTTCCATTGTTAGCTCGGACAGCTTGTTTCTGCCAATCGGCGACATAGTTGATAGTGACGCAGCTTAGGCCGGCCAACAAAATTGCTGCAGCCTTTGGATACCCCAATGCAATTGGGTGGCTCACAAGGTAGAAACTGAAGACGGTGTAAAGACCTGGAAGCGATAAAGTGTTCATTGCAGTGATAGTGATGGGTAGACCTAGATCAATGACCGACATCCAAATAAATACCAAGCCATCGTGCCAGCCGCGTGAGATCTCCATTAATATTAGTCTACAATCTGCACCGACTGGAAATCCGTAAATTGGCTCACCTGGAATCCAGACAAGACAGCCCCAGCAGATATAGAAGCCGGCTCTATCCAGTATTATGTCAATGGTACACATATATCCAGCCTCCCACCAGAAGAACTTTGTCAGATACACCAGCAAGATTGCCAAAGAGACATACATGTTTATGCTAGCCTCAAACCCGTATAGCTCATAGGACTTGAATGCAAAGCACATGGGAAACAGTGCCCAGACAGTACAGCCGAAACGACAATTGGTCAGTACCTGTAAAGAAGCAATAGAAGAAACAGCGGCGGGAAGGAAAAATAGTGAACAATAAATATTATACAAAATATTTCTATAAAAGACTCCCTGCACACAAAGGTTATTCTCCTAGATCTCAAATAGTAAGGTGTGGGCGTATAGAACCGTATACGTTTGTTGACATTTGTTGTACTGCTCTTGGGAAAATTTATAACCTCATGAACAGTATGAATGGGGTGGAATGAGTTGCTGAAAGCGGTGTCAAAAATATTTCACAATAGCAGACGTTTACAAATAGCAAATACAAACAGAAAAGTTAGTAATTGATTGGTTTGTAGTAATGTAGTCAATGCATACCTTGATATCCCAGCCGAAGATTCGTGGATAGAGCTCTGTGCCCCAGTAGTAGTCAAACAATGGATTGCCGCTTGTGCCGCTGTCTGTACTGGATGGGAAAAACATCCCCTTGAAGTATAGCATTACGCAGAACAGAAGACTGAAGATATTGAGTGTGGCCAGTATGTCTCCAAATCGGTCATAAACCATCGATGGAGAATATGGGGTGTACATCTTCAGGTAGTAGCTGAGAGCCAGGAAGCTAACCATGGTGATACAGTAGATCGAAAAACCATTATCAACATAAACTGGCTTGTTTCCTTTAGGAGTGATAGGTCCTTCAGCTCGAGGTCCAGGGACAATTTTCATGAGGAGGAGTTGGAAACCGATGTACGTGCCGAGGACTGTTATCGCAAATGGAGAGCAGCAATCAACACTTGACCACAGATTGGCAAGATATGCCAATGGATTAGGAGAATTCAAAACACTCATAGCAAACTCCTGTAAGCTACCATTGTGGAAATGGATTGTGTGCCAGAGCCAGATCATAAAGTTCGGGCAGACGCCAACCAGAAACAGAGGGAGAATAACTCGGAAGACTACACTACTCTGCACAGCAACCGCGGCAGATTTAGGTGCAGCCCCATTGTTAACGGCCTGTGACCTCTGACTGCCATTTTCATCAGACCTCCGAGCTTTGCTTCTGGTAGTCACCATCCTTCTGCAAATACAGAGTTCTTGAGTCAGCCCGACACCAATGCGCACTATCGGCTAGCCAGCACACAAACGAATAGTATGGGATTGAGTGAGCTGCCTTGTCAAAAATGATACATTGAACAACATAGAAATTACCAGCTGGTACCTTAGACTGTACCTTTCAGTGAAACTCGCAGTTATCAAGTATTGAGACAGTGAGTGTGACGAGTGGGTGTCTAGATGGCGGTAAACAGTACCCAGAATAGGCAAAACGTATTAAGTACGTTGGTTGGGTATTGTCACACCCTAGCCGTGAATGTGGCTGTGAGTCTGAGGGTGACTGTAAATACGACTGTGAGTGAATGTGACTGGGATGAATGATTTAACTTCATGTCATACACGTTGTACAATGATACTCACGCAGCCATAATATCCCTTACAAATCCCTATCATATCATTTTCAATCGTTAGACCATTCCCATGGTTCATTCATTGAGTTGACTGACTCACTCAGTCAGAGTCAGACCCACACTGTCAGTAACTGAGTAACAGTAACTGAGTAAGTCAGTGTCACACTCACAGTCACTCACTACTCAGTCAATCATTGAATCAATAACTGGTTCGATGCTACTATGCACAGATAAAAAAGTCTTAATTAAGCAACTGGGTGGATCGAAACACGCCGATTAATGGACCAAGTGTTGCAGTTCCTAACGCAATTTGGCAGCAACGAAGATCACATGTTTTGAGGAACTAACCGGTTTATCCTGCGTCCTTGCGAAACCTTATCGAGACTCGAACATGCATTGACCTAGATACATCGGATGAGGATCGTCAACCAATCGTGAGGCGTGTCTGACCGACGCCCAGTTATGATTGGACAACTATATTGCGTCATCTGTGGAATCCCTCGTAGAAAAACCAGTGATGTGAATATACACAATGTCAATGATATACTGCATTATATCAATGAAAAAACCCATTGATATGAACATATATCATTCATATCAATGTAGAAAAAAAAGAAAGAATGGTCTTCATATATAATGGCCCTTGGCCGTGACATAAGAGGGGACATAAAGTGGGAAGGAAGTATTGGAACAAACGAACTTGCCAAGTGTTTTTATTTATCAGATTTTATGGTTTCACATGTCTTCAGTCCTAGTCATCCTGGCGATTGTATGACAAAGCATCACCGGGTGCAGTTTTAGCGCATAATAATTGTCTGCCGCTTACTGTCCATATGGCAAGGTTGATAAATATGTTTCCAAACATTGATCCAGATTAGATGAGGTGAGGCTAGGTGGGAGAGGTAAGTCTGGTGAACTAAGATGAGAGCTGACAGGTCAATGGCTGGGTCAAACAGCAACTGAAAAATCTCATGTGGCAGTCCGTGCAATATAGCACTATATCGGCCACATGCATCATAAAGATGTAGAATATTACTGCAGGAAAAATAGTATTTCACAAATAAAGAGCCACATAAAAGAATTACAATCGGCAACATAATTTGACTGCAGCCATCACAGAGTTGTCCTCTCGTTCGATGTCAACTTTTATGCTAATCATGCTGAACTGAAATCCTGGAGTATCGCCATGAGTCTTCGCAAAAGGAACACATTGATATAGTCATAAAAATCCCCAAAATAGTCTATGCTCTGCACACATATGAAGATATTCATGTTTTATTTTGCAATAGTGATGCGAAACCTTCCCATAGCTCATCATTTTTATTCACTTTCAAAACATCTGCAGCAACCCTGCCACGGCTATCCTTTATGTTTATGATATTTTCATCAGACAGTACAAGTAGCCTTGCGATTTCCAAGAAACCTTTCTCTGCTGCCTGCAAAATCAAACAACCGTCTAACTCAGAACAGTGACCGGTAAAATTTTCCGGATTGAAACCTTTTCTAACTCCTAATTTCACTTGCCTCTGACTCTAATTTTTCTTTGAACTGAAAATGCATATAAGGGCCGTAGAGTCATCAGAAAGGTTGAGGAGGATAACTCTCTATGATAAGGTAATGGTAAATCATATGTGTGGTAGAATCGTCCACCGCAACTACCATCAATTCAACCTTTGCTCGTAGTTATAGTCTGTAGTTTACCAATATGTACATTGAAAAGCAGAGTTTAGAGCTACCCGTTGCAAAATTCCAGCCCGACAACTGCTTAAAAAAGTAAGTTGAGTGATAATTGCATTTGTAGAAATAATACCTTGTGTAGTGAAGTTTGCCCATCATCATTTTGAGTAATGACAGCTCCGTTCTTCAGCAGTAAGCTAAAAAGAAGAAAGTCACAATACAGCCATTGGCATAGAAACAGAAAAACCTCAAATCAAAGACTGAGTTTGACACCGGTCAGAATACCTGGGGAGTACCCACATACCGCTGACACTGGTAAGGGTATCTGCAGGGTACCTGCATACCCCTGATACGGATACCTGCGGAGTACCTGCATACCTCTATTGGGATATAAACGAAGAACAGATTATAACACTTTGATTTATTGCAAGCTCAAGACTGAAAAGTTTGGTTCAAACCTAGCAAAACCACAGAATATTTGCAGCACTTCTCTTACAGGATGCCATTCTGGCCACAACTCGTTTCTTGCATTGGTCATTATCACTCCTTAGCAAATTCTAGCAAAATTTTCCCATATAAAATCAAGGCCTGTGTTATTAACATCTGCTCTCAATTCTTACTGCACTCATGGTCTAGCTAGCTATCGCTGTCATGTGTTTTTTATTGGGACATAACCACATCCAATATGACTGCTATTTTATAACTAACATTACCTAACCTTACAACATCTGAGTGTCCCATATAGCTAGCACGGTGCAATGGGGTGTCACCACTATTCAAGGCACTATTCACATCAGAATTATTATCGAGCAGTAAGCGGCACATATCCATGTGACCAGCACGGGCGGCGTAATGCTACAAAAAAATCAATTACATTAATTTTCGTGTGATGTACATTGTACTGTATCCAAATCATCACCATTCTGAAGGGTGTAAACATTTCACGTTTCTCATCAGCCACCTTACCCTTACCACAACAAAAGTGGTGAATTACAAGAAGACGGGCTCTAATCCAACAAGGGTACATGGTGCCAAATACGCTATATGAAAACATTCATAGGTAACGCTATCCCTCCCCTACGCTCAGAGGTAACCGTAAGTGGCTATAGCCGCTCTGTATGTTCTATGTGAACAGAAAAATACCTTCCTACATCTTTCTGGTTAAAACTTACATACCAAAGCAGTGTATCCACTTTTGTCTTTACTATTCACACAGTCAGTGTCTCTGCTTATCATATTCTCTGCTTTTTTCAGATCATTGTCAATGGCAGCTTGCCACAGCCCTCGCTCAAACTCCATTTCTTCAAGTGACTGACTCGCCACTCCCATATGATGGCAGCCACAGTGATTCGACATTATCTGGCTCTGCAAGAAATTTAAACCATCACAAAGCATTTCACTGGTTGGGGTTCGCAGTCAAGAACTTCCCGGTAAATATGGTTTTTTGCTTCATTAGACAGTCACTAATCTGAGACAAATATTTTAGTCACCGCGCGTTAAACTCAAGCCAGATTGAAGTTGGAGACCGATGAGCCGCCTTCCTACCACTCTGAAAAGAGGTGATTTATTAAGTGTATGGTTCTGAAAAAATCTCTTGGTCCATAAAAGGGAAAAGCTAAATGGCTAAACAGGACGCCAGAGACTTGCGACAAGAACGACTAAAGCAGTGCTGCTCAAATGGTCGCCCGGGGGCCACACCAGGCCCCCAGCACAATTTTATGTGGCTCCAGAACATCCTACCCACTTCCATCTCGCCTGTTTAGTCAGTGTGACAATAAATAAATTGAATTCTTCAATCAATCACTACCCAGTCAGTGATCCACCCATACTACGGTACCCTCCATGGAATTCACCTCATCGCTGTCTCGTGCAGTCATTTATTCACTGATTCAATCATTGACTGGCGTTGACTTGACAGACTTGAGTTCAATAATAACAAATCAGTAAAGACCAATCATCTCAGACACACATTGACACAATCTGATCATCTTTTCAATCTATGATCTATCACTCAGTCATCAGTATCATTATCATAGAATCTATGTCACTCAGTGAGTCACTGACTGACTAGACTGACTAGACTGACTGAGTTGCGAATGCGAGACTGGAGCTGACAGTGGCTGTGGTACTGCAGCTTCTCGCTAATCGAAAAGTTTGCTCCACATCTCATACTTCCTGTCATGGGCCATGATGGCACTTTATTACAGATAAACGACAAAAGAGCACGGTAAATTTACGGTTAGCGTATCAGAGGGAATTCCCTTTGAGCCAGTTCACGCCTCCGCTACGAAAATCGTTCACGTGATCCATAGAGCGGTCCATAGAGGATAGCTATATGAGGATAATTCTATGACATGATCATAATTTTTATTATATAGAGTGATGGGAGAGAATATATTGGAGACTCGGCAAACCGATTTGAAATATCTGAATTCTGTTTGTGCTAAATTCTGATTGGCCAGCTGGTCCTCAAATAATGAATGAAGATGCTGATGCTTGATACCACTTCCTTGTTTTCCTCCTGACAATTATCCATGTAGTGTATGTATCATCATACAACAACCAGTAAGTAAGTAAAAACAAGTCAGTACAAACTCGCTGTTGACTGAGACACTAGTACTACTACTACCTAGTACCTACTAATACTAACTAATACTAAGATAAAACTTGGTAACCATAGTCCAATCAAAATTAATCATAAGCATAAACTTCCTCCAGATATCTCAAATCCTCCAAACCAGTGACCTTTATGCATAGAGTTATTCTCTCTCTATAAATCTATAACTTGATGCCACGGTTCGAATCAGGGTACTAAAGAATGCCCTTAGTACCCTATTTAAACACAATATTAGGACAAATAGCCATGTGATTTGGCTTCCCGGCATGTGATGTCGCATTTCGAAGACCTATATCCTATATATGTCATCAGGCAGTTTTGTAGCATGACATTCATTGCTGTCTACCCATGACTACAATGACCTGTCTTGATTGCACACCTTTCTATCCCATGGTTTCAACAGGAAAAGCCGTGATGATCACAGCCCTGTTGTTCACCCAATGGCCTAATGGACAACGATCTAGGACTAAAAGCGGGCAGTGACATATGTCACTGGAGCCGGGTGTCGTCATGTGATACAGGCATGACACGAAAGATCTCCTGGGCTTTCATACAGAAAGAATAACTCTGTTGGGCCGGCGAAGACTTTAAAATTTTTATCAGGTGTGTACAGTGTGGCCTAAGCCCCTACGTACTACTCAGGTGTGAGATAATACGAGTTTTCAACAGAAACTAATTAGACTAAAAACTTTTTAGCGATAGTATGACTTCATCGCTTTGCAGCGGACAATCTGCAAAGAGCTGTTGGTGATCTAGCTGCTCGAATTTACTTTAAAAAACTAAGGTGTAGCGATCGCAGGTGAGCATAAGCAAAACTGAAAGAATGATGCATTGGTTAGAACAGTGACATAAAATCACTGGTTATGTCACTAGTAAAAAATTTCCTACAAGCAACAATTGCTTTGTTTATTTGTGGTTTGGTGTCTATAGTTACATTAGAAATCGCCCACGGTGTACCTGAAGACTGAGGATACAACATTGGGATTACAAACATTCAGTTAGTAACTTTATTCTATGCAAAAATATGAACTAACTGTTGGAACCCGAATAATAACGAGCCAACTTTTTAAAGCGTTTAATTATTATAAAGTTAAATGAACATTCTGAATAGAAATCACATGAATGGACATTGGCTTAGTATTTATTCAAAGTTAGTTCATCGGCGATGAATGTGCTTTTGCTAAAGTGGTTAGCACCGGTAACAAAACCATGTATAGCAGCAGGTGAACACGCAGAGAGGGATGTTTTAATTCGTAATTATTAGGTCACAAAGCTAACTCGAGGCACCCGCCTGAAAATCCTATGTAATTAACTACATCTAAACTCCTACCTACTGTTCTGTATAACACCTCGATCACAGCAGGAGATATAACTGCCAACCACTAGACCATGCACCCCTCCCCTAAAAAGTGTTTCATCAGCCACCAAACAGCCCCTGGCTAGGTTTCATTAGGGACATTTAGCAATAGTATGGCCTCATCTCTTTGCATAATTTTTAGTCTGTACAGCGAACAATCTCCAAATTCGTCTAGAGGTCACATAATTATATTCTCCTAGCCAGCTTAGCCCAAACCTCTTGATATATTGTGAAGTGAGAAATAATGTTATAGGGCTGTAATAAGAGTCTAGTGGCATAAAGGTATTATGTGTTTCTAATATCACACCTTGGTCTTTTGTTATGTACAATAAGAAGACTAGGATCCAGTATCTCCAATGAATGATCTTGCATTTACTAAGTACTGTATAGCGAAGCTTTACTCTAAGTCTTCTTATTCACCACGTCATGTGGCTGGACTTTTTGAGCCATAAATTCTACAACCAACTCGAAAGGTCCTCCAAGCTAAGGCATTTGCGCACCCCACAACACTCATCCCGTGGGTATGTCATGGAAATAAGTAAGCATAGAGTTAAGGAGGAGGATAGCTCAACGCTTCTAATTAAGTTTTTAACCCTATTCCACCTACCACATAGTATCCAATGGCCCTGGTCTTGACAGGCAAACACAATTCTGGCTCTGTGTTAATGGAAATCTCATATTTCCCAACAATTGTTGTATACTCTGTGACACACATAATGATCTGACATTCGCTGATCTACCAAAAGGAATCTCATTGGCTGATCAATGCTTACTCCGGTTTGTTTGAACACAACAAAACCCATTGAGCATTATTTGACTGAGGGCGTTTCCTTCCCGAGTTAATTCACAGTCACAACTGACTCACTCGGACAACCTGGATACCTCAGAGACCAAGTGTTCTGTCAGAATGAAATGGCGGGCTCTAGCATCGATAGTCGCGGGCGTTGTTCTTTTCGTTATTCTCTTAGTCACCTCTCAAGACGCTCCCAACGCATCACCCAATCAACAAAGGAGAAATCTAGTCCAAGTATCGGAGAGTAAGGAGGCAAAGGTTGAGTATAACAAGAGTAAGTTAGAAGAAGGCTCCGAGGACAGCTTCGAGGATTTCGGGGACCCAATCGGCGAGGATTACACTGTCACACACTGGGATCCTGATTGGCTGAATGAGACGGATTTAGGTCTTGTACTAAAAAAAAGAAAGAAAGCTATACACAGGCGATGTAACCTTGAAGAGATAGATGCCAAGCAGCCTTGGAGAACCGTTGGAGCGCAGACTCGTATAACTATTAGAAAAGCTTTTGTGGATGGCAATCCCCCATTGGAGTATTTATACACAGCAAAAGCCGGCAGCACTTTTGTCGGACGCCTCATGGCACGCTTACGACGGAGGAGAAAAGGTCAAAAGTCCAAGGTATTTATTGACATATACTTGACGCTATACCCAACTGTAACTCTTCCCCCAGATTATTGGTGTCATACTGAATACTAGCTCTATTATTGCTGTCATCGGAGGCTGATGCCTAAATGATATTAGCAGGTATGTAAAGTTTGATTTGTAAAAAATCTATCTCTGCGTGCCCTGTATACATTTTAAACATGGTTTTATAATGTTTAAGATTAGCTTTTAGATAGTTAGGTTGCTTATTTTTTGCCAGTCAGACCGTCATGTGAGTATTGGGTGATAGCATACAGCTAGTAACTCAAAGCTTCTATTTACACTATTCACTATGGAAAAATACCCTATAGACAAACAACATTAGCCATTGAATGGATAATAGGCATTTACATAGTCCAAGGTTTTCGCCAGCTAGCCTATAGTCTCCATTGCAGTCCCCCATCAGACAGCGGTGTAACTTGATTATTCTTTATTTTGCAGGGAAATAAGGTTGTGTTTACCACGATACGAAATCCTTGGCATAGACTAGTCAGTGTCTATCTGCAGAAGTTTACGGAGAATGCGGATTATAAAATCTCCGGTAATTTCTGTCCCATCAGCAAACGGAAATACACTACGTTTGCTATGTTTGTGAGACAGTGTGTAATCGGTCCAGCCTATTCACTTCTAAGTAATGCTCACTGGTATCCTACAGTCTACAGAAACAACATATGCAATACTAAGATCAACTATATAAGTGAGTATAAAGGTCTCCTCAGTGTTCTTCATGGTCTAACGCTCTTATTATTCTCTTGAGACTGGGAAGAATGGGTCCCCTTCAAGCTCTTTACAGCTGCTGTTGGAATAGTTAACTTTTTCTTCACTCTCCAACCTCATCTGGTGGCTTTTCTCATTACTTTGATGTTACCAATGTACTCCGCCCCTGTCCTCTTTCTTCTACCTATGCCTTCAATTTCACATATTTCAGCACAAGATACCACGGAGTAACTGCTCAGTTTTTTCATCCTAGCTTATTTTAGTAGACCCTTCACCCACTCATTAAACTTTCGGTCTAGCCAACTAATTTTTTTACATCAGTCGCCATATCCACACCTCCAGCGGTAAAGCTCCCTCAATTCTATTTTTCTGAGTGTCCAGGTCACGCATCTATATTAGCATTGTAGTCCATACACATGCCTCCACCAGTTTTACTTTTAGGTCCACACAGACATTCAAGAGATTACCGCACCTCATTTACCTCTACCATCGCCCTCTTTGCCATAACGATTCGCACGCCAAACTCATTCCTATCGTCTCCATCAGTTCCTATCATGGAGCTGAGAAATCTATACAAATCTACCTTTCCTTTCTCTTGGCATTGATAACCCTACAAAACGCTATACCCATTCATACGCAGCATGCCCTGTGTGGAGTTTTCTCCCTTGTTTATTGCAAAATATATTGAAAAATCAAATCAGGTTAGCATACCCTTCCTCTCACCACCGTTGACTTTTCTTGAATTTGAATCCACAGGCCCACAGGTATATTCTAGCCACAAAACCATGGCTGCCCCCACATAATATGTAACATATAATAGATATTGTTGCTAATGATTTTTCTACTTGTAGTTGCCCTGGAAAATATGAATCCTGAACTTGAGTACATGTTAGCTGAAGAGGAAATTGAGGAAGAAGAAGCGAGTAAAGTTATTACGAAAACACGAACAGCCACAATTCGTAGGGTTGAGAAGAAAAAAGCTAGTAAAGAATATCAAGATTATTACAAGTCATTGACTAGACACGAGCTCAACAAATTACGTGAGATGTGGCAGGATGAGATATATATCCTAGGCTATCCAGACAGTCCATTTATAGACTCTCCATATGGATAATACTCATAGACTTATCATGTGTATTGTATGTCTATGGTAATCCTTCCTTCTAGCCAGACACGGTTTTCACAGAGCCATAGATTTAGGATGCAAGTCGTATCAGATCTATTCTACAATGTAGTTGCAATATCGTGAGTGCAGATGGTTAAACATCCTTGATGAATGTTTTGCAGTTCAAACAAACAGCTTCTTTACTAGAATCTAGTAAAGCTGTAGAGACAGAGGTCACATTGACAAATATCAACTTGTATCAAGTTTTTTATTTGAATTAGAAATATAATATCAAATAGTCATCATATACACTATTATCACAGTTGGATTTTGGTAATCTCACATCTATAGCAAATTTATAAGAAAAAAAGCACGAGCAGCTAGCACATGCTATATAGACACCGACTGCATCATTTTACAACAAAAATAGGCAGACCACAAGAGCTTCAGTCCGAGTATTGCATAGTTACACATACGCCTCTTACACAGTACTCCTACTTGACTCAAACTTATACAGTTGTTCTAGAGTTCCCACCAGTTGTCTCGGGCAGGGTCATCACACACCGGGTCCAGATTTACTCATAACCGCTGTGATTATTATGTAGGGGATTGACTTGTAGTGATTTTCCTAAGTTTCCAAGACCGTTCCTATGCCTCAGCCGTGAGCCAGTCTGTAAGCACAATACGCTTCCATGTTATAGTAGTATGAGGTGTTGAGATCAAAAACTGAATTGGTTACTGTGTATCCGGAACTATACGAATGGCTTTATTCTAAGAAATTCTGCAAGTGTCCTATGACTCAGCAAATGCAATGGAAATTGGAGGCATTCGGGGACTTGTAGTTGGTTGGGGTGGTGGGATGTTCTGATATTGACTTACTGTTAAGTTGTTAGCTTGTTATGTGAGCTTTTCAACTTTCTATACAGCTTTCAAGGTTTGCGATTGGGGAACATGAGGTGTCTCACCCAATGATCATCACCACTACTGCTTGAGGAAGTTGACTACCTAAGTATATTACCGTCGCATTTTTTTCCACGTGAGGTGCTGTTTTAATACAACATGGGTTGAAGTATCTGTAACCAGTTTTATGTTACGTTGGTTTCAAGTTTGGGGAAGGGAGTAATTTAGTAATTCCTATATCGCACGTTGCATCTGCTTGGTAAGTCATTAGTCCTACCTGCGTGGAGCGGATACGACTAGCGAGGAGCTCTGAGTATTCTTTACTAAGAGTTTGTACTTCTGTCTTCTGTTGGTAGAAGTTACTACTAAGAGTAGATGAGGTATTGGTATGTGGTGGAAGTCTAAACTCCGATAACGTCGATGACCTTTCATCACTACAGCATAAGCGCACAAAAATCTCATCACTCTTGGGATATCAGGGTACATCCTGCAACTTAACTTAAATTATAGAGGTAGTCATACATTACATGTATGTATAAACAAACAGGTGTATGCGTATGTGTGCATACATATACATATGCATATGTGAGTGCATTTCATATACATTTCATATCAAACACCCAGTATTTACACACGATAAACAATACCAGATTAAATAATTCCAGTTGACACTTGTTATGCAGGAAAAGATTAAACTCCTAAGCATATGAATTTAACTAATGTATAAAAATAAATGTACCGAAACACTGTTGGAAATGCTTACATTTGCTCCATTGACTGACTGAATGCTAGTGATCTACTGTTTGCCTCGTTCCATGTTTCCATTATAGAACTACTAGGCCATCTGCTTGACCGTTTTGTCTCAAATATTTCGGTACGCGATCGTTTTTTCATCATATCAAACTGGTTTGGATTGTGCGTTAGTGAGGCTTTCCGTTTAGAATCATGATCAGAGTCTGCCTTCTGGAGGAAATCTGTAATCAATTCATGGCTAGTTATATGGAGAGGATGAAGACCTTGGATTCACGGCAGCTCGTGTGGAGGATTCAACCGGCAGGGAATAGGCATTCAACACTTTTGAGCTGCGAAAGGTGACACCCCACCTCAGTTACACCGTCGCCGGTACAAGTTGGCTGTCTGTCATTTCTCCACAGAGCCATTGGCTAAGGGACAACCTTTACCTTTGGTTTGAGTTAAGCAGCAGACTGACAGCTGACTGAGTATACAGCAAACCCAAAACTCTTTCATGCAATTCTTCAGGAAATTTTAATGAGGAGGATGCATGGCGATTTAATATTCATTTATCCTCAGAGCTAAGCTAACCTGTGACAACCTTGGAGAGAACTTGACCGTAATTATCCACTGGTTGGGACCTCCATTATTTTTACCATGGTGTTCCGAACCCATGCTAGCAATTTGGAATGAGAGGCTTGCTAAAGGCCCCTACCAGCAAATCACCCTGCAGGCAATGAGGCTCTAACCTATACTCCTTAGAATGCGGATCCAAGCTTTTTACCAGCTGAGTCAACTCAAATGAGAATATATTTGCTGATATCACCGTAGCAAAAGCTTTACTTGTTGTGCTTGAGCAAACTTTCCATAAGCTGGTTTTGGGGTCCAATCAGAGACCTGTTTGCTAAGCGTCTCCTAAACAATTATCTGTCAGACTGTTCACTGGATCTATGAAGTCGAAAACAGATTGGATAGGATCATTTTTGACAGTCAAGACCCCAAAATGGTTCAGGCCTTATTGATAGAAACCCAGGGCCCTTAAAGAGTTTTATAGATTTATATAAATGAGAAAAGACGTTCAGGCTAGCTTCACAGTGGCTCATGTTTTAAATTCACTGCCTATCCTACTTTTTATATCAAATCATTTTATTGGTTGTTTTTTATGCTTTTGAAACATCGCTTTATCATAAATAATATTGTAAATAAATTACACACAGACAGTGTAACAGCAGTCCACATACAAGATGAGACAATGCAAATATACTGTACCCATGTGTTGAGAATATCGGCCAGTAGGTGAAGCCTGTGATGCAAGCTTCATTGAGCGGTGAAAGTCTTCCTCAGCCTGTAATGCAGCCATCTCATCATAATATGAGTCACTCAAATCTTCGTCCTGGTTTCGATTCGATTTCTCTTCCATTCGACGCTGGAGCTCAGCCATTCTCTATAAAATTGAAGGAACACAGAGGTTTTATTAGAAACAATGTGGTAAAGAGATATAGCTTCTTCTGCGGGCTTGCTCGGTGGAAGAGCACTGGGATTGCCACCGCGAGGACCTGGGTTCAAGTCCCAGGTATTTTAGGCTCCCATAGTGAAGGTGAGCTCCTCAAAATTAAATACAACTCTACTAGGTGTGGCATTGATGGTTTGTGGTGCCCCGCGATAATCTGTTACTGGAAAACTAGCGAGTACGTATCTAACCCAGCAGTTTAAAAATATACTGTGACTGTAAGGTCGTATGAGAAAAAAGATTTTTGTGAGCATTAGTAAAGCTATAGCAAGATCCTATAAATCAGCTAATCAGCGGGTAAGGCACATAGAGATCGATTTCTGGGTTGGTTGGATTGGCCCCAGGAAGGTATGCGAAATATAAAAGAACCAAAAGAGACCAAACAATTGTTTCCTTCTGGTAAAAGCATAATACACATAATACACGCAAAAAGAGGATGTAACGCGAAAATAAATACACATTTACCAGAACACATAATAATACCATAATGCTGACCATTTTCTAAAAACAAAGAGAGCAGTATTTGAACTTTAAGACAAAGTCTTACTATCATACAACTGATGATGACCAAGGTGGTGACAATTATTGGGTGATATTAGGATTTCAACTAACCTTAGCCGCTCTCTCCATACTGCGCTCTTCTGAAAAGCATGGTACACCTCCATTACTTCGTCCATCATACGGGTTAGACCATTTTGTCCTAGTTATTTGTCCATCTTGCCTGGATGATTTTCCACCCTGTAACCGATGTATACCAATCAACTCAAAATGTGCAGTTTAAAATCAAAAGCTTGTCGCTAACGCATCTATTCTTGGAATTTCTATAAAGAGGCCTGCCAGATGATGGCAATTTTGCGATAAGCTAATCGCAACTCGCGGGTTTCCCACAGTTTCATAACTGAGGCCAATAAGACTCCGTAGTTGGTGTCATATCAGGGTTCTGTTTCCGGTCAAGCTGTCGTTAAAAATCGTGCATGGGAATTGCGCTCGTAGTCAGACTCAACTAGTCGCTACCTGCAGGTAAGTTCGCCCAGATTTCATTCTATAATCACTTCTGATGCTCTGGCTCTCATGAATTTGTTTCTTGCTCCGCGATGATGACTGTTCCCAAACTAGCTCAAATAAGGTTCAAAGTTAGACATAGTTGCTCATTCTGACTTTCTACTTTATAGCCTTTGGATTCCCACGGGCTATACACGTGATTGAGCCAATCAGAGTGCGCCTTGTAAGCGCGATTTACAACTTTATTCAGCGTGCTAGAACTGCCAGTTTCACGCGAAACGGCTATCGAAAAATTGCAGCGCGATTTTTTGCATAAGATTTTTTGCAATTTTTTTGCAATATCGCCATTGTGTGGCAGGCTCTTTACTGCTCTCCTTCAAGTTTATAGTCTCATATTGTGACAGTAGATTTTAAATAAAGGATGCAATATCCAACTTGAAATTTCACTGCTGGCCAGGGACCTCGAGGACAAGATAATCACTCACAAGCTATGTGCTGGCTTGGAAACCCCTCTTCCACGGACCTATCGGAGAGAGGTCAAGCAAAAATCTAACGTCCAATGTCTTTTGGGAAAACTATATAAGCGAATGAGCCATAATATAAGGCATATGATGACATAGAAGAGACGATGGTAGTCAACTTACTGAACCATCATGAGAGCCAATAGCCGGAAGCTACAAAACAAAGTACAACAAATTAATACAGGAGTCTTGTTCTAATCGAAGACCTTTTCTTTCAATTCTGTGTCCAATCCCAGCAAGTGTATGACATTTACACATAGTTTCGTTCACCCACAAACAACCAGAACCACACCCATTGCGTCCTCCCAGCCAGGCCCATTAGTTATTACAATGGTTTGGGTATACAGTGACCTAAGATAAACATGGTGGCAGGTGCGGTGGATTGCAAACAAAGAGAGCCACGCAAATTCACTTCGTATTGTTAGTTAGGGGAGCGGAGACAAGCGGAAGATACTACGAATAGAGGCAGTCACAGCAGCGGTAATCCATCGGGTACTAGACTAGCACAATCAGCCAATCAGCGAGCATTTTGTTAGTCTTCACTAGCTGCCACTCAGACGAGCAAATCAAACCGCTTCTTACGCCTAATATATGCTGATTAGGAGTTATCTGCTCTTGATCAGATGTGGTTCCCTTTTTCGTGTTTTGTTTGCTGTTAGAAACCCCACCGGCTGAAGTAGAAACAATCATAAGATCTTTGCGTGGCAGACTATTAGATCGGAGAGCGAGGCTAGAGAAACTCTTTACTTTTTTATCCTTTCCTCTCCTTTTGTTCTTCTTTTTCTTTTTGCCTTTGTTCTCCTCGGCTACCTCTGGGTCTGATTCACTATCACTGTCACTGGACCTAGAAGATTGAGGACATGAGAAAAGGAAGAGCCTAGAGACATAGATTCATCCTATTGTTATGCTTACAGAATGAAAGGCGACACATATTGAGAGCACATATCTCTCTCATCAATGACCTCAAAGCCCAAGGACACCAATAATCAAAGTTTTTTCGCTGTTTCCCAGGCGCAGTCCTAAGCCTGAATAAAAGAGAAGGATTAATGGCAGGGCCATCTGTCATAAAAACCATTATAAGCTCATTAATGCTACAGATTTCCACTAGTGACCATGAACAGGGAGAAAGTCAGCCAGAAAGACCGAAACCACAAACACGTGTCCATTACCAGCGCCTTAGTTCCCATAGACTTACTCAGATTCCCTTGTCTCAGTGGGCAGTGATAATTTCTCTAGTAAGGTAACACATTTAGAGATTGTCTCCTCTGATATATTATCCAATAGTCTTAGCACTGTCGCTTTATCCATACCAGTCACAGAGGGCAATGTGCCACTGGTAGGCAGAATCTCTATAGTAATAAAGTGAAATTAAGAGCAGGCGGAGAACATACTGTCTAATTTAATTAATAGCCCCATAGGTTTACCTTCTCTATTGGACTCAAAGTTTTACGCAGAAAGTCTCCTAATGACTGACTCTGGAAAACACTGAGTCAAATAGACTCAGTGGGCCAATATTGGCACCACTTCTGACAGTTATTTTGTCTTGGAGACCCAAAATTACTTCTACTTGCTTGATAAAAAAATGGAGTGCTCCGGTGGGTAAAAAACCATAGATATGGGTTTATTTGTCTAAGGATAAAATATCTTTCTTTTTTACACTGCCGCTTTTTCTTTAAACTGCCTTCTTCACAGTTTACATGGAATGATGATGGATGAATGGGTGGTTTAGTGAGCAGAACATAGGGTTTGAATCAACACCCATCAGGCACCACTGTGTTTTTTCGGCTTCGTCTGTTTCAGCTTGTGATGCTAACCCAGTATAGTGTTTAGTGTACACCAGCTGGATTGACACACCTTTGCTTGGCTTTGGAGGATTCAGATGGTCGCTAAGAACTGTCTCAAGATCCCTTCCATCATCCGGGGTAATCGTAATCCCGCTGGCATTCAGAATCTGCTGTGTTATCTCCCTAGTCAAGTCAATCACAACTTCCGTTTCCTTTCTATAACAGAATCCACAATTGAATCTTAAATCAGGTCAACGGATGATAACACAAGCTAGCTTTTTCGCTGGTGTGACCACCTCACTATTATGGTCAAGCTGCCGGTTAGATAATAGTTTTTACCAGTAACGGCAAAATGACAAAAAAAACATGCTACAGTAGTAGTTGAGAAGTAATTGATTTGATTTGACCCAGTTTTTATTTGATTTGATTTCATTTGATTGAGACAAGTAACATCGAAAGAGAATTATTGAACTTTTTTCTCTCAAGAACATTATCACTTACTCTTTATCCTTTTGTAGGTCAGAGAACTTGAGAACACCTTGCGCGAAGTATTTACCAGCATTCATAAAATCTCTCTGATTGAAATGGCGAGATCCATTCCTACAATATTAATTTAGGTAAGACACATGCACTACTGATAACAACTGAAGACAGAGAGTGAGCAGAAAAGCAACATATCAATGATGGCTGACATCGATAATGATATTAATCTAATAATATGTGTGCTCCATCAGATCGAGTAAAATGCATGAACAGCCTCAACTGGAAAACAATGCTATCCCAAACATTCATGGACCTCATTGTAAAAAAGACTTCTAGTCTTATTTAAGCTATCCACGTGAAATAAAACTATTAAATCAAATCAAACCAAATCAAATCAAATCAAAACAAATTGGCCGAACTATTGCACATCTGTGTAAGTTTGATGAGCACAGATGTCTCATACATGCCATGATCCTCTAGTCCGATAATAGAGGCTGGTCTCAAATCGGAGGATACAAGAATTAGTTCAGGCTTTATATTGAGGAATTTCACCTGAACAGCAGTAATTCGACATTCTCAAATTCAGAGGATGTGAGGGCTCACTGCTCCCCAGGGGGCACGCAAAATCAGTAAAAGTGGTAAAGTTAGTGGGCTTACTTGTCTATCACTGTTCCAGAGAAAGTGGCTTCCATAGTGAAACTGTTCTTTATGTTGAAATGGCGATACATGACAACTCTACCAGTTGACTCCTTGCATCTTCTGATAGCAAACTTGCAGGACTCAAAACTGAACATTCCTTGACCCTACAAATTTGACACAACCACAATATTATATAGAGTCGAGTACTCTTTTTAAATGAAGAATCCTCACCACTTTATAAAAAGCGAGCAAATGTATGACAATCAGTGACTAAGATATATTGAATAACCAAGGTGTATTTTGTACTAAGCGGAGGGAAATATCACAGTAGTGCAGTGGTGTCCTAGAAAATTATAAGAATAATCTGAGAATAGACAATAAGACTTACCACTTTGGAGATACAGAAGGGCAACATTCTCTCCTCAAGGTAAGCCTTAACATTTCCGGCTTGTGCTGATGATGGGTTGTTGCCGTACATAAACACATTTGCTTTTCTGCTGTGTCCATGAAAATCACAGTACACATACACCTGCAAATGAATTGAGCTAATAAACAAGCAATGAAGCTAGCCAGTCACCAGTTCCTATTTTGGATCCTTGTAGGACCTCAAAGAGGTGTTGCAGTGAAAAAGCTCCGGTAACTCATGCCGTCACAACACCATCACTGTAATTTTTGGCGGGGAATGTGTTGCCAAAACACTCCAGTGAATAATTTTCAATCTCTTCCAAGCGATTAAAAAAATTACCCCTGCATGATTTTAACTAAGAATGAGCATCGTTGCCTGTGGCCCTGATCCTGCTTCAGATAATCATCCCGCGTTTGTCAGCATCAATCTCTAAACCAACGCAAATAATCTTATAGCATATATGGCCAGACCAGGCAGGCCCTTAGGGGTTTCCGTACTTATTAAATATGCAAAAGCCATCCCTAGACAATGATCTCATAGCAGAAACCAACTGCAACATGTATGCAAATGAGCAAAAGTCATGGGCCACACCATAGAGTTATTCTCCCCTGTGTTGGATAGAGGAGGGGAACTCCATTGCGAATCAACTCACCCCGACAGTGTTCTGCAGATCCTCTACTAATTTCTTCAGAGAAAATATTGTTGGAAAGTTATCTCTCCTTGGATGCCTGTAATTTCTGTTTAGGTCTTTGGCTTGTAATGAGCATCTGTAGTTACCAACAACCACTCCATCTGGATTCAGCATGGGCACCACCTTGAAGACAAATCGCTTTCGCATCTCCTAAAAAATACGAACCGTATGCAACCAGAAGATTCAAAACACCCCACGTGACAATGACTTAAGCACACCTATGCTCCAAATAGTACTGCAGTAGTGAGCAAATTGTGATTTTTCTGCATACACCTGCACGCCTCTTGTTCTACATGTTTTGGAAAATGGACAGAGCTGAGAAAAACAGTCACACAGGACATTATCAGTGTCATCACCACCAAATATAAATCTTTTTCTGGTGTCCATCAGTAAGCTAGGTGATGTGGGGGAATGGGGGGGGAGAGGAGTTTCAATCTCCCCACCTATGCCGTATACCAATGAGCCAATGAGCTGTTCATCATTTCAAGTTGGCCTTGGAGTTATCCTTCCTTGACGCACACTGCTGCCCATATCACGAGAAAGCTACATATTATACGCAGTTTAGGGAAACTTACCATAGCATCTGGCTGGTCACTGGTTATATGATCTACCAATCCTTTGAGCATCCAACTCGAATTAGATTCTCCGGGGTGGACACGAGATGAAACAACTACATACTCTTTCTTCTCTTTGACATCTGAAGGCAAAAAAAATAGCATCAAAAACTGTTGGTCATAGATATATTTATTCGATTATATAGATTTATATGTGTACGATGCCATACGCCATATGTAACATTGGGGGTACGTTACATAACATGTACTGTCGCTCTACTAAACATTGTATTAATGGTGTAGGATGTTTGCGTCTAATGGCTCACCGAAGTCTGTGATAGTTAGGAGATAGCAGCTGTTTCCAGATTTGGTTTCACACATTGAGTCCTTTTTGACATATTGACTTCTGATGGGGTCAGCTAGAAGATCGTTCAGATCATTGGTTAGGTCTGTGTATGTGTATGGATAGCAGTGGGCCAGGTAGCAGGTATCATTTGCATAGGGGAATTCCATTTGCCATTCCAGTTCATAGTAGGCAAGTTCTCGTGAGAGCAAAGGACAGATTGTATGCTGTACATTTCTGCCATAGCTACAATAGAGGAATGATCACTTTTAGAAGAAAATGATTATGCTTCTGAAATTTACAAAATGTATGCATAGACAAACACAACACAGGCTATGTAAGGGTATATAACACATGTGGAGACAACTCCCAGTCATAGAGCTGTCCTGCCCTAACTCGATGCTTGAGTATTCACACAAAATAGCAAAGTCCTTCGGGAATGTCACTAAATCATTTGAAACGCAAAATTTTATATCACCACTGACCTGATATGATGGCCTTGCCTAATCCAACCAATGTTCTCTTCATTAGCCTTTGCATCTGAGTACATCAGAGGTCTCATTCCTGTGAATAAAAACCACATTTTATACGTTTACCAGGGCTTCATCATAGTATGGTGCATAGCAACGGTATCTGTCCATAATGGGAGAGGATGGTGCAGCTTTTAGTGAATGCTATTAGGCCTGGGCAAGGTTGAAATAATGAAATTTGACTACGTCCAGGGTATATGAAGGATAGGGTGATCTGGCATGGTCTATACCTGGGTTGGAGGGAGGGGGTCTAGTTTAAACATTAACTCACCATAATTATATAAACTGTCTCTCTTTAAGAGATTGACTATTCTGAATTTATAGATGATACCAGGAACCATATTCTGCACTCGGAAATAATACCACTGGGTATGTCTCTTGGTGAAGACATCAGTTTTTAGCACCAATTCATATTCAAACTGTCCTCTACAAAAGTACAAACTAACAGATGGATGACAGCTTTGGGAAGGCAAGATAGCTTATTGACTAGCCTAGACCACTTGGCTCCAGATTTGTAGATGCTGGTTTCAGGGATTGCTCATGCTGTGAACTTGCATAATCTTTAGCTTCTACTGTTCCAGCACGAGCTTCAACCTCTTGAGGTCGACTGAATGGAATGGCCAACAGGCCAAGCGCTCACATCTTTAAAACAGTGATAGAGAGGAATGTCACTTTATGACACTGGTGAAATAATGAACTGTATGCTGTGAAGACCACAATCCCTGCAGCAGTAAGAACACTTACACTCTCCTAGCTTGCCGTAGATTGCCGCTCTCAAAACGAGATTCAAAGATGAGATTTGGAGCATAGAGTGGATTTTTCGGTGGCTCCATGCTCTGTTCACGCGGGGATTTTTCCGAATCGAACACAATACAGATCCCTCGCCACTTCTGAGTGTACGGAGTCACTTGGTTCTCATATGTTTTAGCACCGGGTACTATAATAAAACAATACCTCCGTTTGCATTCCCAGTGACTACGATAGTACAAGTAGAATAAAGTTAGTAAAGATAGGCTGAAATCATGGAAGACTTCCGATGAGGTCAAACCATGGAACTTTAGTAGTTTTTGGTGGTTAAATACCTTATACATGTTATCTTAACAGGGACTTGATGTGTGTTCTGAAATCAAGCTTTTAAAATCTATACGATTCAGTGTTACATATATTATTATGGTACTCCCACACTGTTTGATTTTCCGGCCGACTCAAAGCCCTGAGGATTTCATCGCCAGTTTTCCAGATTGGAAATCAGGATTCAGTCAGTGACATAAATCCAGTGACCACCTCCGTGTCACCAATTCAGACTACGTGAAATTTTCTGTTCAAATTCAGTTTGTGCCTTGTTAAACTGGGTTGACAAATGGAATATGGCGGCTATAGCTTGTAGCGTTAAAAATTTAGCCAGTCGATGGTTTTGTTCAGTTGTAATCTTCCAGAATGCATGAAGGCCGATAAAGATTCCTCACCGACAATCGCAGAAACATTTTTTTTACTGTGAACGGACCAATCTGATGATACCATCAGAATTATCTGCAATGAATGGATCAGATTGGCTGATTCTGTGGACGACACTGTGGGCTCTGTATACCAAACCAGAAAACCGGACGAGCTGGTAGTACCAATATTTACATATTATAGGTGCTGGCAAATCTGACGTAAAATAATAATCAAAAGAATAAAGAAGGAAAATTAGAGTCAATTAGTCTATTCATGTGTTTGCCAGAAGCAGCCATGTCTAGAGTAACCATGACCCTCAACCTTGGAGAAAGCTTTAATGGGTGTTGTCAAGAGTGCATAAGATATTAATAAAGGTGCATGTACGTCGAGTTGAAATACCTTTGGAGTTGCTTTTCTTATTAATCGCAGGCAAAATATCTATATTGAACAGAAGGAACCTATCACAATATGAAACATGCAGGATAAATGAGCGAGGAGGAATCTTCAGTATGACAGAAGAATCAGATTGGAAATATTTGGTCCATTGACAGACGGAGGATACGTTTTTATGGATGCGTGAATTATGCTCGGTTCATACGTGGTGTGGTTATTGGTTGGGTAACATTTTATTTTTATTGAATGTATTCATGGAGGCCAGAGGATGACGGTGACTATTGAAAATTGAAGAAAAGCCTCCTGAATACATGTGATATGTGCTGAACAACTGCTGAATGAGAGCGTAAATAAAAAACAAACAGCTTTCATTGGTCCCATACTCAGCTTGTAATTTAGTTGACTACCCGACCACGTATAAGCCGAGCAATACTTCGCACCCTCGCGTATTTTGTCCTAGAAGTAAACTATGGGGACACCCGTCCGTACACAGGAAACTAGAATGACCAAGCAGTTACACTTGATTAGTAAAAGACTCTATTTTTACTGGTTAAACCCGTTGTTCTTTTATATGATTCTAGTCTCTAAGCATTGAAATGTGATATTAGAAATCAGAGTGTATTGAGGCGAAAAGTTCAGACATTGTTTGTGGCTCAATGACGGACCAACACAGCGCAAAACTGCGAGAACGCATGCGAGACCGGCATGCTCAAAACTTATAAGAGAAGTTATCAACAGAATGGTTTCGCTAGAGGTTTACAGTTGAAATAATCTGGCAGATTTACCTGTTTTATTTTGTTCACCTGAAATCAATGACAATGCCGACATACAGACTCTAGTAAAAACCAAATTTTAAATCCTTAAATAGCACGAGCTGGCTTTGCGGTTCTCAGGCAGCAGTTTTTCAATACTCTAGTACTATAGCTACAGTTTTTTTTAGTAATTTCTAACTGCTACCTAAAACTGGCCACAGATTATATGAATCACCTCTCCTTTTTCCTGGCCATCCTAAACCGACTGATTCACATCATCCATACCACAGGAGAGGGGTACTGATGTACTCACTGACTGGCATGGAGGTATAAAGAGGTTCCACATTTGGGTTGATTATGTTTTTGAAGACAGGATGTGGCAGTAGAGGCGCGACGCCATCTGGATACGTCGCCTTTCCCGTTCTCCTAGTGCTAGAGAACTCCCAGTCGTCTGAGTAGCCAAGACTGGAATCGAAATGATTAATAGATAGTATCATGTCATATGACCAAGTGTTGATGTTGCCCTCACACCATGGGGAAGACCATTACGACTTCCACCGGTGTCTCAAATCTCCGAGGTGAAGCGTGAAAGGAAACCACTCGGCTATCAGAGCTAACTATTTTACAGTGATGCACACATTTTCACTTGACAGAAAGAGGGGGATAGGTTGCCAAATGCTTGCCGGTTGTCCGAGTACTTGGCTCACCGTAGTAAGTATGCCCGTCTTCTCCTAAATAATAAGGTGACCTCCCTGAAGGACTGGTGTTACGTTGCGGGACATGAGGTAGAAAATACTGTGGGTTTTGGTATATGTACGTATACCCAAGCATCAATCTAAATGGATGTACATGCTATAACTAAAATGCAACCGAGAGTAACTGAGCTATGCATCCCAAAACTTCCTTGGGGGTAAGTAAACGTATAATGCATCTCTATTCATTCAGATCTGCAGTATTTTAGTATAGGTTTGCTCCGTTTGCAGGTCTCTGGGTAGCCCTAATAAATAATTGGTAACTGTACAGAGTTGAGACTTTAACATGTGATATTGATCTAATGAGCCAATCACGTTTTGAGTGTTGCGCCGCTCGTAAACTACCTATTGTGATTGCCAAGTACCTACGAGCCGTGATTATTGGATTTGGCTTCTAAAACAGAAAATCCAACGACCCCTTTATAAAAGAGGTTCATACAGACAAACACTGTACTAAGAAAAACCTGAAAAGCACCATGTAACTTTTAGTACAATTTTTTCTGTTTACGTAAACCTTCGGTAAATATTGTTCCCCAAATCCGAGCCTCAAACCCCAAACCCCTCAGCCAACGGTTATCAGGTGATTGCTTTTGACACATCAGTGGCGTTTTATAAGAAGCGAGAAGTGTGTTGCTATAAACTCATTCTGTAGCAGCTACATCACACAGAAACTGATGGGGAAAAGCATGATCACACATCACATACCGGATGAGGTTGACAAGACTAAACACGGAGATAAATAAAACAGTCAGAGACAGGGAATTAGAAAGCTATAGAAAACCTCTCTGTGAGAGTTACTGCGCAGTCATGCCGACATTGAAGCTGGTCCGTATGATAGATGACCCACTTCACTTATATCCGTGTGTAGAATGCTTATCAAGCAATGACTTCTGTTTTTAACAAGGACTGGTACGAACAAGGGCTGCTAAATTACTTTGCATAGAAATTGAATTATAGTGCGAGTTTAGAGAGTAATGTGAATGGCAACGTCGAAGAATTGAGGAGGCAACATTGTTACAATAGGAATTTTATCAATGCTGAAAAGGGTGGTTAGCACATAAAAATAGTCTAAGGAGAAACGTACATGCATGAAAATTTACCTTTTAGACATTTTTACATAACATCCGGTGCTATGCCGGCGATAGCTGTGACAATTCAGTGCCGACATTACCACATGCACAGTTTGTTCAGGTGGGATGACAGTATCACTACATGAATTGACACTCTAATTATGCACTTATTGAACGGGAGACCCCATATTTATGCGCTAAATTAATCAGAATCAATTTTACGAGAGAAATACAGCGTTTTATTTACTCTGTTAGTAATTTACTACTCTCCTAAGTAGACCAAAACGAATTTTTTGTAACTAACTGTATGGGCGTCATTTAAATGATTGCAACATGAATTTTAGAAACCATTTTTTGGAACGACTATGTTTCACAGCAGAGCTTGCATTACTACTACCACATTAGTAAGAGAGACTGACAGGACTTTCACATGAGATAGAGTTACCACATTTAGTTGTGGATTTCAGCAACATTCACCGCACGATTTGTTGCAACTAACTTAGGCAACTTTCCCTCGTGCAAGAGTTCTATATGACTCTCCAGATTGACTGAAGCCTAGGCACACCCATTTAAGAGCACATTTACAGCACACAGACACAGCAACCCAGGAGTATAGACACGTGCATAGTTACCTTTGTATCTGCTGGCTGCGAGGTGGTGGTACATAACCCTCGCCTTGATAAACTCTGCAAGACTCGCCTTCATTGGAACCCGTTTGCTGAGCGTCTAACATAAACCTGGGGGGACAAAGCAAACCACACAAGGTTAAGTAGCAGGATAACAGATGTCATACGAGAACGTGGATGTGAGAAGCAACACGGTAGTGCTGGTTGCAAGAAGTGAACTCCCAGTGAATCTATATTAGCTTGGGAGGTAACGAGGGTGGCGTTCATGGCTCCTTTGGTACGTCAAGGCCAATCCATTGAAATGGAATAATCAACTTAAATGACAAAGTTAGAATTAAACTTCCATCACTTCAGGCCCTTGGTTCGCCGTAGTATATGCGCAATCATTCAGATATTAGTTTTTAGTGTATATTACTTAATGTTTTCCTATAGGCTGAACTAAATGACCCTACCAATCAATATGTGTCATTACAGTTAAATTGATCGGTCAGTAATTTCGAGCGCCAAAAAATGAAATGAGCTGAATATCGATCCACAAATTTCCTTTTTCAGGACTTGTCATTTGTCAGGCACCAGAGAGACTCAAGTTGAGATAAGTTTTAAAGCTTAAAATGGTTAATTAAGTTTACTCATGAATTTCAATATAGGAATGGCCAGTTGCGGGGGCACTCATATGGAAAACTCAGTTTTGGTGCAGGGAACACAACGAGTCCTAACATCACCATTTTGGTTCACTAATGCATTCAAAATACTTTGTCGAACTGTCGATACTTTCCGAACTAGGCCGAAAAGCATCCCTTTTATCCCATACTCTGGTGCTTAAAATGTAGAGGCAAATGTTTTAAATCTGATTAGGGCCAGTGCTCCCAATGCCCAAGAAAATAAAATCCTTGAAAGCTGCTTAACTCGTTCCTAGCCAGTCGCTTTCCAAACACAGTATCATTATGACCCAGAACACAAAACAGACAACTCGCACGCACTGGAGAATCCAGACTTACACCTATGGGATAGGAGACCTCCATAACTATGTACTAAACTCACCAGAACCAGTTTTAAAAACAAAATACACAATTCTTTTTTAAGTCGAGGTGTAACTCTGTACCACTGACCTATTAGGTTGATCATTATGAATACTGGGAGCAGTGTCTTCCCGTTTAGTCTGCAGTTTGCTTGTTAGACGTTTCTTATTGAGGATATAATCACGCTCCTTATCCGTCAGGTCAAGGTGAGCATTCAGGTCATCAGCTTCCTTTCTCGCTGCCGCTCTGAAAGTCAAACCAACTGTCTTTGCAAATGCAAGACCTCACAATACGGTATCCTCCACTAGATATCTAACTGGAAGATAATGCAATAAGGGCAGATGTGGGTCAAAATTACAGCAATATTCAAATTTCCTGCCTAGACTTTCACTGGCTTAAAACTGCTTTACATGACATAAGTCAATATTTATTTTTCGAACTATACTGTGTTGTATGAATAGCTGGTATAGTCAAAGAGGTGTCGTGATGCAGAAAGTAAAGTTTCATAATGCAGCAATATGGGTAGGCTAGCGAGGAGAAAACCTGTTAAGGTTTGTAAAGTAATCTGGCTGGCTTACATTTGCCCCCCCCCCAAACCTAATGCATTGAAGTCCGATGACCAATGAATAAATGGACTTTCATAATACGAAGGTACCCCCAATGTCAAGTCTTCAGCATTGTAGACCTTAGTCTTGCTTTTACCTACATATATGGTTTCTTTACCAATGAGTCCTAGCAGCGAAATGGAATTCAACCAGTGAAGAGAATATCTCTTGGCGTAATTTGTATGAATGTGGTTAGAAAAGTTAAAAAGGTTGTCGTTGTGGAGGTGTGGGAAGTGCCTGTTAGAGAGCCGACTTGTAAAGGCAAATGGCGTAACTGAGGAGGGGTGCCACTCCTCTTCCTCATTGGCTTCACCTTCCCCAGCTCTAAAAAGACCCGGATACTCATTCCCTGTCGAGTGAGCTGAGAGTTTTTGAAAAATCCCACGCACAACCTGTCTCAAACCCGGGACCTTCAGTGCCAGTGATTGACCCTCTACACACTCAGCCACGGGGCCTCCCTACAAAACTTACGCTTTAGCTTGGCTTTCCAGCTGTCTCCTTCTGAGTCTCTCTAGTGGTGGAGTCTCTAAAGCATCTCGAACTCGTCTATTTAATTCCTCATCGATTTGACTGCGAATATGACGCCTCCATTCCTCTTCCTTATCTATAGATAATAAAAGAGCTGACGGTAAGTTAGACGAGGGATTAAACCCGTATGTCAGGTGTAAGGATTTTACTCCTACCGAGTTACACTCCATCGCTGTACAGTCCAAAGCCAATAGATGAAAGGTTTAGTTTATCACTGGCACTAAGGAGATATGAACGAGTTTTGCATAGTGATCAGCAGATAATGCAAAACTCAACAGTGGTTTTTGATGTCATGTTGACAAAGTGTGCCACTAAACTGATTTTAAACGCTGATAGTAAAAACGAGATAGTTAGGCAAGACAAGTACGTAGCTAGATATCTGGACAACTTGTGCCCGGGGCTGTCTGTCCACACAGCAAAGCGATCAGGGGTTCAGAAAACTGCCAAGTAAGTCTGCATTCTTCACTATCCTGTTTCGGTGATGGCGAAGAGTGACTGCCAACTCACAAACCAACGAAAATCCACTTATTGCCAACAACAAAATGGGAAAAGTCTGTGGCATATCACTGGATGACTGTTTGTGATATCTGTCACTATCTGACAACTTGATATCAAGAGGCTCTCCAGGAATGAAAATGATTATGAAATATACTCCTTTATGGATGGTGAATATGTTGTTATGTTCACGCCTTCGGCAAACCTTTGCATCCCAGATACTAAGCAGAGTTATACATTCTAAGGAAAGTTGTCTATGGCATACTGTTCATTTAAACTTTAGGTCACCTACTTTGACTTTGTTGCCGAGTCGACAGAAAAGTAGCCATAATTATCCATGCGTATCCATGTGCCTCATAAATTACAGTCCTAGTACTATTAAAGGAGTGCAGACTACTCAGAACAGCTAACTACCCGCTGCCACTTGCTGCCGCTTGTCTAGCAGCGGTTAATCTGGTTACCATGTTGATAGCAATCAACCAGGATACCTAACTGCTCAGCATAAATTGCTATTGTCAGGCTATTATGTAAAGTTAAGGTCTCACAATAGAGCTATACAATGGTTATTGCAGTCATTTCAGCGAATTGTTAACATAAGCTATTAAGAGTTGAAGTGAACCTGAAAAAACTTTGGAGTCTTATACCAGCTTTCATATGCGACCGAGCTCAACCAATTAGTGCATTGTGTATTAATGCCATAAAAGTCATGGTCAGGTGACTACCCTCTTCCTTTACACATCAGTGGCCTGGACAGGGTACAGTGGCCTGGACAGGGTACAGTGGCCTAGACAGGGTACAGTGGCCTGGACAGGGTACAGTGGCCTGGACAGGGTACAGTGGCCTAGACAGGGTACAGTGGCCTGGACAGGGTACAGTGGCCTAGACAGGGTACAGTGGCCTAGGCAGGGTACAGTGGCCTGGACAGGGTACAGTGGCCTGGACAGGGTACAGTGGCCTGGACAGGGTACAGTGGCGAATATCATGACGAACCTAAAGTCAATGCGTATGGGTCTATAGAATAGCGGGTCAGCACAGTGATACAGTGCTGGGCTTGCAATCATATATAAGAACCTGGGTTGGGATCCCAGTCATGGCGAGCTCCTATGGTGAGTATGAGCTCAAAATAAAAAACAGGCCTCATTGTGAGGTGGAGCGGTGACACTGACCTACTCTGTGAGGTGGAGCGGTGACACTGATCTACTCTGTGAGGTAGAGTGGTGACACTGATCTACTCTGTGAGGTGGAGCGGTGACACTGACCTACTCGTTGGGCCTCCATGCTGGGTAAAAAACAAGCATCTAACCCGCCAGCTTCAACATAACAATGAAAACGGCATATGAAAAAGAGTGCACCAGGACAGGGCACAGTGCTCGTAGAGTTATCCTCTATTACTCGGGATAACTCTACGACCACCTCACCGAGGCAGATTGAGTAATATTATGGCGAGCCTAAGCTCAATGCGTATACCCAATCACTCCTTTTGCACCAGCAGAGAGGCGCTGTGGCTGAGTATTTACAGCAATCCCCGCTGTCGCTGAAGGCTATGGTTTTTTTTAAACTCTCTCTGTTCACCTTGCAGAGAATGTGTGGCCGTCTCAGAGCCAGGCAGGGTGAGATGGTAAGGTGGAGGAGGAGCGCCCTCTTTCAGCTACACTATTGGCAGTACAAGCTGGCTCTCCAACAGCCACTTCGCCATACATTTATTGGCTAAGGGACAGCCTTTACCTATTTTGGACCAGCGCATGCAAATGGTGAAATGTTCACAGCAATAGACTGTGAAACAGAACACGGTAACAGTATTCGGGAATTTACTTGGTCCACTCAATACTTAACCACATGGTATCTATTGAAACACACACAGTATACGGAAGTATAGGACAATGTCCCATTGATCAACAGTATCACTTTGCAAACAACCATGACATGTTACGTAGGTTCACTTAATGAATCAGCATAAAGTCAGCGTTATGGCAACCAGTTCTTTTGTATCTCGTATTGTCTGTGATCAGCATTTCCACTAAATAGTAATGGATGTGAATTCATAATTAATGCCTTTGCATTGTGCCTCCTAGAAGTAGTATTGACTTACAATGCTGTTGTATCTGTTTAAAACAAAATTTCTATTAATTTGTACCAAACAAAGTTAAATTTTGTCTAGCGTGTTATTGGGTAATCAAATCTCAGCTGTTATAATTTCCTTGAAATGATACAAATATCCCCAGTTTCTTTATAATATCAGGATGTATAGCCTAACACAAAATGGGGTCTTCGCCTACGGCAAACATAACGACTGGTTCATTCAACCATAAGTAAGCTAAATATTTGCAATCAAATAAGAAAGGTACAATAGTATGTAATCCGCTTTATATTTAAGTTTCCCGAGATCACTGAGAGAGTGATCGAGTATGGAAAGATGTATGAAAAGCCACTCATTCATTTTGGACCAATTTTCCAATCAGGATTGGTTGGTTAATTTTAATTTTGTAGATAATCCGGAATATGTTTGAAAATTCATTTTGATCAGATAAGGACAATCGGGTGTAAGAACTCAATATACTTCTATTTACCAGAGATCATGCTGTTTTACATGGATAGCATCACTAAGCCAATGGGTTGTTTTCAGTATGGCCCACAGTTTACCCCATAAGGTTGGTACTCTTAGCGTGGGCATCCTGGTTTTAAAGTCACCATCCAAATCTGGCGAAGGAGGAAGTACAAGGTGACAAAACTTGGGATGGAACCCATATAAGCTGGCCCAAAGCCGAATGAATGCGCTACCCATTAAGCCAGTGCTTCTGCTCAACCAGAACACTACTCATCCCAGTAGTTAGACCTAAATAAACCTAACAGGTTATAAACTTGCCAATGAATTTGGTTAGCACACAAGCCTGAGCTTTTCCAGGAAGGCTCTGAGTGTTGTACATACATGCAGTACTTACTAAATTAGTAACCCAATATGCTTGTCTGTTAAATTCAGAATGTTAATATAACAAAGCGTAGACTATCCCCCTATACATGTATACTCCCTCAATAAAAAAACAAACAAATAAATCTCCAGATGAGAATGGCTGCTGTATCAGAAGATAAAAAAAATCACACTGTTCATTGAACCCGGACTATCCACACCGTGTTATACCAGGTTTTATATTTGTGGTTTCTATTTGGCATTTCACTCAACCATGCAAGGGTGTCACAGTATGTACATACGTAGGTACATACATACATATGTACATACATACGTATGTACGTACATACGTATGTATGTACAAATGGCTTCGCCTCATGAATCCAGAGAACCTGCAGTTGTATCATATATGTTATAGCGGATAATACCTACCTTGAGCATTGGCTGACGTTTTTGTGAATGGTGTTGGTATTGAGTTTGGGCGTGGAACAAGTTTTTCCCTGACCGTGACCGACATGTTGGTCATTGAGACAATACGTCCCTCATCTACAAACACATACAATAAGCATTAACTCATTACGTAATAAGCATGATATCGAAAAACTCGCAAACCCACCAAAATATCCCTCTTACTTGGACACACTGTATTCCATCAAAATCACATAGCATTGATGTTTAACCGCGGTGCAGCGCTGCTGGTGCGCAATGAGTATCTGTTAGCCGGAAGAAGGAACCATCAGTATAAACAAGAAAAGTTGAATATCCACACATGAACCAATTGCAAGTTGGAAGTTAAAAATGATGCGGTGCGACGGTGTGATCCAAGTCAGCAAGTCAGCAAGAGATCAGACTACGTAAAGTTTTATCACTAAAGCAACTCGGTCTATACACAATGCAAACAGCCTGGCAACCCATAGGCTTCAGTGATTACCTGAAAGCCTGGTTAAATGGGCCAGACAGATCATACACAGCAGTCTGCAGGTGACAGTGAATTAACTACCGTTAGAGAGTGCTTACCGGTTCGTAAAGCATTACCTCTCATTGATGGTACTTACTTTTATTTGACACGCATTATTTTCGCGTTTTCATTTGTGTTGACAATCCACGCATACTAGAAGTTAGAGAGGAACTGGGATCAATACACTTTGCAATAGGCTTTTATAATCTCAATTGGCGTGTCAGCAATGCTCTATGACAGAGCCACACTAATCACCTAACAAGTCCAATTGTATCCCATTAGCTGTAATGTAAATATGTGATGACAAAAAGAACAACGGGAGCAGAATCGATGATTGATGTCCATCGTATTATTTCCAATAAAAGGCCTCGGGAAAGGTTGGTGATACGAAATGTGAGCGACTTGTTTCATTAGGTCGATTATTATCCAGTTTATCTTAAGACAGTGACCAGTGACACATAACAGTGGCCCAGTAACCTATGCCACTGCCGTAGTTAGAAAGCGCGGGGATAAGCTGGCCTTCGTAGACGAGAGATTAAAGATAAAGACACTTCCACTTATAAGAGTCAGAGGAATAGGTTATTTACTCCACTATTCAAATCTGAACCGCCCATCGTCAAACAACGACGCCATTAACATCACTTAACCATTCACCTGCTATTTCGCCATTGAGAGAATGAAATGGGGTGAATCAAAGATGATGGTTATTAATAATACTACCTCTACCACTCCAGGTTGCTAAAAGCTTTACACTAATCATCAATCGCGGTTCTAATATACCTTAGAAATTATTGTTCATTTTAAGTTCCTGAATTTTCGCAGTGTTGTGATGAATGTTTTCTCAACATAGTGCCTTACAAGTACTATAGTCATTAACTCTGTTATCTCTAGCAGTGCTGGTGTAAAACACAAGAGAGTCCAACCCATACACATGCAATCCCAAACCAACGGTATGAAACATACCAGTCACACGGGCAGTCTGGCGCACGCGCTTTTGAATGGAAAAACGTAAGTTTAATGGAGTAAGGCCTGGAGCCTCGGCAGAAGGATCCCACAAGAAAGCCAAATCCATGACTTACCATTTTAGAACTCTGAAGATTTCAGAGTGTGTGCTAGAGTTCCACCTCACATCAAAACTGAGGACAAAATAATATTCATTCCGTTATCCTCTTAAGTACATAATACGTATAGTGAGCTAATGCCAACACTGCAATTAATACTCAAACGTATCATTACTAGAGATAAGGTGGCTTGCGCGTGATATTGTGGATGAAACCATATTGAATAATATGCCTTTAACTTTACCAGTGAGTTTATACTCTACTAGTCCGCTGTACACTACAAGAGCTTCACGTTATATAGCTGGGAACATTCTTGCAAGTCCCCACTTAGTGTTGAAATCAGTTTATATGTTAAGGGAAGAGAACCTCGATGGGCAGCCACAAGCCATTTTCTGTTGATGCATGAGTAACTTAAGCCACAGTTACACTTTCAAATACAAGGGTAAAAACTAAGCCAATGTGGCAGAAATAAGGCCAGCGTCTCAGTGTAAGCTGGTTTCCGAGAGGTGACAGTTGAGAGGTGACGAGAGGTGACAGGTGAGAGGCGATGAGAGGCTGAGGCAGTATAAGTACATGCAGATACATGTAGAGATGGATGATTTTAAAGGATTAACCTCACCAAGCGCGTATGCTCGCGTATTTGTCTGCTACACGAATTTTTCGATCACGTGACCATGAGTCTTCTCAATACGCGCGAGTACGCGTTGGATTCAACAGATTGAACTTTGACAGCGACAAGTGCACTGATTATGGGAGGACGTCCTATAGGTCATCTAGCGAAGCCAGCTTTCGCCATTGCATTTGGGGAAAATTCCACAATGGATGTCAAGTTTTACTTTTACCATCTGCAATGTCGCCGAAAGGGTTACTAATTGAGAAGACGTGTGGTCGACCTACGCTCTATGACCTTGCCTGCGAAATTATACACCAATACCAACGCTTCAGCAAGCAACCGATGAGCTGTCCATGAAGAGCTGAAAGAGTTCGGGCTTCCCCCCCCCACAAATACTGACCAAGTACTTGACTAGTTTCGTGTTTTCGTTTATTGAAATTACTCTTTTTGGACTTAGTGTTCGACTTGCCCATTAGTTTGTGATCAATTCTGTTCAATTCATTATCAAACTACACTCCCTCGCGTGTACGCGGTATCGAATAGGGCCTCTTTTTGTGAGAATATGGAGTTGCGCACCCACACAATAACGTGTCCATCGCGTTTGGTGAGTTAAGCGTGAGAACGCAAACCTTCACAGGTGTATACGCAACGCGCACACACGTGCTTGGTGAGTTTCATCCTTTAAACCGTTGAATAACAAATATTCGTTCAGGAATGGCAAAACCATATATTTTTCTGTCCATTCTAATACAACGCATAAATTACCACGGGATAACAAAAAAAACTGTTAAAAATCTCTATAAATTTTATACTTATTATGGAGGAAGACAAGGCAATAATTATTTCCAGCTTTTCCAAAATTTACGCATCACATCACAGATTTGAATCAAAGATTAGAACAAAATGCTGGTACTTGGCACAAATCATAATAAATTGTCCATTTGTCACCCAGTAGAGATATAGACTGAATTATTTTTTTAGAGTCTTGTTAACAAACCTCACATAGAGTCGAAGTGTGTTCTCGCTGTCCTCCCAGCTAGGGTAATGACCAATTTTCTCATCCAGGAGATCAATGCTGCCATGTGGGATTGTTTTCCTAAGAAGAAATGTGAGTCATCACCATCGATTTGGTTGAATCTCTATGATTATAATAGGAGTTGTCATTTCACTCAACTTGATGGACAGACAACTCCTTATAAACCAGACTACTATACCCAAATGTATTGAAAAAACCTCGATCAGATTCAGCGATAGGTTCAGCAGAACGGTTGTAGATCGATATGGTGATGTTGCAATCAGTAAATACATACGTTGGCCATTGTAGTCAGAGGAAATAATTTCCGATTCACGTATATGACATGCACCAGAGCAAGCAGAAGTTGATTATCACCGCCAAATAGAACCAGCAGCGAACACACAGGCGCACACACAGAGGGAGACAAGAGGAGCAGAGTTTTGCTACCTAGGTCACCTACTTGTAATAATCCGGGAAGATGGAGGAGGGGTTTACTGGATCTGCTGGCCCATAGATAACATGAACTGGCACCTTGCTGGTCTGCAGAGCTTTGGTCCATCTCTCGTTATTTCTTCCTAAGATACAGGATGGATACAGTTAGCTGTACATTAGAAATACAGATTCTAAAATAAACACTGGCAAAATTGTTATCTAAAAACATCAACTTCATGTAAGAACAGTCTTACTTCAGTTGGTTTTACGCGAAGATAGTTTTCAAAGTGAGTCAAACGAATGCTACGGCTTTAGAGGAATGTTTAGTCACGCATGGAATTAGACCAGGTAGTTCAAAAGATTGTGCGAACCTTCTAAGCCGTGCACTTGTTCTAGTGCGGTAGAGGATAACAATTATTATTATGTAAGAAGCTCACACTCACAGAGATGGGCCGCTATAACTATAAGTACCTCGATGGATCATCGCAGAATATTGAGACAAGTACTGGCATTCTACCAAGCTGTTCTGCCATCCATAAATTAAAAAGGTATAAACAGAGGTTTTTGTTCATTTTGTGTACTCACCTCTCTCTGCGATATATGCCAACAGGCTGGCTGTATTTTGATACCCATCAGAATGACACCAAGCGCACCACATATCTGCCAGATCATCTTCAGTAGGCTGAGTATTAGGTCCAAACACCTTGGCTAACCTAAACGTGAAAAGAAAAGAGATGAGAACAGTGCTAAAAGAATTATTGATACAAGGCTGTAACCGTGATTTATACATCTAAGACCCCAGGGCTTCTTTAGTTATTACGTATTAAAATACTATTACTGTACTATGCAATGGCCAATTTTAATGGTACGGAATTTTGTTCTTCGCATTCCGATCATTCGAAATACCGCATATTAAGGTGAATCAGGTAAACCCAATCAACTGGTAACACTATTCCATTCTAAAGAGCTCCACACAGTTCTAGCGATAGTAACCCGAATGAGAATTATACTCACCCTCGTTTAAGTACATAATTATTACTGATTCCACTCAGAAAGTTTCCTACTGGTGAGGCTAACAATTGCATACCGGGCGTTGGAAAATTAGTTTCTTTGAACATTCCTGAAAAAAACATATAAGTAGAGTCAATACTCAGGATGGGTTAAATATATAACTGTTGCCGATAAAGGAGATGAAGTCACCTATAGGCATCAGCAAAAGATTCTGCATGAAAGTCTTTCTATAAGTCTCCATAAACAGCCCTATAACAATAAGGTGTATTGGTAGTAGCTGCGACACTGTATGGATTACTAGGGTTGATTACATACTGGCAGTGGAATGCATAAATCAGTATTCATCGCCATAACAGCGAGCAGATGCATCGGACAATACAAAAATCAAATTCCACCTGGTCCATGGATAAAACAAAGTAAAACCATTTAAACTTCATCGCATCACAAAACCTTTCGGTCTGAATTCATGCCTATATCATCGACTGACAGTATCCTAGCCATATTTGCATTGGATGTAAAAAAATTCTCACAGGATGAAAAAGACCTACCTCCATTTGTGAGACAAACACTGAGTAGTTTGAATGGAAGGGAACCCTCATTGTGTCGAGCGAGCAATTCTTGGGCTACGGAGTCACCATAATCATGAGCCAGAATGTGTACCTCGTCGACGTGCCGGATAGCTAATAGCAGCTGGGTCAGCAGGTCAGCTTGCTCAACCAATGTGTAGTTATAGTTTTTCTGCATAAGATGATGCAACTATACAAACTGGCTGATGATACAATGGAGATTCAAGTATGTTCACAAAGTCTGATTTTTTTAGGGGTGACAAGCCAAATGCCCACCCACTACCATAACAAATTCAGCGTAATTGCAGGATGTTTGCAGGTACTTACAGGTTTATCACTGAAACCAAACCCAAGCAGATCAGGGGCGATCAGTCTTTCAAACTGCTGAGTAAGCCCTGGCCACATCTACAGAAGGACTTATAGTTATGTTAATGATCACCATATATTATATATCGATATTTACTTTCATTGATTATGTGGACAACGGAACTACTGGTAAGTAACAGCTGGTTTCGCCTCCCTGTATTCCGTCTGTTTGCGGACAGCTTAGACATAAGCGCGATTATTTCAAGGGTCTTTGAGTCCCTCGGCCGGGGGGGGGGAGGGGTTGAGAACCAGAGAAGCTGCATTGCTTCTTCTTCCTAATGTCCTTTCAGTTGGCTTCAGAGGACTTACAAAAGGAATAAATCACAGCATATTATAGTGGATCATTCCTTAGGTCAGATCGAAGACTTGTAAAACCTTTTCACCAGGAGTTAACAGCATTATCATGTGGGTAGTTGTAGTGCTCGACACACGAGCTTTTTAGCGTACCTTTGACCAATCATAGCTAAATGTAGGAAAACCATGGATAAGCAGGAGAGTACCAGACCCACTGCCTCTTGTCTCTAAAACACAAACCAATCATATGACCAAATTGTGAGACGAAACCCTGTCTGGATAATTTAACACTACCATAGAAAGAAAAACTTCCTGAAGTACGACGTTAAGGTCTGAGAACGCCAAGTTTTGTGCTCTCATAGAATGATTTATACGGTCTGTATCAGCATATATCAAGAAGCGGGCTATTTTCTTTCAATTTTTTTCAAAATAAATATATTTTAAACCTGAAATAAGATTAAAAAGAGTGCTAGCACTTCAAATTCAAGTGTGGAAAAAAGCCCCAGACGTCTCCAACCTTTGTAGAAAATAGTTCGACGCTTATGAGTGAAATATGAAGCATCTTTATTCTTCCATTCTATCAGTCTTGCAGACGGAGGAGGGCACTGCCAGTTAAGATACATCCCGATAGCGATGGCAAGCACTCCGGCGCCACAAACCACTAACACGTGAGAGCTGCACATGATTGTGCAACTACAAACAAAAAGATTGTGAATACGAATTACAACGCCAGCCGTGAACTGCAACTGCAGCACGAGAACTCAACCTGTCATTCATTTCGGTCCAAAAGAAAGGTTGTCTTGCATTTTCCTACAGAGACACCGGGTGGTTATGTCTGCTCTATTTCTAACTCTAACTCTAAGTTCCAGTGTCTAGACTAGACTAGAGAACTTCGTATATTCATATTGTTGTGTTGTGCTTGTACTTGTAGTTGAGTTGTGCACTTTTCGGACTCTGGTAACGGATTGACTGCAGTGACTCTGACTGGAGGATTGTGTGACTGCGAGTGTGACTCACTGACAATGACACTTAGTTAGACTCACAGTGACAGTCATTCACTGACTGAGAGTGAGTGACTCAGTGAGTCAGTCAGTGAGTAACTACTGACGTGACTGAGTTGGTTACTGAAGTGAAATGCTGAGTTACTCCCAATCCCACTCTGCCATGATTCACGGACAATCAGGATCAATCAACTCACGTCGAACTATAGGCGGTCTTGAGAGTTTGCGCCCAGATTGAAGGACATAGACTGCTTAGTGTATCCACAGAATATTCGTATGGCGATTGGTGATTGAAAATGAAAATGAAAGGCAAGCGAAAGATTGACCTTTCGAACCCGACAGCTGAATGTAGGGCTCTAAACTGATCGTAGAGCCCCATGACGTTTCTCCCGCGCACCCGGCATTCGGTTCGCACGCACGCAATCGGCAATGGCAGGCTTAGCAAAGGCTGGGCGCCGCAGTAGTTATGGAACAAATTTGCGTTTACTGCAAGGTATAAGCGCCTTAGAAGAGCTTCAACATGTCGAATCGGTGACGGATCAAAATAAGTGGCTATTTGAAGTAGCTTGGGAAGTTGCCAATAAAGGTAAGAGTGCAAGCTACAGAGCAGTTCTCAGCAGACTCACTTATCACTTATTCACTAACTTAGAAGTTAGTGAGTCTGCTGAGAACTGCTCTGTAGCTTACTAATACTACTATTACGATTAGTATTACTATTAGTCTTAGTGACTCAGACTAATAGTAATACTAATAGTAATAGTAATAAATAATATTAACTAACTACTAACTAAGTAATAGTACTATACCGTATAGTCTATACGATACATACAAATTCTATACTACTACCATACTACGTAAGTACGTGGTAGATCAGTAGACCAGATCATGATAGATGTGAAACGTGCGCACGACACACGCTTGGAGGTCATGATCACGAACTGCTTTTAAAATTAAATGGATGCTCGATCTGACTGAGCAGGCTATTTCCAGGTTACTGTAGTGTACACCTTGCAACTAGTCTAGTGAACTACTCTCCGACAGTTACATTTACAATCAATGTAACAATCAACACTCGTACAATCGTTCATCTTTCAGTTTTACTTTTGCTTTTCAGTTTTGGTCTTACTCTTAGTAAATTTGATCTATAACAATAATAATTATGTTGATTGTGACTCGTTTGTCTGCTTTGGAAACTGGATGCAAATCTAAATCTAATGCTGTTCGCTAGCTGTATCAGTGTATGATGTATAACTTGCAAATCCATCACAATAAAAAGTCCGTACATCCTTATTAATAGAAATGTGAAACAATGACATCAAAATTTGATGTATCAACTATCATATTACAATTAAATCAATTCATTTTAAATCCATTATATGACAGATATTACAATAGGCTCTTTGCAGTTGGAGGTATTTACACCGTGATCAAAACCAAAGCCGCAGAGACAGTGGCCGAATATGGCGAACAGTATTTCCTGTTTGGGCCTTACAAAGAGTCTGCCGCCAAACTGGAAGTGGAGGTTATTGAAACCCCAGCACACTATGCGATCAAAGACACCATTTCCCAGATGAAAGAGCACGGTATTAAGGTAGACACAGAGCAAGAGAACTGACTTGGTTTGGCGTAGTTGAAAAACAAAAACGAGCCTCCCCAGGGTGCGGAGCATTGATGCTGAACCCCTCATGGTGCTCCACGCTAAACTGTAACTGGTGAATAAACTAGTTTCCAAACCGGCAGCTTCGTCATTACAGTGAAGATATCATACAAGGAAAATATCCTCCATGGTTTTGGCTTGGGGTGCCTGGTGAAAAGAGCCTGTTAGCTCATCAAAACTCCAGCAGTCCATATAATTCCTCATTGAAAAAGGCTTTGTTCAGTTTTAGTTCAAAACTTCTTGTCCATCATCTCTGCATCACATTCTTGCGAAACTTCAAAAATTGACTTTGAGCTTGCCGGTGTTGCCACCCAGCGCTTCGGCTTCTGTGCATATTTAGTTCCAGGGTTCTCTGTCTAAGTACTTGGCTTGATATAATTACCGAGTCTACCACAGGTCAACCAAAGTATTTGCATTTAGCTTTTATAGTCAATTACTAGACCTGCTATATCTTAGCTGCCACGCCCCATTGGATGAACTATGCATGATTATGATGGAGGTAGTTGGTTTGTTCCTGAATCATGATGAGTTCCTGAATCATGAGTTTTAAATCTTGAAATCATTGATGAATGAGCTTTTGATTCCAGGTGGTCTATGGACGGTGGCTTATTGAGGGATATCCCAAAGTGATTTTGTTTGATATCGGCTCGGCTGCCCATAAGCTAGAAGAATGGCGCAAACAGCTGTTTGAGCAGTGCCATATTGGACTACCATGGGAAGATACAGAAGCCAACGATTGTCTGATTTTTGGATTCCTCGTATGCTGGTTCGTCTCAGAGGTGAGCCGTGTATCAATGGACGGCCATTTTTATCAAAGTCACTAAAACAGCAATGTCTTGACTCAATTGAGTTATAGTTTCTGCATGTTTTATTACCTAATGAGACCACACACATAGTATTTAAATCTGGAGAGGTTTCCATGGGAGGAGCCTTATCGTTCATCCGTTATCCTTCCTATGGGCCTTTTCGCCATATACACCAACAAACCTTGTTATCGTTGCACTGGTGCCTATGTTTTAGTTCCGAAAAAGACTGAACAGCTTTCCCAGACCTTTGGTAATCACACATTTCCATGAGTGGATGGCGGGCATTGGACTGGTGATGCTGCGTACCACTCACATTGACGTAGCTACGCTTTTCACCACTCATGCTACACTACTAGGTCGGTTCCTCTGTGCCGGAGATACCGACTTCTACAACAATCTTGAAAAGGTGATTGCGGTGTATTATTGTCTTTACTTTCCGAATCCTGACCAGTGCCCTGCAGAAATTGGTTTATCGCGTCTTAGACCCAGTGTTCCCGAGGTGCGTCATTAGAGACCTTTCGGCTCGTGTGCACCTGTGTGCAAGTGGGCCTGTTGTATTTGACCTATTCACCTTTTGGTTGGGTGATAACTGTGACAGCTGTATGACACCAGTCAGTTACTATGACTGCACCTGATATCACCACAATACTGTTAAACATTGCAGAAATAATGGGAACTGTAAGCTGAATTTGTCATGTTTTGATCACCCCAAGACATAGAATTATCCTTCAACTGTCATCAGCAGTTGCCAAGCAACCATAGAAGACCCAAGTCTGCTGCACTGTCAGCATCCATGCTCTGTCTGAGTGATCTATGGTAGTTTTCTGTCAAACTGTGGTCATACTGGCGGTTAAATTAATTCAACTTATCTAACTCATGGTCCATCTAGTGGTGGGTATGGAATGTGGGCAAGGTGATCTCCAAACTGCTTATCAAGAGACAGTCACGTAAACATGTACAAAATGGATATCAGTCATATCACTAATGCAAATTATTGAAACTGCATTATTCTTTTTCAACTATCTTGTCTAGCTTAGCAAGAGTCTGCCATGGCCATCTCCTTTGTAGTTTGAATTGGATAAGGAAGCCGGGAATCGTGGAATCTACCACCGATATTGCATGGAGCGTGCAGCAGCGCACTGCGCCCATATCTTCACTACAGTCTCGCAGATCACTGGTATAGAAGCAGAACATCTTGTCGGCAGAAAAGCCGGTAAGTAAGATTTGATATGACCCCTAGCAAACAGACCCGCCTCCACTTAGTTTCCGCAATGGATTGCTTAAACTGTATTAGTCTTGTTTTCCTTTTTTAGATTGTATCACACCCAATGGCCTCAATGTAACGCGGTACAGTGCCCTGCACGAGTTTCAGAATCTCCACGCTACCTCAAAGGAAAAAATTAATGAGTTTGTGAAAGGACACTTTCATGGGTAAGTCTAATGGGTGTATGTTTAGTTGGTGCAAGTACAACTTGGGACCTTTGGGGCAGCAGTTACTCTGTTAGTCTGTGTGATCACTAGGGGAATTTAGACTATTAGATTTAGAATATTTGTTTTATGATATTGTAGTTATTATAGCCATATTCTGTATGACATTCCACCTCCAACTCCAAATTGGATTGCAGTAGTATCAATGAGTAGAACCTCTGCAAAGTTCTTTTAAAATAACTCTCCCGACACTTGGACATCTTCATGATCTTGCAAACCTTGCAAGAGCGCGGCGACCATGTCAAAGGGAGGATAACTCTATATTCATGCCCTCTTAATTTGATTTGCAGGCATTTTGATTTTGATTTAGAGAAGACCCTTTACTTATTCTCAGCTGGCAGATACGAGTTCAAGAATAAAGGAGTCGACATGTTTATAGAATCCCTTGCTAGACTCAACTATTACATGCAGGTATGGTACTGGTCGAACGGACCTTCCCAGTTGTAATTGACAACTAGACAAGATAATCATACAAGCATATTTCGGAAACATAATAGGTGCATTCGCGTGATCAAGTTTTGCCGTCTGAAACCGGATTTCAGACTCATTCTCAGTTCCAATGTGCTCGAAAGTGCGCCTAAAAAGTGCATCTTTACAAACCATGTACGTCGGCTGCGTCTGCAAGTGAATTGGATCACGGGAACAGAATTTCTGTGCCTGAAAGTAGGGGTGCTAGTTTATACAGTGTCAAGGTTATAAAAATATCAATGCCAGCTATCGATCGCTTACTTATTCTATGATCCCTTTATGGGTTGCTTCATTGTTGCAAAACAGACTACATAACTTTTTGTCCTTAGACACGCAAGACGTTGAGCGAGGACAAATCCGATGCGCCTGAAACTGCACCCGAGACCCCTGCATCTTTTAACCACGCCTATCTGTTCGCGTGATCACGTCTGAAATTTTTTGTCTGCTTCTGACCAAAATCACCTTTTATCACTAAGTCGGTATGACCAAAACTTTGATTCGTAATAAATATACAGTGAAACTCGGTTAACTCGACCTGGGATAACTCGAAAACTTGCTTAACTCAAACCTTTATCTTTTCTCTACACATCAGACCCATATTTTTGAATTGAGCACAGGCTAGACGTCCAGCCATTCTAAGAGATCTCCGGATAGGTGCTGTAGCGGACGTTCCAGCAGTGCTCCATAGTAATATACAATAAAACCGCTGACAAGGACAAATAGTGGCCAGAATCAGCTTGCATTTCGATGTGTATTGTGACTGTTTAATGTTTGTTCTCCCCATTTTATTTTATAGCATACTCCGCGGAAAACCATGCTAGCATGAGCGGTTTTAAATAAAATCTAAATTTCTTGGTCCCTGTCTGGGTAATGATAATTTGCTGGGCATATATCAAACTCTTAGTCATAACTCGAACCGATAAACCCGGTTAGTGCCATCAAATTACCTTTTCTGTGGCTGGATGCGTTTACATTCTTGTGCAACAAGCTTAAAGGTTGGATGACGAGGCAAAATGTTTTTGGCTCATCAGAATCAGCATGTCTCCAAACCTACCTGAGTCAAATTACAGTGCAATAGGCACAGCAAAAGTGCCCTTGAATCCGTGCTAAAGATGGAAAAATTGGTACCATCTGAAAAACGTTTTTAGAAAGGCGGAGCCTAATCGGCCATTTATATGACGTATAATATCGCAAGTTTGATGACTAGTCAATGGCCAGGCACTCAAAGTTTATCATTTTCTACCTGACTTTACAGAGAGTATCCCAATATTTGGAACATCTCATGACCACTGACACATTCCTAAGGTTGTACACAAACGCTAAGAATGGGTCTAGAGTGGTATCACTACCTCCAGGTCTGTCGAAACAAGCGTAAAGAGACCCATGTTTGGCCGATATTGCCCGGGAATCCCAGGGAATGCACCTGACCTGCTACACCGATCATGCTAAAGGGTAGAGTTGACGCCATGGCTTCAACTGGTAGAAAACCATACATATTACAGCGTCAGCCACCCACTTTGAATAGGACTAGGTTGCAAACATACTGCTGGCCTGTTTACGCAATAAGAGCAGTTGTTTGGCTATTAGTAACGAACATAAACTAGGACTGAAAGACCGTTTTCGAAAGAGTTGAGTAAATTCACTCGGTCACCGAGTTAGTATCACTCACTTCGATTGCGAGGTAGACTAAGAGTTAGGAATAAACTAAACACAGTGAATTCATAGGTATTTGTTTGCTATTTTGGGCCCATTTCACTCTGATACTTCGATCTCAGTAGTCAGAAGTGTGATAAAGTTGTAGAAATTGGACCTTGGCTACCCATCGCGCAGGCGCGCATATATAATAACGTGGACCCACTGTGATGTCTTTTGCGACAATTTACGTCACGCGGGGAAATTTCAACTGAATGAAAGTTCATTTGAGAATTCCAAGATTTAACCATATTTCTTACTACATCGCCTGCTCAGTATGAACTTTTATTCGACTCAGGCAGATTTTGAGACACACTGATTCTGATAAGCCAAAAAAAATTTGCCTATTCATCCAACCTTTAATTTCATTGTTTTCTTTTCACATGAGCAGAAAATCTCACAAACTTTGGAAAGTTTCGCCAGGAAATGGAATACGCTAGAACAAAATGGGCTTGCTATGGTGGCCCCACCTATAGCAAAGGGAGAGCATAACTCATAACTCAAACTTTTCTTAACTCAAACTCTTTTGGTGGTCCCCTGCAGTTCAAGCTAACCGAGTTTCACTGTATATCACGTTGAAGATGGCACAGATGGCTGTCGGGTAAAGTAATATCTAGTTGATGTTTGTGCTATACAGGCTTCATACACATTTTACGCTTCATTCGCAATAAACAGGTGATAAATCTAATCTGTTCTAGCAAACTGGGTCAGAGGTGACCGTGGTGGCCTTCCTCATTTTCCCGACCAAGACGAATAATTTCAATGTGGAGTCATTGCGAGGTCAGGCCATTTCCAAGCAGATGAGAGACACTGTCGAGATGGTGCAGAAAAATGTGGGAAAGAAAATTCTAGATAAGGTTCTCAGGTGAGCCTATGACCGTCCACTTGAATGAATTGTCCGTTCGTTCGTGACAAATTCTGAATCATCATTCATACTTTATCTTAGTTCCAGCCTCATTTAAACTAGTTGTAGACAGCATAGAATTAGAGCAACAGTGAAGAAAATTCTAATTTTTGGACAGACCAATGCGTACGGCTAGCAACTTCTCTATCATAAAATCTTCTGTTGATGGTATTTGGGTTTTACGTTTGACTGCAAGAAATTGAATATTCTTAGAGCCCATTTTCTATTTTGACAAGCTAATTTGCAAGGGTGACATTCCCTTGTCTGAAAGTGAGTAATTATTGTCTCTCGTGCAGATTTGCTGCTGCTGGTAGACCCATAGTGGAAATCCACCCAGCAGCCATGATGCAATATCAATTCATGCGTACAGTGCTCGTCATAAGTCAACGGGCTCCGAGCTTTTGCAGTCACCCGTGTATTATTTTTCCTCTCAGGGGGGAAATTCCAGGGAATGAAGAGTTGTTGAGCCGAGAGGACATCATCAAGCTGAAAGGATGCGTCTACTATTCACAGAAGCATTCCCTGCCACCCATCTGTACGCACAATGTGGTGAATGACTATGATGATCAAATCCTTAATGCCATTAGAAATGTGAAGCTGTTTAACAACAGGCATGATCGGGTCAAGGTAAGTAGACAAGGCTTTAATTTAAAGGTTGGTGACTAACTAGTGGATGATGCCTAATGACGATAATTCAATCAAGCGCCCCCCATGACCTTGTTACGAGCTCATGCTGGATAAAAATATGTTGCGGATAGCTTTTGAAACCTCTGAATGATGTTGCGTATCTTTTCTCTGGCCATTCTCTTTGTCGTATTTCTAAATAATTTGTGGAGTTTGTGTACATGCCCTTATGGTTGAACCTTGCGGTCTATGGCATGATTGTACATTTGTAGGTGGTGTTCCATCCAGAGTTTTTGTCCTCCACTAATCCTCTGCTAGGAATGGATTATGAGGAGTTTGTTAGAGGGTGCCATCTTGGAGTGTTCTCCTCTTATTATGAACCCTGGGGGTACACGCCGGGTACGTGTGGTCAGCATAGAGTGATCTATGGGAGGATAACTCTGTGGTTGTCAAAATTCTCCCTATTGATGCTGCTCTGCAACCCATAGAGTTACTTTTTCCTGGGACACAAGGGTGTAAGCAGAAAGTCTCCTAATGGCTCACTTAGAAAAAACACTGAGTCAAAAAGATTCGGTAGACACCAAGTTTGCATCACTCCTGCCAGCTGTTCAGTCTTGAAGACGCAAAGTAACTTGGCTCTGAAGCATATTCCTCATGCAAAATCACTTACATATGTTACGCATGTTTTAGCGGCGTAAGCCATTTTTATTGATTTCCAGAGCATCTGCACCGTCCACGTGGATCTAAACACAACTCAACCGTAGCTACATGATTTGTAAAACTATGTGCATGTGTGCATCTGTTTACAGCTGAATGTACCGTTATGGGTATCCCTAGTGTCTCGACCAACCTGTCCGGGTTCGGCTGCTTTATGAATGACCATGTGTCTGACCCTTCCTCATATGGTATCTTTGTGGTGGACCGGAAGAGCAAATCCCCTGAAGAATCAACCAATGAGCTTGCCCAGGTAAAAAAAGAAAAACAGATGGGAATTACGAGTGTCCTGATTCTCGGGTGAAATATAAACAAATGGCTTAGGTTGACTCCCCAGGACCATCCGTTCAGTTTTTGTAGCCGGTGCTTCACACTGAATCAGCGGATTCGAGTGGAGCTGGCCGAGGATATAGTCAGCTTCTACTATGCTAGCCCCGCCCATACAGGCAGCAACTTGGTTGCATGGCAGGCACCAGGTCTTTGAATGTCTTTTAAAGGTTGACTAAATAGCCGGTATGAAGCCGCATTGAGTTTAAAGGTTGGATGACGAGGCAAATTTTTTTGGCTCATCAGAATCAGTGCGTCTCAAAACCTACCTGAGTCGAATAAAAGTTCATACTGAGCAGGCGATGTAGTAAGAAATACGAATTTAAGGGCACTTCTGCTGTGCCTATTGCACTGTAATTTGACTCAAGTAGGTTTGGAGACATGCTGATTCTAATCAGCCAAAAAAAATTGCCTCGTCATCCACCTTTTAATATGTCGGGTTACCTCACGGACCTTAACACTGTTCAAGTCACCATCGAGGGTCCCGGCTATTGGTTCATCTCTCTATACCGCCCTGTCCCTCTCTCTGCTCCAAAACAAGGTTCTGAAACAGGCTTTTTGCTGTCTCAATGGTCCTTGAGTTAGCATGATCTAGTCCTCTAAAGAGAAAAACCCATTTATCTACTTCTGTGTTGGTAGGAAAACTGTTGTGTTGCAAGGAATTTTAATAAACATCCAAAATTTTGCGTGTTGCAGATGCTATTTGACTTCACACGATTAACCAGAAGACAGAGAATTATTATGAGAAACCGAACAGAAAGACTGAGTGATCTGCTTGACTGGAGAAACCTTGGCGTGGTACGATCAGCTTTAGCCCTGGACATTTTTGAGAAACAAGCGCTCTTTATTTTAAAAAAAAAAACTTCAACTCGGGAGACATCTGAATTCAAAGGAAAATTAAACCTGATCCCTTAGGAGAGACCCAGACTTTTCAACTTGCAATTTTTAAACGTTTTAATCCTAAAAAGAGGTCATAAATTGTGCCGACACACGTGAATAGAACCAGTACCGAAGGTCTATGCTATTGGCAATCGCAATGAGATAAATATGGAAACAATCCCCTAGCTGTTTATTTATGGGAGGATAGCTTGGATCTGTGATCTATAGATCGCGGGTTCTAGCCTCACTGCCGGCGGGGTGTTTTTCTGGTATGGACCATTCGCAAGCCTCTCAATCCGAATTGCTAGCGTGGCTTCAGAACACCACGGTAAAAATAATGGGATCCCAATCAGTGATTTGGGGTCAAGATCATTCCACGCTTTTTAGAGATCCACCCCTCCCTTCTTGTCAAGAGAGCCGAATTCTCGGCAAGTGATGTGTAAATGTGCGCAGATGTGATGAACTACGTTCTTGAACGACAATTGAACCCAATAAAATTATACGTA
>Ga0224501_10000210_pt1 | contig 53441 bp, 46 predicted proteins | sample SF_Oct11_sed_USG_4_FD_169105 | JGI IMG/M metagenome (GOLD analysis project Ga0224501, IMG submission 169105) | Sediment microbial communities from San Francisco Bay, California, United States - SF_Oct11_sed_USGS_8_1 | ecosystem: Environmental > Aquatic > Marine > Sediment | place: USA... | reverse complement strand
AACCGTGGCGCATGTGGCTCAGGTGACCAGCCTCCCCGACGGGACCGCGCGCGTCATGCTCGAGGGGTTGACCCGCGCGCGCATCCGCCGGCTGTACACGTCGGCGTCGTCATTGAGGGCATCCCTGGAGGTCGTGCCGGACCACCCGACACCGCCGGAATCCGGCGTGGGCGCGGGTGACCGGGAACTGGTCTCCCTCTCCCGCCTGGTTGCTGGACTCTACAGCGAATACACGCGCCTCAACGAGCGCATCCCCGACGAACTGGCCGGAATCATGGCCGCCGCCGGTGAGGGGAGCCGCCTCGCCCACGTGGTCTCCGGCCACCTCCTCCTCTCGGCGCCGGAGAAGCAGGAGCTTCTGGAGGTCACCGACGCGAGCCAACACCTGGAACTCCTGCGTGAACTCCTCGTGAGGGAGTTGGAGATCCTGCGGATCGAGGCGAAGCTCGACCAGCACCTGCAGTTGGGGATGGAGGACAAGGCGCCTCCCTTCTTCGGTAGCGGCCTCAAGGTGATCCACCGTGAAGCCCCCGACGAAGAGATGGACGAGTGGGAGGAGTTGGACGGAATCGTACGCTCCATCGACCTCCCCCCCGAAGCGCGGGAGCGTGCCGAGAAGGAGTTGGGCAGGCTCCGGCGTCTCAACCCCGTGGCTCCCGAGGCCGCGGTGATCCGGACATACCTGGACTGGATCACCGCCCTTCCGTGGACCGGACATAGCGAGGACCGGCTGGACGTAGCCGCGGCGGCGGAGATCCTCGAAGCGGAGCACTTCGGGCTGGGAGAGGTGAAGGACCGGATCCTGGACCATGTGGCGGTCCTCTCCCTGGTCGGTGAGATGCGAGGGCCGATCCTGTGCCTCGTGGGGCCTCCCGGAGTCGGGAAGACGTCCCTGGGGCAGAGCATCGCCCGGGCGCTGGGCCGGGAGTTCGTCCGGGTGAGCCTGGGCGGTGTGCGGGACGAGGCGGAGATCCGGGGGCACAGGCGGACCTACGTGGGCGCCCTCCCGGGGCGGGTCATACAGGGGATGCGCAGGAGCGGGACGCACAACCCCGTGTTCCTCCTCGACGAGGTGGACAAGATGGCCCGGGATTTCCACGGAGACCCCGGTGCCGCGTTGCTCGAAGTTCTCGATCCGGAACAGAACCGGACCTTCACCGACCATTATCTCGAGTTGGACTTCGACCTCTCCGACGTGCTCTTCATCGCGACCGCGAATACGCTTCAGGGAATTCCCGAGGCGCTGCGGGATCGCATGGAGGTCATCCGGCTTCCCGGGTACCTCGACACGGAGAAGCGAGAGATCGCGAGCCGTTTCCTGTGGCCGCGCCTCGCGGTGCGCCACGGCCTCGATCCCGACGTCATGGATCTCGCCGACGAGGCCATCCATCACGTGATCCAGCACTACACCCGGGAGGCCGGGGTCCGGGAACTGGACCGACGCCTCTCGCGGGTGGCGCGGAAGATGGCGCGCCGCGTGGCGGGAGGGACTTCCGAGCGCCAACGTCACATCGTCCCCGAAGATCTCCGTGAGCTTCTCGGCCCCCCGCCCTACCAGCCGCCGGATCGGGACGAGGAAGGCCATCGGGTGGGGATCGCCAACGGGCTGGCCTGGACCGAGGCCGGCGGAGCCGTGTTGGACGTGGAGGTCGCGGTCCTGGCGGGAAGTGGGGAGCTTCGCCTCACAGGAACGCTCGGGGACGTCATGAAGGAGTCGGCCATGGCCGCGGTGACCTACGCCCGCTCCCGGGCGGAGGTGCTGGGGCTGGATCCCCAGTTCCACGAAAAGGTGGACATCCACATCCACATCCCGGAGGGCGCGACGCCCAAGGACGGCCCTTCCGCCGGAATCACCATCGCCGTGGCGCTCATCTCGGCCCTCACGGAGACGCCGACGCGGGCGGACGTGGCCATGACCGGGGAGATCACTCTTCGCGGACGCGTGTTGGGGGTGGGAGGAGTCAAGGAGAAGGCGGTGGCCGCCATGCGCAGCGGGATGAAGCGGGTACTCCTCCCCGAGCCCAACGCCGCGGAGCTGGAACTCCTCCCGGTCGAGGTGCTGGACCAGGTCGTGTTCGCTCCCGTTCGCACCATGGACGAGGTGCTGGAGGCGGCCTTGACCCAGCCGCCGGGCCGCCATCGACGGGCCCCCGCTCCTTCATCGGGTATCCATCCGGTCGACCTGCCGCCCATGCCCCACGGATGAAGATCCACTCGGTGGAATACGCGGGGACGGTGGCCGCCCCCGGGGGTCCGAAACCCGGAGATTTCCCGCAAGTCGCGTTCTCCGGACGATCGAACGTGGGGAAGTCATCGCTGATCAACGTGCTCCTCAGGAGGACCCGGAACCGGATCGCCCACGTCTCCGGGCAACCCGGGAAGACCCAGGCGCTGAACTTCTACCTGGTCAACGACCACTTCTACCTGGTGGACCTTCCAGGATTCGGATACGCGAAGGTGTCCCAGGGGATGCGGGACGCGTGGCGCCGTCTCATCGAGCACTATCTCAGCACCGAGGACAAGCTCGTGGGGGTGGTCCACCTGGTGGACTCGCGCCGGGCACCCACTCCCCAGGACGAGGAGATGGTCGCCTATCTGGCCGAGCTGGGGCACCCCACCCTGGTGGTGCTCACGAAGATGGACAAGTTGAAGCGGAAGGACCGGGCCGCGGCCGTCTCCCGTGCGTGCGCTTCGCTGGGGCTGGAAGAGGACCAGGTCGTACCGTTTTCGTCCAAGACCGGCGAAGGGCGCGAGGCGCTGCTGGAAGCCCTCTCCTCACTTCTGGCGATGGAGTCCCCCGTAACGGAAATGGAGGTGTCGTGATCCGACCGACCACCGCCGCGTGGTTCCTGGCGGCCGCGGCCATCGGCGCATGTACCATCGTTCCGGCGGAGGAGGCCGGGGTACCGGGAAGTCCCGGCATGGAGTTGCCACCTCCGGGGCACGGGACGCTGAGGGAGGACGAGATCTCGATCCGCTTCGTGTCCGACCGGCTTCAGGTCCAGGTCACGCCTCTGGCCGAGGCGATCCTGGTGGCCACCACCCCGGATACCTACCGTCGACTCGCGGGCCTGGCCGCCGACCGCGCGCCCGAGACGCAGGCCGGACAGACGCCGCCCACTCTGTTCCTGGTCTCCTTCTTCAGCAACGACGCTGGCGTGGAGATCCGGCCCGAGGACCTGCAGATGGTGTCGCGCGGGCTTCGTTCCCGGCCGGCGGAGATTCTCCCTCTCACGCCCGGGTGGGGTGGGCGCCGCCTCCAGCAGAGGGTCACGGAGTCCGCGATCTACGTGTTCACCGACGCCGTGGACCTCGAGGCGGAGCTGGTGGTGGTGTACGGTCTCGAGGAAGATGCCTCCTGGGCGAACATCCTCCCCCGGATTCGAGCGGAGCGGAACCTCGCCCGAGCGCGGGCGGGAGTGGGTGGTTGAGGGTACCGCTCACTCCTCCAACCCGTATTTCCCGATCTTCCGGTACAGCGTCCGCTCGCCGATTCCGAGAAGCTCCGCGGCCTTCCTGCGATTCCCCGCCACCTCCTTGAGGGCAAGCTGGATGGCTTCGCGCTCCATGTCCTCCATGGACATCCCCGCCCGGAACACCACTGCGTCTTCCACCGTCACGGCTTCCGTCCGGACGGACGAATCCTCCGCCTCGGGGAACCCGGGCTCGGAACCGGGCCCCAGCGTGCCGATCTCCACCGCTCCGAACCCACCTCCCGAGTCGGGTATGCGCCGCAGCACGGACACCCCATCGACCATGGACGTGTCCCTCCGGTATACCTCGAACTCGCGACGCAGCTCGTCCATGTCCATCCGGAGATCCACCAGCGTACGGAAGATGAACTCCAGTTCCGGACGCACGTCGCGATCGCCGGAGCGTCCGGACCTGTCCCTGGGGATGGGCGCCGGAAGGAGCGACGAGCCACGCGGCTCCCTCACTTCCCGCGGTATGTCCTCCGGCGCGATGACCCTTCCCGGCGCGAGGACCACCATGGACTCCACCAGGTTCTTGAGTTCCCGGACGTTGCCGGGCCAGGAGTACTCGCGGAGCACGTCCATGGCCTCGCCGGTGATCCCGGGAAAGCGAATGTCGTGTCTTCGGACCGCTTCCTGGACGAAGGTGCCCACGAGGCGCGGAATGTCCTCGCGCCGGTCGCGAAGAGGCGGGAGCTCGATGTGGAGGACGTTGAGGCGGAAATAGAGATCCCGCCGGAAGTCCCCCGTGGCGACGAGCCGGCGCAGATCCTGATTGGTCGCCGCGACGATGCGGACGTCCACCTTGATGGGCTTCTCGCCCCCCACGCGGTGGAACTCACGCTGCTCCAGGACCCGGAGGAGCTTGGTCTGGGTCGCCAGCGGCATCTCCCCGATCTCGTCCAGGAAGATGGACCCCGAATGCGCCAGCTCGAACAGTCCGCGACGGGCATCGATGGCTCCGGTGAAGGCACCCTTCTCGTGTCCGAACAGCTCGGATTCGAGGAGGGTCTCGGAGAGGGCCGCCACGTTCACGGCGATGAACGGCTTGTGCCGGCGTGGCGACAGTGCGTGGATCCCGCGCGCGACCAACTCCTTCCCGGTCCCCGACTCTCCGGTGACGAGGACCGTGGAGTCCACGGGAGCGATCTGAACGACCCGCTCCAGCGCCTCCCGGATGGCGTCCGTCTCCCCCACGATCCCCGTGATCCGCTGGAGACGGCGACGCTGCACGGCACGACGCCCGAGGAGGACGATGTCGTCGGTGGGCGTCGTCGGGGTGAAGACCTCGTCCAGCAACCCCCGCAGAGACCCGGAGGCCTCCGAGTCACCGGATACGGCGAACGCCGAGACCCCGAAGAGTTCCCTGGCCTGCTCCGCCAGGGACCGCGCCCCACCCTCGCCATCCACGCCAGTGAGGATGAGGAGCACGGCATCGATCTCCGCCGAGAGTCTCTCACCGGGCGTCACCAGTTCGGTCCCGTACCCCGCCGCGGTGAACGCGCCACGCAATGCCCCGGCCCTACCGAGGTCGTGGGTGGAGATCATCACCACGTCGTTCACCGGGCCTCCTCCGGTTCGTGAGGGGCGTCCGCACCCACCAGAAGCCGGTGGGCATGGTCCAGAAGAGGCCGGAGGACCTCCAGACCATCCTCCACTCCACCCGGACTCCCCGGGAGGTTCACGATCAGCGTCGAACCCCGGATTCCGGAAAGCCCCCGGGACAGGATGGAGAAGGGGGTGGAGGCCAGCCCGCGGCGCCGGATCTCCTCGGAGATTCCGGGCGCGTCCCTGGTGAGGACGGGACGCGTCGCCTCGGGCGTGACGTCCCGGGGAGAGAATCCCGTACCCCCGGTGGTGAGGACGAGGTCGACGCCTCCCCCGTCCGCCCAGGAGATCAGGAGAGGCGTGATGACCGCTGCCTCGTCAGGGACCACGACATGGGCGGACACGGTGTGTCCCTGCTCCACACACCACCCGGCGATGAGCTCACCGCTCCGGTCCTCCCGGACGCCGGCAGCACATCCGTCGCTCACCGTCAGAATCCCGACTCGCATCGTCTCCTCACCCCTTCCGGGCCGGCCCGCTGGTGGTTCGTCCTCCCCTCGCGGCGCGCTACCGCTTGATGGATCCCTCGGTATAGAACGGAGGGCGCTGGACCACGGCCTCCACCAAGCGGCCGCGCACGTCGATCTGGACTTCGGTCCCCGCCTTGCTCAATTCGGCCGGGACGTACCCCATGGCGACGCCGTAGCCGAGCGTCGGGCTCATGGTCCCGCTGGTCACGACCCCGACCGCACGCCCCGCCGCATGCACGGCATACCCCGGGCGGGGAAAACCTTTGTCGGTGAGACGGAGACCCACCAGACGTCGCGGCGCTCCCTCTTCCTTCTGCCGCACCAGCGCGTCACGCCCGACGAAGTCTCCCTTGTCCAGCTTGGTGATCCAACCGAGACCGCTCTCCAGTGGAGTGTGCCCGTCATCGAGATCGTTCCCGTAGAGGGCGTATCCAACCTCCAGGCGCAGGGAGTCCCGCGCGCCCAGGCCGGCGGGGACCAGACCCTGATCGCTCCCCGCCTCCATCACGGCCCGCCACACCGCCACGGCGTCCGACGCGGGAACGTAGAGCTCGAAGCCGTCCTCCCCCGTGTACCCCGTCGCGCTGATGACCCCCTGGATCCCCGCGACCTTTCCCTCCGTGAACCGGTAGTATCCCACCGCGTCCAGATCCACGTCCACCAGGGTCCGGAGAATCTCCCGTGCCGACGGGCCCTGCAACGCGAGGAGGGCGATCTCGCCGGAGTGATCCTCCAGGGAGACGTCCATCCCAACGGCATGCTCCTGGATCCACTCCCAGTCCTTGTCCAGGTTGGCTGCGTTCACCACGAGCATGTAGCGGTCGGCGAAGCGGTAGACGATGAGATCGTCCACGATTCCACCATCGGGGCGGCACATGGCCGAGTACTGCGCCTGTCCGACTTCGATCCGGGAGGCGTCGTTCACCGTCGTCTTCTGAACGAGAGCCAACGCGTCGGGCCCGCTCACCATGAACTCGCCCATGTGAGAGACATCGAAGAGGCCGGCGGCTTCCCTCACGGCCTTGTGTTCGGCCGTGATCCCGGTGGGGTACTGCACGGGCATCTCGAAGCCCGCGAAAGGAACCAGCTTGCCGCCCAGGGCGACGTGTTCGGCATAGAGCGGCGTGCGCTTCAGCGGATGGGTCATCCCATGAGCTCCACGAGAATGGCTTTCTGAACGTGAAGGCGGTTTTCCGCCTCGGGGAATATGCGGGACTTCGGACCGTCGATGACCTCGGCGGCGACCTCCTCGCCCCGATGGGCCGGGAGACAATGAAGGAAGATGGCCTCCTCCCGGGCACGGCCCATCAGGGCTCCGTCCACCATGAACCCCCGGAACGCCTCCATGCGTGCCTGGGCTTCGTCCTCCTGACCCATGGACGCCCACACGTCCGTGGTCACCACGTCCGCTCCCTCCACCGCTTCCCGAGGATCCCGGGTGAGGAGGACGTCACCGAGACCCCGGGCCCTCTCCAGAATGGCCGCGTCGGGGTCGTACCCTTCGGGACAGGCCAACCGGAGGGTGAAGCCCAACGCCGCAGCCGCGTTGAGCCACGAGTTGGCCATGTTGTTGCCGTCACCCACCCACGCGACGGTCCGTCCCTCCAGCCCGGGTCCGAACTCCTCGGTGATGGTCTGGAGATCCGCCATGATCTGACACGGGTGGAGGAGATCGGAGAGGCCGTTCACCACGGGAACCGTGGCGTGGCGCGCCAGTTCCTCCACCTCTTCGTGGTCGAAGGTGCGCACCATGATCCCGTCCACGTATCCCGAGAGCACCTTCGCCGTATCGCGGACGGGCTCCCCGCGTCCCATCTGGCTGTCCCGGTCGGCGAGGAAGACGGCATGTCCTCCGAGCTGGGTCATCCCCACCTCGAAGGACACCCGGGTCCGGGTGGAGCTCTTCCGGAAGATCATGGCCAGCGACTTCCCCGCCAGGACCGGCCCACCCAACTCACCGGACTTGAGCTTGCGCGCACGGTCGAGAAGGGCCAGGAGTTGCTCCCGTCCGTAGTCCGAGATGGCCAGAAAGTGCTTTGTGGAGTCCGACATTCGCGCCACGTGGTTCGATGTTGGAGTTGGTGTTGGGTTCGATCAGAGGATGTAGCGGCGCAGGTCTTCGTCTTCCGCGACGTGCTCGAGGCGGGACCGGACGAATTCCGCGTCCACGAGGACGGCCCCCGTTCCCTCTTCGGGGAGGCCGAACATCACCTCTTCGAGAAGGGTCGTGAGCACCGTCTGCAGCCGGCGGGCGCCGATGTTCTCCATGCGCTCATTGAGTTCGGTGGCGATGTGCGCGACCTCCTTCACCCCATCCTCGGTGAAGGTGATGGAGGCACCTTCCGTCGCCACCAACGCCGAATACTGCGCCAACAGGGCGTTCTTCGGCTCGGTGAGGATCTTCACGAATTCCTTCTCACCCAGGCTCTTCAACTCCACTCGGATCGGGAAGCGACCCTGGAGTTCGGGGATGAGGTCCGACGGCTTGGACACGTGGAACGCACCCGCGGCGATGAAGAGCACGTGATCCGTCCGGACCAACCCGTACTTGGTGGCCACGGTGGATCCCTCGACGATGGGGAGGAGGTCGCGCTGGACCCCTTCCCTGCTCACGTCCGGACCCATCCCACCCCGCTGTCCCGCCACCTTGTCGATCTCGTCCAGGAAGACGATCCCCATCTCCTCGGCCCGGTACAGCGCCTCGTTCACGACCTCGTCCATGTCGACGAGCTTGTCCAGCTCGTCCTGGAGGAGGACACGGCGAGCCTCGGAGACGCTCACCGTGCGACGCTTGGTCTTCTTGGGGAGCATGTCCTGCAACATCTCGGTGAAGTTGTGGTCCATCCCCTCCATCCCCCCCATGGGGATCATCATCCCCTCGAGGGCGGGCGCCTGCTGGACTTCGATCTCCACCATGCGCTCCTCCAGCTTGCCGTCCGCCAGCAGCTTTCGGAGCTTCTCCCGGGTGCGCTGGTGCCGCGATGGTCCGTCGCCGTCGTCGGTCTCGGCGGTCACGCCCTCGGGACCCGCGATGAACACCTGGATCCCGTCGTCCCCACCGTCCCGGGTCTCCGGCTCGCGCTCCCGGGTACCGGCCTGGGGCAGCGGGAGGAGGAGGTCGAGGAGACGCTCCTCCGCCCGGGCCTCCGCCACCTCCTGCACTTCTTGCTCCCGGTCGGCGCGCACCAGATTCACCGAAATGTCCACGAGGTCGCGGATCATGGACTCCACGTCCCGCCCCACGTATCCGACCTCCGTGAACTTCGACGCCTCCACCTTGAGGAAGGGAGCTCCGGCGAGGCGGGCCAACCGGCGGGCGATCTCCGTCTTCCCCACACCCGTGGGGCCGATGAGGATGAGATTGTTGGGCGCGATCTCGTCCCGGAGTTCCTCGTCCACCCTTTGGCGGCGCCACCGGTTCCTCAGGACGATGGCCACGGCCTTCTTGGCCTCGTCCTGACCGATGATGTATTTGTCGAGCTCGGCGACGATCTGGCGGGGCGTGAGCTCGTCCAGCCAGGGCTGCTGCTCACCCTCCACCGCCTCGTCCGGGGCCGCCACCGACACCTCTTCCACTTCCCTCATGATCCTTCCAGTTCCAGCACGACGATGTCCTTGTTCGTATAGATGCAGATGTCGCCGGCGATGCCGAGCGCGGTGCGCACGACGCCGGCCGCATCCAGATCGGAGTGGGCGGTGAGCGCGCGGGCGGCCGCCAGGGCGTAGGATCCCCCGGAGCCGATGGCGATGATGTCGTCGTCGGGTTCGATCACGTTGCCGTCCCCGCCGATGAGGAAGAGGCGCTCGGCGTCCGCCACCGCCAGAAGCGCGTTCAGACGTCGAAGATATCGGTCGGTCCGCCAGTCCTTGGCCAGCTCCACCACCGCCTTGGTGAGGTTGGCCGGATAGCGGTCCAGCTTCTCCTCGAGCTTCTCGAAGAGCGCGAAGGCGTCGGCCACCGCGCCCGCGAAACCGGCCAGGATCCTCCCGTCCTTCAGCGTCCGGACCTTGCGGGCGCTCCCCTTCACCACGATGTCCCCCATGGTGACCTGCCCGTCGCCCCCCATGGCGACGGACCCGTTCTTTCGCACGGCCAGGACCGTGGTGGCTCTGACTTCCGGGAGACTCATGTATGACCTCGGTTTCGAGACGATCAGGAAGCCCGGAAAGATAACGAGAATGCTGCCTAATTGGCAGTCGGTGATGGACTTCCCTTGCTTGATCCGTCGCTCGGATCCAACTTAGCGGGCCTTGCCCCCCCTGGGTGGTATACTCTGTCCCGGAGATCGACGTGGAATCATCCAGCACCGGAAAGACCCTCTCCCGGCCCGGACTGGAGCTTGTCGCCGCATCCTTCGCGGTCCTGTTCCAGGAACTCGCCCTGATCCGGTGGATCCCCACCCAGGTGAGAGTCGCCGCCTATTTTCCCAATCTGGTACTCCTCGCCGCCTTCCTGGGCCTCGGCCTGGGAGCGCTCTCGGTGAGGCGAAAACCCTTCCTGTGGTTCTGGCCCGTCTCACTGATTGTCCTGGCCGGCGTCACCATGGCGATGTCAGGGGTCGCATTCACGGCGACGTCCGCCAGTGAGCACCTCTGGCTTCTCTACTACGATCTCGGTCCGGACGCTCCCTTGGTGGAGGGTGTCCGTCTCCCCATCGTGGCCTTGTTCGTCATGGTTGCGGCGACCTTCGCCCCACTCGGACAGTACGTGGGAGAGCGGCTGGACCTCTTCCGTGTTCGGTCCAACGCGCTGTGGGGATACAGCCTGGACCTCGCAGGTTCTCTGGCCGGTGTGATCATCTTCGCCATCGCGTCCTTCCTTCACACGCCTCCCGTGGTCTGGTTCGCCATCCTGACCGTGCCGGCACTGGCCCTCGTCCAGGGACGGCTGATGCGCCGGGTGTTCTTCGCGGCCGGGTTCGTGGTGGTGGTGGTCGGTGTGCATGCGTCGGTGAAGGGAGAGCTCTTCAGCCCCTATTATGCTCTGAGCGTGGGCAAGCTCACGGACAAGCCCGGCTTCGCCATCATGGCGAACGGCTCCCTCCATCAGGCACCCATCGATCTCGCCAATGCGACCGTGGCGGCGAACGAGGCTCACTCCGCGGTCCGAACTGGATACCACCGGCCGTACGGCTTGCTCGAATCCGTCCCTCGCAAGATCCTGATCCTGGGAGCGGGGTCCGGGAACGACATCGCCGTGGCCCTCGACGAGGGGGTCGAGATCATCCACGCGGTGGAGATCGATCCGGTCATCCTCGACATCGGTAGGAAGATCCATCCCAACCGTCCCTTCGATTCTCCGAACGTGACGGTGTTCAACACCGATGCCCGCACGTACCTGAACGACACCGACGAGGTGTACGACCTCATCGTCTTCGGCACGCTGGACTCCATGACCCGGTTGTCGGCCCTGTCGAACGTCCGATTGGACAACTTCGTCTATACGAAGGAGTCCATCGACGCCGCTCGGGCCCGACTCGCACCGGACGGAGGGATGGTCCTCTACTTCATGGTGGGAGAGGAGTACATCCGCCAACACCTCATGGGGATGTTGGGAGCGAGCTTCGGAGATCTCCCGGTGATCGAGATCGGTGGGTATCAGTTGTTCAACACGATCTACATGGCCGGTCCCGCCTTCGCGAGTCAGAAGACCATGGATCCCGCCGTGGAAAGCGCCATGATCGAAGAGCTCACCACCCGTCAGTGGCTGCCCAGCGATGACTGGCCGTATCTCTACCTCCCCCGACCGGCGCTGAGCGGTTTCTACATTTCCCTGATGTTGATCTTCACGACACTGGCGGTGGTCGGGGTGATGTGGGTGTCACCCGAAGTCCGCAAGGCAGCGCTTTCCCGGGGAGCCATCGACTGGGAGATGTTCCTCTACGGCGCGGCCTTCCTGCTCATCGAAACCAAGTTCGTGACGGCGATCAATCTGGTGTGGGGAGCCACCTGGCTCACGAGCGCGGTGGTGTTCGGATCCATCCTGCTGACGGTACTTCTCGGCACGCTGCTCATGGCCGTGACGTCCGTTCCCTGGCGTGTCGCCGCCGTAGGGCTGATCGTGTCCCTCCTGGTCACCTACCTCGTTCCGGTGGGCGCGCTCATCGAACGTGGCACGGCGCTCCGGCTCCTCCTGTCGGTGGCGTACGTCGGCACGCCCGTCTTCTTCGCGTCGATCTGTTTCGCGCACCGTTTCAAGACGCGGGCCCATGCCGACCTCGCCTTCGGCTGGAACCTGTTGGGAGCGGTCGTCGGCGGGCTGACCGAGTTCCTCTCCATGTCCGTGGGACTCAAGGCGCTCTCGTTGATCGCAGTGGTGGCCTACCTGGTCGCCTTCCTCCTGTACGAGCGCGAGGGAAGCCGCGATTCCGGCGCGATCGGCGGCCAACCGTCCGGGGGACCTTGATTCGGGCTTCCGGCGAGGGTCGTGACCCGCGACGTGGCTTCGAGCCGCGTGGTGGGTCACGACCCGGCCATCAGGACCGCGGGTGGGCGTCCCGATAGACCCGGAGCAGACGCTCTTTGGTCGTGTGCGTGTACACCTGGGTGGTGGCCAGCGACACGTGGCCCAGTAGCTCCTTCACCGCCATCAGGTCGGCTCCGGCCTCCAGGAGATGGGTCGCGAAGGAGTGGCGCAATGCATGGGCCGAAAGCCCGCCGGATCCGGCCACGCGCTCCAGGCAACGATGCACGGCCTTCTGGATGGACCGGCGTGACAACCTTCCACCGGTGCGGTTCACGAGGAGGGCACCGCCGGAACGCTCCGAGGGGGCCGCGGCGAGCACCTCCGCGCGGCGTGGCTCGTACCGGCCCAGTGCAGTGAGCGCCGCGGCGGTCACGGGGACCACACGCTCCTTGTTCCCCTTCCCCGTCACGCGGACCAGCGCCTCCCTCGTATCGATACCGGACCGATCCAGGGTCTGGAGCTCGGCGAGCCGCAGCCCGCTCCCGTAGAGGAATTCGAGGATCACCAGATCCCGCGTGGCCTGAAGCGTATTGAGCGCGGCGGCGGCCTCGGCCTCCTCGAACACCTTCTCGGCATCGCCACCGGAAAGGTGGCCGGGAAGACGCTTGTCCTGCCTCGGTGCGCGGATCCCCCGGGCCGGGTTCGATTCGATCTTCCCCTCCACGTACAGGAAACGGAAGAACGCTCGCACCGCGGAAAGCTTCCGCGCCGTACTTCTCCGTGACTGGCCCCTCCTGCGACACCACCCCAGGAACCCCCTCAGAGCCAGCCGGTCGACCTGAGCCCATGTCCACGCGTCCGTTCCCTGATATTCGCTGAGGAACCGGGACAACTCGTCCAGGTCCGTTCGGTACGCCTTCAGCGTGTTGGGAGAGAGCCTGCGCTCGTGGGAGAGGTGCCGAAGGAACTCGGCGGTCTCCGGGTGCCGGGCCGGATCCACGGAGGTCACGAGGACTGCGCGCCCGCCTCCATGACGCCGGCGCGCTCCGTCCATTCGAGAAAGTCGGCTTGGGCCCGTTCACCCAGCGCGACGCGCCGCTCACCCTTGTCCCGGATCTTCTCCGTCAAGGGATCCACGAGGCCCCAGTTGGAGTTCATGGGCTGGAAGTGCCCGGGCCGGCTCTCCCGTAGATACCGGTAGAGCCCACCGAGCATCGTCGTGGGTGGAGGGACGACCGGGTCGCGGCCTTCGAGAATGCGGGACAGGTTGATTCCCGCCATGATCCCGCTCGCAGCGCTCTCCGTATACCCCTCCACTCCGGTCAGCTGTCCCGCGAAGATGAGGTCGTCGCGCCCCGGAGGAGAACCGTGGGGAGTGAGGCACCCGGGGAAGTTCAGGTAGCTGTTGCGGTGGATGGACCCCCAGCGAAGGAACTCCGCATCGGCCAGCCCCGGAATCATCGTGAAGACGCGGCGCTGCTCCGGAATACGGAGTCGCGTCTGGAAGCCCACCAGATTCAACATCTGGCCCGCCGCGTCCTCACGGCGGAGCTGTACCACCGCCCAGGGCCGCCGCCCCGTGCGGGGGTCGACGAGTCCGATGGGCTTCATGGGACCGAAGCGGAGCGTGTCGTGTCCGCGTGCCGCCATGACCTCGATGGGAAGACATCCTTCGAAGTACGGAACCTCATCCCAATCGTGACCTTCGTGGACGTCACCCTCCTTCAACGCCGCGATGAACGCATCGTACTCTTCCCGGGACATGGGGCAGTTCACGTAATCGGCGTCCTCCCCGAATCGCCCGGCGTCGAACACCACGGATTCGTCGAGGCTCTCGCGGTGCACGATGGGAGCGATGGCGTCGAAGAACGCGAGCCCCTCGTCTCCGAGCATTCCGCGGATGGCCGCGGAAAGGCCCGGGGAAGTCAGTGGTCCCGTGGCGATCACCGCTGGACCCGGCGGGAGATCGGCACACTCCTCCCGCACGACCTCCACGAGGGGATGTCCGGCCACGGCACGGGTCATGGCCTCTCCGAACAGGGCTCGATCCACCGCCAGAGCCGAGCCGGCCGGCACGCGGGATTCGCGGGCGGAGGCGAGGAGGACGGATCCCAGGGTGGTCATCTCCCTCTTGAGCTGACCGTGGGCGTTGGACGGGTCCTCGCTCTTGAACGAGTTGGTGCACACCAACTCCCCGAGACTGTCGGTCTTGTGCGCCTCCGTGCCGCGCACGGGGCGCATCTCCACGAGGCGGACACGCTGGCCCCTGGACGCCAACTGGAGCGCGGCCTCGCAACCGGCCAGCCCTCCGCCGACCACCGTCACCCGGGTCACGCCGACGCTCCCGCTCACTTCTTCTTCCGTGCGCCTCGGCCTCGCCCCTTACCCTTGCGCGCCGCCGCCTTCACGAGGAGATCCACCGCCTCGTCCATGTCCAGTTCTTCCGGCTCCATCCCCTTCGGGAGGGACGCATTGACCTTGCCGTCGGTCACGTACGGACCGTACCGCCCGGAGAACACGGCGAGATCCAGCCCCGACTCGGGATGGGGGCCGAGCTCCCTCAGGGGAATCCGTTGCCCCGAGGCCTTGGCCGCCACGAGGGCGAGGGCGTGGTCCAGATCGACGGTCCACAACTCCTCCGGATCCCTCAGACTCGCGAACACCTTTCCACGACGGACGAAGGGTCCGAAGCGGCCGATCCCGGTCACCACTTCCTCTCCCGTCTCGGGGTCCTTTCCCACCGACCGAGGAAGAGAGAGGAGCTTCAGCGCGTACTCCAGGTCCACGTCGGACGGCTGCTTCCCCTTCGGAAGACTCACCCTCTTGGGACGGCCGTCCTCCTCCTCGGCGGGAAGCTCCACGTACGGGCCGTACGGCCCAACCTTGAGCACCACCGGCCGGCCTTCCGTGGGGTGCGACCCGAGTTCCTCACCCTCGGGGCTCGGCCCGTCGAGGGAGCGGGTGCTCTTGCATTCGGGATATCCCGAACACCCGAGGAAACGCCCGAACCGATTCCAGCGCACGAGCATGGGCCGTCCACACTTGTCGCACGACTCCCCCTCGGCCGCCAGGATCTCCTTGATGATCTCGTCGGAGTTGGCGTCCCCTTCCTCCAGACGCTTCCGGAAGCGCGGGTAGAAGTCGCTCAACAACTCCCGCCACTCCACTTCTCCCTCCTCCACCCGATCCAACTCCGACTCCATCCGGCTCGTGAACTCCGCCTCGAAGATGTCGGGAAAGATCCTCACCAGGAGCTTGGCCACGACTTCGCCGAGATCGGTGGGGATGAACCGCCGGTTGTCTATGTCGACGTACCCGCGATCCACGATGGTGGAGAGGATCTGCGCGTAGGTGGACGGACGCCCTATCCCCGCCTCCTCCAACTGCTTGACCAGGCTGGCCTCGGAGAAACGTGGCGGAGGCTGCGTGAAGTGCTGCTTCGGATCCATCCGCTCCAGCCGGCTCACGTCTCCTTGGTCCAGCGCGGGAAGAGGGTCCAGGTCGTCGAGACGGCGATGCTCACCCGCCTCTGTGGCCTCCAGATAAAGGCGCGTGAAGCCATCGAACTTGACCACCGACCCGGTGGCCCGGAACAGGTAGGCGACCTTCGAGGATCCCTGAAGCTGGAAGTCGACCGTGGTGGTGTCGTATACCGCCGCTTCCATCTGTGAAGCCACGAATCGCAGCCAGATCAACTCGTACAAGCGTGCAGCGTCGCTCTCCAGATACTTCGCCGCCTCGGTGGGGTGGATGGTGACGTCCGTGGGCCGAATGGCCTCGTGTGCCTCCTGGGCCCCCTTCTGCTGCTTCCCCTCCCAGAGACGCGGCCGAGCGGGAACGAAGGCGCTCCCGAACTCGGAGGTCACCCACTCCCGGGCCTGGTCCACCGCCCCCTGGGAGACCCGCGTGGAGTCGGTTCGCATATACGTGATGAGCCCCACGGCACCCCGGCGCCCGACCTCGACCCCTTCGTACAATCTCTGCGCCAACCCCATCGTACGGCGCGCGGAATATCGGAGGCGCTTGGCGGCCTCCTGCTGGAGGGTGGAGGTCGTGAACGGGGCGGCGGGGTTCTTGCGTCGCTCGCGGCGCTTCACCGAGGTGACGGCGAAGGGCACGGCCTCGATGTCCGCCAGGACACCGGCCGCGGCTTCCTCGGATCCCAGCGTGAACGCCTTCCCGGCGATCTGGTGCAGCTTCGCCTCGAACGCCTGCTCGTCCTTCTGGAGGTGGGCGGTGATGGACCAGTACTCCTCCTCCTTGAACGCGCGGATCTCCTGCTCCCGCTCGCAGATCAGGCGCAGAGCCACGGTCTGCACCCGACCGGCGGAAAGCCCGGGCCGGATCGGCTTCCAGAGGAGGGGGCTGACCTGGTATCCGACCAGGCGATCGAGAATGCGGCGGGCCTGTTGTGCCTCCACCTTCTTCATGTCGAGCACCCCGGGGTGCTCCAGCGCTTCCTGCACCGCTCCCCGGGTGACCTCGCGAAACTGGACACGGGTGAAGCGTGGATCTCCGTCCCGATACCCGAGCTGCTCCGCGACGTGATAGGCGATGGCCTCTCCCTCGCGGTCCGGGTCCGTGGCGAGGATCACCGTGTCGGCATCCTTCGCCTTCTTCTTCAACTCCGTGAGGACCTTCCCCTTCCCCCTGATGGTGACGTATTGAGGCTCGAATCCGTTCTCGACATCCACCCCCAGCTCCTTGGTGGGCAGGTCCCGCACGTGCCCCACGGACGCCGCCACGTCGTACCCACGGCCCAGGTACTTGCCGATGGTGCGCGCCTTGGCCGGCGACTCCACGACCACGAGGTGTTTTCCGCCACCTTTGGATGTCATTCGGTACTCGAGTTGTTCGGAGTTGGAATCAGGACGGACAGGACGGCGGCGACGACGCCATCGACGTCCATCCCGTCGGTGTCCACATGGAACCGGGCATCAGCATAATGGGGTTCCCGCTCGGCAAGAAGGGACGCGGCCACCCGCGACGGATCTGCAGCGTGCTCTAGCAACGGCCGGCGGACCGAATCCCCCCGCACGCGTGCAACCGCCCTCTGGGGCGACACCCGCAGCCACACGGAGCACACGTCATCGGGCAACGCAGCGAGTCGGCCCGGAACCGCACCCCACCCCCCACCGGCCGCGATCACGATCCCCTCCCCCTGGAGAAGACTGAGGGTAACCTCCGCTTCCACACGACGAAAGTGCTCCTCCCCCGACACCCGGAAGATCTCGGAAAGCGAGCGACCCTCGTGCTCTTCGACGGCCTGGTCGGCATCACGAAAACTCCAACCGATCCGGTCCGCGACACCGCGACCCACGCCGCTCTTCCCGGCCCCCATGAACCCCACGAAGATCACACAGCGCGGGAGGACCACGCTCATCGACCGCCGAACTCCCGCCCGCCAAGATACGCGACGTATCCTTCGAAGTTCCGCCGCACCTCACCCATCGAGTCACCCCCGAACTTCTCGAGGAAGGCGTCCGCCAGCACCAACGCCACCATGGCCTCACCCACCACGGCCGCGGCCGGAACGGCGCAGACGTCGCTTCGCTCCACGGCCGCGTCACCGGCGCTCCCATCTCGGAGGTCCACACTGGGGAGGCGTTTCCGGAGTGTCGCGATGGGCTTCATCGCGCCGCGGACCAACAGGGGCTCGCCGGTGGTGATGCCGCCTTCGAGGCCGCCTGCGCGGTTCGACTCCCTCACCATTCCCCCCGAGCGCACCCGCGCGTCATCACGGGTGATGGGATCATGGACCTGTGATCCGGGGCGGCGCGCACCCTCGAAGCCGAGACCGATCTCCACTCCCTTCACGGCCTGAATCGACATCATCGCTCCCGCGAGGCGCCCGTCCAGCTTGGCGTCCCAGGAGACGTGGCTCCCCAACCCCACGGGCACGCCGGTGGCCACCACTTCGAAGACCCCTCCCAGGGTGTCACCGTCGGCCTTGGCCGCGTCGATTTCGGCGATCATGCGGTCCGCGGCCACGGGGTCCAGGCAACGCACCGGGTTGGCGTCCACGGCGGCGTTGAGGTCCTCCGGAATAGCACCCTCCGACGGCACGGCGTCCACCGATCCGATGGATACGACATGGCTCCCCACCTGGATTCCGAATTCCGAGAGGAGTCGTTTGGCCACCGCTCCGCAGGCCACACGGGCGGCCGTCTCACGTGCCGACGCACGCTCGAGGATATCGCGTACGTCCCGTCGATCGTACTTCAGCACACCTGCGAGATCGGCGTGACCCGGTCGCGGAAGATACTGCGAGCGAAGCGCCTTGGGGTTTGTACCCTCGTCGGGAGGAAGATGCCCCATGGCCGCGGTCCAGTTCTCCCAATCTCGATTCCACACCAGGAGCGCGATCGGAGAACCCAGGGTTTCGCCGAGGCGAACACCCGCGAGGACTTCGGCCCGATCCGACTCGATCTGCATGCGGCGCCCCCGACCGTATCCCCCCTGCCGCCGGGTCAGATCCGGATCTACGTCCCGCTCCATCTCGAGAGGCAATCCGGCGGGAACGCCTTCGATGTACGCCAGGAGACCCCGGCCGTGGGACTCTCCCGCGGTGTGGAATCTGAATCGCTTCATTGGCCGCGTACCACCTTCTCTGACATGGACAACCCCGATCCCAACGGTGGATTCCGCCACCGTCCGTCGGCCCTTCCCATCTACTATATAAAGTCGCTCCGGAGTGGATCATAGCTCAGGGCCATGAGAAAGCGCCCCGGGGGCGAACCCCCGGGGCGCAGTCTCCAGCCCTGCGAGCGCCGACGTCAGGGCCTCGCCGGATGGTTCCTCAGGATGTCGGCCTTGAGCACGTCCAGAACCACCACCCCACCCGTCTCGGTCACCCCGTAGAGCTTGAGGACGACACAACCGTCCACCGACCCGCCGCCCGCGCCGTCCGCGGGCCAGGGCAGGTTGAAATTCCCGCCCTGGAAGATCTCGACCGCCTGGCCGATGGTCCGTCCGACCTGGTCCGTTACAGGCTGTGTGACGCACTGCAAGGGAACCCCGCCCGCATCGAGATTGTCCTCGGGGAACGGCAGCGACGCCTTCATGGGTCCGGTGATATTCTCCTGAACGAAGAGGCGGCCCATCCGGAAGAAGTGGAAGGTGTCGAAGATGTCCACCGTCCTCTCTCCGGTCGCGATGAACGCGAGGTGCGTATCCGGGCGGAACGACCCTGCGTTGGTCAGCGTAGGCGCGTCCGCGTGGAGCGGGTGCATCACGATCCCCGCGCCCCCGGGCACGTCGATCTCGGCGATACCCTGCGGACGCAGGTCCGTCGTGAAGAAGTAGGCGTGACGCCCCCGTGCGACCCCGAGAGTGCCGTCATAATTCAAGCTGAGGCCACTCACCGGCTCACCCTCGTTCGTGACCAGGTCGGCCACCGGGATGGGTGGGCTGATGGCGTTGTTGGCCGCATCGTACATGATCACGCGCCCGACGGGGTTGGTTCCCCCTTCACCGAAGGCCACCCAACCGCCGTCTCCCGAGCTCGCGATCAGGGTCTTCACACTGAATCCGATGGCCTCGACGTCGAAGCGACCGGAGCCGATCAACACGTCCGATCCCGCTCCCGCGATCTCCGCCGCCGCCTGCTCGACCGTCGTGACACTGCTCACGATCTTGGTCAGATAGCTACCGGGCTGATGGTCCGTGAGCCTCATCTGGTCGTTGGGATCCACGCCACTCACCACCACGTCCGCCCCGTCCACGTGAGCGAGGGCGACCCAGTCCGGCGCATCGGTGAGGTTCGCGTGCTCGACGAACATCTTCACCTCCGGACCCGTCGCGCCCGGCGGGATCATGACTCTCCGAAGCGTGCCGACCTGGAGGAGCGACGGAATGACCATGGTCGCGTAATGGAGCTGCCCGGTCGAATCGCGCGCGGCGAGCTGCGGACGGTCCGAGAAGCCGGTCGTGGCGATCTGCGGAATCGGAACCACCTTGTACCGACGGAGGCCCGTGTCGTCTATCCGGCGCTCCACGTCGAACAGGATCACGTCGGGCGTGAGCAGTCGTCGCCCGCCGTCCTCGAATATCGGACCCGCCCCCGCGACCGGACCCAGATACACGTTGGACAGGTTCGTTCCGCCGGAATTGGCCACGATCAACGTGTCTCCACACCCCGGTGCGGGGCTCAATGGAGCACATTGGTTCAACGTCATTCCCCACGGCTCCGAGCCTACCGGGACCGACGGCAGGTAGGTTCCCGACTGCAGCCGGAAGATCTCGATGCGATCCTGCGTACGGTTGCTCAGGTACAGATTCCTACGGACCGTGTCCACCACGGCGTCCATGATGGTTCCCCCGGTGGGGAGCGCGACCGTCTGGCCGGCCACCATCATCTGCACCACCGGTACGGCCGGTGAGCCGATCACGGCGATCTGACCGCCCGGGAGGGTGGTACAGGGGTAGGATGCCAACGTGTCCGCGCCCAATCCCGCGCCGCAGTTCCCCGCGGCGTCGATGGCCCACGAGAAGATGTGGAAGACGACGGTGTCCGGGAGGTTCAGCGTCCCCACGTTGAACGGGAGGAATGCGAAGTTTGAGGTGACCGTCCCGGTGCGGGCAGGAGAGTACGCGACCTGCTGCGTCTGGATCAGGGTATCACCGCGTGATGGAGAGATCGCCATCACCGTGTATCCCATGCGGGCCACGCCCGAACCCTGCGCGTCGTCCGCTCCCGTCACACTCAGATAGATGGAATCGGTCATCTCCATCCGGGGTGTGACGGTCGCCTTGTGTTTCACCTTGGGCGCGGTGACGTCCCCCTGACCACCGGCGAGGATCGTGAGTCGATAGGGACCATCCACACCCAGGAAGTCCAGATTGTTCCGCGCGCCTCCCGTGATGGTGATGTCACCGGTGACCCCGTTGGGAATGATCACCAGCGTGTCCAGCACCACCGAGTCCACCGGAGGGCTCACGTTCAGAATGATGTTCTGGGTGATCGCACCACTCACGTCCAGTCGCATCTGCGTGATGCCCAGGGGGTCGGTACCCTCTACCCGGAGCGCCAGCGCCAGCCCGGTCTGGACCGTGGAGCCGTCCACCAGATCGAGAACGCGCACGTGGGGGCCGCCCAGCGCCACGCTCACCGTGTCCACGCCCATTCCCCCGAGGGTATCGAAGGCTTCCACGATGAAGTACACCCGCTCTCTGGTGTCCTCCGGCGTGGGAATCATGTACCGGTTGATCGTCGTGTCCTCGACACCGATCGGAAGGGTGATGGTCTTCGCATCGTACCGATCCACCACCACCTGCGTCCCGAGATCCTTGTCACCCCGGATCGCGACTCCGTAGAAGTTCACGGAGGCGATGCTGGCATCGTCGGTGATGTGCGCGGAGACGAATACGGAGTCACCGAGCGGACGGGACGCCAGGGAATCGCCCGTGGGGATCGTGATGTCCACCACGGGTATCGCACCGCTGTCCTGCTCCCCCAGGAGCAGAGATCCCCCGGTCTTGAAGAAATTCTCCCCGTCGCATCCGGCGGTGAGAGCAAGTCCCACCGCCAACGTGAGCAGGCGCGCGGCCTTCCGTGACTTCGGTCGATTCGAGTCCATAGATCAGTCGCTCCGAGTGAGCCTTCTCAGTTGGGTCCCCGCACGATGTGCGGGGTGACCAGAATGATCAGGTCACGCTGGACCTCCGACTCCCGGGTCACCCGGAAGAGCCGGCCCAGGATGGGAAGGTCCATGAGTAGGGGGATTCCGGAGCGTACCTCGTTCCGTTCACTCTGCGTGAGTCCTGCGATGACCACCGTCTCTCCGTCCCTCACGAGAACCCGGGTGGTCGCTTCCTGCGTCTGCTTGATGAATCCGACGTCCGACTCGGCCAACTCGGCCGCCGAACGCTCGGCCGACAGCTCGAGGAGGATGTTTCCGTCCGCCGTCACATGGGGCGTCGCCTCGAGGATGATACCCGTCTCCTCGGTGCTCACCTGCGCCACAGGGAAGCCCGCGGCACCGGCTCCGCCGCCGCCGCCGCCGCCGCCGCCACCACCACCACCACCCGCCGCTCCCGCGTCGATGATCCGGACGGGAACGTCCTGACCGACCTTCAGGCGCGCGGTCTGGTTGTCCAGCGTCATGACCTGTGGCTCCGCGTGGATGTCACTGAGGTTCACGGTAGCCAGGGCCTCGATGAAGCTGAGGAGCGTATGGCGACCCACCACGAGCGAGCTGAGGAGCGTGAGCGTCGGGCTGGCCACCCGCTGATTGGCGTTACCAAGGGCCGCGACGGACGAGCCGCCCAGGGAAATGATGGGCGTGCCCGTTTCCACCTTTTCGTCCGGAAGTGTGATCACCCCGTCTCCGTCCAGGTCACCGGCACCCGGCGAGAGGAGATTCAACTGGTTGCCCTGCGAGTCCTTCAACTCGTACGTGACGCCGAACTCGTTCAGCGTGGTCCGGTTCACGAAGATGATCTTGGCCTGGATCGACACCTGAGGTGTCCGCACGTCCAACTCGCCCAGGAGCTCCGCCACCGACCGCTGAACGCGGTTGATGTCGCTCACGATGAGCGTGTTCGTTCCGGATCCGATCGCGATGTCGCCACGCTCGGTGAGCAGGGGCTGGATCGCCTCCTGGATCTCCGACGCGGTTCCGTAGTTGATGCGATGGGCACGGGTCTCGATGGGCTCGACGAGCTCCCGTTCGTTCAGGGAGGTCACGTTGTCCACGCGGATGATCCCGTAGTCGTCCTCTTCACCCACGAGACCCTGGGTCGCCAGGATCGCCCCCAGCGCCACGTCCCAGGGCTGGTTGGTGATGGTCGCCGTAACGAGGCCGGTGACGTCGCCACCGGGCACGATGGACTTTCCGGAGAACGCCGCGAACGCCTGGAGCACTTCCTGGATGGGAGAGGACGAGAAGGTCATGGTGACCCTCGGCGCCCGACTCTGCGCCGTGTTGCTCCGGCGAAGGGTCGACCCCGTCTCCACCACGGGAGGCGGTGCCGCGACCGGTGCGGACCGGGTGCTCGGCGCCGGCCGGCTGCCGTCCCCGGAGCTCCACGCCTCGAACGGGCCGCCCGCGTTGTCCATGGAGATACGGATACCCCGCGGCTCCTGGAGAACGGAGTACCCGATCTTGTTCTCCAACTCGAATACGATGCGGACGATGTCGTCGGAATACTGGCTGGTGCGGACCGCCCGGATCCCCCCTCGATTCACTTCATAGAAGTTGTCTCTGGGGAGCGAATGGAGCCCACCCATGATATCCACCACGAGGCGATGCGGCCCCTCCATGGCGAAGTCACGGTACTCCACGTCTCCTTCCACCGCGATGAGCACGCTGGTCATCGTGGCGGACGGGGTGATGGTCACGGCCGTCACCGGCCCACTGAATGCGAGGGCCGCTCCGGCCCAGATCGCGAATATCGAGGTCATCGTACTCCTCCAGGCCGGTTTTGCCGGAATTCCATGATCTTCCGTTCAGGAAGCCCGAACTCGGTAACGTCCACTATCACCTGGTCGCGGCGGATCTCCACGACCCTGATGTTGCCGATCGACTGACCCGCCTTCAGGTACCACGACCGGGACCGGTCCGTTGATACCGTCGTCTGGGTCCCGTCTTCGGACACCTGTACGGTGCTCGTACCCAACGTGGCGACGCTGGCGCCGGGTACGGCGGAATAGATGATCCCCAGAACCCGCAGCTGTTCGAAGCGGGGCGCTCCCTCGTCCGAGGAGAGGAGAGGCCGGAAAGGATTCCGCCTTTCGTACCGTGGATAGGAAAAGATTTCCCTTTCGTACACGAGTTCCGTGGGCTCCGCCTGTTGCGGCGGGCCGGGTGGAGGCTCTTGCGCCGACACGGCCGCGGGCTGCACGGCCATGACCAGGCCGAGCACCCACATCAACGTGACGCGATCACACTGATACATCATCATTCTCCAACGTCAGGGACGGCGGGACCTGTGATCGGCACGGGGCTCAAGCCCCCCGCCTGACCAGGACCTGCCTGTGGACCCGCGCCCGTGGGTACGGAGGGCGTCGCGTCCGGCAGGATGAACGTCTCGATCCGGAACGACGCCAGGATCGGCGATTCGTAATCCGGAAAGAGCTGGACCTGGTCGAATTTCTGGATGTCCATGTCGATGGCGGTGACGATGCGTGTCAGGCTGGCTATTTCGGTCAAGAAGCGTGCCACGTCGTGGTACTCTCCGATCACCGCCATCTCGTAGGACGTTCTGGTATAGAAGGCCCCGACCTGCTCACCTTCCGGGACCATCCGATTCTGCTCGACACCCGTGGCGCGAGCCCTTTCCTGAAGGCTGTTCAGGAGAGCGGGCACCTCTTCCGCGCCCGGGATCAGTTCCTCGAGGCGCGCCACGTGCCTCTCGTACAATGCGGTGCGCTCCTCGAGGTCGGCGCCACCGCGCGCTTCGATGAGTCGGGCGCGGCGATTCTGCGCGTCCAGGTTGTCGACGTGTTGCTGGATCGCGGCCACTTCCTCTCTCTTCCCGGAGTACCAGTAGGAGTAGAAGAGATAGAAGCCGGCCAGGAACACCAAGGCCGCCACCATCATGTTTCGCTGCTTCGGATCGGTCGGAATCAGGCTGGCCATTGCTCAGTCCTCCCCGTCGTCGGAGGGCTCTTCCCCGTCCGGACCGACATCATTCGTGAAGAGCGGAACCGTCTCCAACTCCTCCAGCGGGGGTGGCTCGAAGCTGAGCGTGAATTCGAACACGTTCACGATGTCGCTCTGGCTGCCCGCGGAAGCGGCCTGCTCGGTTCGCAGTAGCTTGACGCCACGAAAGAAGGGGGAACGCTCCAGGTTCTCCATGAAGTTCGTGACGGCGAAGAGGCTCCCCGCCTGGCCGGCGATCCGGAATTGCAGGGGTGAGCCTCCGGAGGTCTGCACGATTTCCGTCATCCACGTGTAGTCCGGGAGAGCGCGCCCGATCTCGTCGAGGATGTGCGGCCAGACGTATCGCTGCGCGTCGATCTGCTGAATGATCTCGACCCGAGCCGAGATGGAATCTCGGCGGGCGATGAGGGCATTCGTACGCTCGATGGTCTCGGCCAGGCGGATGGAGTCCTGAAGCGCTTCATCCTCCTGGACCATCACCTCCTCCAGGTCCGCGCGAACGCCCAGGAAGAGCCACGCCACCAGCGCCGCCGACAGCAACCCGGAGGCCACCGCCGCCATCGTATACGGATCGGTGGGCAGATTCCCCATCTTGGGCAGCGAGAATTTGATCCCACCGCCCCGTGAGGTCCGCTTCTTTCCGTCCGGAAGAAGATTGACTTCGATCAAGGATCAGCCTCGCATTCGCGGGTTAGGCCTTCCGCAGCGCCAGCCCAAGGGGCAGAAGGAGCATCGGTGCGGCTTCGTCGATGGAGAACCCGGACGCGGCACCGGCCCGTACCGGTACGCGCTCGAATGGATTCACCAGGTAGGTCGCTACGTTCATCCGCCGGCCCAGGGACTCCGCCATTCCGGGGATCCTGGCGCCGCCGCCACTCATGTAGATCTTCCCCAGGGCCTCGCCGTCGTCCCGGGTCATCAGGAAGGCACTGGCGCGCTCGATCCCCACGGCCACCTCGTCGGCCGAGGCGTCCACGAAGCGCGTCAGGTCCTCGACCAACGCCCTCCCCTGCACGACGTCCTCGGCCTGCTCCGCGGTGAGGCCGCGCTCGCGCTGGAGGTCCTCCCGCACGCGGCGCGACCCGAAGGGGATGTCGCGGGTCAGGATGGGAACACCGTCTTCCAGGATGTTCACGTTGGTGGTCTCGTGCCCCACGTTCACCAGCGCCACGATCCCCCCCATGGCCTCGGGGTAGTTGAACTCGAAGGCGTTGTGGAGCGCGAAGGCGTCCACGTCGATGACCACCGGGTTCACGCCGGCGTCCTGGAGGAGGCCCACCCGGTTGTCCACCAGCTCCCTCTTGGCCGCGACGAGGAGAACCTCCATCTGGAGACCCTCGCCGTGGGGGTTCAGGATCTGGAAGTCCAGCTCCACGCTCTTGATGTCGAAGGGAACGTGCTGCTCGGCCTCCCAGCGGATCACGGCACGGGCATCCGACTCCTTCATGCGATCCATCTGGATCTTCTTGATGATCACGTCGTGGCCACCGACCGCCGTCACGACTTCGGCTCCCTTGACGCCCATCTCCTGGAAGAGGCCCTGGACCGTGTCGGAGACGAGCCCATAGTCCATGATCTCGCCCTCGACGATGGCGTCGGGGAGGAGGGGGCGCATGGCGACCCGGGACACCTCGGGTTGGTTACCCGACCGGTCCACCTCCACCACCTTCACGAACCCGGACCCGATGTCCAGGCCGATGGAGGTCTTTTTTCGTCCGAAGAGAGCCATGCGTGTACCCGCAAGGAGTGGGGAACAAATTTTTATCAGATTACCAAATTCAGCTTAGCGCCCTAATTCCAGCCTTGTCAAGAACAAATTCCAGATCCGGTAATCAGAAGTTTCCGTAAACATTTGTGTATTCGACCGAAAAAAGCAAGCCGGCGGAAGCGGACAAACCGTCCACCCCCGCCGGCAAGTATCGACCGGATCAGCTTACGAGGTTACTCAGATCCATCCAACCCCGGGGGAGAGGCCGCGCCATTCCCAGGCTGGAGTTGTTCATGAGCGCCCGTTCCACGGCGCAGGTGGAGTTGGTAACCACCGAACCACCGGTGACGGTCTGGTTCGTGAAGTCGGTGTTGGAGGCCATGACCCCCCCCATCACGCGGTTACCGGCACCCTGGGTCTCGAAGGTACCCTGGACGACGATGAGGCCGTAGAAGACGAAGGCTCCACGCAACGAGAGGTTGCCGTCCACCAGGAGGATCCCCTGCCCGTACCCACCGGACTGGATCGTGAGGCTCGGCCCCGCGTGGTAGACGAGGGGGAAGTAGGCGCCGCACGCGGCCAGCGGGCTCCGGGGATCGCCCCAGTTGTTCAGCGTGGTGGTCCTGCACACTGTACCGATGGAGTCGGGGAGCACGGTGGAGATGGTACCGCCCAGCCCCGTCACGTTCTTCCCGGTGAGCTTCGCGATGGTCACCAGGTCGTTCCACTCCATGTTCCCGAAGTTGGTGAACGTGCTGTCCACCACCGCGGTGTCCTGCACCACGGACGGTGTGCCGGTGATGCCGGCCACCCCGGTACCCGACAACTGGAGCGTGTCGTTGGTCACGATCCCCGGCTTGTCTTGATTGTTCCCGGAGCAGTAGCCGGTCCACCCCGGAGGGTCGGTGTCCTCGCCGTGCACGAAGGCCGTACCCTGGATGACCGTCTTCCCCCGGGTGGTGAGCGCCGCCGGCGGGCTGATGTCCGCGAAGATCATGCGCGCCACCAGGGCGACCTGGCGGCTCGCCCCGGACCACAGGGCCCCGCCCTCCGTGACCGTGCCCGTGGCCGTCAGCAACCAGAGATTGTTGTTGAGGTTGACGATGCGCGCGTTCCAGTACCCGTTGGCCATGGTATCGGCGAGTTCCTTGGCACCCCAGGGCGCGATCTTGCTGAACTGGTAGGCGGTCCAGTTCGCCATGACGTCGTTGAGCCCGGACTGGGCGATGTTGAGCGCCATGACCGAGTGCTTGGACGCCACCCCGATACGCACCTCCTGGCGGGCCATGTAGAAGCCCGCGGTGACCAGCACGCCCACGATCACCAGAGCTCCGATGGCCGCGGGGAGCGCGAATCCACCCTGTCGTGGCCTCACTCTTCCGATCTTCATGATTCTCCTTCCCGACCGACGGGGCGGCTAGTTCCTGGTATAGATGCGAGCGAAGATGGTGTCCGACACCATCTCACCGAGTGAGTTCAGCGCCTTGGATTCACTGCGAATCGTGACGCCGATCTGGCGTACCTTCAGGGGATCCGTCGTGACGACCCCGAACTCGTCCAGGTAGGTGAACTCCAGCCCCCTCCCCGGGCGCAAGGGGCCCACCAGCGGGCTGAGGACCCCGGCCGCGTTCCGACGGGAAAGGTAGTAGTCCCCATCCAACTGCATGAGGCCATACGTGTAGTACGTGAACGCTCGGATGGGGGCGCCGGAGTGCACGCTGTCGGCGGCGAACCGGGAAGCCTGCCCCGCCATGATGAGCTCGTGGGCATAGAACGCCCCGAGACACACCTTCATGCTGTCGACCTTGGTGACCTGGGCGCTGATCCAGCGGTCGTCCTCGAAGTACGCCTCGTCGTTGTCCGCGAACACCAGGATGGAGTCCCCGACCGCCAATCGATACCCCACGGGGAGGAAGAGAATACGCTCGCTCCCACCCCTGAGCATGTTTTCGCACGAGACGCCCAGCTTGCGCATGGCGCGGATCCGGATCGAGTCCCGCCCCATGACCACGATGTCTCCCCCGGCGGGGCTGAGCTCCCGGAACTCGGCCTGGAGGACCTCCAGGGCGGCGCGGGTGGCCTGTTGCCCCTGGATCTGGGCATTCTGCGCCGTGTAGGTGCGCTGGTTGGTGACGAGCACCTGGAGCGCCGCGCCCACCACGAGGGCACCCAACACCGTCACGACGATGAGCTCGACGAGGGTGAACCCCCGGTTACCGCGTATAGACATAACGAATCACTCGGTATTCGAAGGTGTCCGCGACTTCTCTCGAGAAGACGGGGTAGGGCGATCCGCGGTCCTTGGCCAGACCGGGGCCGCTGGTGATGAGCGTGACCATCTTGGCCTGCGGATTCTCGATGACGGAGGTCCAGCGGACGTCGTAGATCCCCACGGAGTCCCTCCCCGTGCTGATGCTGTCGAACTCCATCACCTCGAGGCGCTCCACGACCTCCTGGAGGGCCACGGAGCGCTCCGTGGTGATGTCACCCAGGGTCGTCTGGCGCACCACGTAGACGGTGGTGCTGGCCATGGCGAGCACGCCGACGGTGAGGATGACCATGGCCACGATGACCTCCACCATGGTGAACCCAGCACGGCCGCCGAAGGAAGGTCGTTCCGATACGGGCAACTTGTTCACGAATATCCCCTCAGTAGATGAGCTGGCCCAGCGGCATGATGTCGACGCTGGCGGAGTCGGCGTTGTGCCAGAACTGGAGCTTCGTTCGGTTGACCATGCACGCGGGGTTGGCCAGCCCACGGGCACCCATGCAGATCCGGATACTGGTGGCGGTACTGCGCAGATCCACGTGGAGTTCCTCACCGAAATGGATGGTCTCGATGATCTGCCCGGTACCGTAGTTGCTCACCCACGCGCTGTCCCCGGCGGGGTCCACCACGAGGAGGAACCACGTCCCCTTCTCGATGGCGTGAGCCCGTGCGCGGGCCTGGAGAGACACGAAGGTGTTCCGCGCCCCGCGCACGGCGAAACGGCCGCGTGCGTTTCCGAACTGGGTCATCGCGATGCTCGTCAGGATCCCCCCGATGAGGAGGGCGATGACCACCTCGATGATGGTGAAGCCGCTGGTGCGACGACGCATGGAGTCTCCGGTGGAGAACGGGTATGGCCTTTCGACAGGAGTAGGTACCAAGATCCGTGCCAGGCGAGATGTCAATATTCGCGCCGTTCGGGCACCCGTAAAGATAGACGTTTCGGAAGAAATTTCCCGCATGGCGCAAAAATGGCGCGCGCGGCCATGCGGCCGTGGCACGGCTCAGAAGGGCTCCACCCGCCTCCCGTCGGGGAGAGGCACCGGGACGCGGAGGTAGGGGGCGGCCGCGTCGAGCGCCGCCCCGGCCCAACACGCCGACCCGAGCACCGCGGCGCCCGGCGCCAGCGTGATCCCCCGCCGGGCCTGGACCAACCCCACCAACTCGGCTCCGGTCTCCAGGCGGAGTTCTCCGTCGACCATGAAGAAGCCGCGAAGACGAGACCCTCCACGGACGGTGAGGTCTCCGGGAACCACCAGGAAAAGCTGGCCGCTCCCTCCGTCCACCACCAGGTCCCCCGAGGAGGCCACCGCGGGAACGTACGTTCCGCACGGGGCACCGAGGTGGTCGGAGTCTCCCCAGTTCCATGGGTCGCCCGTCCGACACACTCCGCCCTCCACGGAGGGATCGGGTCGTCCCGATCCCTCCACGACCGCGGGCACCGACTCCACGACCATGGTCCACGACAGGCGCCCGAGTCGCTGGGACCCGAGGGAGTCCACGGAAAGGACACCCACCGCGGGGATCGTTCGTGACGGGAGGATGGACTCCACGGTGGCTCGCCACCGGCTACACCACTCGGCGGGGGGCCCGGCGGTGGCGTCGAGGAGCGCCGAGGGATCAATGGCGTCCCCGCCTACGAGAGAGGCCCCATCACCGACGGCCACGGTGCCCGGGGCGTTCCCCACCCTCCACGCCGGACTCAGGACCCAGGAGACCCGCGCGGATCGCCGGCGCGCCCGTGCGGGATTCCCGGATGGATCCGAGACCCCCTCCCCCGACCCCGTCGCCTCCGTGAGCCAGGTCTCGGGCCCCAGGCGCCGGAACGTCCAGTCCACCGCCCCCGTCCCGACCTCCATGGAACCGGCCGCGCCCGTACCCCACAGCGGAAGGGTGTCCAGTTCCGGCGGAAGTGGCCGCCTCGCGGCCTCCGTCAGCCCCGCTTCGGCCGCCACGTGGGCCTGGGCGACGGAAACCGCCACCCGGGAGACCTGGAGTTCCCTCTCGGCCAGGAGGAGCGCGCCGTGTCCGAGGGCGGTGAGCGCGAGGAGGAGGAGTACCGCCACGGCCAGAGCCATCCCCGCGCGGCCTCCGCCCCGGCCCTCGAGGGCGGGGCGGGCGCCGCTATCCACCGCTCTCCACCTTCCCCGCCACGCCGCGCCACGCTCCCTTCCCCGGGGCGCCCATGTCCGGCACCTCCACCTCCCACACCACGATCCCGCCCCCCGCGAGCGCGAACCCGGATCCGGATCGCGACAGCGTCTCGGGCGTGAGGGGCTGCCGCCCGCCGGCGCCTCGCCGATAGCGGAGGGCGGCCCCCTGGAGGTGGTAGCTCCCTCTCTCGAAGAGCCGCACCAGACGCACGTCGTTCCCGGGGGTGCGGGAGAGCGTCCACACCGACGTCGCCACGTCCTCCCGGGCACCCGGGCAGGTTCCCCCTCCGTCGATCCACTCCAGGGCCGCCGTGGTCCACCCTCCGGGCTCCTCCCACCAGATGAGGGAGTCCTTCTCCGGGTCGGCGTCACGATCCCCGCGATACCAAACCCGGACACGTCCGGGAGGGAGGTCGCCCGGGCATACGAGCGCGACGCCCCGGAACGCGCGTACCGACACGGAGTCACGTCCGACGTGCCACCCCCCTCCCCCACCACCGGCCCGCCATCCCTCCGTGGACAGGGTGTGTCGCACCGTCCGGAGCGTGACCAGGGCGTCGGAGCGCAGGATGAGGGTCGAGTGCAGGGTGCGCTGACGTGCGAGGAGGCTCAGCCCGGCCGTGGTGAGCACGAGGCCGAGCACGAGCGCCACGAGGGCCTCCACCGCCGATACCCCGGCGCGGCAGCGCCGAGTCCGCTCCGGGTCGTCGCGTGCGTCGGTCATGGCGCCGACACTCCATCCCCCGGCGAGCGAGCCTCCACGAGTCCTTCGATGACCACCCACTCCCGCCCGTCCACGGCGGACCGGTACGCGACCCTCAAGGACCCGTCGGGCGCCACCGACCAGGACACGTCACCCCCGGCCACCGGCTCGGAGCCGGACCCCGGCCCACCGGCGGCGTACAGGAGGGAATCCGCCACGCGGGAGACGTGCGCCGTCGCCCACTCCAACGTTTCCGATCGGGTGAGGGTACGGGACGCCAGGAGGAGCAACCCCGCGCTCCCCATGAGGCCGACCTCGAGGATCACCAGGGCGACGACCACCTCCACCAGGGTGAACCCCCTGGACCTCCGCCGTGCTGGACTCGGGAGTGACGCCACGGCGGCGCGCATAGGACACGACACCATGGTCACTCCCGCCTCACGCGTCCGTAGGAGGACACCACGAGGGCGGTCGTCGCCTCGCCCCGCCGAAACGATAGGGTGCGGGAGGCGACCCGGCCGAGTCCGAGGGGACCGAAATCCAGACGCACCTCGCCCGTGGACCCACCACCGTCGACCTCGACGAGGAAAGTCTCCCGAAGGTCGATGACGGCGACCACGGAGTCCTCGACCTGGACCGACGCGCGGACCGGAGCGGGAGAGAGAACCACCGCCGCGGCGCCGCGCAGAAGAGCCTCCCTACGTGCACGCGCCACGAGCCCGACCACGGCCTCACGGGCGCCCACCACCGCCGCCCGATCACGGTACCCACGCGCCGCCACCGTGAGTTCGGACCCGGCGACGGCGAGAAGCGCGAGCACCGCCACCATCTCGAGAAGCGTGTAGCCGTATCTCATGGACCACGATGGCACCCACGCCGGGACGCCGGGATGGTCCTGCGGGCCTTCCTCCTACTCGATCCCGTACTCCTGGATCTTGTACCTCAGCGCCCGTGGGGAGAGCTCGAGGAGGTCCGCGGCGTGGGTGCGATTCCCGGCGGTGCGCTCGAGGGCGAGCTGGATCAGATGCTTCTCCAGTTTCGCTCCCTGGCGCTTCACCGAGAGGTCGTCGACATCCACGGTCATCCCCGAGCCCTCGGGCGCCGGACGCCGTACCGACTCCGGAAGGTCGTCGGCCCGGAGTATGGGGCCGTCCGCGAGCACAATCGCCCGCTCCAGGACGTTTTCCAACTCGCGGATGTTCCCCGGCCAGGAATAGCTCTGGAAGATGTCGAGCACCTCGGGTTCCACCCCCTCGACATCGACGGCCATGCGCTCGGAGTGGCGGGCGATGAAGTGGCTCACCAGCTCGGGCAACTCCTCTTTACGGGCCCGGAGCGCGGGAAGATGAATGGGCACCACGGCCAATCGGTAGTAGAAGTCCTGGCGGAATGTCCCCTCCTCCACCATCTCCTCGAGATCGCGGTTGGTGGCCGCGATGATCCGGGCGTCCACGTCCATGGAAGCGGTGGCTCCGAGACGGCGGACCTCACCCTCCTGGAGGGCCCGGAGGAGCTTCACCTGGAGCGCCGCCGGAAGCTCTCCGACCTCGTCGAGAAAGAGCGTGCCGCCCCCCGCGGCCTCGAAGAGTCCCTCCTTGTCACGGTCCGCGCCGGTGAACGCCCCCTTCACGAATCCGAAGAACTCCGACTCCAGGAGTTGCTCCGGGATCCCGCCGCAGTTGACCGCGATGAAGGGGCCATCGGCTCGACGGCTCTCCTTGTGGATGAGGCGGGCCACCAGTTCCTTTCCCGTCCCGCTCGCTCCGGTGATGAGGACGGACGACGAGTGGGGCGCCACCTTGCTCACCACCTCCAGCGCCTTGCGCATGGGCGCGGAACTGGCCACGATCTCGCCGAAACGGCGGTCGGCCCGGACTTCCTGCCGCAGTCGACCCACCTCCTCGCGAAGCTCCTCCCGCTCCACCGCCTTGCGGATGGCCAGGAGGACCTCGTCGGCACCGAAGGGTTTGGGGACGTAGTCGTAGGCGCCGTGCTTCATGGCCTCCACGGCCAGATCGAAGCTGCCGTAGGCGGTCATGACCATGACCAGCGCGTGACCACCCTCCCTGCGATAGCGTTGCAGGAACTCGATGCCGTCCATGCGCGGCATGCGCACGTCGCACAGGATGATCCGCGGCCGCTGTTCCGCCGCGACCCTCAGTCCGGCTTCCCCATCCTCGGCATGAAGGACCTCGTATCCCTCGTCGGACAGGATCAGGGTCAGCGACTTCCGGAGCCCCGCGTCATCATCGATGATGAGGATCTTCACCTGCTACTCCCGTGGCGAGAACGGCCCCGGCCGGGCCGAAGGTTGTCGGTCAGTCCCCGCAATCTCGGGTCACGGCGCGGCATCCGCCACTTCTCCCGCGGTCACGCCCGGCAACTCGACGACGAAACACGCCCCTCCGCCCGGATTCTGCCGCGCCTCGATACGCCCCCCCATCCCCTCCACGAGTCGGGCGCAGATGGAGAGACCGAGCCCGGTCCCCTTCCCCGGCTCCTTGGTGGTGAAGAAGGGATCGAAGACGCTGTCGAGATCGGACTCCAGGATTCCGGAACCGTTGTCACTCACCTCCACGACCACCACGTACGCAGCGGTCCGGAGCGTGCTCACGATCCACGTGCCCTCCTCGTCCACCACCCTGCGGCGGTGAAGGTAGTTGATCCCGGGTGGGTCGTCGGCCCGGCGAAGGGGCATGCGGCCGATGTCACCCTCGCGGGCGGCCACCCGCACATGGATGCGGGGGTCGGGAACGTCGGCCGTGGCATCCACCGCGTTGATGAGGAGGTTCACCAGAACCTGCTCGAGCCGATGGCTCTCCATGATCACCATGGGCACGTCGGAATCGACATCCCAGAGATGCTCCACTCGGTCGAGCTTACCCTGGTTGAGGAGGAGTTCCCGCACGCGCGCCACGACCTCGCCCACGTCGTGGGGACCCACACCGGCATCACGGGGCCTGGCGTAGTCGAGGAGGCCACGGACGATGCGGTCGATGCGGTCCACCTCGCCGCGGATGGAGTCGAGGACCTCGGTCTCATGGCCCTGGCGCTGAGCCCTCGTGCGAGCGACGTCGACGTAGGCCATGATGGCGCCGAGCGGATTGCCGACCTCGTGAGCAATCCCCGCCGCCAGGGTTCCCACGGACGCCAGGCGAGCCGACTGGATCACCTGGTCGCGGGCCTCCACCAGTTCCCGGTTGGTGTCTTCCAGAGACGCCACGTTGGCCGCCAGACGGGCCTGGTCCGTGATGAGGCGGTCGGCCATGGCGTTCACGGAGTCGCCCATGAGCTGGAGTTCCAGGCTCTCGGACGAGCGGATCCTGTGGCGGAAGTCTCCCTCAGCGATCCGGCGCGCGTCCTCGGCAAGCTCCTCCATGGGCGCCACGAGCCGGGAGCGGACGATGGCCCCCGTGAAGAAGAAGAGCACGACCAGGTCCGCGCCCACCAGGACGGTCACGTAGAGGAGACCCTGCGCCGGAGACGTCTGGATGGGGATGATCACACCCAACCCCATCCCGGCAATGAGGAGCGCTCCCACGAAGAGCACCCCGAAGGAGACGAGGAGCTCCCGGCGGAGTGGTGTGGGTGGACGCATCGACCTCGACCTGATGTGGACTACTGGGAATCGTCGAGGTGGAACTTGGCCGGTATCCCCGGCCAACGGCAAGACGGGGGAGAAACGACGAGGGCAGGAGGGAGCCCTCCCCGACCTCAGTTGTTACACGTAACCACGCCCGGGACGATGGCGGGACTCACCTGAGCGGCGGCCCCGTGATAGAATCCGCACAGCCCGGCGGGAACACCGGCGTGGGTCGCCGTGGCCGACCACCCCGTCCCTGTGGCTTCCCCCACCAGGACCACCACCGCGTCGGAGTTGGTGAACTCCAGGGCGTTCAGGTCCGTGCTGTACGTGTAGAAGGTGTTGTGGTACAACTCCTGGAGGCTCGCCAGGTTGCGCAGGTCCGCGCCCATGGCGGAGTAGAATGCCTTCTCACGGATCGCGTTGAACTTCGGAATGGCGATGGACGCCAGGATCCCGATGATCACGACCACGATGAGAAGCTCGATGAGTGTGAAGCCCGACTGTCTGGCCTTCATCGTACATCTCCCAATGAGTGTGACTGTGAGCTTCCGGCGTGTCCCTGAGGCATTCCACTTCGAATCCGGTGGCGAATGGCCCGGGCCCGAGGACCCGGGCCATCGCACACAAGGGCTTCAGGCCTGATCGAGATCAGACCGCAGGCCCGGCACCGGTGACGCTTAGTTGGTGCAGGCCACTTCACCCGGCTGGGTGGGAGCGACCGGGGTACCCGGCGCGGTGGCGGTACCGTAGTAGATCGCGCAACCCTCGGCGGTCCCGAGCGCGGAGTGCGTGGCACTGGCGGCCCAACCGGACGTGGTCGCGGCGATGAGCACGGTCACGGCGTCCGTGTTCGTGAACGTCAGCGCGTTGGCGTCACTGGTGTAGCTGTAGAAGTCGGAGTAGTAGATCTCCTGCTGCGAAGCCAGGTTCTTGAGGTCCGACTTCATGGCGGCGAAATACGCCTTCTCCCGCGTGGCGGAGAACTTCGGAATGGCGATGGCCGCCAGGATTCCGATGATCACGACCACGATGAGGAGCTCGATGAGGGTGAAACCCTTGGTGTCCCGCATTGTCTGCTCTCCCGCAGTGAGTGAAACTGGAGTACAACGACCCCATATGAAGCAAACTTCGGTCCAGTCTGGGCCAAGTATCCACAACTGATTGTACTGCAATCAGTTACAGACACGACGCTTCGGACATCGTGTCCGAACGGACCCCGGAGTTCGTGGGATTCTGCAATACCCGCCACGCTTTGCAAGACCCGACGAGTCGGCGCCGATCAGCGGGTCGCGCCGCCGGACTCGACCGTATCCATCTGGAATCCGAGCTCCACGTACAGCGCGTTCACCTGATCGAGTGCACTCGACAGAACGGTCTTGGCGCGAGCCGAATCGAGAGCCACGAGTGCCGCGGTGGTGTCCCCAGCGTGGAGTTCCAGATAGAAAAGAGACATCCATTGCTGCCAGTAGTCGCCCTCACCCAACTCGATGGCACGGGTTCGGGAGCGGGCCGCTTCCTCCCACCGCCCCTGATCGGCGTACGCCCAGGCGAGGAGGTGGTGGCATCCGGGATCGGTCTCCTTGATCTCGATCACCGCCAGGCAGTACGTCTCGGTCGCGAGAGCATCCCCCTTCTCCGAGGCAATGGTCGCCAGGATGCCCGGAGCCACTTGGATCCCGGGGTTGTCCTTCCAAGCGAAGTTCAGCAAATGCTCCGCCGCGTCGTACCGCTCCCGGGACATGAGCTTCCGGCTGATCTCCGTGATGAGCTGGTAGTGCGGCCCGAGGATGTCGATGGCGGCGCGGTACGAGACCAGCCCCTCCCGCTCCCGTCCCTGCTGGAAGAAGAGATCTCCGAGGACCCACTGGGACCGGCCCGAATGGGGGTAGTCCTCGAGGAGCTGTCCGAACGCCGTGAGGTTGTCCTTCCATGTCGGATTCCGGTCGTAGGTCTTGGCACCCATGAGAAGTACCACCACGCCCAACCCCACCCACGCACCCCTGGGGCGGATCCTCGCCCACCGGACGACCGCCCACCCCATGGCCGCCACGATCCCCACCGAAGGCAGATACAGAGTCCTCTCCGCCAGGAGCACGCCGGAGAGGAAGAATACGTTGGCGATGGGAGAGATGGTGATGACGAACCAGACGACCGCGAACGAAGCGGCCCGCGCGGTATCGCGCCCGCGGGCCATCTCCGGTCGGCGCCAGGCGAAGAGTGCTCCCGCGAGGATGGCAAGGGCGAGCACTGCGCCCACCGAATTGGCGGCACCCCATCCCATGGAGATGGGGATGACGTTGGGGGAATAGTCCATGGACAGATCCATGGGGAAGATCATGAGGCGGACGTAGTGGCTCCATACCTCGGCCAGGGTCCAGATTTTCGGAACCTCCTCGAGGAGGTCCGCGCCGAGAGGGCCGAAGGGACTCGCCACGCTCCCCAGGATACGGACGCGGACGAGGAGCATGAAGGCGGCCACCACGGCCATCACGCCGTATACCTTCCATCGCCGCCGAAGGTAGCCGGCGAGGTCCCGGTGGGAGAGCCGTTCCCTGGCTCCGTCCAGGAGGAAGATGATACCCGGGAGCGTCACGGCGCTCTCCTTCGCCCCGAAGGCCAGCATGTACAGGAGGCCCACCGCCAGGGATGATCGCCAGCGGGACTCCGGCCCGCTGCGGACGTGCACGAGGCACGCGGCCAGGAAGAAGCCCGCGGAAAGGAGCTCGGCCACGCCGATGACGTTGGCCACGGCCTCCACGTGCACCGGATGGACGGCGAAGATCAACCCGCCCGCGAACGCCGCGGGGAGCGAGAGGAGCTCGAAGAGGAGGAGAACGACCAGGACCGAAACCCCGGCGTGCACCAACACGTTCACCAGGTGATAGAAGGTGTGGTACTCCCCCGCCACCGCGTACTCCAATCCGAGCACCAGGGTCGTGGTGGGGCGCCAGAGGCCCAGCTCGCGGCCGAACCCACCCGTCCAGTACGGGTGCGCGAGGGCGGCGGGAAGGGAGTCGAGACTCTGGATCCCGGGGTTCTCCACGATGATGTGCATGTCGTCGTACGCGAACTCGTTGGGCACGGAGTTGGCGTACGCCAGTGCCCCCAGGGCCCACACGAGAACGGCCGCCACGCGGAGGTTCCTCAGCGGGGAGGGGAGCGAAGGCGTGATTCGCGGCATCGGGTTGTCCGTCACGATGGCGGTCCCTGCTGCTGGGCCCGGTCGGCGGGGGCTCCAACGATCTTCGCCGCGCCGTCCCCCTCCTGCCACGCCGGCACCTTCGGCGGGCGCCACTCCGGCACCGCGGGCGGAAAGACGTTGTACTTGACGATGCACCAGAGCGCGGACACCCCGTCCTTCCACCCGATCTTCTTCCCCTCGGCGTACGACCGTCCGTTGTACGAGATGGGGAGCTCGTAGATGCGGGCCTGGGCCTGGGCGAGCCGGGCCGTGAGCTCCGGCTCGATCCCGAAGCGATCCGCCGACAGGGGGAGGGACTGGAGAAGCTCGCGCCGCACCATCTTGTAGCACGTCTCCATGTCGGTGAGGTTCACGTCGGTGAACATGTTGGAGAGGAGCGTGAGGAAGCGGTTCCCCACGGAATGCCAGAAGAAGAGCACCCGATGGGGTCCGCCGAGGAAGCGGGATCCGTACACCGCGTCGGCCTTCCCCGAGAGGATGGGCTCCAGAAGGAGGGGGAACTCGCGGGGGTCGTACTCCATGTCGGCGTCCTGGACGACGACGACGTGGCCGGTGGCGTGGGCGAAGCCGGTCCGCAGCGCGGCACCCTTGCCGCGGTTGACCTCGTGCATCACCAGGTGGTCGATGAGCCCGTTCTCGGCCAGTCCCGGAAGGATGTCCCGCGTGCCGTCCGTGGAGCCGTCATCCACGACGATGACCTCCAGGGCGAGCGGCACGGAGCGTACCTGCCGCAGGAGCTCCTCCACCGTACGGGCTTCGTTGAATACCGGCACCACCACCGAGAGCCGGATCCGATCCCATGGAAGATCCGTATCCACCGCCAGGGGGCGAAAGCGCCTCTCTTCGAAACCGTGCATCACATACTCCTCATTGGAGGGGACCTGTCCCGAGCCATATCCCCCGGGGAACGAGCGCATCAGACCTCGATGCCGAAACGGTTCAACTTCCTGTACAACGTGGAGGGATCGATGCCCAGAACCTCCGAAGCCCGGGTCTTGTTTCCTCCTTCCGCCTGGAGAACCCAGAGGATATAGGCCTTCTCGATGACCTCCATGGTGGGGTTCGGCGGCAATCCTCCGCCCACCACGCGGAGGGGAGGCGCCTCGCGCACCCGATCCGGGAGCGCGCCCAGGGTGATGGCGTTCCCCTTCGCCAGCACCGCGGCACGTTCCAACGCGTTCTCGAGCTCGCGCACGTTTCCCGGCCAATCGTACTCGTTGAGCGCCGCCAGCGCATCGTCGTCCAGGTCGAGAGGCACCTCCCTGCTCTGCTCCCGTCCGAGTCGATCCACGAAGTAACGCGCCAACAAGGGGATGTCTTCCTTCCTCTCGCGCAAGGGCGGCAGGTGGAGTTGGATCACGTTGAGCCGATAGTACAGGTCACTGCGGAACGCCCCGCGCCGGATCTCGTCCTCGAGGTCACGGTTGGTCGCGGCGAGGATCCGGACGTCCACGGCCACCGGATCGGTCGATCCCACGGGAATCACCTCTCGTTCCTGGATCGCCCGCAGGAGCTTCACCTGCGTGGCGGGACTCATTTCTCCGATCTCGTCGAGGAAGAGCGTCCCGCCGCCGGCCGCCACCAGGAGCCCCACCTTGTCTCTCACCGCCCCCGTGAACGAACCCTTGGTGTGGCCGAAGAGCTCGCTCTCCAGGAGGCTCTCGGGGAGCGCCCCGCAGTTGATGGACGAGAAGGTCTCTCCCGCCCGATGCGAAAGACCGTGGATGTACCGTGCCACGACCTCCTTTCCCGTCCCACTCTCACCACTGATGAGAACCGTGGAATCGGTAGGCGCCACCGTTTCGGCCAGCCGGAGCACGTCCGTGAACCCGCGGGCCTTCCCCACGGGCCGCAGGTCCGCGGAACGGTCCCTGCGACGAATCTCCTTCTTCAAGGCCCGGTTTTCCACCTTGAGCGCCCGGACCTCCACCGCCCGACCGCAGATGGCGAGGAGTTCGTCGTTGGCGAAGGGCTTCTGGAGGTAGTAGAAGGCGCCCTCGTTCACGGCACGCATGGCGGACTGGAGGGATGCCTGCGCGGTCATGAGGATCACGGGCATCTCGGGGTCGAGTTCCCGGGCCCGGGCCAGCACTTCGAGACCGGTCACGCCGGGCATGCGGATGTCCGTCAGGACGAGGTCCGGTCGCTCCCGCTCGATCAGTTCCAGTCCGGCTTTCCCCCCCTCCGCCCTCACGACGTCGTACCCTTCGCCGCGCAACAGGATGTCCAGGGTGTCCAGAATCCCCACTTCGTCGTCCACCAGGAGTATCTTCACCGATCGGGACACGATCTTCCCACCCCCTATTCCCGGGGAAGCCCGGGCAGAAGAATCACGAACTCGGCCCCTCCCCCGGGGGCGCGCTCCACCAGGATGGCCCCGTCGTGTGCCGCCACCGAACGGTGCACCACCGACAACCCAAGACCGTTTCCACCCGGGCGCGTGGTGAAGAATGGGTCGAATATCCTCCCCACCACCTCCGGGTCCACGCCCGGGCCCGAATCCCGCACGCTCAGCGCGACGGGACACGGAACGTCCACCGTGCCCCCGTGCGGATGTTCTCCCTCCACCCGCACGGACACGCTCACCCGCCCGCCTTCGCCGGCGAACTGGACGGCGTTGAGCACCAGATTGAACACCGCGCGGTGAAGAAGATCCGCGTCTCCCCATATCCAAACCGGACGATCCGACCCCTCGGCCGCCACCTCCACGCCCGCGAGCGCCGTGGGGTCCTGGCGGAGCAAGGCAACGCAGTCGTTCACCACCGAGGAGAGGTCGACGTCGTTGCGCACCCCCATCTGGACCCCGGAGAACTCGAGGAACTCGGAGAGGAGACGGCTCAGGCGATCCGACTCGCCGAGGACCAGGCGTTCGAGCACGGCCCGGTCCTCCTCGGAAAGCGGTGAGCGCGACAACTGCTCCACGGCGCTCCTGATGGACGCCAGGGGATTCTTGATTTCGTGGGCGAGGGAGGCGGAGAGCTCCGCCACGGCCTCGAGCCGTTGGGCCCGGCGATCCAGGAGGTCCAGGCGTTCGAGATCCGTGATGTCCTGGAAGATGGCCGTCACCGACGGCGCCCCCTCCTCCGCCCTCTCGAGAACGGCGGTGCTGATCCCGAGTGCCACGTCCTTCCCGTCCCTGCGGACCACGGTTCGAAACCGTCCGACCCGCGTTCCGGACGAGATGGCCTCCCGCATGATGCGACCCATCCCGGGAGCGGCCCTCTCCATCTCGTCGAGGACCGGCCGCCCCAACCATTCCCGGGCCGGGAGTCCGAGGAGTGCCTCCCCCGCGGGATTCGTGTACGCCAACCGCCCCTCGCCGTCCACCGTGAGCACACCGGTGGACAGGTTGGCCAGGATGTCGCTCGTGTCCAGGCGGAGCTGCCTGAGCGCCGACTCCACCTCTCCCAGGGCCACACCGGCCCTGCGGAGCCGGTCTCCCACGAGTCCCGTCAGGAGCGCCACCACGGCGAACAGGACCAGCTGGAGCGCGACGTCGATCTGGAGCGCGCCCTGATACCCCCACACCACGTCGGCGAAATACACGATGCTGGCCAGAGCGCCGATGAGCACGCCACCGTACAGGGGGAGGAGAAGGGCGCCGGCGGAGATGACCAGGATGTAGAGCGGGGAGAAGTTGCTCTGGGGTCCGCCGGTTATGTGGATGATCCCCGTAACCAGGGAGATGTCCAGCATGAGCTGCGCGTAGACGAAGTTTTCTCCCGGCGTCCTCCGCAGAACGTTGGTATACCAGAAGGAGGCCCCGGTCACGCTCCACGCCACAAGGAACATGACCGTGGCCACGAGGGTCGTCTGGGGCTGAACGAAGAGCCACGCACGCAACGCCCCGGCCAGGATCCCCGTGACGAGCGTGAGGCGCCCCACGTAGATCCACCGCAGCACGTCGCGCCGGCTGAACGAGAGTCCGGAGGGAGTCTTCTCGCGGTGGAGTGGGGTCGGGTCGGTCACACGGTCTCTGTAGTAGGGAAGCGCACCGGGTCCGATCCGGAATGGCGTATCGAAAGCGTTTCGTCCCTCCAAAGCTACCGCCGGCCTATTGCACAATGCAATGGTGCGGGGCTCGCATAATGCAATCATGCGTTCCGTGCGCCCGTGATCGGGTGCGCGGGGGACAGGCGCCGCCCAGGGTCCTCTCGCAAGCGAGAGGATCGGGATCAGTCCCGCGGGACTTCGGCTGTCTTCCTCGGCTCACGGATATGACCCAGGGCCGCCACCATGTCCCTCATCCGGCGCAACTGGCCCTGGAGGATCTCCATCGCTTCCGTCACCTCTTCCGTGGGCGAATCGAAGAGGAGGAGTTGGACCTCCGCGAGGGCGGAGGTGAGCGGATTGTTCAGGTCGTGACGGATCACCGACACGTCGGCGACGACGCCATGAAGTTCCAGGAGCGCTCCGTGGTGATCGCGCGGGTGCCGAAGCGCGGCTCCCGCGTCGGACAACGATCGGGAGAATCCGAAGGACAGGGATCGGACGGGACGAGGGTCGCCATTCCCGATGACCGCGACGCTCCACCCCTCGGCCCCACCGCCCAATCGCTCGCCCAGTACGAGCAGGTCTTCGGGAGACAGCGTCTCGGCGTCCAGAAGGACCACTCCCGGCGTGAACCCGACCGGGAGCGCTTCCGCCTGGACGCGGTCCATGGCGATGTGGGGGCCACCCAGGTCACCCGCGAGGGAATCGCGGCGTGGACCGGGTGCGCCCACCAGGTATATGGGACGTGGTGCGGACGTGATCACGGGGTGGATGCCTCGGATGGGGGTCGAAAGCTCCTGATCCCAGCTTCGGCCTCTTGCCCCTCGGCCTCAAGTCAGGGCTCCTGACCCGCCAGCGGTACGGTGAGCACCTGCCCCGCGTAGATGCGGCTCCCGGGGAGTTGGTTGATGGCCTTCAGTTCATCGACCGTCGTGTCGTGCCGGCGGGCAATCGTCCAGAGGGAGTCCCCCGGTCGTACCGTGTACGGAGCCTCCACGCGACCTCGCGCCTGCGCCACCGTCATGCGGGCCACGGCTCTCGTCTCCATCCGCCGAACGTAGGCCGCGTACTGCCGTGGGAACACGGCCACATGATAGTGCGCGGGCCTCAGCTCACGGGTGGCCTCGAGGATTCCGGCCTTCTCCAGGTCGACCAGGACCCCCTCGAGCCATCGCCGGCAACGTCGGTCCCTGCTGTAGCGGAGATCCACCGCCATACCGGTGGGATGGACCGAGCGACCCGAGGCGTTCCGCGGCTGCCGAGTAGCCGGTCGGGTCAAGCTGGTCACCACGAGGCGTTCACCGCACGCCGCCCGATACTGGCTCCCCAGGCGCCGGATGAAGAGTTCCACCTCCGGCCGCGCGTACGGGAAGGACACGGCGTGCAACTCCACGTCTTCATTGGGCCGGATCCGCACGAGCCATCCATTGTCCGCGAACTTCCGGACCTGTGCACCGGTCTCGAGAAAGGAGAAATCGTGCTGGATGGCGGCGCGGTTCTGACGGTCCAGTGACCGATCCGAGCCGCGAAGGCTCTGCGCCTGCGCCGGAATCGCGGCCCAGGCGAACGTCAGCGCACCCGCCGTGGCCAGGGATGCCACGCCGGTTCCGAAGCGTCCGAAGGTCGATGGGCTTCTGGTCATGCGCGCCATTCGCGGGAAGTGCATGGAACGGTCCGGTCGTTCGCCTTCCTCGGGGGCGAACCCACCATGAGTAAACATACGTTTACTCCTCCGCAAGGGGCCGGTCGCCCACCTGGGCAGCACCTCGAGCGATATCGGCACCCGGGCACGAAACTGAAGAGCAAAGGAAAGGGGCCGAGCGCGCATGCGCCCGGCCCCTCCCCGCCGTCCCGTCGTGGGGATCAGGCGGTGAGCCAGCCTCCCGCCGCGGCCTCGTACCGACTCGCCACACGGTCCCAGTTCACCACGTTCCAGAACGCCGCCAGGTACTCGGGGCGTCGGTTCTGGTAGCTGAGATAGTAGGCGTGCTCCCACACGTCCACGCCCAGAATCGGAGTGAACCCGGTCATGAGCGGGCTGTCCTGGTTGGCCGTCCCGAAGCAGGACAGCCCTCCCATCGCGTCGACGCACAGCCACCCCCAACCCGAACCGAACTGGCCGGCCGCCGTGCCCTGGAACTTCTCCTTGAAGGTGCCGAAGGACCCGAAGGTGGCGTCGATGGCGGCCGCGAGCTTCCCCGTGGGCGCGTCGCTTCCACCCGGTGTCAGGATGTCCCAGAAGAGAGCATGGTTGTGGAAACCACCGCCGTTGTCGCGCACGGCACCCCGAATCTCCGCCGGGAGGGAATGGATCGCCCGGAGGAGTTTCTCGGCCGAGAACCCATGCAGGGACCCATGCCCCTCCAGAGCGGCATTCAGCTTCGCGGTGTAGCCGGCGTGGTGCTTCCCATGGTGGATTTCCATGGTCCGGGCGTCGATATGGGGCTCGAGAGCGTCGTGCGCATATCCCAACTCGGGAAGCTGGAAGGGGTAAGCCATGCCAGGCTCCTTGGTGATTGGTTCGGGCGATTCCATGGCCGGGTGGCGTACCCTACCTTGGGGGAGTGTCCAGTAGACCGGATGATATCCAAACAGGTCGAAACGGGCAATTTCTTCATCCTTCAATCAGGCCGGGACAGTCCCGCATCCGCCGTGGCCTCGAACCCATCCCCGCCGATCCGTCGCATCCTCCTGGTGGACTGCGATGCCTTCTACGTGCAGGTGGCCCGCCAGGTGGACCCGGAAGGTGCCGGCCGGGCCCCTCTGCTCATCGTGGGCGGCTCCGCGTCGGGGCGGGGAGTGGTCACGTCCGCGTCGTACGAGGCGCGAAAGCACGGGGTCCACTCGGCCATGCCGACGGCCCACGCCCTGAGGCTCTGCCCGCAGGCGACCGTCGTGCCCGTCCCCCGAGACGCCTGCGTGGGGAAGAGCCGCGAGATCCGGGAGGCCCTGGTCGAGCTGGCGCCGGCGGTCCAGGCGGCTTCCATCGACGAGTTCTACCTGGACCTCACGGGAACGGAGCGTCTCTTTCACCGCGAACCCCTCGAGGCCACCGCCCACCGCATCCGCACAGAGGTTCTCCAGCGAACGGGCATCTCGGTCTCCATCGGCGGGGCCACGCGTCGCCTCCTGGCCAAGCTGGCCACCAGCCGGGCCAAGCCCGCCGGCGTCCATGTCGTCCCGCCGGGGAGTGAGGAGGCCTTCATGGCGACGCTCCGCCTCGGGGAGATCCCGGGCGTCGGCCCCGCCCTCCTCGCTCTCCTCGAGGCTCGGGGCGTGGTCACCGTGCGGGATGCGTTGGCGGTTCAACCGGAATGGCTGCGCAGATGGCTGGGAGAGCGGCGGGGGGATTGGCTCCACGGGAGGATCCGCGGAATCGACACGTCGGAGGTCGATCCCGACGAAGAGAGAAAATCCATCTCCACCGAGCGGACCTTCCGCTCGGACATCGCCGACGACGAGGAGTTGGAGCGCCGTCTCCTGCGGATGGTGGGCTCGGTGGGCACCACGCTGCGGAAGTCGGGAATGAAGGCCCGCACGGTGACGGTCAAGCTGCGGGACCCGTCCTTCCGCACCCGCCAGCACAGCCGTACGGTGCCCGGCGTGCTGGAGTCCGACGCCGGAATCCACGCGGTGGCGCGCTCCCTCCTCGCGGGGCTCCGCGCGGAGGACGCCGGGTCGGTACGGCTCCTGGGGGTAGGGCTCTCGGGGCTCCAGGAGGACGCGGTGGAACAGCTGGGCCTGTTCGGGGGAACGACGGAGGTGGAGTCGGAGAGGGACCGCACGCTGTCCCGCGTCGTGGATGGGATCCGGGCACGATTCGGTGAGGACTCGGTCCGGCCCGGCCGCCTCATGGGCGAGCGCTCACCCCGAACGGATGAGGACGACGGATGACCCACCACCCGACCCTTGGATTCGCACGCATCCGGCCCGACGGCGAAGTGGTGATCGGCCCGATCCGCCCCCTCTTCCCGGGATCTCCCGTGGTCAGCGCGCCTCGAACGAGGTGAGTCGCGCCAGGTAGTGCCCGTCCGGATCGGACACCAGGATCTCCGTATCCAGGTCGGCCGCGAAGGCGGCGCCGGCGAGCGTCTCCGGATCCACGAAGACGTAGGGAAAGGGCGGCCCGGTCCGGTCGTCGAAGACGAGTCGGTATTGAAGCTCTCCGGGATACCGTCCGTCTCCGGGCGGATCCCAGTCGCGGGGATCGGTGGAGTCCACCAAGATCCCCCCACCTTCGCGAAGGTGCGCCGCGGCCTTCCCGAGAAAGGCGGAGAGTCGGCCCAGCGTTCCCGCCAGCCCGGTTCCGTTCATGAGGAGGAGGATCGTATCGAAGCGCTCCTCGGGGTCCAGCGACTCCAGCGTCCCCCGGCGGGCATCGCGCACGCCCCGTGAACGGAGGAGGTGGACGGCGGCCGGAAGAGGATCCAGCGCCACGACGTCCAGCCCCCGCTCCAGGAGCGGAAGCGTGTGGGCCCCGGCGCACGCCCCCACGTCGAGCACCCTGCCGTGTGCCTCGCCCAACGCGCGGGTCTCGACTGCATCCATCTCGGCCGGCCCACGGAGGAAGACGCGCACGGGGAATTCTTCTTCTCCACCCAGATCGGTGGTCAGCGCCAGGACGGCTTCCTCGCGCCCTTGTGCGTACGCCTCCAGCGCGTCGTTCATGGGCGCCCATGCCGGAGAAACGAGCGGAGGGGAGGAGCCGGCCGGCCCCTCCCCTCCCCTTGTACCACCCTTCGCCACGTCGCGGCCGAGCGAAGGCGTCAGGCCTTCCCGTGGGTCCGCTTCCACTCCTCGTGGGCGCGGGCGTTCTCGATCCAGGGCTCGCGCTCGAAATAGCTCCGGGTCATCTCCACCACCTGCGGCGCGAGCACCAGGAGGGCGATGAGATTCGGTACGATGACGATGGCGAGGGCCACGTCGCCCATGGCCCAGACCACGGCCAGGGGAACCACCGCACCCATGAAGTGCATGAGGACGAAGACGAACTTGTACGGCAAGACCGACTTGTGCCCGAACAGGTAATTGGCGCAACGGTCTCCGTAGTAGCTCCACGAAATCGCCGTGGACACCGCGAACAGGAGAACGCCGAAGAGGACGATGTAGTGTCCCCAGTCTCCCAGGGGAGCCAGGCCCCGGCGGAACGCCTGCATCGTGAGGGGTGCACCGCTCTCCACCGCCCCTCCGTACAACGAAGTGTACGTCTCACCGGAAGCACTCACGGCACGGCCGTCACCCGGGAAGACCGTTCCCGTGAAGGGCTGCGTCATGGCTTCGTCCACGAAGAGCTCGTTCACGCTCACTTCGTGCCAGGAAACGTGGGCCGCACCCGCGCCGGTCTCGACGTGCATGCCACCCTGGATGGCGATCTCGGCCGGCGGCGTCACACCCCCCCAGCGATCACCCTCCACCACGGCGGTGTAGGTGATGTCGCCTCCGCCGAGCGTGATCTCGGTGGGGAAGCGCTCCGAGTACATCCCCGTCATGATGATGACGATGCCCGTCATGGAGCAGATCAGGATGGTGTCGATGAACGGCTCCAGCAGCGCGACCACACCTTCGGACACCGGCTCGTCCGTCTTGGCGGCGGCGTGGGCGATGGGCGCCGACCCCTGGCCGGCCTCGTTCGAGAACAAGCCCCGCCGGACACCCCACATCAGGGTGACCACGAAGATGCCCGCGCCCGTACCGGCGATCCCGGCGGAGGGGCTGAACGCCTCGGCGAAGATGGTGGTGATGGCGGCGGGGAGCGCCCCCAGATTCAGGACGATGATGACGAGCGCGCCCGCCACGTAGACGGCGGCCATGAGGGGAGCGAGGAAGGCGGTGACCTTCCCGATGCGGGCGATGCCCCCGAGGATCACCGTCCCCACCACCAACGAAGTCACCAGCCCGGTGACCCACATGGGAATCCCGAAGGTGTCCCCCATGGTGTCGGCGACGGTGTTGGCCTGCACCGCGTTCCCCGTGAGGAAGGCCGTGAAGCCCAGCATGACGGCGAAGAAGACCGCCACCGGCTTCCACTTCGGTCCCAGCCCCCGCTCGATGTAGTACATGGGCCCTCCGGACACGGCGCCCTCCCATTTGCGCGCGCCCCCTTCGGGATCCACGTCACGGTACTTCTGGGCGAGGGTGACCTCGGAGAACTTGGTGGCCATTCCCACGAAGGCCGTCACCCACATCCAGAAGAGCGCGCCCGGGCCACCCCAATGGATGGCGATGGCCACACCGGCGATGTTCCCGATCCCCACCGTGGCGGAGAGCGCGGTGGTGAGCGCCTGGAAATGACTGACGTCACCCGGCTCGTTGGGGTCGTCATACTTCCCGGTGGTGACGGCGAAGCCGTGCCCGAGGCGGCGGAGCTGCACGAAGCCCAGCCGCGCGGTGAGGTAGAAACCCGTGCCGAGAAGGAGGATGACCATGAAGGGGACGTTCTCCCCTCCGATGGAGATCCCCTTCTCCACCACGTTCGTGTTCAGGAAGTCGACGATTCCCTGGAGCAAATCCATGTGTCCGTCCGTGTCGAGGCCACGAGGTGAGGCCGGTGCACGCCGGTATGCGCGCCCGCGCCGCAGAACCCAAAGGCTGGAAGAATGCCGCGCGAACGCGTGGGAGGCAAGCGGGATCCACCGATGGAGATGCCCCGGGCCGCGAAAGGGGCGGCACGGGGCATCCGGACGCTACGGGATATACCGGCTGCGATCCGCCGATCAGGCGGGAGAAGCCAGCGCCGTCTCGAAGAGATAAGCCGCCACGGCTTCGGCCAGGAGCTCGTGGGCCCGGTTCACGATGGCGTCCAGGGAAGGCGACTCGTTGAACATCTCCTCCGCTCGTTCGCGAAGCTCCGGAATGGTGGGGAGATGGGCGAGGGAGAGCTCCGCCAGCCGCGCCTCGATCTGCCGACGGGCCTCACGGCCCCGCTCGGCCAGGTCGTCCAGCGCGTGGGACTCCTCCCACGCCTCACGTACCCTCGCCGCGATCCCCTCCAGGGAGATGGTGGCCGCAAGCTCTCCCGCCACCTTCTCCACCACCTTGCGTCCAGCCGGCGCCTCGCCGCGCACGATGGCGGCGGGCGGCTCCCTCAGATCCCAGACCAATCCGGTCCAGGACATGGCCTTCAGGACGTAGTAGGTGATGTCGATCTCCCACCACTTGAATCCCTGCCGGGTGGAACTCTGGTAATGATGGTGGTTGTTGTGCCATCCCTCACCCAGCGTGACCAACGCCAGGAACCAGTGATTGCGGGAGTCGTCTCCCGTGAGATACCGCTGGTTCCCCACCTGGTGGGCCATGGAGTTGATGGCGAAGGTGCCGTGGTAGAGTACCACGGTGCTGAGGAAGAAGCCCACGAACAGCCCGGGCCAACCGCCGAAGACGAAGGTCCCGACGGCCAGCACCACCGCGGGCACCAGGTAGAAGCGGTCGAGCCACCGCAACTCCGGGTACTTGGCCAGATCCCGGATGGTCCCGTAGTCGGGCTTCCAGTTGCTGGCGTTGAAGATCCACCCCACGTGCGAATAGAAGAACCCGTGGTGCCGGGGGGAGTGGATGTCCTCCTCCGTATCCGAATGGAGATGGTGGTGCCTGTGGATGGCCGCCCACCACAGTGCCCCACGCTGGGCCGAGGTCTGGGCCAGGAAGGCCAGGAGGAACTGGACCACGCGTCCGGTCTTGTACGACCGATGGGAGAAGTAGCGATGATACGCTCCGGTCACCGCGAACATCCGGACCAGATAGAGCGTCACGGCGGTCCAGACGGCATAGCCGGGAAAACCCGTCCAGAGGACACCGAGGGCCGCGAGGTGAACCATCGCGAAGGGGATGGCGGCCGGATAGACGATGTCGTCGTGCGGCTCGGAACGGTGGTCGTGTCCCATCTCTGTCACTCCAACAAACAAAGAACGTTTCGGGGGAGGAAGTTAATCATCCTACACCGCGCCTCCAACAAGGGTCGGCGGGTAGTCGAAACGGGTTGAGCGGACACCACGTGTACGGGGCGGCCCATGGCGGGACGACACGGGATTGCCCATCCTTTCCCCGTCAGGTCCGGCCCGTGCCGGCCACCCCAATCGATCGACCATGGAGACGTGGAAATGCAACGGATTGCGCGCACATTCGCCACCGCCCTGGCGGTGCTCTTCGCCTCGTCGGCCCAGAACGCAGCCGCTCAGGACGCCGGCCCCCATCCCCTGGCCGACGAGGTGATCCGGCTGGTGGGGGAGGTCAACCCGAAGGTGGTGGAGTGGCGCCGGGACATCCACGCCAACCCGGAACTGGGTAACCGGGAATTCCGCACCAGCGCCAAGGTGGCCGAGCATCTCCGTGGACTGGGGATGGCCGTGCGCACCGAGATCGGGCACACGGGTGTGGTCGGCGTGCTGGAGGGCGGGCTTCCCGGACCCACCGTGGCCCTGCGGGCGGACATGGACGCCCTCCCGGTGACGGAAATGGTCGACCTCCCCTTCGCCTCGAAGGTCCGAACCGAGTACAACGGACAGGAAGTGGGCGTGATGCACGCCTGCGGACACGACAACCACGTGGCCATCCTCATGGGGGCCGCGGAGGTCCTGGCCTCGGTGCGGGACCGCATCCCCGGGCGGGTGGTGTTCATCTTCCAGCCCGCCGAGGAAGGTCCTCCCGAAGGGGAGCGGGGAGGCGCCGAACTGATGGTGGAGGAGGGCGCGCTCACCGATCCGCGCCCCGACGCCATCTTCGGACTCCACGTGTGGCCCGATCTGGTGGGCACCCTCCAGTATCGGGATCGCGGCGCCATGGCGGCGGCCGACGGCCTCTACATCCGGGTGGTGGGCCGCCAGACCCACGGGGCCGTGCCGTGGGGCGGAGTCGACCCCATCGTGGTGGCTTCGCAGATCGTGATGGGGCTGCAGACCATCACGGCCCGCCAGACGGACGTGACCAAGGCTCCCGCCATCGTCACGGTGGGGAGCATCCACGGCGGGGTCCGGGGGAACATCATCCCCGACTCGGTGGTGATGGTCGGCACCATCCGTACCTTCGACGCGGACATGCAGGCCGACATCCACGACCGGATCCGCCGCACCGCGGAGCACATCGCCGCCAGCGCCGGAGCCACCGCCGAGGTGCGCATCGGCGTGGGCGCCCCGGTCACGTACAACGACCCCGACCTGACCCGCTGGGCCATCCCCACGCTCACGAGGGCGGCCGGGGTGGGCGGCGCCGTGGAGGGCGTGCCCATCACCGGGGCCGAGGACTTCTCCGTGTACCAGCATGAGATTCCCGGGCTCTTCTTCTTCCTGGGTGGCGTTCCCGAAGGGCAGGACCCGGCCGCCGCCCCGAAGAACCACTCCCCCTACTTCTTCGTGGACGAAGGAGCGCTCCCCGTGGGCGTGCGCGCCCTCTCGGACCTGGCGCTGGACTACCTCTTCCAGAACAAGAGGAGCGTGAGCGAGGACCGATAGCGCTCGCGGGCCTCTTGGTTCCCAGCTTCTCCCGGCCGGGGAGGGCGGTTCGCCGCCCTCCCCGGCCGTCCGTTTTCCAGCGAGATCCGTCCGCTCTTGATCCGAGGAGCAGAAATCGTATTTTCATATTCGGATCGATGAATATGACTATGGCGCCCCCCATCCTCGACCGTCTCCACCTCCTCGGTGACGAGACCCGGACCCGGATCCTGCTTCTGCTGGAACGAAGTGAGTTCACGGTGACGGAGTTGTGCGCCGCCCTGCAGATTCCCCAACCCACGGTGAGTCGGCATCTGGGTGTCCTCGCCAACGAGGGATGGGTGGAGTCACGCACGGAGGGCCGGAATCGCCACTACCGCCTCGGGGACCGGGTGGACCCGTCGGGATGGGAGCTGTGGCATCTCGTGCGCGACGGCCTCCGTGACGGCCCCGTGTATCAGGCCGACGGCGAACGCGCCCGGGTGGTTCTCCAGGCCCGCCGCGAGCGGTCCACGTCCTTCTTCGCCCGCTCCGCCGAGGAGTGGGAGGAGTTGAGGGATCGCCTGTTCGGGCCCCGGGCGTGGCTCACCCCTCTCTTCGCCCTCACCGAGCCCCACTGGGTCGTCGGCGATCTCGGAGCGGGAACGGGGGCCCTGGCGGCCTCCATGGCGCCGTACGTGGCGCGGGTGATCGGCGTCGACCGATCCGATGAGATGCTCGCGACCGCGGCCGGCCGCCTGGCAGGTTTCGAGAACGTGGAGCTTCGCCGCGGCGACCTGGAGTCCCTCCCCGTCGAGGCGGGCACGCTGGATCTGGCTGTGATGTCTCTGGTGCTCCACTACGTGGTGGACCCGCCCGACGCTTTGAGCGAGGCGTTCCGGGTGTTGGCTCCGGGGGGACGGTTGGTCGTCACGGACATGAGGAGCCACGAGCGCGGACCCGCATACGCCGAGGAGATGGGGCATGTGTGGCCCGGCTTCGCCCTGGAGCGCGTCTCGGAGTGGATGACCGACGCAGGGTTCACCGCCGTCTCCGTACGTCCCATCCCCCCCGACCCCGCCGGCGAGGGCCCCCCCTTGTTCACTGCCACCGGGAGGAAGCCGTGAAGCTCTCACCCGAACGTCCGACACTTGGTTCACACTCCCCTTTCACAGACCGAGGATCCCATGAGCAATAGCACCGTCCTTTCCCCCGAGTCCACCACGGCCTCGGCCCGGGAACGCCTCCCCTTCAAGGTCGCCGACCTCTCCCTGGCGGAGTGGGGACGCAAGGAGATCCGTCTGGCCGAGCACGAGATGCCCGGCCTCATGGCGGCCCGCGCGGAATACGGCCCCCAGCAGCCCCTGAAGGGCTTCAAGGTGATGGGCTCCCTGCACATGACGGTACAGACCGCCGTGCTCATCGAAACGCTCATGGACCTCGGCGCCGACGTGCGCTGGGTGTCTTGCAACATCTTCTCCACCCAGGACCACGCGGCCGCCGCCGTGGCGGTGGGCCGCGGCGGAACGGTGGACGACCCCAGGGGCGCGGCCGTCTTCGCCTGGAAGGGGGAGACGCTGGAGGAGTACTGGTGGTGCACCGAGCAGGCGCTGGAGTGGCCGGACGGTAGCGGGCCGGACCTGATCGTGGACGACGGCGGTGACGCCACGCTCCTCCTGCACAAGGGCGTCGAGTACGAGGACTCCGGATCCATCCCCGGATTCGACGCGGACAGCGAGCCCGAGGAGTGGGGGATCATCCTCGACACACTGCGCGCCTCCATCTCCGCCGACTCCCGGCGGTACCACCGGCTGGTGGAGAACATCCGCGGCGTGTCGAGGATGATCCCCCACTCCTCGGGCTC
>Ga0224501_10000209_pt1 | contig 53504 bp, 45 predicted proteins | sample SF_Oct11_sed_USG_4_FD_169105 | JGI IMG/M metagenome (GOLD analysis project Ga0224501, IMG submission 169105) | Sediment microbial communities from San Francisco Bay, California, United States - SF_Oct11_sed_USGS_8_1 | ecosystem: Environmental > Aquatic > Marine > Sediment | place: USA... | reverse complement strand
CAAACGCGCCGACGCCAGCGGCATCAACTATATATACGACTACGACAAAACCAAAAAACAATACTACACCCGCCGCACCTACAGCAGCGGCAAAATCCTGGAACACTGGTACGACAGCGAAGGGGAAATCACCCGCCGCGACGAAAACGGCGTCACCGTGGAAACCATATTGCGCGAGGGCAAAAAACACACCCACCGCAACGAACTGGGACAAACCACCATTCGGGAATACGACAACTTCGACAACCTCATCAAAGTCACCCAGCCCGACAACAGCATTCAGGTGTATACCGTAGACAGCACCAACTCCAACCGCCTCACCTTCACCAACGAACTGGGCGTGGTCACCCAATACGACTACTATCCTAACGGCCAACTGGAGCGGACCACCGAAGCCCTGAGCACCCCGGATCAACGGGTTACCGAATACACCTATTACCCCAACGGCCTGCTGCAAACCGTCAAACGCCTGAGCGATGCCGAAACCGAAGAAGCCCTTACCAGCTACACCTACGACGCCAACGGCAGCCTCAGCTCCCAAACTGTAGCGGTCAACGCCACCACCAGCATCACCGTCAACTTCGATGTCTACGACCGCATGGGCAACCTCAAAACCTGGCGCGACGGACAAAACAACACCTGGCAACGCGACTACGACGCCAAAGGCCAGCTCAAATCCGTCACCAATCCCCTAAGCCAAAGCTTCAGCTTCACCTATGATGGCGCCGGTAACCGCACCCACGTCTACGACCCCTACAACAAACTCACCGAAAGCCGCTTTAATACCAGCAACCGCTTGGAAAAAATCATCGACCCGTACCTGGCCCAACAACAACGCTTCTACAACGCCAAAGGCCAGCTCAACCAAATCAGCGATGAAGAAGCCAAAATCACCCAAATCGGCTACGACCAATACGGACGCCAAAACAGCCTCACCGACGGCGCCGCCAACAGCATCACCAGCTATTTCGGCGAAGCCGACAGAAGCAATAAAGGACAGCCATGTTATAGAAATTACCAAAACCGGGGTTAGAGTGACCCCGGTTTCCTTTCTTGGAAAAAGGGATGTTGGTTTTGTCTATAATATTACATTAATATGGGTGTCCTCTAATTTCCTGGGAAGCGGTAAGGCGTCAAGTGCTCGGGTGGGGCGTCATAGTCCTGTTATCCAGTATCGGTTATGCAATGTATGATCATCTTGTTAATGCCGTCGCCATCGTGTCAAAGACCAAATAGTCTATAGTAGGAGTATCAACCCTACTGAGGCGCGGTCATGTTAAAATTCATTTTCGGATTCATACCGGTTCCCGTTTTTATAGTTCACTCCCTCAAACACGATTGGCAAGCCGGAGTAAGCTACGGCCTGTTTGTTCTGATTCGCCAAGGCTACGAGCACGACGAGGGATTGATTGAGCACGAGCTGGTCCACTGCAAACAATTCTATTTTGTGTCGTTCTTTTTCTTGGCGCTCATGGTCGGCTTAGGCGCACCGGTTGAGTCGTTACCGCTGTGTATGTTGGCACATCCGGTATTAACAAGGGTTCCTATTTATCGGTATTGGATTGAGGTTTTTGCATATCGGAAGCAATCAAAATTTACCGAGAATCCGTTTATGTCCAGCATGAAATACGCGGAACGAATCAAAAAGCTTTACGGGCTGCCGGAGAGTGTAACCAAGAATGTTGTTGAGGATATATTGTGAACCTCACTCTTGAACGCTACGGATCACTCCCGGGTATCGGCACCTTTGGCGAATTACATGTTGCCGGCAGACGGTTTAAAACGGCAGAGCGCGAGTGGTGTGACAATATGCCGTTTGTATCATGTATCCCGGTGGGCGGCTATATCCTGCAGCCGTATAACTCGCCTAAGTATGGCCGCACCCTGGCAATGGTCAATCCCGAGCATGATGTTTATATGTTTGAACGAGACCGCAAGGAATCCACGGACCGCTTTGCCTGTTTGATTCACGCGGCAAACTATCCCGATCAGGTGCAGGGGTGTATTGCTATCGGTCGGGAGTTGACTTACATCAACGGTAAGTTAGGGGTGACCAGCTCCAAGGCGTCCATGGAGACGTTTCGGAGCTTGGTTGTCGATGGTGGTGAGCATGTATTGCAGATACGGTGGAGGTGTTAGATGGACTGGAGTGCAGTAGGTAAAACGGTAGCTGGGTTTGCGCCTTTACTGGGTAGCGCGCTTGGTCCTGCAGGCACGGCCTTAGGCGGATTAATAGCCTCTGCTTTCGGTGTCGACAACAACCCGGACGCCATTCAAAAGGCCATCCAGGCAGACCCGCAAGCCGCTCTGAAATTGCGCGAGATCGAAAGCAACAACGCTACCGAGCTGCAGCGTATAGTGCTGGCAAATGAATCCAAGCAGTTGGAAACCGTCAACGCAACAATGCGAGCAGAGGCGGCCAGCGCCGATAAATTCACCCGGCGATGGCGTCCGACGTTTGGCTATGTCATGGCGTTTACGTGGACCATGCAAACCCTGTTAATTGTTGTCGGTGTGCTGTATGCCATCATTGCGCGGCCTGAGAACTCCGGTGACATTATCACGGCCCTGGGCACCATGATCGGTGCGCTGTCAACTCAATGGGCGGTAGGGCTTAGCGTGGTGGGTGTGACGGCTTACAAGCGATCCCACGACAAGCAAGTATTAGCAGGACAAAAGCCGGAATCAGCATTAGGGCAAATCCTTGGGAGCTTTAGGAAATGACCGGCCTACTCCTAGAATCCATAATCCCGTCGTTCGTTTTCGGTGCCATCCTCGGCGCAATAGTCGCGCTGCATTTGAGTAAGTCATGCAACTCATCGGACTCTTAACGATTGCGATAGGGTGCCTTATTCTTTGGTTTCAGATTGAGGTAATTTTGACTGAAAGGGCGGCGGGTGGGATTACGGTTTTGGATAGCCGGTTGTGGTTTGTCATCAAGGTGTGGCGACTCCAACAAACCTACCGGCTCCAGTCCTGGTTCGCCAAATACCATCCTCTGGACGCACTTTTTGAGGGCGTCTTTGATAACCCATTCTTGGTGGTCAGGCGGTAGGGCTTCGATCTTTCTGGCCAGCTCTAGGGATATTGGGATTTTCACAAATGCATCAACTCATCCGCTACCCCGTCCCTATAACGTTTTATCCAGTGCTCAAACTCAATTGACGCCCAAAGTAGCTGAGTTGCATGCTTGCCGGTTATCAATTTCCCGTCATCGAAAAACCAAACCGCCTGTTCTTCCGAATTAAACACAGCCGAATATTTTGGATCGACAGCGTTGATGGTTTGATTGTCGGGGTGGTCGGGGTTGTACGTGCATGGTGGGACTAAGTGCATCACAATCTCCTATTCACTGCACACAGCGGCAAGCTGGGCAGCACTCCTGGTTGTCGACAAATGGCCCGTAATAGTCGCAACGAATACACCGATGAAACTCTTTATCAAGCCTTATGTATTGCTCACTTCGCCCGTTATGCGACTTCACTGCAGCCGCCTCAAGTCCAACGTTGTTAGCTACGAGCTTAAAAAACGCGGCAGATGCTATTTCCGAATCGTCAGTAACCGTTTTGTCACTGACCCGTTGCTCTTGATGTCGTATGTAGATTCTATATGTCATTCTGCTGGCCTATTCTGCCTATTCGGCAGTTAAATAGATTAACAATAGTTAATATTCCTTAACTGCCTTGCGGCAGGTATTTAAAGTAGTTACCGAAAAACTCTTTAGCGTCAAGATCCGTTTTAATTACCAGAGGATCTGTGTTGTAAAACTCTCTGTCTGTTGTCAGTGACAGTATCGTGTTGTAAGTTTCTTTTGATACCTCCCTTGACCCATACGATTCACCCATCATCCGCTGCTCAATCCAGTATCGACTGTCTTGACTTATTAGCCCGTACTCGCAAACACAATCCGGGAAATGAATATCAATTAAAATACGCCCCTCGATTTGATTCGCTATTTGAGTCTCTGTGTGCATGATTCCTCCAAAGCCCCGCGTGTGCGGGGCTGATATAATTTAGTTGAGCAATTGAAAAATTTCGTCGTGAGATAATCCAGAGTTTATCAAGTCTCTATATGCAACCTTGTTTTGTGCGTCTCGCTGCTCTTCCGGAGTGGATGCTCTGCCGGTTAATTCGCTTCGTTCGTGTGAGTAACTGTAAACAACGCCGGGAAAAGCGGCTTTCAAATCGTCGACAGCCCACTCGACAATAGTTCTATACAAATCTTCTGTTTCTTCGCTATCGTCGCCTTGCTCGAGTGATGCCAAGATTAAGTCAACGCTACTAGCCGGCATGTCTGTTGTGTAGTTTTTGCCATTGAATTCAAACTGTAAAGCGTAATCATCATCGTCAAGTACGATCGAAATGGGGTGTTCTGCGGATTTATAAATGATGTTCATGATGTCTCCTTTTGAGCCGGGAATCCCCCCGGAGGGTTACAGTTTATTTACTGTATGTGTTAATATTAGTCGCAATTAGTGCGACTGTCAACCACTTCAATAACTTTCTTTTTAGAAAAAACTCCCCAATTATCAATCACATATTTATTTTTATCTTTGGACCAGGAAATTTTAACAGAAAATTGCTCGTCAGCTTTGCGAATCTGGCGGAATAGTGTGCTGCGGTCCCAGCCCATGGCCTCGGCGATAGAGTCGGGGGAGCCGGTGGTTTTGGTGAGGGTGTGTAGGAGGGTTAGGGTTGGGTGCATGGCTCTATTATCTCTTAGTTTTGGGGGTTGGGCTACTGGGTGGCTGGAATATAGGGCGGAACAATAACCGCCCTATATTTATCTATTATCAATCGGGTAATAGGCATTGGGGCGGATCACGATTCCCCGGACAAAAGGCGGGAGTAAAGGCCACCGGGTACACGTAGCGAAACACGGTGGGGTGATTGATTTCGGGCGGGGGCTTTGCTGGCTTGGCTGGGGTTGCTGGTATATCGACATAAATTCGTCGAAGCGCGTCGAAGGGTGGGGCGGTTGCTGTGCTGGTGACATCCATTCGCTGCTCATAGCAAGTCGTTGAAACTGTCCCGCCGCACTCCCAGATCGCAACCACTACTCACCGGCCTTGGGTGGGGTGGCTCTCATCACTTCGCCCCGGCGAGTAGTCCAGGTCTTTAGTCGCTTATTATATCGTGGTTGACACTCGAACCAATGCCAGGTACCGTCGCCGTCCTGAGCCCTCCAGCGCGCCCAGCTGGGCATATCCTTACGTCTCGGCTTGGTCATATCACACCCGCCCCCGTGTCCATGGTGTGTGATTCACAAATAATTCACACCGTAATGGCCGTGTCCATAATCTGGCCAAAACATAGGGTAAATTGGGGGATATGTGAGGGGTATTCAACCAATTGTAGGACGTAACTGGTTGATTTATATAGGTGAATTGGTGGAGGCGGCGGGAATCGAACCCGCGTCCGCAAATCCTCCGCCGTTGGCTCTACATGCTTATTCAGTCTATTAGTTTAACCGTAAATTACCCGACTGGCAGGGAAAACTTACGACGATTCCGGAAAGAGTTTAACGAATCCACCCCGGACGTGCTTCATCGCGATCTTGTGTAGGTCGACCCCAGTGATCTGAGCGCACAAGCACACATCAGGCTGAGGGCACTAAAGCTGGTTATTAAGCAGCTAGTGCGTAGTTGTCGTCGTTGGCAACTATAAGGTTTGCAGCTGGATTAACGAGGTCCTCTGCGCCTCGGCATGCACCTCAGGTTTCATGACCCACGTCGAAGCCAGGTCGCCCCCAGGTAGTAAAAGCTTGAGTTACGAAGTTGGACAGTCTACGGCAATAAAAAGTTCGATACCAGAGTTAATTGGGGTCAGAGCACAGATTTTCCTAATATTAGAAAAATCTGTGCTCTGACCCCAATATCAATATCGACCCCAAAGCTAGCCAGACTTGAGAATACGTTGCCTTTGGCGTTGCCAGTCACGGTCTTTCTCCGTAGCGCGCTTGTCGTGCATCTGTTTACCCTTGGCCAGGCCGATTTCCAATTTCGCGCGACCGTTTTTCCAATACATGGCGAGGGGCACCAGGGTGTAACCTTTACGTTCCACAGCACCCACTAAGCGATTAATTTCTTGCTTATGTAACAATAACTTACGAATACGATTTTGCTGTGGACTAATGTGCGTGGATGCGGTAGGCAGAGGGGTGATGAGGGTATTGGAGACCCAGGCTTCCCCGTTTTTGATGAAAACATGAGCATCACGCAGCTGCACCCGGCCTTCGCGAGCGCTTTTCACTTCCCAGCCTTCCAGTGCCATTCCGGCTTCCATTTTTTCTTCGATGAAAAAGTCGTGGCGGGCTTTTTTATTCAGGGCGATGGTGTTATCGCTGACTTTGGGTTTTTTCTTGGCCATGGGATTGGATGCTTGTCCTTAAAATATTTTGCAGCACTATTATACAACTGTTGAAAATAGGAATAACAGTTAAGCGCTGTAATTTGCCAAGTCTTTTGCACTATTTAGTGGTCCCATACGGTAAATAAGGTAAATTCAGAGGCTCCACTGACTTGCAAAGAACGTTTGTGTTGCGGCTGAATGTTACCTTATTTACCGAATGGACCACTGGCCAGGTTTAATCCCGGGATCCGGTTGTATGCAAGGTAAATTTGGTTAACAATGCGCACTAAATAATGCGCACTAAATGAAGATTTGAGGGATCTCTATGTCTGAACAAAAAAAATCAATGCATGGCGAATGGTCGAATCGATGGATTTTTATTTTGGCAGCAACGGGTTCGGCGGTTGGACTGGGCAATATTTGGAAGTTCCCCTATATCACCGGTGAGAATGGCGGTGGCGCTTTTGTATTAGTGTATCTTATCTGTATAGCCGCCATCGGCATACCCATTATGATGGCCGAAGTCTTGTTAGGTCGCCGTGGCCGCCAAAGCCCCATTAACACTATGAAAGCGCTGGCGCAGGAGGAAGGGCGCAGTGGGATGTGGTCTTTGCTGGGGTGGAGTGGTGTCGTCGCCGGTTTTCTGATTTTATCTTATTACAGTGTTATTGCCGGTTGGGCTTTGTCCTATGTATTGGAAACCGGCTCAGGTACTTTTAAAGGCCAGTCGGCTGAAGCCGTCGGTAAAATGTTTGGTGGATTGGTCTCCGACCCCTGGCGCTTGTTGTTTTGGCATACCTTGTTTATGTTTATGACTATGGCCGTAGTGGCCCGAGGGGTTCAACGAGGTTTGGAGCAGGCGGTGCGGCTGCTTATGCCTGCCTTATTTGTGTTGCTGATTATCATGGTGGGTTACGCCATGAACACCGGCGAATTCAGTACCGGACTGCAGTTTTTGTTTCAACCGGATTTTGGCAAACTCACCTGGGGGTCAGTGCTTACGGCCATGGGTCATGCGTTCTTTACTCTGAGCCTGGGTATGGGTGCCATAATGATCTACGGGTCTTATATGCCGCATAATGCGTCTATTGCGCAGACTTCCTTTTTTGTGGCGCTGGCAGATACCTTGGTGGCCTTACTGGCGGGTATGGCCATATTTCCCATTGTCTTTGCCAACAACCTGGAACCGGGTGCCGGGCCGGGGCTGATTTTTGCCACCTTACCCATCGCTTTTGGACAAATGCCGGGCGGTACGTTTTTCGGCACCGTGTTTTTTGTGCTGCTGGTTTTCGCGGCTTGGTCTTCGTCCATTTCTCTTATCGAGCCCGCCGTGGCCTGGTTGGTGGAGAATAAGGGCATGAGCCGCCTGAAATCCGCCACTATTGCCGGAGTGGCCACTTGGTCTTTGGGATTGATCACGGTGTTTTCCTTTAACATCTGGGCTTTTGAGTTTAGTTTCGCCGGGGCCAAGAAAACCGAAGGGTTGTTCGATATGCTGGACATACTCACCTCCAGCATCATGTTGCCCTTGGGCGGTTTGTTTATTGCCCTGTTTGCAGCCTGGGTTATGAAACGGGGATCCACCATGAACGAACTGGGCATGGGTGACGGTCCAATGTTTAAGTTGTGGCTGTTTCTGGTACGTTTTGTAACGCCGGTAGCGGTGATCATTGTGTTTTTAAGCACGTTTATTTAGACCTTGTTTATTAACAAAGAGAGCAAGCGGTAGATGCCATCCATCAGTAAAAGTGCGCTGGTGCCGTATACGGCAGAGCAGATGTTTGAGATTGTTGACGATGTTGAGGCTTATGCAGAATTTCTGCCCTGGTGCGGTGGTTCTCAGGTGCTCAGTCGTGACGAGGACGAAGTCAAAGCCAGTGTGGAAATTGCCCACAGCGGCATCCATAAGACCTTTACCACCTTGAATCGACGCCAATGCGGTAAGATGATCGAAATGCAGTTGATCGACGGACCGTTTAAACATTTGCACGGTTACTGGCGCTTCAGTTCGCTGGGGGAGCAGGGCTGTAAGGTCTCATTGGATTTGGAATACGAGTTTTCCAACAAATTGTTGGGCTTGGCCGTGGGCAAAGTATTCAGTCAGATTGCCAATACCCTGGTGGATAGTTTTTGCAAACGTGCCGATGCACTGCATGGAGCTTCTTGATGTCAATTTCCAATACCCCGGATGGTCAAAATAACATTGACGCTGATGTGAAAGTTCAAGACACAGACGATGACGTTGCCTTGATTACGGTGGAAGTGGCCTATGCCAAACCGGAAGTGCAAGTGATCAAGACCCTGGCGGTTAATCAGGGTACCACCGTACAAGAAGCGCTGGAGCTGTCCGGCATTTTAGTGGACTTTCCGGAAATTGACGTTGATTCAGCCAAAGTCGGTATTTTCAGCAAAATTACCAAAAAAGATCAGGTGCTGCGGGACAAGGACCGGGTAGAGATCTACCGGCCCCTGATTGCTGATCCTAAAGAGGTGCGCAAGCAGCGTGCAGCGGCGGGTAAGAAAATGCGCAAAGGCGGCGGTTAAGTTACTTAGACGCTTAAATACATCAAACTCTAATGATTAGAAAACAAAGAACGGGTTCCCAATCCGGGTGTTTTCAGGTCTTTCTCAGCCAGGGGTTCTTGGTGGACTTTGATTTCACTCAGTTTGGCGTCACTAAAAAACAGTGTTACATAGCTGTACTGGACTTCTTGAGTCTCACCGTGTTTCATGCGATAGACGAAGTCCCAACGATTTTTGCGAAAGGGATCCGTAATCAAGGGGGTTCCCAGCAGGGCTTTGATCTGGCGTTCGCTCATACCAATTTTGACCTTGTCCATGGTTTCTTTGGTCAGGACATTGCCTTGTTGGACGTCCACACGGTGGGCGGTACAGGCACTGAAAATGGTAACAATTAGCAAAGATAATACGGTTTTAAACATGCATCTGCCTTGGATCGAGAATTTCTGAAAACAAAATTATAAAAACAAAAGTATGAACAAAAGTTAGAGCGAAACGCTAACAATAACTGTCTTCACAATAACCGGACAAAATTAGCGGTGGTTATGGACGGCAATTTTAACCGATAATAAGTTGCTTTGACATGACTTTCGACATGACTAGAGGGACACATTTTTGGCCAGTAAAGAACTGCGTGATGCGGGTTTAAAGGCAACCACCCCCAGGATCAAGATTCTGGAAATTCTGGAGGCGGCAGAAAACCCTCATATGAGCGCCGAGGATGTCTACAAGCAGTTGTTGGAATCCGGAGACGATGTGGGTGTTGCTACGGTATACCGGGTGTTAACCCAGTTTGAATCAGCAGGCTTGGTGAATCGGCATCATTTTGAGGGTGGAAATTCGGTCTATGAACTGAATCAGGGTAACCACCACGACCATATCCTGTGTGTGAAATGTGGTCGTGTGGACGAATTTGTGGATCAATTAATTGAAGAGCGACAAAAAGTCATCGCCGCGGAAGCGGGATACACCATTACCGATCACACATTGTGTATCTATGGCATTTGTAAGGATTGCCAATAGACGTTTTGCAGTGCGTTTTACTTTTTCTTGCCTTTATCTAAACACTAAAGTGGTTTTTCCAGTCTGGGTGTGGACTGACCGCTTTGAATCATTTCCTGTGCGTGTTTCAGCGTTTGTTGTGTGATTTCCAGGCCGCCCAACATACGGGCGATTTCATTAATCCGCTGCTCGCCTTCCAGATTGGTGACGGTGGAGTTGGTGCTGTTTTTACTGCTGGCTTTACTCACAAACAAATGTTGTTGTCCCAATGCCGCCACTTGCGGTTGATGCGTAATACACAAGACCTGACGAGTTTCGCTCAATCGCCGCAGTAAACGCCCCACTATTTCAGCTATTCCGCCACCGATACCTACATCCACTTCGTCAAATATCAAAGTGGGGATACGCCCTTTGTCCGCAATAATGACCTGTAGTGCCAGGCTGATGCGGGATAATTCTCCTCCGGAGGCGACTTTGGTCATGGGTTTGAAAACCTGTCCGGGGTTGGTATTCACCAGAAATTCGACACGCTCCATACCCCCGGCGCTAAAATCGTCCAAAGCTTGCAGGTCCACCTGAAAACGACCGTGTTTCATGCCCAATAACTGCATATTTTCCGTGACCCGTTTTTGTAATTGGGCGGCAAATTTTGCGCGGTTGGCAGAGAGTTTTTTTGCGTATTCGGCGTAGGTTCGTGCCGATTGGTCGATTTGCGCGTCCAGATTATTGGTTTGCTGCTGCACTTGTTGCAGTTCATCCAATTCATCTTTCATTCGCTCGGTGAAGTCGGGCAGCTCTTCGGGTTTGATTCGGTGTTTGCGCGATAAGTCGTGGATCAGCCCCAGGCGTTCGTCCAATTGCTCCAATCGTTGCGGGTCCAGGGTCAGGCTGTTGGCGTAGTGGCTCAACTCATTGACCGCCTCGGACAGTTGTATGGCGGCATCCGTGAGCATTTTGACGCTCTCTTCCAGCACCGGATCGTAGCTTTGCAAGTGTTCCAGGGAGTTAACACAGCGGTTCAATTCGCTGGATAAAGCTCCCTGGTCGGCATCTTTCAACTCATACAGCGTTTTTTCCACGCCTTCGCGAATCTGGTTGAGATTGGCCAGGCGTGAGTGTTCCAGTTCCAGGTTTTCCAGCTCGCCTTCCTGCAAATTGAGCTGTTCCAGCTCTTCTGTTTGATAGGTGAGTAAATCGATGCGGGCATTGCGTTCTTCCCGACTTTTTTCCAATTCTTCCTGTTGTTGGGTCAGGGAACGCCACTGTTTGTAGAGTCTCTCTACCTCTTGCACCAGCGCATTGTGGCCGGCGAAGTCATCCAGCGTCTGGCGTTGGTTGTCCTTTTTCATTAATGACTGGTGCGCATGCTGACCGTGTATATCCACCAGCATATCGCCCAACTGTTTTAAGGTTTGCATGGGCACGGGGTAACCGTTGATATACCCCTTAGAGCGACCGTCCGAGCTGATGGTGCGGCGGATTACGCAGTCTGTGCCGTCATCCAGTTCGTTTTCCTGCAGCCATGTTTCTAAGTCTTTGAGACTGGCGACTTCGATGCTTAGGAATATTTCCGCGCGTTCGGCGCCGTTGCGTATCATGCCGGTGTCGGCGCGACCACCCAGGGCCAGGTTCAATGCATCCAGTAACAGGGATTTACCGGCGCCCGTTTCTCCGGTTAATACCGTCATGCCATGGCATAGGTCCAGTTCCAACTGATCCACCAGAGTGAAGTTGCGTATAAGGATATGGCTGAGCATAATTTCTATTATTTATATCGTAAGTCTGTCGTATGTCGTGTTGTATCTTTTGAATGTATTGTACGTATTCCAGTTAACTGAATGTTAGTTGGTTTGCTGCTTATAAGCGTTTGGCCCAATGCAACTTGGCACGCAGAATAGAATAATAATCGTAACTTTTGGGATGAATAAGACGGATTAAATGTTTGTGCTTGGAAATCACAATGCGGTCTTCCGCTTGCAAACCCAAATTTATTTGCCCATCACAGGTTACCTGTGCCTCCGCTTGATTGCAATCCTTGACAATGATTTCGATTTCACTATCGGCGTATACCACTATGGGTCGGTAAGTCATGGTGTGGGGGCAAATCGGTACCAATAATATGGCGTGCAAACAAGGGTGTAAAATGGGGCCGCCGCCGGAGAGGGCATAGCCGGTGGATCCGGTGGGCGTGGAGACAATTAAGCCATCGGAACGGGTCGAGTTGATAAACTGGCCGTCGATGAAGGTCTCGTATTCCAGCATGCGGGCGCCATTCCATTTGTGCACCACCACATCGTTAAAAGCGCAACTTTGGTTGATCAGTTCGCCATGACGGTAAATGCAGGTATGCAGCAAACCGCGAGGTTCCTCGATAAATTCTCCGGAAAAGACCGCAGTCATTTCCGCTTGCATATCGTCAGGGGAAATATCGGTTAGAAAACCCAGGCGACCCAAATTGAAGCCCAAGAGGGGGACGTCATAATTCACTAAACTGCGGGCCGCATTGAGCAGAGTGCCGTCACCGCCCACGACAATACACAAATCGACACTTTCGCCCAGTTCCCGCCGTGTCAGTGACTGGTACCGGCTCAGTTCGGCGATATTCTCGGAGGTGATATTGTCCACAACAATCTGGCGGTCCCTGGATTCCAGGAATTCGCACAGACTTTGCAACTCAGCAGATACACGGGGATCACCGTATTTACCGATGATGCCGACTTTTTTAAAAATGTCTTCCATGCAATTGTTCTCTTTATATTTTCTGTTTTCCGGCGTGAGTTGCTTGAAACAGGTGTAAGATGCCCATATGGTCTATATTACCGCCTAAGGATTATGGAAGGTAGTAGCTTTATGGTAATTTCCCTATTATCATATTTGAAAGTAAACAATTTGTATCTTATTTTTGTTCGGTAGACGGTGTGTCAGAAAATATAAGTGACAGAGAACAGCTTTTACTGAAGAAGCTCATCGAACATTACATCCGCCAGGGTCAGCCGGTGGGTTCCACCACATTGGCGCGGGAATCCAATCTGGATCTGAGTGCTGCGACTATTCGCAACGTCATTGCTGACCTGGAAAAGCTGGGGCTGGTGCATTCGCCGCATACGTCGGCAGGGCGGGTACCCACGGCTCGAGGCTATCGGCTGTTTATTGATGAGCTGCTCACAATTCGACCGCCCAGTGAGCAGGATATTCAGCAGCTGCGCGAGCGCTTTTCCGAGCAGGCGGATACCAAAACCTTATTATCCTCAACCTCCCAACTGCTTTCCGGTATTACCAAAATGGCCGGTGTGGTCATGCTGCCCAATCAGGAACGCAGCATTTTGCAGCAAATTGAATTTTTACGCTTGGGTGAAAAGCGAATTTTGGCCATCCTGGTATTTGGCAAAAACGAAGTGGAGAACCGCATCCTCAATACCTCTAAGGACTATAAACCTGAGGAATTGCAGCGAATTGCCAATTGCCTTAACCAAGAGTTCTTAGGTAAAGACATTGCTCGGGTACGCCACGAATTGTTGCTGCAAATGCAAAATGCCAAAGATGATGCAGACCGAATTATGATTCAGGCCATCGAAATCGCCAATCGGGTGTTTCAAAGCGATGCCAAACCCAAGGATTACGTTTTGGCCGGCGAGGCCAATTTGCTGGGTTACGAGGATATGGCCGATGTAGGACGTCTGAAGCAGTTATTTGACATTTTTAATGAAAAACAAGCCATACTGCATTTGTTCGATCTTTCCCTGCACGCCCCTGGAGTGCAAATATTTATCGGGCAGGAATCGGGCCTTGATGCCTTGGAGGGCTGCAGCGTGGTTACTGCAACCTATGCCAACAAAGATCAAGTCCTCGGCGCTTTGGGCGTTATTGGCCCAACCCGCATGGAATACGACCGGGTCATCCCCTTAGTGGATGCCACAGCCAAGTTGCTCGGCAATATGCTCAGCTAGCTGAAGATTTCATCCTAAACAGTTTAAAAAGCTTGAAAGGGATAAAAACGTCCCTATATCAGCCTAGACTTGTTATAATTAGAAGCCTTTTAATTTATAACTTTTTGAATTAAAAAAGAATTGACTTGAGAGCCGGTAGAGTAGACCGGTAATCGGGTTACACATGCACAAACATCGGTGGAGATTGGTATGGCCAATGATGATACTGCAGTAGAAAAACAAGAAAAAGACACTGACAGCCAAGAAGACAAAGTAGAGACCTCGGAAGAATCCAAGGAAAGTGCGGCAGCAGAAGCAAAAGACGAAACCGTTGCTAAACTGGAAGCCGAAATTGAGGAACTGAAGAAAAAAGCCGACGAGAACTGGAATCAGTTCCTGTTGGAAAAAGCCGAGAACGAGAATGTTCGGCGCCGTGCCCAAAACGACATCGAAAAGGCAAAAAACTTTGCTATTGAACGTTTTGTGCAGGAGTTGATACCGGTAAAAGACAGTTTGGAGATGGGGCTGGCCGCAAGCAAGGAAGAAGGTGCAGATGTGGCAAAACTCCGGGAAGGAACGGAATTGACGCTGAAAATGTTTGCCGATGTCACGGCAAAATTCGGAATCGAGACCGTAGACCCCTTAAACGAATCTTTTAACCCTGAATTTCATCAGGCCATGACCCTGCAGGAAAGCGACAAAAAGCCCAATACGGTGCTGGCTGTGATGCAAAAGGGATATTTATTGAATGGGCGCTTGATCCGGCCCGCCATGGTGGTTGTGTCCAAAACTATGTCCAAGGAGTCCAAAAAAGATAAAAAAGACAAGGACAAGGGCAAAGACAAGGATTCTAAAGATCAGGATCCGAAAAATGGTACAAATATTGATGAAAAAGCTTGAATTAGCCTGAACCGGCCTTACTTTAAGCTCAGAACCAAAACCTTTAGTAATATAAGTTTTTAACGGAGACCAGGTGCAATGGGAAAAATTATAGGAATCGACTTGGGTACCACGAATTCCTGCGTAGCGGTGATGGAAGGCGGTAAGCCCCGTGTCATCGAGAATGCGGAAGGTGATCGTACCACCCCGTCGGTTGTTGCGTTCACTAGCGATGAGGAAATCGTAGGTGCATCCGCGAAACGTCAGGCGGTAACTAACCCTCAAAATACCTTATATGCGGTAAAACGCCTTATAGGTCGGCGCTTCAAAGATGCGGAAGTTCAAAAGGATATTGACTTGGTTCCGTACAAAATTGTCGAAGCCGACAACGGCGATGCTTGGGTTGAAGCCAACGGCGTCAAAATGGCTGCCCCCGAAATCTCTGCCCGGGTTCTCATGAAAATGAAAAAAACGGCGGAAGACTACCTGGGTGAGCCGGTGACCGAAGCGGTTATTACCGTTCCTGCGTATTTCAACGACTCGCAACGTCAGGCCACCAAAGACGCAGGTAAAATCGCCGGTTTGGAAGTGAAGCGAATTATCAACGAGCCCACCGCCGCGGCCCTGGCGTTCGGCCTGGATAAAAACGAAGGCGACCGCAAAATTGCCGTTTACGATTTAGGTGGCGGTACTTTTGATATTTCTATCATCGAAATCGCCGACATCGACGGCGAACACCAGATTGAAGTGTTGTCCACCAACGGTGACACTTTCCTGGGTGGTGAAGATTTCGACCAACGTTTGATTGATTATCTGGTTGACGAGTTCAAAAAAGACCAGGGTATGAACCTGCGCAACGACCCACTGGCTTTGCAGCGTTTAAAAGAAGCGGCTGAAAAAGCCAAAATCGAGTTGTCCAGCACTCAGCAAACCGACGTGAATTTACCCTATATTACAGCGGATGCCTCCGGCCCCAAACATTTAAATCTGAAACTGACCCGTGCCAAATTGGAGTCGCTGGTTGACGATTTGATCGCGCGGTCATTGGATCCGTGCAGAACAGCTCTAAACGATGCCGGTTTAAGCGCCTCGGAAATCAGCGACGTCATTCTGGTGGGCGGTCAGACCCGTATGCCCAAAGTACAAGAAGCGGTCAAAGGCTTCTTCGGCAAAGAACCCCGCAAAGACGTAAATCCCGACGAAGCGGTAGCGGTCGGTGCTGCCATCCAAGGCGGTGTGTTGGGCGGTGAAGTGAAAGATGTCTTGTTATTGGATGTTACCCCCTTGTCTCTGGGTATTGAGACCATGGGTGGTGTCATGACCAAATTGATCGACAAGAACACCACGATTCCTACCAAGGCTAACCAGGTGTTTTCCACTGCGGACGACAATCAGACCGCGGTAACCGTACACGTATTACAGGGCGAGCGCGAAATGGCATCGGCGAATAAATCCCTGGGTCGATTTGATCTGGCGGATATTCCACCGGCACCGCGCGGCATTCCTCAAATCGAAGTGACCTTCGACATTGATGCCAACGGTATCTTGCACGTATCCGCGAAGGATAAGGCCACTAACCGTGAGCAATCCATTGTCATCAAAGCGTCCAGCGGCTTGTCGGATGAAGAAATCAACCGCATGGTACAAGATGCCGAAGTTCACGCGGCGGAAGATAAGAAGTTCCACGAACTGGTCACCGCACGCAACCAGGCGGATCAATTGATTCACGCCACCAAGAAATCCATGGAGGATTTGGGCGATGAGGTGAAACCGGATGAGAAAACCGCTATTGAAGCGGCAGTGAAAGATCTGGAAGAAGTGAAAAAAGGCGACGATCTGGCAGCCATTGAAGAGAAAACCAAAGTGCTGGTGGAAGCTTCCGGCAAAGTTGCGGAAAGAGCCTATTCCAAAGCCCAGAAAGGCGGTGAACAACCGAAACAGGGTGCTCCGGGCGGCGATGAAGCCGCTGCTGCAGATGATGTAGTGGATGCGGAATTTGAAGAAGTTAAAGACGACAAATAACGCATAAAGTTATAAAAGTGGGAGGGAGACCGAGAATAACCGGTCTCCCTTCGGTGTGTTTAATTCACAAGAATTTTTAAGCCATGTCTAAACGCGATTATTATGAAATTCTCGGAGTAGCTAAGAACGCCAGCGAAGCGGAAATCAAAAAGGCGTTTAAACGTATGGCTATGAAACTGCATCCGGACCGCAACCCGGACAACAAGGATGCTGAAGAGCAGTTTAAAGAGGGTAAGGAAGCCTATGATGTGTTGTCCGATGCACAAAAACGTGCCGCCTACGATCAGTTTGGACACGCCGGGGTCGACCCCAGCATGGGTGGTGCCGGAGCGCGAGGCGCCAGTTTCAGCGATATTTTTGGTGACGTGTTTGGCGATATATTTGGTGGTGGTGGAGGCGGTGGCGGCCGCGCTCGCCGCGGCTCCGATCTACGCTACAATTTGGAATTGAGCCTGGAAGAAGCCGTTAAAGGCACCAGCGTAAAAATTCGCGTACCCACCGCTGTTCCGTGTAAACCCTGTAGCGGCACCGGCGCGAAGAAAGGCACCAAACCCACCACTTGCACCACTTGTAACGGCATCGGTCAGGTGCGTATGCAGCAGGGCTTTTTCTCCCTGCAGCAAACCTGCCCCAAATGCGGCGGTATGGGTCAGTTTATCAGTGATCCTTGCCCCAGCTGTCACGGTCAAGGCCGAGTCCAGGAAAACAAAACCCTGTCCGTCAAAGTTCCCGCCGGTGTCGATACCGGTGACCGCATTCGTCTTAGCGGGGAGGGTGAAGCGGGGGAGAAAGGCGCGCCTCCAGGCGACTTGTACGTACAAGTGGAAGTCAAAGAACACCCCATATTCACTCGGGAAGAAAACAACCTGTTTTGCGACGTCCCCATCAGTTTTGTTACCGCATCCCTAGGCGGCGAACTGGAGGTCCCCACATTGGAAGGACGCGTTAAACTTAAAATTCCCGCCGAAACCCAAACCGGTAAAATGTTTCGTCTCCGCGGCAAAGGTGTTAAGTCCGTACGCGGCAGCATGGTTGGCGACCTGCTCTGTCGGGTGGTGGTGGAAACACCGGTAAAACTCAGTTCCAAACAAAAAGATCTGTTAAAGGAGTTTGCTAAAACCCTGGAAGGGGATAAGCACCGGCCCAAAGAAAGTTCTTGGCTGGATGGGGTAAAGCGGTTTTTCGATGAGTTGCATCTGTAATATGCTTCGTTGAAAAACTTGGAAATATTCCCGATATTCCCTGCGTTTTTCGCCTCGCACTTACCAATTTATTCCCCATCTCTGCTCATCAAGGAATTAATCAGAGGTTCCCTAGTATCGAAAAAGACGTAAGTTTTTACTCGCGTTTTTTTGTGGGTGGGTTTCCTGCTTCTTACAGGGTTTTCCGATCAATGTGCGACTTTTGGGGGAGGCAAAATACCCATTTTCGTAGTAGATTGTTTTATATAAGAATAGTTAACCACGCCATTCTCTGGCTTACTTATTCCGTTAGAAATAAAAATTTCCCTCTCAAACAAATGAAATAAAATTAGAGATGTTGAATATGTACTTCTACATTCTTAACTTGATCGTCAAATGAATAATTGCAACAATTGCAACGACCTTAGAATACATCATACAAAATTGACCAATATACATGACCCAAGACAATTTTATCCATTTCATAGGAACATGGAGATATAATCCACCGTGGGATGATTCAGATGACTGTCGATCGGAGTATGAAATTAGTGGTACAGCTGAACAACCAATCATTAGAGCAAAAGACTTTTATGACAATGAAGAGTTTTTAATTTCAGGCATTAAATGGGACGGGAACGTATTGGAATTTCAGTCACTCATGAAGTCTACGGGAAGAAAAGGAATAAATAAGTTTACATTAGACAAGGAAGGTATAATCAATAATGAGTTTACCTTCACGGAGTCAGATAAATTAACAAAAATAAGATAAAAAGGCGTCCCAATTCGGACGCCAAAACAGCTGCGTGGTTTTTGTTGCCTTCGGTCTACCTAATTATGCAGCAATAGATTAAGGAGGGAGTAAATGAAATCTTTTAGTACAACAATAAAAATTACCGCACCAACAGAAAAGGTTTGGGGTATTCTTACTAATATTACTGAGTGGAGTCATTGGAATACTACCATCGAAAATATTGAAGGGTCAGTTTCAAACGGAAGTAAAGTGACCGTTCGCGCAAAGGCAATTCCCGAAAGAGCGTTCTCGCTCACGGTTTCCGATTTTATTCCAAATGAATCGATGGTCTGGAGCGGAGGAATACCATTGGGCCTATTCACGGGGAAACGTACATATACGATTGCACGGGACGATAACAATGCCACCATTTTTTCTATGACTGAAACCTTTACTGGTTTATTGGCTCCTTTAATAACTCGTTCCATACCGGATTTGCAGCCAACATTCGATGAGTTTTCTAATTGTCTAAAACAGCGTGCAGAGTCCGCAGATGTGTGATTTGTGCACCATACACGTGACATATAATATGGTAGAAGCGGAGGAGTTTAAGATTTCAATTGTTCCTAATATTAGCGAAAGCTGTGGGAGCTAGGGTGTTTAAAACACGATAGAGCAGGATATGTCGAATTTTCCTGGGAAGAGAAACCATCAGCGGAATGAACCCAAACTGTTCCCGGGTTCTGAATGCGCGGCGGCGCTTAGTCCCCGTCTTCATTCTCCTGCGCCAAAAGATACTTGAGTGTATAGGTATCGTAGTCGAATTCAGTGCTGTCCGAGACGGCGGCTAGAATCTTAGGTGCAATGCTCTCACGCTCCTCTTTGATCTCAAAGCTAGAGAAGTTGACCGCGGCTGCTTCAGCGAACATTTTCTCCATCAGCCTTTTTGCCCGCGCTTGGTGGCTCTCGATATCGGTATTGGCGCCTGGAGGGATGTTTTCCTCAATCCAGGTTTCAGCCCATCTAAGGAAACGCTTACTCATGGCTATCCATCTCCTGCATGGTAATTTGGTAGAGCCACTGTGACCCATTTGATAATTCGTCCCAGGTAAAAAAGATTACTACAGTTCATTTAATGCTTCAATAGTCAAAAAACCGGAACAAAATCAGGGTTAGCACGCAGCTTTTTGATAATATTGGGAGCATTTAAGAGCTAACCCGGATGCTCAAACAACATCACGCCTAATCCACGAGCAGCGAGCCAAATGTAATTTTTATAATTATTTTTTACTACTGGTGATTGTAATGTTGACGTGTAGAACTCCAATAGTCGCTGAAAAGTATACAAGTTGATAACCGCTCTTCCGGATACATTTAAAGTGGTCAGTCAGTGATCCAGTACCGTTATTGACACGTTTTATTAGATGGGTGGCTGCTCTGCGACAGCAAAGCTCACAAAATCTTGCATTTTTATGTCATTGCAAATGACTATGTAAAGTCGACATTTATCTATATAGGTAAGACGATAAGGAATACGGCAAGCTTGTGACGCGATCTAATGACGTACTAGCGCGGCAGAACCAATGTGGCTTCCAATCCGCCTTCGCTGTGATTGCGTAATGTAAGATCACCACCATGGGCCTGTGCGATACCTCTAGCGATTGTCAAACCTAACCCAACCCCGCCTGTCTCCCGGCTGCGAGAGGATTCGAGGCGATGAAAGGGTTTAAATACCTCATTGAGCTGTTGCTCCGCTATACCAGGTCCGTGGTCTATAATGCGGATGGTAAGTTGTTGCTCGGTATCTGTCACTGAGACCTTTGCCCAATCGCCATACTTGATGGCGTTGTCCATAAGGTTCTCCAAACACCGACGCAAAGCCATGGGTTGTGCCGCATAAGGTTTCGATTCTCCGCTTACTTCGACATTTTGCCCCATGGCTTGGCGGTCATCCTGTAAGGTTTCCAGCAAAGCCATGATGTCCATTGCTTGGGGCGTTTCGTGTTGTTGCTCTCCGCGTAGAAATTCCAAAGTCGCGGCTGTCATGATTTCCATATCATTTATGTCATGCAAAATATTTTCGCGCGTGGATTCGTCTTCCAACAGTTCCGCACGCAATCGTAACCGGGTAATAGGCGTTTTCAGATCATGGGAAATTGCGGCAAAGAAACGCTCACGTTCACGGACATAGTTGGTGATTCGCTTTTGCATTGTATTAAAAGCCTTTGCCGCATGTTGAACTTCTTTCGCACCCTGGTCCTCATTCAGCGGTGGCCGGTTGATATCCCGGCCTAATGCTTCTGCAGCCTGTCCCAATGACGCCAATGGTCGCGTAACCCAGCGCACCGCCCACAACGACAAACCCACTACAGAAAGCAGAAGAACCAAAAGTGTCGAGATCAATTTGCCGGGTATAAGAAAATGATCTTCGGGCAGTCCTTGCAACATACCTACCCAGGTCCCATCGCTGAGCTGTGCTTCCATTTTATACACGGTTGCTTCAAAACCCATCATTTGCCGGTGCACAGATTTGTCGTGGTCGTGACGCATACCCATCATGCCCGGCATGGGTGGGAGTTCTTCTGCAGCCACAATGGATACATTGACCGGCCGGGAACCCAGTTGGCGTGTCAATAGTGCCATCATGTGGCCGGTGTGAGCGGACTGTATATCTGCCCGGATTTCGCCAAGGCTCGGTTCCTGAACCAGAAAAACACGCAAGGTTGGTGAGTTCAGGCTTTGAACAATAAGTCGGCGTTGGGTTGACGGCAGGCTATCCATCAATTCAACGATACCGACAAACCGTTGGGTTGTGTACCAGCCACCGGCTTCGTAAAGGCTGGCAGCCCGGTCACGTAACAATATATATGCACCGAGTGATTGTGCCACCAATAGACCGACCAGCAGTACCAACACCAGGCGTCCAAACAAGCTATGCGGGAACCTAGTGTGTTTTGGCGATGTGAGCTTTTGCATAATCACGACTTGGGCAGCTCGGTTTTGCGTTCCACTTTTGTTGACAAGACATAGCCTTCACCGCGTACGGTTTTTATAATGGACGGTTCCGGCCCGGTATCGTTGAGGCGTTTACGAACTCGCCCAACCTGTACGTCGATACTGCGATCAAAGGGTATGGTTTCACGACCTCGAGTTAAATCCAGTAATTGATCCCGGCTTAACACCCGATTGGGATGTTCCAGAAACACCCTTAGTAAGCGGAACTCCCCATCCGTCAAAGCGATGATAACTCTTTGTGGTGAAACAAGTTGTCTGCCAACCACATCCAAACCCCATTCATTGAATACATAAAACTTGGTTTGAGTCGCTTCTGAACTCAACGGAACTCCCTGGGTTCGGCGCAAAACGGATTTGATCCGTGCTAACAATTCTCTCGGATTGAATGGTTTGGGTACATAGTCATCGGCCCCCATTTCCAAGCCTAAAATTCGATCCATGTCTTCGCCCCGGGCAGTGAGCATAATGACGGGTGTGCTGGAAAGGGTGGTATGTGCCCGTAAATTCCTGCATAAGGTCAAACCGTCATCACCGGGCAGCATTAGATCCAGCACGATTAAGTCCACCTGATGTCGATCTAACGCCGCCCACATGCCACGACCGTCTGCTGCCGTTGTTGTTCGGTAACCGTTACGCTCCAGATAGGTTTGCAGTAATTCCCGTAGTTCTGCGTCATCGTCAACTATCAATATATTTTCCATGGTTTCCTTTTACAATAAAACACCCCATCCAATCAAAAAACTTTGTAACTCAATGTAACAGATCGCGGTTCTGACATGTTTTGTTACCAAAGCGGCGGTTCTTGACATCGAATTGTTACCTAAGCCAACTACATTTTAATCAGAGTATGAAATAAGTTTAGTCCACACAAGCAGAGGAGTTAATAAGATGAGCATTATGACGAAAATGGTTGGCGCAACAGCACTGGGTTTGACAATTGCGGTGGCTATTCCCGTGCTGGGCCATGGCGGTGCCGGTATGCGTGGTACGCAAGGTGGCGGCGATTATGATCATGGACCGGGCCATATGGGTATGAACTTTGGGCAAATGCACGGCGGAGCAATGCATCCGGGGCAAATGCACTTTGGAGCAAATACGGACGAGGCTCTTGGCACTCTTAAGGACTCACTGAAACTATCCGAGGAACAACAGCCTGCATGGAATCAGTTTGAACAAGCGGTAAAATCTATGTTCGATAATCACCCTCAATGGGGCAGTGAAAATGGCGAGGTTGAATCACATTTTGCTCAAATGGAACAGCATTTCGCCAACATGAAAACCGTGTTTGAGTCACGCAAAGCGCTGTATGAGACGCTGACCGATCAGCAAAAAGAAACTATCAACAAAACATTGCCCGGCCCGTTCGGACATCACTACGGCAAAAATGGATAACGGTTAGTGCGATACCTGTGGCAATCGCGCAACAACGATCATTGGGCAAAAATAGTGGAAGCAGTATTAACAGCTGCTTCCTTTTTTGTAGGCCGTAACTGTGGGTTTCCCAGAAATGGGGTCATAACCCAATTAGGAATTTTGCCAAATATAGGCTTCAACCGGTGAAATAGTCTTGCTATGGGGTATCTTCAAAACATCTAAGATGGATTGTATTCCTTAAGAGACTCAATAAAAGGTTTGCCGGCACCCTTAATCCACAATAGATCGTCTTTGTGTTTGGCAATGTATGCAAGTCGACTAAATATCGCCATCAGGATTACAACCAGAAAAATCAGCATTGATACCGACAGCGCGATCGGTTCGTCAAAAACGATCCCCAGACCTAATAGTGATAAAGTACCCAGCAGGGCTGACCATTGCACAATAAGAAATTGCTTACGTTTGCGTAGATGCAGTTCGCACAGTGGTAGATCAATAGTAAATTTTTTCTGAAAGATCACTACCAGGATAAGTGTTATCAAAAGGTTGATAAACAGTGACAAATAGATCCAAGGATTAACGTAACTGAGTCGTAACTTTTTTCGCTTAGATGTTTCTTCGTTACACTTGAAACAGCGATTTGGCAAAATCACATCTTTGGGCATAACTACATACTTTTTTTTGCGCTTGATGGCGTCAGCGTCTAAACGGGTATCGATCAGGCTGCTTTTCGGAGAGGCATATATGTTATCCATGGTCACTCGCCAGTTTGATATTGGTATTGGATCTTACAAACATATCGGAAAAGTGCCTGAATTCTTTAGTGGCATTAATAAAACCCGAAAGTGCACCAATTTCCTTTTGGTTCAGAAAATGTGAGTCGCGTGTTCAGCATTGAAAAGGTTGGGATAGTTGATGATCTGATCTGAAATTAGAAAACACGGTAGTCGTCTTGGTTTATTGCCACCGATTGACGATGGCAATACCCTTGGCAGCGGGCGCCGCAGGTGTGGTAGCTGTGGCTAGGGGGCTCAGAGTGCCATCGGCTCGAACCTCATACTGCAGAATGGTATCGAGATTTTGTACCGAGACATATACGAATCGACCACTATCATCAATGCTGATGTGAGTAACGCTGATGTTGTTGCCTCCGGCGTCTACGCCGGCGGGGTTCATTACCGTAAGCGAGCCGTTATCGTTGACATGATACTGAGAAATGGTGCCGCTTAGATTATTAGCTACATACACATGATTACCGTTTGGGTGGATTGCGATGGAGTAAGGCGTTAACCCTGTTGCTGTGGATGTCATCCCGGTTGCCTGCAAAATCCCATCAATAACATTGAACTGATAGATTGTGTTTGCAGCTATCACATAGGCATAGTTTCCCGATGGATGAATTTTTATGTCCTGTTGTCCGCTACCTATGGACACGGGGTTGGCTGCCGAAGCCAAGGTGCCGTTAACGAAAACTTCGTACTGGTAGACATTGGGGTCCGTAGTGTGGGTGATATAGACATGACTGCCGGACGGGTGAACGGTAATATTATTGGCTCCAACACCTGTGGTGACCGGTGCATTCAGGTTGGTGAGAGAGCCTGTAACGTTTACTTTGTAGGGTGTAATGGTGCCGCCGCCGGCGTCACCCATACTGAGCGCGTAAACATACCGACCAAGAGGACCGATGGCGATACCCAGGGTGTTGGTGCCCTCAGGGATGACCGTAGCCGGGAGCATAGGAGAGAGCAGGCCCGTATCTTCCAGGGTAAACTGGGCTATGTTGTTTGTCATCCAGTTAGCAGCATAAAGAAACCTGCCAGCTGGATCCGCAACAATGTCCCAGGGCGTGTTGGCAGAGGTGACGGTCGCGGGGGTTTTCGTCGTCAGTTCGCCGGTAGCCGCAATATTAAACTGATGCAGGTAATTGCTGCTGGATTCCGCTGCGTAGAGGTATTGGGGTACAGATTTTGGAGCAGTGCCGCCATACACTAATGCCAGGGCTAACGCTGAGCTAAATGCCGGTATTGGCTGTACATCCAGGGAAGACAGACTGCCGTCGGTACTGACATTCAGCATACCGATGTCTTTACTGTCGAAATACGCCTGAAAAGCGTGTTGTCTATCTCGGGAAATTGCGAGGGCGGTCGGTGAGCGTCCTGCATGGGAAAAGTCACCACCAGGGTGTGCAGTTAAACTGCCGTCGGTACCAACACTGTACAAGGCGGTGTACCCATCACCCAGGTCCAGGACATAAAGCACACTGTCATCGTGGCTGAGTTCTAGGTCGGAAGCACTATTGTTTACTTGAAAGGTGCCGATCTCGGTGAAGCTATAATCTGTGTTGATCCTAAAACGATGGATCAGGCTCGTGGTGGAATCCAAAGAGAAGGCGTAGTTCCCGGATGACGTTATGACCAGAGCAACAGGTGCTGTACCGCTGTCGACAGGCAGTCCGGTGGCCGTCAGTGTACCGTCGGCAGCGCGATCAAAATAGGCGATACCGCCACTACTTTGATGCAGGGTATAAACCCGCTTGCCACTTGGGTGTATCAAGATGTCGTCCGGACAGCTTCCACCGCTTGAAATAATGGGTGTATCACCCAGCGGCGCCAAGGTACCATCGCTGCTGATGCTGAACTGATAAATTTCACCGGCCACACTGCAGTTTGTGGCATAGAGGTTTTTACCGAGGGTATCAATGACGGCGGACTGGGCTTCAATTACGTCAACAGGTGAAGGTGCGAGCATAGTCAACTTACCTTCACCGCTGATCGAAAACTGGGAAATGGAATCGCCGGCGCCATCCACAGAATAAACAAATCTCTGGTTGGGGTGTACCACCACATCAACGGGCCATGTGCCTGTCTCTGTCCGGTCTACATAATACAGTCGGCCGGTATCTTCAGATACTGCGTAGGAGGAAATGCTGCTGTCTGCAGAATTAACGGCGATCAGATAGCGCAGTGCATTACCTGTCGTTATTTCACCGCTGGTATTATCAGAGGAATTTCCGCCGCCGCAGGCAGAGACAAGAAAAACAATAACTAACAGGAGGGTAAACCGCGAAAACAGCATGGGCTAAATTCCTTACAATACATTCAGGAAAAAATATCAGCTTTTATAAGGCAACGGTACTCGACATTTGTCGATACTTATTCCTCGGAAAAAGTTCGAGGAAAAAGGCTTTTTTAATCTCATTTGGAATTAGCGCTAGTCTTAAACTTCGCCCGGATTCTCCATGTCATCGATAATTCGTTGTTTTATTTAACTAATAATAGTGAAAGCTAGAAATCATCTCAGCTTTGGGTAGTCATTCAAGTGCTTGACATTAAAACCTCTTAATGTGACCATAAGGTCACATATGGGAGACTCTAGCCAAGCCGTCTGGAGAGCGCTAAACGACTCGACACGGCGTCAGATTTTGGATTTATTGCGAGATAAACCGCGCACCACCGGTGAACTTAGTGAGATTTTGGAAGCTGAGATGAGTCGGTTTGCGGTCATGAAGCACTTAAAAGTGTTGCAAGAATCGCGATTAATTTCTATTCGTCGACAAGGGCGGCAGCGCTGGAATTATCTCAACGCCATACCTTTACAGCAGATCTATGATCGTTGGATGAAGCCTTATGAGGCATTGTGGGCCGAAAATTTACTTCGAGTTAAACATCTAGTGGAGCGAAAGCAAGAAATGTCGGATTCATCAAACAAAAAAGTAGACTCAATTCGTATCGCACAGGATGTGCTTATCCATGCTAAAGCAGAGAAAGTATTCAAAGCATTGGTAAATGATATGGGGGCTTGGTGGGGACTGCCTTATCTGAGGAACCCTCACGCCACTAATATAGTTTTAGAGCCTCGCGTCGGCGGTGTTATGAAAGAAGTGTGGGGTGATGAAAATGGCGTAGAAGGGGCTGAATGTGCACGTGTTATCAGCTTTCAACGGAATACCTTGCTCGAGCTTAGTGGTCGTTTTGGACTGGATGGAGCGGTTATGAGTGTTGCTCGGTTTGAATTGGAGGAAGCGGACGGTGCCACAACAATTAAATTTTCTCACCACATCATTGGCGACGTTGATCAACAAGTTCGAGAGATGTACCAATTTGGCTGGAAGGATCTTTTAGCCACCCGGTTGCGCCGCTATGTAGAGCAAGGTGAGCGTTATGGGGTGGGCCATCCTTTACCGCCGGGGTTGAGTTTTCCGAATTTACCATAATGATACCGAGTAACAATAAAAGTATGCAAACACAATAAATAACGACTGGGAGGATGCATGAATAGACCAACACATTTTGAACTTACTGCTGAAGATCCGGAAAAACTAGCCGGTTTTTATAGCCAGGTATTTGGATGGCAAATCAGCAAATGGGAGGGGCCGGTAGATTATTGGCTCGTATCCACCGGAAATGATGCTGACAAAGGCATTAATGGCGCTATTATGGGCCGTAACAATGTTCAGCAACCGGTTGTAAACACGATTGAAGTAAGTTCTCTTGACGAGACATTTGCCACAGTGACCAGCAACGGCGGTAACAAAGTAACTGAACCGATGGAAATACCGGGCGTTGGTACCTTTGCCTATTGTGTTGATCCTGGCGGTACTTTGTTCGGAATATTACAACCGGCCTAAATTAAATCGGACACTTTTTTAACCTAGCGTTTCGACACAGGGGTCAAATACCATTTGATGGCGTCCCGAACCGATCTAGGAAAGAATGTTCCGATACGAGGGTCCATGATGCCGATGCCCAGGTGGGTCTCTTTCTCAGGGGCCTTAGGTTCGTATTCACGGAGCCTGGCGGTGGCGCGGTCCGTCTTCTGTGTCGCCAGCATCATGACGGCCATTACCCGGGCCATGCCATCGCCTTGTCCTGACTCGATAATGTCGCACAACTTCAGGTCACGATTCTGCGTTTTGCTAACAGACAACGCTCTGACTGCACTAACCTGGGTATGAAATGCCTTTGCCGATAAGAACGGCTCCAATACCTTCATGGATAGGGAATATCGCAAAATATACGCGGACTCCAGAGCTATATGCTGGCGAAAAAACATTCTGAATTGCTCCGGGGTGTTGCTTTGTCCCAGCGGTGCAGGCGCGTGGGTCAGTGGTTCCAGAATCAGGGATTTGATCTCCCCATCCGGACATACCCCTTCATGCAGCGCCTTGAATAAGCAGATTTGGGCGCGCTCATATGTGCGGGCCTTCAGGCTGGTCTGATGCATGCTGATTCGGAAAGTACCGGCGACTTCGCCGTTGTCCCGGAGAAAATCGCTTCCCGCAGTGGGGCTGGATAGAAAAAATTGTCCCTTATCCTGGCGCAGATACATATAATATTGACGGCCCTGGATATGCGGAAATTTTGCATGGGCATGATCACCGCTGATGCTGCTATAACCCGTATCGTACCCGCTGATTTCAATGGTTTCCTGAGTTTTAGTACCAATCAGATGTTTTATCAGGCGAAGCTGCAACTGTTCACCGCTTTTTTGTACCTTATACAGGGCCAGTGTCTGTGAGCGGGCAATGACCTCTTCTTGCCAGGGTTCATCCCAACTCGTCGCATTGACGCTGGTACAGAAAAAAAGAAAGAAAAACAGTGGAATGTGTCTCATTTGCAAAGTCCGATGTTTGTGTTGATATCTGTATCGGCTCATCGCGGCACATACTTTTGCAAGGCGAAGGAATTCGTTAGAAACTGTGCACTGTTCCCAGTTTCTTGGTAAACCCATGTCTGCATCGGAAGCCGGGGGAAAGGCCTATTCCTGTTAACAATGGTTAAGTGAATCCAGTGAAAAAGTATAAATCTGAATTACTCATTTTCACTGAAAGAATAAACGCGTTTTCCGGCCCAATCAAGCGCTCAACTATTTTCAAGTTACCGAGCGTGTCAACAATTGACTCGAATTCCGAAACTATTGGAAAATAACTAAGACTTAAGTACTAGAATAGTAGTTTTACTAAACAAAAAAGGGGCAGGAAACCATCGCATTTACTCAGTGGCTAACTATCCCCTTCTCACGCCGGCGACGGTATCTGCACAGTCCGGTGACTGGAATGTACGTACCTCACCCTTGAGCGATTTATTTGGTATTTATAACGTGGAACTGGATTATGCCGTCAATCAGAATTGGGCGTTGGGACCCATGTATAACCGTTTTGATTTTGAGTATTCGGATACAACCATAGACAGTAGCATGTGGGGTGTTCGCGTTAACTATTATTTGAAAAATGCATTGGAAGGCGGATGGGTAGGCAGTTTGTCGGCCGGTTACGGCACTGTGGATATTACCAGGCCGGGTACGGTTAGCGGAGTGCCGGTGGAATTTTCCACCAGTACTAGTGTGCGTGTGTATACGGCTCTATTTTCTTATCAGGCTATGTGGGATTCTTTTAATATGATGTTCGGTTTGGGGGCGTCGTATTTTTCCATGCCGGAAACGGTGGTGGGCACCTATGGCGTTGATGCGTTAACCATCGATACGGGTTTTATCAGCGGTATAGTACCCAACGCTGAGTTTAGCATGGGATGGCGTTTCTAGTTTTTACTTTGAATCGGATCATGCCCGCTAGACGATGCGCTGTTATTGTTATTGGTAGGTGACGAAGCTATTAAAATACACCGGTTGTGTGCCTGTCCTCACGCTGGGAGTGCTCATGGGATTAAGGCCGCCATCGATCCCTACGGTGTATTGCGATACCGTGTTGCTGGTTTTGTTGGTAACATAAATATAATTCCCGGAAGCTTCCGCATGTATGTGGGTGGGATTTATTCCCGTGGGCACTGTGGCGGTTGTCATGGGTGTAAGGCTACCGTCTGCTTGTACATTGTATTGCGATACTGTATTGCTGGTTTCGTTGACGACGTAAGCGTAATGGCCTGTTGGGTGAACTGCTATCGCATTTGGGTCCAATTCGGTAGTTACAGTAGCAATCGACATAGGTACCAGTGAACCGGTAGGGGTAACATTAAATTGCGACACATTATCACTGCGCCGGTTGCTGACATATGCGTAATTCCCGGAAGGATGGATGGCAATGGATAAGGGGTATGACCCTGTCGCTACCGTTGCAGGTCTCATAGGCTCCAGGACAGGAATGACAAAATTGTGAGTTCGGTCGACTGTGTACTGATTTAAGTTGGCGCTAAATTGATTAGTCACGTAATAATATTGGCCGGTAGGATGCATAACCGAGTCATATGGCCCACTACCGGTGTTGGTGATGGCGATAGGAATGCGTACTAAACCATCTACGGGGTCTTCATTAAAGGTGACTACATAACCATTTTGCATATTGGCAGCAAAAAGATAGTCACCGGCATTATTTGTGGCGATGGCTCTGGGACCGCCCCCAACCGAAATGGCACCTTGATTTCTGAGAATTAAATTACCCGTAAGGTCTATATCGAAAAGCTCAACGGAACCGGAATGCCGGTTGATGTAGGCGCGTTTACCGGTATGATTCAGGGCAATTATTTTCGGACTGGGATTATTTGGTCCCAATGATACAGTTGCCGGAGTATTGGGTTGCAGCATTCCATCGGCACCGAAAATGAACTGTGAGATATCACCGGAGCCTTGATTGGCGACAAATGCAATACCGCCAACGGGTGCGGCCGGAACATTACCAATTCCCATGTCCATATCACTACTCCAACCGGACGCGCCTGAGGATTCATCGTAACGTATAACATGGGGAGCGTTTTGCGACAGGCTGCCATCCGCATTTACCAGCATTTGGTGTACCATGACACTGAATCCATACATGTAGCTGCCCAACGGGTCGACTACAATACCACTGCTTCCAAAAGCCTCGATGGACATAAGCTTTCTTATATTACCTTCTTCGTCGATGCTGTATTGTCCGGTTGTGGTATCTGCGACTTCCGGTTCAGACAAGGCAATATAGACATATTTACCTGATGGACCCTTATTAACACCATAGAAACGACCCGGTAGAGGTTGAGGCGCAGGTTCCAGGGAGCCATCCGGGCCGATCGAATAATATTCAGAAGAATATTGAATAAACAACCATCGCCCCGATGGGTCTACCGTCGGTTTTCCTGTAGCAATAGCCGGTACTACACCGGGAACCATGGGTGTTAATGCTCCCGTGGTTTGGTCAATAGAAAATTGAGAAATGGTAGGAAGACGAGTATCAATTTCACGATTGATGGAGTACAGATATTTTCCGGATGGGTGCATGGCGGCATGACGGGCAAAGTTGCCTACCGTTACTGAATTGATTCCTGAGGTGCTACCGCTGACCGGATCGATGGAGGCCCCGCTTACGACGTTATTGCTGGAACCTCTACTGCTTACGGAATAAATAAAACGGCCGGAGGGGTGCATGGCTATTCCGGTTGTGGGGTTAAACGAAAATCCACGATAAACTTCGTCCAGACGCCCATTGCTCAGATCATATCGGAATTTACCACCTTCGCTAATGGCAACATAGGCATACTGTCCGTTAGGGTGTATGGCCAATCCGATAGGGGTATTGTCCATCTGAAACTGGTCTATTAACTTCAAACGCCCGGAATCGTTATCCAGCCAATAACTGGAAAGAATTTTAGTTCCGGGATTGGAGGTAACTACATAGCGGCCATATGTGATGGGAATACTGGCTGACAATTCCACCTGATTGGTGTCTACGTTTCTCGCTTCGTCACGAGCCCTGACTGTTACATAGTATGTACGTCCTCCTGCCATATTGTATAGGGTGTAATGAGTAACGCCCGGATGGGTAATATAGTGCGGTGGTTCGTTAAAGTTCTGGGTTCCGGCGGTCTCCGAGACATAAATATGATAACGAATATTACCCGAGAGACTGCTGTTATCGTTGGCCGCGGGCCAACTTAACTGAATTTGTGTGCCGCTGCTGCTGATTGTGCTCAAACCGCTAAAACTCGGTGGTGTAATCTCAGGAATACCACGTAATTCTACTGTATTTGTGTCTTGGTTGCCTTCCAGGTCACGTGCGCGTACTACATAAAAGTATCGACCACTTTCCTGTAAACCTCCTATGATATAACTGGTGGCGCCCGTCACGCTGTAGTTGGGGGTGGTAAAGTCCTGTCCACCGGAGGTTGTGGACGCATAGATGTCATATACCATGTTTGCCGCATTGGTGCCGTTGTCGATGGCATCGCTCCAGTTTAATCTCAATTCACTGTTGGAGACAGTGTAAACTGAATTTAAACCGCTGAACTGAGGTGAGGTTCCGTCTATGGTGGTGGCACCCATGCTAATACTATTACCATCATTCAACCCATGCTCGTCTCGGGCACGAACGACGAAATAATAAGTTCTAAAGTCAGAAAGACCACTAACCAGAAAACTAGTCGCTCCTCTGGGGCTTGTGTAGTCGGGGATGCTCAAATGGATTGAAGAATGGTAGATTTCATAAATTATGTTTTCGGAAGTAGTGACATTGTCACTGGCAGGTTCCCAGCTAAGGAGTATTTCACTGGCGCTAACTGCGGTGGCGGACGCCAGTCCTGCAAAAGTAGGGGCGGTGCCGTCTGGGGTTCTTGTGCTTCTTTCGTTGAGATTACCGTCTAAATTACCGGCTTGGTCTTTTGCACGTACTACAAAATAGTAATTTGTATAGTCGTCTAACCCGGTTATAAGTTTATCGAGTGTGGTAACGGAATAGTTTGGAGTACTGAAATCCTGACCTCCGGAAACGGTAGACATATAAATATTGTATACTATGGTATTGCCGGCGGATACGTTGTCGCTTGCCGCGGACCAGGTCAGGTATATTTCTCTTGAGCTTCTTGCAATAACTCTGCTTACGCCGGAAAAAATCGGCGAGGTTTCATCGGGTGTGGTGACGCTGAGCTCAACGGTATTGAGATCGCGATTTCCTGCCTCATCCCTGGCCCGGACTACGAAAAAGTATGTTCTGCTGTCATTCAAGCCAGTGGCTTGAAACGTTGTCACACCGGGGGCAGTGGTGAAGTCCGGCGTTGAGAAATCCTGTTCACCAGAGGTAGCGGCAAGGAAAATGTCATAAACCAGATTTACCGACTCACTGAGGTTATCAACAGCAGCAATCCAATTCAATTCCACCGTGCTGCCATTTATAACAGTTGTACCTTGCAGTCCGGTGAAAACAGGTGGTGTAGCATCAAGTGTGGTGGCACTGAGTTGTATTGTATTGGAATCCAAATTACCGGCGTCATCGCGCGCTCGCACGCTAAAATTATATTGCGTGTTTTGTATCAATCCATTTACAGAAAAAGTTTGCATGCCCGGAGAAGTGGCTGTGCTCTGACTATTATAATTTATGGGTTCCGATCCCACCGACATATAAATTTCATAAATGATCTGGCCGGCGGATGAAACATTATCGCTTGCCGGGTTCCACGAAAGATCTATTTGTGACGAGGATACGACTGTTGCTCGGGCTAATCCTGAAAACAACGGGGCAGTACCGTCTTCGGTGGTAACGGAATGCTCTACGGTATTGTTTTCCCGGTTACCGGAGTTGTCTCGAGCCCGAACAACAAAATAGTAAGTCGTAGAATGGTTTAACCCGGTAACAAAAAAGAATGTAATGCCCACCTCAGTAGTGTAAGAAGGTGTAGTAAAGTCCTGCCCGCCGCTGTTGGTAGACATGTAAATATCATAGAGGACCTGTTGTCCATCGTTGTTATCCAACGCCGGTCGCCAACTCAATTCAATACTATTTCTACCTATGGAGAAGGCGTCAGTTATTCCTTGAAAAACCGGAGGAGTTGCATCAAGGGTGGTGGTAGTAACTTCCACTGTATTGCTATCCCGGTTTCCGCTTTCGTCTCGGGCTCGGACCACAAAATAGTAGCGGGTAGCTTCATTTAAGCCATCAATACGTAAACTCGTAGCACCGGGTGTACTTGTGTAGGAAGCGGTGCTGAAATTTTGTGTCCGCGAAGTCGTCGCAATGTATACATCGTAAACCAAGTCAGCACCGGCACTAACATTATCACTGGCAGTCCGCCACTCTAAATCGATGCTATGGATTCCCGTTGGTGTTGCGGATTGGAGTCCGGCAAATTGTGGTGCAGTTACATCGGGTATTTTGGCCGAACGTTCAACCGAATTGTTGTCTCTATTACCCGTGCCATCACGGGCGCGGACGACAAAATAGAAGATTTGACCAACCGGTAAGTCTGTCACCTGATAGCTGGTAGAGCCTGCCACACTGGAATAATTGGGGTTGGAGTAGTTCTGAGCCCCGGATGATGTGGATACATAAATATCATATGCAATGCTGACAGATGGGGATTCATTGTCGGAGGCGGCGTTCCAGCGCAATAAAATTCCGTCAACCGAACCGGAGGCGGAAACAATACCTGCAAAAACGGGAGGCCGGGTGTCGGGTGCCTGTGGAATGTTGACTTGCGCTTCAACAGTATTGGTATCCAGGTTGCCTGCTTCGTCCATCGCTCTGACAACGAAATAGTATGTATTGCCGGGTGCTAAACCTGTAAGCGTGTAAGAAACAGAACCCGCCAGAGCGGTAACATCCGGGTTTGAGAAATCGTGTGTACCGGATGCCTGTGCGATGTAAATTGCATAGCGTATAGCCTGCGAAGCTGATTGATTGTCGTTGGCAGCGGCCCAACGTAGCTCGATGCCGGCCAAAGTGCTGTTTGCGGAACTAATCCCGCTGAAAGTGGGGGGGACAGTATCGGCAGGCGGTGACAGGGTGGTGGCGGAAGCCTCAACGGTATTGGCGTCTGTATTTCCTGCTGTATCGCGTGCTCTTACTACGAAGTAATAGGTTCTATCGGCTTCCAGCCCATCCACTGTGTAAGTTAAAGCGCCTGCCAGGCTTTGATGACTGGCGCGGGAGAAATCCTGACTGGAAGCTGTTTCGGCGACATAGATTAAGTAAACCAGATTGGCAGAATCGGTTCTGTCATCCTGGGCGGCTGACCATTCCAGCTTAATGCTTGATGCGTTTTGGGTTGTGGCGATGCTTATACCATTGAAAACGGGTGCTTGTTCATCCTGGGGAGTTTGTTGTTGCGCGGAATTCTCAGATCCACCGCAAGCGCTTAGGGTGAGCAACAAAAACAACAGCAGCAGGTTTTTCATACGCTAAACCTTGTTTAGATTGGGTAGAAGTTGTCCGGTGGTCATTCCACGGTAACATCAGGACCTGTGCAAACATACATTGTGTGGTGCGAAAATACTCTTGTACAGTCGACATTTGTCTATTTTTTTCAGTGGGATGTGGAAAGTCCAAACCGATTATCGGTCAGTTATGAATAAATGAGAAAATGACGCGTGCTATAATTTGTTTGGCTGTTGTTCAAAACTCACTTCGGATGGTTCAAGTGATTCTGGTTTTATGTTGAGCGAAAAATGAGCAAGTTACTATTTGTGGTGTTACTATCTGTCATTTTGTCGGGGTGTGGATTTGACAAGAAAACTTACGATCCTGCAATCGCTCGATCAATAATGGAGGAAAACAAGGCTAAATGGAATGGACAGAGAATACGTAATTACCACATAGCCGAAAATGTTGGTTGTTTCTGTCCCATTACTCACAACGTTATTATAATGGTATCCGATTCTGTACTAATCCATGTAGAGCCCAATACTAACCTGGGTGAAGACCCCACGCAGATAGCTCTTTCGCTTTATTCTTTCTATAAAACCATAGATGAGTTATTTTCAGAGATTGATTCTGCGATTACCAATGGCGTCGACAATTTAACAGTCGAATATGACTCCGACTTGGGGTATCCGACTTTTATTGATGTAGATCCCATATCGAGCGGAGTCGATGATGAATACTCTTATAAAATTTCATTACTGGAAATCTATTAATGTTTCGCTATTTTGTTGGCTTCCGCTTTAGGATGTGGGGTCACTTAGGATTGGGATAAGCGCAGCGGCAGGCGACACTGAATTTTGATCGAGATCAATTGTTTATATCTATAAGTGGACTAAATATAATATAGTGGATAAAAAAATATTGTCGTTGTCAGAAGATGATCAAGGTAACGAAATCCATATTCAAGGTGTATCCGTATTGGAGTTTAGTTTCGTTGAAACTTCTTCTACAGGTTATGTTTGGGGGCTTATATCTATATTGCCCAAACAAATCCAATTTATCGGAAAAGAATACCATGCTGCCACAGACGATACAGGAGGCTCTGGAACAAGAAAATTCCGATACAAACTTATTAGCTTGGTTGATACAAACATGAGCTTTGCTCTAAAACGGAAATGGGAACCAATATCCGCTGCTACCAAAATAGTGACATATCGCTTGGTTCCATAATCAAACAAGGAGAATGATATGCCAACTAAAGCGCAAATTCTTCAAAAACGAATCCGGCTCGCGAAAAACATTGGTTGGGTTGCCAAAAAGACTCCTTTTACAGATTTCACCAAAGACAAGAAAATCGCCATGTTGGGGTGTATTGCTTCTCCAAAGGAAACCAGTTTTAAGGAGAGGGCCGTTAAAGCTAAATCAGCATTAGCGGCACACCTTAAATTGATGAGCGACAATCCGGCGGTATACAAACAAAAGACATCAGGCGCTCCTCAAACGTTCGATTGGAGAAACGTTCACGGACGAAATTTTATTGATCCTATTAGAGATCAAGGACAGTGTGGATCATGTGTGTCACATGCAACAGCAGCAGGTTTGGAAGCAAATGCACGTATACATAATGATTTGGCGGTTAACGATACGACGTCTATTCCGTTGGATTTGTCAGAGGCATATTTACATTTTTGTGCCGCTGGGAGAAAGTGTGATCAAGGATGGTACGTGGATAATGCATTGGACGTGGCCAAGAAAAACGGAGTACCTTCAGAAGAGTGTTATTCCTATCAAGCAAAGGACCAGTCATGTTCTGTGTGTAACAACTGGCGTGATCAGGTAACGCAAATATTCAAGTATCAGTCTATTAACTCAGTATATCTAATGAAGGCGTGGCTTTCTGAAAGAGGGCCACTAGTTACTCGATTTGATGTTTACGATGATTTTTTCGATTATTCAAGTGGTGTGTATCGTTATGTGGATGGCGATCGTGCAGGTGGTCATGCAGTTTTGTGTATTGGCTACTGCGACACAAGGAAGGCCTGGTTATGTAAAAATAGTTGGGGTACCGGATTCGGAGAAAGCGGCTACTTCTGGATTGGTTACGGTGAGTGTGGGATAGATGAATCAATGTATGCAATTGATGGTTTCAAAAAAATATCCGGCTTGCCAGTACGGCCGTTTTTAGAATGGTGGGAGGAAAAAGATTACAAAGGCGCCAGACATGTTAAATATTTATCCAACTTTGCCTTGGATGTATGCCATAGGCTTGTTCATAACGATAGAATGAAGAGTCTTAAGTTTCACGCTTCCCCCGGGTGGAGATTAAAAATATTTGATGATTCCGGTTGTAAAACCAGTGATGATTGGGCAGAAGTCACTTTTCCCAATGACCAAAATGTTAAAGTGGTATGTGTTCCTAAAATTGGAAAACTTGGTGTTACGCAAGTAACTCCGGCCGGTTGTTATAAATTACATCGGAAAAACGGACTGTTAGGAAAAGTATCTGCTATAAGAATTTATAAAGATGAAAAACGCGGTACATTAGTATGGTGGGAGGGTAAAAATTATACGGGTAGGAAACACACTCGTTACCTTAATCCCAGTGAGCACGGTAAATGTCTCGTATTAGTTAACCAAGACAAAATGAAAAGTCTGAAATTGTATGCATTTCCGGGATGGAAGTTGGAGCTTTATGACAAGTCAAGCTGTGACAGAGGCGATGATTGGGGTGAGGTGATGTTTCCAAATAATTCCAGTGTTTCGGTAGTAGAGCTGCCGAAAATAGGAAAAAATGGAGAATCTCAAGTTAAACCGGCTGGTTGCTATAAACTTCACAAAAAACAGGGTCTCCCAGGTCAGGTATCGTCTATTAAACATTTCGGACCATAATGTACTGAATAATAATTAAACCGGGGTCGAAGCAGTTCTGACCCTGGTTTAAGATTTGACTTAAGATTCAGGTTTTGTCCCGGTTTTACTCTGGTTTGACGTGTTAGTCGTCGAAGTCCTCCCCAATATATACTCTATTTGCGAGATCGCTGACAGTGACTACATTATAGCCGGCTCTACCCAAATCGTGGGTATGTCTATGGAAATTTTGGGATATTACTTCCAATGCGGGATGGGGGCTGTGAGATTTTTGTTTAATAAAATTGCCAAACTCGTGCGCTACTTTCAAACCGTTGCCTTTTATATCGGCCCACACCATATGATACAGTGTGTTTAGATATTTGATTCGTCCTACACTGATTCCGTTGGACAAATCGAATACATCCATAATCAAGTCTGTGCTAAATGACTTGGTTGCCATCTTAAATGCTGTATGTCCAATTTTAGTACAGGCTATGTTTTGCCGGGTCAAGTATTCGTCCGGTGTTAGACTGTCCAGAAGATATACCGCGCCATCGTTTTTTAAGGTAATAACCGCAGACAAAACCATTGCTCCCTCCAGAGACTCTCTTTGTTGTAAGCTAATGTGTACGATTGTTAATAACTACCGTTTAAGGTTAATGGTCAATAGGGGATGTAAAAAATGTGAAAATTCACATTCGGATTTATGATCCGCTTTTGGCCTGTCAACACATAAGGCCTAAAGGCCTCAGCATTAAAGGATGATATCGGGTTCGGGGATTTTTGTTTAGCCGATAAAGCTCGGTTTTGGTTCTAATTCGATTTTACAGTCACGATGGGGGTGGCGATGGGATTAATCGTTTACTAACCCAAGTTGTCGTGCGATGTATACAGCTTCGGTGCGGTTGGAGACTTTCATTTGTCGAAAAATGATGGTCAGATACGAGCGTATGGTAGCGGCAGATAAATGTAACAGAGCAGCGATTTCTTTGTTGGTTTTACCTTGAGCCAGTAGACCCACGATTTCCAGTTGACGCGAAGTGAGGTTCTCTACCAGTTGCTCGGCTTGAAGATTGTATTGTATTGCTGATTTCGCAGCATCCGGGACAAACACACCGCCTTTTAGGACGACCGAAATAGCGTTACAGAGTTGTTCATGCGAAAAGGATTTTGGGACATAACCGCTTGCACCGCGACTGATGGCTCCATAAATCAAGGTTGTGCTTTCTTCCGCGCTCAATACAATTATGGGGGAGTTCTCCAGGAGATTGTTTAATTGACCAAGCAAATCAAAGCCGTTGGCCCCCGGTACTTTTAGGTCTAAGATGACCAGATTGATATCCGGATTTTCCTCTGCCAGGCGGCGGGCATTAACGGCATTATTTGCTTCCAGGTAAATATAATCCTCAAATGTATCCGCAAATATATGCTTCAAACCATCACGAACCAACTGATGGTCTTCTACTACAAGTATTTTCATTGTTGATTTTTCAAGAGAATGTGTAGACAACCGCTTATTCATGTTTTGATTATTTAACGCATTAACCAATTGAAATATGTGCGACTAATCTATTGGTCGCGACCATGTTATATTAATTTTGTATTTCGTAAAATTATATACTATTTGATTTAATATTGATCCGCCTGTATAAGTCAATCGTAATTTTCCTTGGTGCAGCGAGTATTCCCGGTTTTGGCAATATTCACCTTTTCTTGTTGAGGGTAAAATAATTGTTATATTACCAAAGCTTACAATTGAATTGGAATTCCGCTGTTTTAGCAAATACGCGTTAGGACGATACCTGAATTAAGCACCAAAATCTGTAGAACGCCGAGCATTAAATTCAATGGCAATTGATAAAAACATAAAAGACCAAGTATTTAGGGCGCAAATTTCGCAGTTGTTTGTCCAGTTCAAAGGCCTGCCGTTGGTGGGAGTCATAGCGGGTTCCATGCTGACCTTTTTAATGTGGGATGTTGTCGAGCATACTAAAGCGTTAATTTGGTTCAGTTTAAACTTGATTTACTATGGGGTTTGTATCCCTGCAGTCGTTTTTATTGAGAAGCATTATAACAGCGGCCGGGTGCATAGTACGGCATCATTGGTGATTTGTGCGGCGGGAGGCGTAATCTGGGGTTCGACAGCATATTTCCTTGATTCACCCGGAGCGGTATTTCACGAAATGGCTTTGCTGACTTTTGCGGTTGGCGTCGCTTCGATAGGAGCTATTATTTATGTTTCTTACCGCCCGGCTTTTTATGCGCAGGTCATACCGGAGCTGGTTCCTTTTATTATCAAGTTTGCCATTGCTGAACAACCGCAGTACCTGGAAGTTTCCGCCTGTGTAGCATTCTATTTGATTATATTATTATGGTTTAATCGATTTCTGTATGACGCATTTATAGAGGCTTTGTATCTGCGTTTTCAACTAGCCGAACAAAAAGAACTGGCTGAGAATGCCAAACAAGCCCAAACTCAGTTTTTCGCGGCAGCAAGCCATGATTTGCGCCAACCTCTGCACGCTTATGGATTGCTGGCGACTTCGCTTCGAAAACATGCTCCTTCCCCCCAGGGCCAACAGATTTTGGACACCATGTCGTCTTCAATGGATGCCATGCGTGGTCTGCTTGACACTGTGTTGGATATCTCCAGGTTGGACGCCGGGGCAATGGTGCCGCAAGTGACACGGTTTGATATCCAACCTTTAATGGAGCAGTTATTTTTAGAACAAGAGTCCGCAGCAGCCGAACGTGGTAATAGGTTGGTGTTGAGGACCGTATCGGCAGAAGTAACGACCGATCGGGCATTTTTAGAGCGAATTCTACGTAACCTTATAGCGAATTCCATACAATACACCAAAAATGGGACTGTGCTTCTGGCTAGCCGGCGAAGAATTGGTAGTGTTCGTATTGAGGTGAGGGACTCGGGTCGCGGAATTGCAAAAGATTATCACGATAAAATATTTCGCCCTTATGAACGGATAGCCGGTTCCGACAGCGATAATCCTACCGGTATGGGATTGGGGCTGGCGATTGTACAGCGCCTGGTTAAACTATTGGATGTCAAGTTGGGTTTCCGGTCCCAGGCCTCTATGGGCTCCATTTTCTATATTGATTTTCCCTTGGCCGGGGGTAACGAACCTTTGGTTGTGGATCAGGAAAACGATAATTTCATGGATCTCGGCGGCAAGAAGGTTATGGTCATTGATGACAACAAGACGGTTTTGTTTGCACTGCAATATTTACTTCAAGGATGGGGCGCCACAGTCGTCAGCTTTGACAGTGGGGCGAAGGCGGTTGAGTATCTTGAGTCCGCAGAATATACATCACCGGATTTGATGTTAGTTGATTACCAATTGCCCGGGGAAAACGGCTTGGAGATTTTAGGTAGAGTGCATCAAATTTGCCAAAGAAAAATCCCAGCCGTAATGATGACTGGAGATACCGCAGTATCGAAGATAATTGCTTTTTCCCGCTATGATGTCAATGTGTTATACAAGCCGGTAGCACCGGAGACTTTAAAACGCGAAATCGTTAATGTATTGGGTGACAGCTCGTTCTAATTTCGCACAACACAAGATAGAGGCTTGTGGTTTTAGGCCTGTTCCTGCAGCTCCCTGTATGTCAAGGAAAATGCCTCAATAGCCCGGTCCAGGTCCTCCCGGGTATGGGCTGCGGAAATCTGGGTTCGTATCCGTGCCTTGCCCTGAGGCACCACCGGGTAGAAAAAGCCAATGGCATAAACTCCTCGCTCCAGCAGCTTCTGCGACATCGTTTGCGCCAGCTTCGCATCTCCCAGCATCACCGGCACGATCGGATGTTCCCCCTTGGGAATATCAAATCCCGCCATGCGCATGCCCTGGCGAAAATAGCGCGTATTATCCGCCAGTCGATCCCGCAATTCCGTGGAGGAGGACAGCATCTCCAGTACCTTTAGGGAAGCGGCGCAGATGGACGGCGCTACGGTATTGGAAAACAGATAAGGCCGGGAGCGCTGGCGCAGCAGGTCAACAATTTCATTGCGTGCGGCGGTATAACCACCGGAACCGCCACCGAGGGCCTTGCCGAAGGTGCCGCTAATGATATCCACCCGATCCATCACCCCGTAATGTTCATGTACACCGCGACCGGTTTTACCCATGAAACCCACTGCGTGACAGTCGTCGTGGTGTACCATGGCATCATACTTGTCTGCGAGATCACAGATGTGGTCCAGTTGAGCAACGGTGCCGTCCATGGAAAAAACACCATCGGTTGTGATGAGTATGCGTCGGGCACCGCTTTGCTTGGCCTGACGCAGCTTGTCTTCAAGGTCGGCCATGTCGTTATTACGATAGCGAAACCTTTCCGCTTTGCATAGGCGCACACCGTCTATAATGGAGGCGTGATTCAGCTCATCGGAAATGACCGCGTCTTCCTTGCCGAGAATGGTCTCGAACAGTCCGGCATTGGCATCGAAACAGGCGGCATAGAGTATGGTGGCTTCCATACCGAGAAATTCGCTCATCTTCTGTTCCAGAGTCTTGTGGATGGACTGGGTGCCGCAGATAAATCGCACCGATGCCAGCCCGAAACCCCATTGTTCATAACTGTCGCGGGCGGCCTGAATCACCTGTGGGTGGTTGGCTAACCCCAGGTAGTTATTGGCGCACATGTTAATCACTTCGCTGCCGTCGGCGAGCGTGATGTCGTTCTGTTGCTGCGAGGCAATAATACGCTCAGTTTTCCATAGCCCGGCAGCGCGGATTTGATCAAGTTCTTCGACAAGACCGGCTTTCACACTTTTATAGCTCATTATTCCTCCCAGTTGAGAATGACCTTGCCGGACTGACCGGAGCGCATGACGTCAAAGCCCTGCTGGAAATCCTTATAGTTAAACCGGTGGGTGATGATTTTTTCCAAGGGCAGGCCGGTTTGAACCATCATCAGTCCCTTATACCAGGTCTCGAAAATCTCACGGCCGTAAATGCCTTTAATGAACAGACCTTTGAATACTACCTTGGTCCAGTCAATGCCGGTACCATCAGGCATGATGCCCAGCATGGCAATATGACCGCCGTTGATCATTTTGTCCAGGGCGTCGCGAAAGGCCGTTGACGATCCGGACATCTCCAGACATACATCAAAACCCTCGAAGATACCCAGGCTGTGCATGAACTCATCGCTGATGGTATCCCGGTTGACATTGATGGGAATGACTCTGGGTACGATGTCTTTTGCCAGCTTGAGCCGGTAGTCGTTAAGATCGGTAATGACAATATTGCGGGCGCCACAGTGGTGCGCCACCATGGCGGACATAATGCCAATGGGACCCGCACCGGTGATCAGCACATCCTCACCTACCATATTGAACGAAAGCGCAGTGTGCACAGCGTTGCCATAGGGGTCAAAACAAGCCAGCACTTCCGTGGAAACGGGGCGACTGGGTCGAAATACGTTGCGCGAGGGAATGGACAGATACTCGGCGAAACAGCCGGTGCGGTTAACGCCAATACCGACAGTGTGGGGGCACAGGTGGCGTCGCCCTGCCAGGCAGTTGCGACAACGTTCGCAGACGATATGGCCTTCACCGGAAACAATATCACCCACGTTGAGACCGGTGACATTAGAGCCCAGTTCGGTAATGACTCCGGCAAACTCGTGACCAATGGTCATGGGAACCCGTATGGTCTTTTGCGCCCAAGCGTCCCAATTGTAAATGTGGATATCGGTGCCGCAGATGGCGGTTTTCCGGACTTTGATCAGAACATCATTATTGCCTACATCGGGGAGAGGGACGTCTTCCAGCCACAACCCCTCGCGGGCATGTCTTTTTACCAGTGCTTTCATGGGGCCTGCCTCCGGAACATACTGACTACTATATGCAAAATTCCCGGTTTTAAAAAGAGCAGAGCAGGTGCAGGAAAAATACCTTTATTATTCAAAAATATATGGTGAGATAAAGCAAAAAAAAGCCGGGGTAGCTTTGCTACCCCGGCTGATGGTTACGCTTACACGCCTCCGGCGGGGTCGTTGGCGTACATCATGTTTTCCACCCAACGGACCTTGCTGTTTTCACGGGCACCGTCAATAACCCGCATGCGCGTGTTGATCGCTGAGTTGTAATCCGTGACGCCGTCCAAGTCTACCAAACGCACCCCGTAGTCGATGTTCCTGCGTAAGTTCCAGTTGAACAGGTTGGTATAATCGAACCAGTTAGCAGCCAACGGTGGCAGCTCCATCAACGGCAACTGTGTATAGGAGGTCGGTGCCGTAATGGTCCACGAGTCTTTCTCCCAAGTGGTTGCGATCAGGCCGTTGTATTCATAATCGGAAATCACGAATTCAACATAATCCGCATTGACGGCCCCGGTGCCCTGGTAGGAAAGGACGCTGCTTCCCTCGTTATAGCTTACTGAACTGATAGCCCCAGGAAACCTATCTATGGCGATATCGGCCCCGGGAAAGGCATCGTAGCCATAGCGGGTATACTCGGTTACCATATTATCACCGGTATTCACCAGCTGATCGCTTACTTCCACAATGTAACGGTCGGCGAGAGTGCTAAGATCCTGCCCCATCACCAGCGCGCCGGACGTTCCGTAGCCATTGATGAAATGATGAAGGTCCGGGGTGTAAAACTCCAATTCCACCTTCAAACTTGCAGGTGTGGAAAGCAGGCTGCTGATATTGGTGTAGTTGACCAGCGCACTGAAATCTGCGTTGATTGTGGGCGCGGCGGCAGTAAGGTCCACGGTCATAGTCAGGAATTCATCCGGCGTATAAAAGCCGTTTTCATTGCTGGTGGTGTGAAAGACAACCAGGGTCTGGTCAAGGTTGTTGGTGTCCAGGCAGAAATTGCGAGTCTTGCTGAAAGTCTGGCCGGTGCCGGGTGTGAATGTATTCAAGGAGTCGCCAAATTGGTTGCCAAAGGTTACGGAAACATTCTTACCCACTTCCACATCAGTCACATTAACGTTGGTCAGGTTGATCGTAATGTTCTTGTTGGAGCAGGGCATGCGGCTATCATCCAGGTAGAAGGTATAATCCCCTGAGTCAATGTCCAGCAGGGTACGTACCACATTCTGGCCGCTTTGTTTGACATAGGCTAAGGTGACGCTGACTTGGTTGCCGGGTTGAAGCCCGAAATCTGCAACACCATCTGCACCGGTGGTGACGGTGGACTTTATGGTCCTGTTATCAGTGTTGTAGATCGACACAGCCACATCAGCCACCGCATCCGGTCGGTATAGTGACTGGAGCACGGTAAAACGAACGTTGCTCTCGCCGACATTAGGAGCCGTCGTGTCACCACCACAGCCTCCAAGGCTGAACATGGCCATGAACAGAAGCAGGGTTTTGGAAATCTGAAAATTACATTTATACATATATTTCTACTCGTTTTTAAAACAGTCCGGAACGCGATGATTTCGGGCTCATACCTCATTCCGATAAAGCTCGGATGCATTAACTAAAAATTGTTCCAAATTTACCAGGAAACATGATGTATAAAAAGTAGACAAAGTTCGGTTTGTCGGGGGCTGACTGCCGCTGATCTATTTTTATTGCTTAATGCCCAATATTCTCCAACCGGCACCAGACCACCGTGGCCGAATAGCTGTATTCCTACTTCTCTTGAATTAGCGCGGTGTTATGGGTTCCACAATGAAAAAAACTTCAGGTTACCTTTATAACTAAAAACAACTAAGATCCAGGGTTAGATATTGGTACATTATATAGAGTGGAATAACGGTAATTTTCACGCTTGTGAATGCAAACTATTACCCGGATAATCGTTCACGGGTTTAAAGTAAGTAATCCTAGAGTAGCTATAAGTCGCAGACGTGGTGAACAAATACTGTTGTTACCCGTCGCTGAGAAGGATGTTGTATCAAAAAATAGTCTGGCTGTGGATTGGTGGTTTGTTGTTGGTTCTATCCTCACGTGCTTAACGCATTTCCACACGGTGGTAGTTGTACACCTCAGAACCAGGGTTTCAATTTGTCTGTTTATGGCAACTGGTATAACAATCCGTTCTTAGTACGTTCCCGGAAGGGAGCGAGTAGTGGCGTTCTGGTTGATGCAAATAAAACCCAATTTAAATATTTTTAGATTAACCTGGCTTGGTTAAAGCCAGGTTAGGATTTACTGGAACTCCCCTGAGGATGTGCCGGATTTTTATAATTGAATAGTACCCTGGCGAATAAATATCCTATGGTTGTCGGCGATCGTTGGGAATTTTAAAGCTGCGATTTCAAAGATTCAAAAGAAGGTCATAAGAAGCAATGAAAAGACAAAAGCCTGTTCCACTTGCTACTAAACTCCTGGTGTGGAGTTTTTCCTTACTAGCTTTAGTTTCCTGTTCCGAAGACCAATCCTTACCCGAGCAAAGAAATGTACCCCAATTACTCCAAGCCGGCGCTGGAGACGGTCAGATAGCTTTGAACTGGTTGGAAGTTACAGGGGCCCACACATACACGGTTTACTGGAGTACGGAGCAAGCCCAGCACCTTAATAAATATACCGGTCAGGCAATACGAGTGAATCAGAACAGCTATGTACACTTGGGTCTGAATAATGGGGTTACATACCGATATGTGGTCACCGCTACCACCGATGAAGGGGAGAGTAAGGAATCCAACCTGGCCGAAGCAACTCCACAGCGCACACCTCCGGCTAAACCCAGTTCGATTTTGAGTAAAGGCGAAGACCAAAGGGTTACGATTCGCTGGAGCGCAGTCAATAGGGCGCAACGATACGATTTGGTATGGGATACCAACAGTTCTTTATCGACACCTAAAAGAATTCAGAACATACAAGCTCCCTATGTGCTTACGGGATTAAGCAATGGTCGGACCGTGTATTTTCAGTTAGTAGCGGTTAATTCCGGTGGTGAGGCTTATAGCGACACATCGAGTGTTACACCGGCTCCGCAGGTGCCTACCGCACCGATTGGACTGGGATTAACGGTGCAAGACAATGGTATTGAGTTGTCCTGGCGACAAGTGAGCAATGCAGTCGGCTATGATTTACTCTGGAGTCTCAGTTCCGGAGTAGATACTCAAAGCAACCGAATTGCCGGAGTGACTCCCCCTTATGTTCACGCACCGGTCGCGAATGGACAGACTTACTACTACCGTTTGCGAGCCGCTAATGCAGCCGGTTACAGTGTTTTGAGTGGCGAGATGAGTGCTACTGCCGGCCTTCCAGGCAGTGAGGCTGTGCCGTCGGAAGGTGCAGTCCCGGCCGAACCGGCCGGTTTGCTAATGACAGTCGGTAGCGGGCAGTTGGATCTAACCTGGCAATTACGACAGGGAGCACGTGGATATAATTTGTACTGGGCCACGGAAAGTACTCCAGGTATACCACCAACTATAGATACCCAATCCAATCGTATCGCGAACATTCTTCCGCCATACACTCACATTGGATTGATCAATGGTGAGCGTTACTATTATAGAGTCAGCGCTATCAATGATAGCGGTGAAAGCCCTTTGAGCCCTATGGTCAGTCAAATCCCTGAAGTGTTGGAACCGGGAGTGCCGTCTAATGTTACAGCCCTGGGTGGGGATGCTAACATTGCTATTAGGTGGAACCGAGTGCGGGATGCGCAAAGCTACACGCTTTATTATCAACCGGATGGTGGTACGGTTGTGGCAGTCGCAAATTTGACCGAACCGTTGTATATGATTAATGGTTTGGCGAATGGTACTCTGTACCATTTGCAAGTCAGCTCTACACACGCTCAAAGTGGAGAAAGTCCGCGATCCGAGCAATTGACCGTCACCCCACAAGTGGATCCGGTCAGTGCCCCGGTACAAGTGCAGGCTATCCCGGGAGAGTCACAGGTGCTGGTGCGTTTTGACACCAGTGCATATTCGTCATTGGGCGCAGGGAAAGCGGTACAAAGTTACCGCTTGTATTACAGTACCTCTCCAGGCGCTCAATCCGGCACGGATTATATTAGTATTGATGCCGTTACAATCACAACTGACACTGCAAGTTACTTGCATAGCGGGTTGACCAATGGGCGTCGTTATTATTATACCATTAGTGCTGTGAATGCCGGTGGCGAGAGCGCCTTAAGTCGGGAGGTATGGGCTCAACCTCAGGTGGCAGTACCAGGTGCACCGAGAAATGTTGAAGTGCAGGAAAATGACAGCGAATTAACCCTGTTCTGGCAGGTGCCGGAAGGAGCTGTGCCAACGAATTACAATGTATACTGGTCACAAACCTTATCTAATGGTCAAAGAACCCAGCCAGTAGTAATTCCTAATGTTGGTGTTGAAGTCAGCGCGGGGCAATATCAGTTTACAATTACCGGACTTGTCAATAACACTCAATACTATGTGCAGGTCAAAGCTTTTAATGATGGTGGGGAAGGGCTTAGTTCCACCGAGTTGGGTGCCATACCTCATATTGTTGCACCATCCGGTGTTCCCACATCACTCAGTGCCCAAGCTCAAGCTAATCAGGTTAGTCTGAGCTGGGATTGGGACAATGCCACACAGGGCAGTGCACCACCGCACTATCGTTTGTATTGGAGTACACAATCATCAACCTCTTTGCAAAACAGTGCCTGGATCGACGGTGTTCAACCTGGTTATGTACATCAGGGGCTTACCAATGGTCAGGCGTACTATTATCGTGTTGCCGCGCTTAATGATGGCGGAGAGGGACCCGTCAGTACAGCTATTCAGGCAGTACCTTTGCCTGATCCTCCGGGCCAGGTGAATGGGTTTCAGGTACAAGGTAGTGACGCTGCGGTAGTGCTTACATGGAATCCAGTCTCAGGAGCGGATGCCTATAATATTTATTGGAGCACTAATCCCGGGTTGGCTCTTGGGAGTTGGAACAAACTAACGGGATTAAATCCCGGCGATCAGCATCTGTCTCTGGAAAATGGTTTAACCTATTACTATGTCGTGACCGCTGTTAATTTAGGCGGGGAAAGTGATTCCAGTGTAATGCTCAGCGCATCACCACAAATACCGGCACCATCGGCACCGCAGGGCTTGGCTGCTACATCAGATAATACGCAGGTTATTGTGGCGTGGGAAACAGAGTTAGGTTTAAGCTACAATTTGTACTGGGTAAACAATGCGGTCGATGATCCTTATACTCAAGGGCAGGTGATAAGCAATATTAGGCCCGCGTATTTACACAGCGGACTGGTAAATAACACTGTTTATCGCTACGTTGTAACCGCTGTAAATGCCGGTGGTGAAAGTGCACCCAGTCAAGTTGTAAGAGCAACGCCACAAGCATTACAGACAGGTGCTCCCGCAGCACTCGTGGCAGTAGCCGCAGACACACAGGTGACTTTGAGCTGGCAAGCTGCGCCATCAGCTACGGTAAATACTCGCTATACCCTTTATGTAAGCGACAGCCCCGGCACCGGCACTGCTGGAACTGCTATCCCAAATGTAATTAGTCCTTATATTCATACAGGTTTAAACAACGGTACACAGTACTACTATGTCGTCACTGCCATTGAAGATGTAGAAAGTGCAGCTTCAAACGAAGCTACTGCTATGCCTATGCCGCCGGAACCGTCAGTACCGGTAGGATTGGCGGCCATCGGGGGGGATACGGTTGTTACTTTGAGCTGGAGTGCTTCCGAAAACGCGAACGCATACACTTTGTTCTGGGATACTGTAGCTGATTTTAGCAGTGCCGCATCTATCCCACTCGGTAATGTGTTGGCGTATCGACACAGTGGACTCAGTAACGGGGTTACTTATTACTACCGGTTACGGGCTCACAATGGTCCTTCGAGCAGCGCATTTGGTTATACCGTCAGTACCGTTACTGTCGCACCGGTCGTAAACACTGCACCGTTGGTGCAAATTGACAATCCGGCCGCAGATATCAGTATTATTGTCGGTCAAAGTGTTAATTTTCAGTCTACTGCGAGTGATGCGGAAGATGATGCGGATGGTCGGGCTTTGGCATATCAATGGGATTTCGGCAGCAACAGCGGCTTGACCTCCAGTCAGGTAGCGGATCCAGGGCCACGTCGGTTTCAAACGCCAGGTGGGTATACGGTCAGTCTTACCGTTACCGACAGTGGTGGACTAAGCACCACAGTGACTCGGGTCGTTAATGTGTTGTTGAATAGTGAACCTAACGGGACCATCCTGTTGCCGACGCAAAATGTTCTAATTAACACAGGCGAGAGTGTTAATTTTAGTGGGCAGGGTTTGGATCCCGACAACCATAATCCCCTGAGTTATAGTTGGCGATTTGGGAATAACAGTGGGATAGCAGACAGTAACTTAGCGGATCCAGGGCTCAAAACATTTAATTACCCCGGAATTCATATAGTACGATTTACAGTTTCGGATGCTTTGGGGTTGAGCGATTCCACGCCTGCCGTCATTACGGTTCAGGTAAATGCGCCCCCGCTGGTACAAATAGACAGTCCGGCACAGGATTTAGCTATCTCCCAAGGCCAAAGCGTGGATTTCCAAGCCACAGCAAGCGATCCGGAAGACGGTCGTAACGGGCTTAGCTTTTTGTGGAATTTTGGCACCGGCAGTGGATTGAGCCCAAGTACCCAGGAAGATCCCGGAGCCTTGGTATTCAATAACATTGGCACGCATCAAGTAACTTTAATAGTAACCGATCAATACGGTGCACAAAGCCGGGTCAGTCGCAGTGTTAGTGTAGATGGAGTAAACCAGAATCCCACTATAAACAGTCCCACAATGGTAGAAGGTGTATATGCGGTCAGCATGGACGAGGATGGAAGTCCTGTGGCATTTACACCGATCAATATCAATGCGACCGACCCTGAGGCACAAAATCTAAGCTGGCGAATAGCGCCATTACCCAGTCCGCAACCTCAACTGGGTACACCCAGCTTCAGCAATACTACAGCCAATGGCAGTTCCACTACATTGAATTATGCAGTCAACACCGATGCCAATGGCGTGGATCAATTTGATGTAGAAGTACAGGACGGTTTTGGCGGCAGGGCCTTACTTCGAATTGAAGTCAATATTTCCGCTCAAAATGACCAGCCCAGTATCACTACTAACCAGCTAACTATTAACGAAGGCCAAACATTGGTACTAAACAGTGTCGCATCGGCTCTCAATCTGGAAGCCGACGATGTGGATAATACGGCTGCCCAATTGATTTATAATATCGTTTCTGTCGGTTCGGGCCAGTTCGAGACGGTGAGTGCTCCAGGTACGGCCGTAACCAGTTTTACTCACCAGCAAGTTTTGGATCAACAGGTTCAGTTTGTACATAACGATGGTGATCCGGCTCCAAGTTACAGCCTAACCATAGAAGACAGCAGTGGAATTGCGTCTTCAGAAAGTGTTGCCCAAATCAATTTTACTGCCTTACCGGATACCACACCGGACCCGTTTAGTTTCATCGACCAAGCCGGCGCTACTGTAAATACTTTCTATACCTCAAGTATCACGGTTACAGGCATCAATCGATCGGTGCCAATCAGTATAAGCGGGGGGGAGTATGCAATCGACGGAGGCGCGTTTACTTCACTCGCTGGAAATATAAGTAATGGGCAGACTGTGGCAGTTCGCTTGTTATCTCCGGCTACTCTGTCAGCTACCACGAATGCCGTGTTGAGTATTGGTGGCGTGTCCGATACGTTTAGTGTGTCCACTCTGGCAGCCGACACAACACCGGATGTGTTCACTTTTACATCGCAAACTAACGCACCCCTGGACAGTGCGGTTGTGTCCAATGCTATCACTGTTAACGGGATTAATACTGCTACCAGTATCAGCATTACCGGAGGCGAATATTCTATTGGAGGTGCTGCTTATACCTCAGCAATGGGTACTGTGAATAATGGACAGAGCGTGACTGTCCGGTTGACTTCTTCTGCTGCACCTTCCACTACTACAACAGCGACCCTATCAATCGGTGGTGTGGACGGTATATTTAGTGTCACCACCAGCGTCAGCGATTCTATACCGGACGCGTTCGGCTTTACCTCGCAAACCGGGGTGGAGTTAAACACTCAGGTGGTTTCAAATGCCATAACAGTGTCCGGGATCAATGTTGCAGTCCCTATATCAATAGCCGGTGGCCAGTATTCCGTTGATGGTGGAGCCTTTACCACGGTGGCCGGAACTATAACTAACGGTCAAACCGTTGCAGTGCGTTTGACATCCGCAGCGGTCACTCTAACCGATACCACTGCCACCATAACTATTGGTGGGGTGGGCGCTACTTTTACCGCCACTACGGGAGATAACACTCCAAATGCTTTTGGCTTTCCCACTCAAACAGGTATTGAACTGAACACCCAGGTCGTGTCCAATGCCATTACGGTGACCGGAATTGACATCACTGCTCCCATTTCCATAGCCGGTGGACAGTACGCCATAGATGGCGGTGCCTTTACCACAGTGGTCGGTACTATAACTAGCGGTCAAACTGTTACGGTGCGCTTAACCTCCGCTTCTGTGCCACTGACCGATACCACCACAACTCTGACCATTGGCGGAGTCAGTGGTACTTTCACCGCCACCACCGGTAACAATACCCCGAATGCCTTTGGTTTCATCACTCAAACAGGTATAGAACTGAACACCCAGGTCGTGTCCAATGCCATTACGGTGACCGGAATTGACATCACTGCTCCCATTTCCATAGCCGGGGGACAGTACGCCATCGATGGCGGTGCTTTTACCACGGTGGCAGGCACCATAACCAGTGGTCAAACCGTTGTGGTACGCTTAACCTCCGCTTCTGTGCCACTGACCGATACCACCACAACTCTGACCATTGGCGGAGTCAGTGGTACTTTTACCGCCACCACCGGTAACAACACCCCGAATGCCTTTGGGTTCACCACACAAACGGGCATCGAGCTGAACACCCAAGTAGTGTCCAATGCCACTGCCGTCACGGGAATAAATATCGCGGCTCCCATTTCCATAGCCGGGGGGCAGTACGCCATCAATGGTGCTGCCTTTACCACAGTGGCCGGTACCATTACCAACGGTCAAACTGTTACGGTACGCATAACCTCGGCCTCTGTGCCAATGACCGACACTTTCGCCACCGTCACTATTGGTGGGGTGAGTGGTACTTTCACCGCCACCACCGGTGACAACACCCCGAATGCCTTTGGGTTCACCACGCAAACGGGCATCGAGCTGAACACCCAAGTAGTGTCCAATGCCACTGCCGTCACGGGAATAAATATCGCGGCTCCCATTTCCATAGCCGGGGGGCAGTACTCCATCAATGGTGCTGCCTTTACCACAGTGGCCGGTACCATAAGCAATGGCCAAACCGTTGCGGTGCGCTTAACCTCGGCCTCTGTGCCACTGACCGACACTATCGCCACCGTCACTATAGGAGGGGTGAGTGGTACTTTTACCGCTATAACCGGTAACAACACCCCGAATGCCTTTGGGTTCACCACACAAACGGGCATCGAACTGAACACCCAAGTAGTGTCCAATGCCACTGCCGTTACGGGAATAAATATCGCGGCTCCCATTTCCATAGCCGGGGGACAGTACTCCATTGATGGTGGTGCCTTTACCACGGTGGCCGGTACCATAAGCAATGGCCAAACCGTTGCGGTGCGCTTAACCTCGGCCTCTGTGCCACTGACCGAC
>Ga0224501_10000208_pt1 | contig 54240 bp, 47 predicted proteins | sample SF_Oct11_sed_USG_4_FD_169105 | JGI IMG/M metagenome (GOLD analysis project Ga0224501, IMG submission 169105) | Sediment microbial communities from San Francisco Bay, California, United States - SF_Oct11_sed_USGS_8_1 | ecosystem: Environmental > Aquatic > Marine > Sediment | place: USA... | reverse complement strand
GGACCACCCCGTGGCGTACGACACCGAGTCGCCCGGATTGAGGTAGTCGTGCACCGCGAGCTGACCCGAGACCTTCACCTTCTCGGAGGCGTCGAAGGTCACCCGGCCGGCGACCGACTTGGCGTCGTTCTCGTCGGCGACGTTGATTCCCGTCCCGTTGGTGATGGACGCCTCGTAGCTCACCCGTCCCGACGATCCATCGATACGGATCCCCTGGTCCCGCCCGGCGAAGCCGAGCTTCTCGGTGAGACGCGAGTACGTGCAGGCACCACCCACCCCCGCGCAGCCCGACACGCCCTCCACCCGTCCATCCCGTTCGATGAGCGAGAGGTCCGTGGAACTCGAGAGCTCGAAGAGGTCGAAGGAGCGCTTGAACTGCCCCAGGGAAACCCGGAACCGGTCACTGAAGTTCAGGCGAGCGTAGACGTCCTGCAGCTCGGTCTCCCCGCCGGCGAAGTCGGGCTGGACGCGGGCCTCGAGGAAGTCGTTGAACTTGATGTCGGCGATGAAGCGGACACGGCGGAAGAAGAAGTCCTGCTCCGCCGCCGCCACGGACGACGTGCTGTACTGATAGTGCACGCGCCCCCCGATACGGATCGTGGCGGCCCGGGAGGTGATCTCCGTCTGGCCGGAAAGCGTCACGGGGAGGGCCAGCGCGAGGCCGGCGGCGAGGGCAAAGAATCTATTCATGTTGGATCGCTCCTGTAACGGATGACCGATGGTCCCGGAATGCTGATCAGCGTGTGTCCTACGTTACCCTCCGGTAACGAATGCACAACGGGATGTCGGCGAAATGAACCCGCCGTTACGGATACGTTACCGAGTCGTGGCGATCCGGTGCGACCCCATCACAGAATCGCCCTGCGGAGGACGGCCCGGACCCGGGCCAGGAGGCGCTCGCGATCCACGGTCTTGTCCACGTATTCGTCGGCACCCTGGTTGAGGAGTTCCACCTCGAGGGCGTTGCTCCCGGTACCGGTGAGGATCAGGACGGGGACGGCCGCGGTGTCCACGGTACCACGGATGTGCTGGAGGACCTCGCGGCCGTCCAACCCCGGCATGGACAGGTCCAGGACCACCAGGTGGAAGTTGGGATCCTCCCCGAGGATATCCAGGGCCATCTGACCGTCGTTGGCCTCCACGATCTCGCAGTCACCGTCCCGCTCCAGGAGTGTCCGCACGAGGAAGCGGGCGTCCTCGTCGTCGTCCACCACCAGGATGCGCGCCGGGCCGGAAACACCGGCCTCCTGCGCGGCTCCCTCGTCCACCGCCTGACCGAGCACGCGCTCGACTTCCACCAGGGTGGTCTTTCCCTGCGAAACCCATTCGAGACCGACCTCGTGGAGCGTCCGCATCCCCCCCTGCTGCGCGACGCGGCTCAGCGCGTTCCAGCCCTTCCTCTGCTCCACGGCCTCCTGGAAGCGCGGACCCACGACCAGCACCTCGTTCACCGGGAGCCGGCCGCGATATCCGGTGAAGCCGCACTCGGCGCACCCCACCGCACGCACCACCGGCTCCATCCCGTGCCGATCGGTCAGGCGCTGTTCGTCGGGCGTCAACTGACCCCGGACCGACTCGGCACACGACGCGCACACACGCCGGACCAGGCGCTGCGCGATGGCGCCGCGCAGCGTGTGGGAGATCGTCCCGTACTGCAGCCCGATATCGGCCAGGCGCGACACGGCGCTGACCGCGTCGTTGGCGTGGACCGTGGCCAGCACCAGGTGCCCCGTCATGGCCGCCTGGGCGGCCGTGACCGCCGTCTCCCGGTCGCGGATCTCTCCCACCAGGATGACGTCGGGGTCCTGCCTCAACATGGCCCGCAAGGCGGACGCGAAGGTCATCCCCTGCTTCGTCTCCACCTGCGTCTGGGTCACGCCCGGAAGCTCGTACTCGATGGGATCTTCCACGGTCATGATGTTGACCTTCCCGTCGGCCAACTCCCGCAGGGCCCCGTACAGCGTCGTGGTCTTCCCCGATCCGGTGGGACCGGTGACGACCACGATTCCATCCCGATAGGTCAGGAGCTCGCGAAGCCGCTCGAGCTCGTGCTTGGGAACGTCGAGGTCGTCCAGCGTGAGCGCCGCGCTGGAGTCCAGGATCCGGATGACGCACTTCTCCGCGCCGCCCGCCGGAATGGTGGAGACCCGGAGATCGTACCCGCGGTTGTTGATGCGGACGCGCGCCTTCCCGTCCTGGGGGCGCAGGCGATCCGCGATGTCGAGCTTCGACAGGACCTTGATGCGTGAGATCACGCGGTTGAGCGCGGGCATGGGGATGTCCATGTGCTTGCGCAGCACTCCATCCACACGATAGCGGATGGTGCCGGCCCCGCGGCCGGGCTCCACGTGGATGTCGGACGCTCCCGCCCCGATCCCGTCCCGGATGATCAGGTTGGTGAGCTTGATCACCGGGGTGGCGGTCGCGTCTTCCTCGGAGATCGACTCGGGGCCCATCTCCTCCACGAGGCGTACGGCGTCCTCCCCGGGAGCGTCCAGCCCCCCGAGGATGCTCTCCACGGACCGCTCGGGGGTGAAACGCGACGTGATGGCCTCCTGCACCGCCGCCGGAGACGCCACCTCGAACCGGACGGTGCGCCCCGAACTGAACCCAAGGGCCCGCTCGGCCTCCACGTCCGTGGGGTCACAGGTCGCCACGGCGAGGTTGCGATCGTCCTCCCGGAGGGGGAAGACGAGATATTTCCGGGCCATACCCTCGGGAATCAGGAGCGGAGCATTGGGCTCCGTCCTGGTGAAGTCCGCGACCGAGAGTCGGAAATATTCGGCGACCAGCCTCGCCAATTCGGGGTCGGAGATCCCATAGCTCCGGACCACGACCCCCCACGCCTCCGCGGCGGCGAGGGAGGGAGGGATGTCCGGACGCGGCCGTTCGCCCATACCCGCACGCTCGGCGATGCGCACCAACCAGTGCACGGCACCCGTGGGTTCACGGTTCGCGGGTGTGGCCTGATCCTTCACGCGTCCCCCGTCGCCCACTGGCGTTTCCCTCTTTTCTCTTCGTACATGGCCCGGTCGGCCTCGTTGAGGAGATCTTCCAGATGGATCCGCGGGTCGTCGCCCATGCGGGCCAGCCCGATGCTGGCGGCGAGTTGATACGGCTCCCGACCGGTCCGATTGAAATGCGTGATGCGCTCCCGGACCCGGTCGACCAGCATCTCCGCGCTTTCCCCGGTGGCCTCGAGCGCGAGCACCGCGAACTCGTCCCCGCCAAGACGCGCCAGGAGGTCCGACCGGCGGAAGGTGGCCTTCAGGATCTCCGTCACCTTGAGGAGGGCTCGGTCCCCCACGTGATGACCCAGGGAGTCGTTGATGGTCTTGAAGCGATCCAGATCCAGATAGACCAGCGTGACCCCCCGCGCGCTCCGCCGAGCGAGCTTCACGTACTGCTCGCCCAGATCCATGAACCCACGGCGGTTGTAGAGCCCGGTGAGGTCGTCGATGAGGGAGAGGCTACGGAGCGCGGCGAGAAGTCTATGCCGTTCGATGGCATACCGGACGGAGCGGATCAGCATGGCGGGCTGCACTTCCCCGTGAACCAGGTAGTCCTGCGCACCGCCCTGCACCGTGCTCACGGCGAGATTCTCGTCGTTGGTTCCCGTGAGCACCACGATGGGCACGTCCGGTGCGAAGGCGTACATCCGGTCGAAGGTGACCATTCCCTGGCTGTCGGGGAGGTCGAGGTCGAGGAGCACGGCGTCGATTCCCCCCCGCGTGAGCCGTCCCAGCGCTTCGCTCAACTCCTCGGCCCATTCCAGATCGATATCACCCGTCCGCCCCTCCGAGAGTTCTTCACGGAGTTGCTCGACGTACTCGCGGTGGGCCGCGACGATGAGGACCTTGAGGGCGCGTTGTTGCACGGAGACGGTCTACTGCGGGGCCAGACTGCCATGGGCGAGGTCGTCCACCGAGGGGACGCCGTAGCAAGCGCTACGAAGAGAAAGTAACTCGCGCCCCCCGACCACGCCACGAGACCCTGGCCGCGCGGACCCGCGGGAGGAGAGCCCCATGGGTCCCTCCCCGGCCACCAACCGAAAAGGGTCCCGGGGCTCACTCATGCCCCGGGACCCTCCCCGTGCGCGTAGCGTGCTTCGCTCACCCGCCTCGTCTGCGTGCGGTCCGTCCCGTGGAGGCCGCCCCGGATCGCGAGCCGGACGAAGACGATCCGCTGGAGCCGGAGGCGGTACCCGAGCTTCCGGAACTCCGGGACGGAGTGCGAGCGACGGCCCCGCCGGAAGAAGAGCCCTGGCTGGGGACGTACCCTCGGCCTCTCACCATCCGACCCCCACCGCCGGTGGGCGTGTCGTCCCGCCGATCCACGATGTAGACGGTGGGCTGGTACCCGCCATAGTACCCCCCGTACCCATAACCGGAATACCCGTAGGGAGAATATCCGAATCCGGAGTATCCATACCGGGAATACCCGTAGGGGCTGAGCCAGGGATCGAAGTACAGGCGATAGGGACGATACCCCCATGTTCCCGATCCCCGGCGCCCTTCGCGCTCCGGTCCCTGGCGCACGGCCATCACGTTGGCACCGGGGCCCTGGTGGACCTGGAACGACCGCGGGTTGCTCACGGCCACCATCATGTCGATGACGGACTCGGGGATCCCGGCGTCGGCCATCTGGACGAGCACGTCGGCGTCCAGGTCGAAGCGCCGTCCACTCTCGGCGATCCATGCCTCCGCGCCCTTCGCACCGATCACTTCGCTCGCCTCGGCCAGGTCTTCGACGCTCATGGCTCCCGCGGCGGCGAGGCGGCCCGATACGACGGCCATGGAGCGCCCCGCGCCGAGGGCGCCGAAGCCCGCCTCCTCCGCGCGCTCCTGCGAGGTCAGCGCGTAGTGGAGCACCCAGGGGATCTCCTCTCCGTCCACCATCATCACCCGGATGTCCACCCATTCGTCCTCGGCGGTGAGCGCCATGAGGCCGCGGGTGGATCGCTCCACGTTCCCGTCACAGACGTGGCTGGACTCCAGGAAGACCCGCCGGCCGTCCGCCGAGAAGCGCGCCGACTCCCAACCCCGGCACCCTTCCTCGTCACGGGCCATGCGCTCTCCCGACGCGCCGAACGCGTCGATGGCCACGACCTGATCGCCCGCCACCGATACGAGTTCGACTCCCGTCCCGACGGGACGGATACACACCATGCCACCCTGGTCCTGCGCCTCCACGGCGTCCCAGCACCCCACCCACGGAAGCCAGCGGACGTCACTCTGCTGCGCAGCCGCCGGCCCGTACCCTCCGGAGAGGACCGCCAACACCAACGCGCCGGCAAGCGCCTTCGCGGACCACCCGATCATGTCGTCGTGTCTCATCGCTCTCATCCTCCTAGAACTGCACCGAAAGGCCCACGAGGAACTGCAAGCCCGAAAGGTCGATATCGTCGAAGTCACCGAACACGTTCTGGTCCAGTGGAGCCCTGGCCGCACCGTAGCGCCCCTCGGCGGTGAGGAACAGCGTCTTGTTCAGCCAGACGTCCACTCCCCCGTTCAGGTGGAGATACGGGGAACTCCCCTTCGAGGCCAGGTAGTCCTGGTAGATGGGGAGGATGGGATCCGCCGTGTCCACGAACTCCCCCTCCAGCACCGTGGAGTAACCCATACGCCCCACGCCACCGCCCACGAACGGCGCCCAGGAGGTAGGGATCCACGCGAAGCGGCTGATACGCCGTCCCCGTTCCCGCAGGTAGTACTTGAGACCCAGGGCGACGGCGGTGCGGGAGAGCTCCGTGGTCTGCACGATGGGAAGATCGTCCGTCCCTTCGAAGATGACGTACTCCGAGTTCGCGACGCTCGCTCCCGCGGTGACGGTGAGGGAGACGTCCAGACGGTCGCTCGCGCGGATGGCGACCTCTCCACCGATCACGGGGGCACCGAAGTCCGACCGCTGGAGCGTGAAGTCCTTCAGAAGGAGATCGTTGAAGATCTGGCTCTGCGCCAGAGCCGTGGCGTACCCCGTCCGGATCCCGATGCTCACGACCGGGCGCCGGAAGAGGTATCCGTCCCCTCCCTGCCCCGCGGCCATCCCCGGAAGAAGGAGAACGGCGAGGACAACCGCCAACGTGACGCCTGACTTCATGGGTGATCCACTCGTGTTCATGCCTCACCTCCGCCGAGACACCCGGACCCGCCGGCGACGGACGCGTACTGAGCGGGTCCGCCCTCGACGGGGCTCCCGCGCCGCAGTGTCGTGCCGCGTTGTGGAAGGGGGGAGCCCACAACCATGCTATTGTACCGACGAATGCAGGACGTGTGCCAGGCGTAGGGCCGCGGGACCAAAGCGTCCCGACCCCCCGAGAGCCGTATTTCTGTCCCCGAGGGGAGACACCGGGCGTCCCCCACCCGGGACGCCGGGAGGGGATGGCACGGGATCACGCGCCGGTGTATCGTCGTTCCTTCGCCGATCACTCCTTCTGCCGTCACCGAGCCCATGCACCGTACACCCGTGTCCGCCCTGACCGCGTTCCTCGCCCTGATCGTCGTCTTCCCCGCACCCACCGACGCTCAGTCGCCGGAGTGGGACGTTCTCTTCGCCGGAGGAACCGTGGTGGACGGAACGGGCGCGACCGGGTTCCGCGCCGACGTGGCCGTGCGGGGAGACCGCATCGTGGCCGTGAGCCGGTCCCCCCTCGATCCGTCCCGCGCCCGACGGGTGGTGGACGCGACCGGGCTGGTGGTGGCGCCGGGATTCGTGGACCTGCACACGCACCTGGATCCCCTCCTCCGCCTCCCCGGCGCCGAGAGCCACGTCCGGCAGGGAGTGACCACCGCCCTCGGCGGCCCCGACGGCGGCGGACCGTGGCCCTTCGCGGCGCACCTGGACGCGGCCCAGGCCACGGGCGTGGGGATGAACGTGGGCTTCATGGTGGGGCACAACACCGTCCGCCGGGAGGTGATGGGGCTGGAGGATCGCGCGCCCACGGAAGGGGAGCTCTCCACCATGGAGGGGATGATCGCCACGGCCATGGCGGAGGGCGCGTGGGGGATCTCCACGGGGCTGAAGTACCTCCCGGGAGCCTTCTCCGAAGTCGATGAGGTGGTGGCGCTGTCCCGCGTGGCGGCTTTCCACGGAGGCTTCTACACGTCGCACCTCCGGGAAGAGGGCCTCGGCCTCTTCGAGGGCGTGGGCGAGGCGCTGGAGATCGGACGCCGAGCGGGCATCCCCATCGTCCTGACGCACCACAAGGCGGTGGGGCAGCCCATGTGGGGGGCCTCGGCCCGCACGCTGGCCATGGTGGACTCGGCCCGGGCGGCGGGGACGGACGCCATGATCGACCAGTATCCGTACACGGCCAGCTATTCGGGAATCACGATCCTGATTCCCGCCTGGGCCATGGCGGGGGGCACCGACGCCCTGCTGGAACGGATGGACGACCCGGCGCTGGCCGACAGCGTCCTCGCGGGGATCGAGTACAACATCGTGAACGACCGCGGCGGGAACGACCTTCACCGGGTGCAACTCGCGCGGGTGGAGTGGGACTCCACGCTGGAGGGGGGCACCCTCCACGACTGGGCCGTCCGGGACGGCCTGGACCCGACGCCGGCCACGGGCGCCCGTCTGGTGGTGGAGGCCGTCCGCAGGGGCGGCGCCAACGCCATCTATCACGCCATGGACGAGGGCGACGTGACCGCCATCATGCGGCACCCGCAGACGATGATCGCGTCGGACGGACGGCTCACGTCTCCCGGAGAGGGGCACCCCCACCCGCGCTGGTACGGCACCTTCCCCCGGGTGCTGGGGCGTTACGTGCGCGAAGAGGGCGTCCTGTCGCTGGAGGAGGCCGTGTTCAAGATGACGGCCCTGCCGGCCCGGCGGATGGGCCTCCCCGAGCGCGGAGAGGTGCGCGAGGGGTGGTACGCGGACCTGGTCCTCTTCGACCCGGACACCGTGGAGGACCGGGCGACCTTCGAGGAGCCGCACCAGTACGCGGCCGGGATTCCCTGGGTGATGGTGAACGGCGTGATCGCCGTGGAGGACGGAGTCTATCGGGACGCCCGGTCCGGACGGGTGCTCCGCAAGGGACGGTGAAGCGTCCGCCTATCCCTCCACGAGGAGACGCCGGTGATAGTCCACCTGGCCCAGGTGCCAGGTGAAGTGACCGGACAGGTGGAGGAGGAACCGGTGGGTCGTGGCCCCCTCCAACTGCGCGGGGAGCTTCCCGGGAAAGTCCTCGCGGAACGCCGTATCCGATAGGGCCGGGAGCACGTCCGCCAGAACGGCGCGGCACTCCCCGATCCGGCGGAGGAGCTCCGCCCGGGGCACGTCCCGGTCACCGAACTCGGCCTCCCGGTCGCGCACGTATCCGGTTTCGCCCAACACCGCGCCCACGAAGTGCATGAGGTTGCCTACCATGTGGAGCGCCAGCGTTCCCGCGGAGTTCTTGATGGAGCCCGCCACACGCCAGATTTCCGCGTCGTCCGGGTATGCCTCGAGTTCCTCGGCGAGCCGGCCCAGGTCCCGGTCGAAGAGGTACTGGAAGTCGGATCCCACGGTGCTGGCGGTCATGGCCGATCTCCCCCCGGCGTGGATGCGCGCCACGCCTCCAGCCTGCTTCGCGTCGCGTCGTCGCCGGAGAACGGCCTCACGCTCAACCGGGTCGACTCCGCCAGCGTCGCCTGGAACTGAAGCGTCTGGCCGCGGGAGCGCACCTCGAGGGTGACCGCCGCTCCCGGACCCGCCGCCTCCACCGCGCGCGCCAACGCCGCGGCCGTGAGGGGCGCCATGGCCCGCCCTCCCCCCACGGAGGCGCTCACGATGACGTCGTCCCGGTCCACGCCCGCCCCATGGAGCGGATCTCCGACCAAGGTGTTGGAGGCCACGAGCACGCCTCCGTCCCGGTCGACGAGACGGGCCCCCGTGAGGGAGCCCACGCCCGCCCCGGCATGGACCAACTCCATCCCGTGGACGGCCAGGAGCGCTCCGTACGGCGGGACCTCCCTCCCGTGGACGTACCGGCGGAAGAAGTCCTCCGCGAAGGCGGGTTCCCCCGTGACCGCGGCGACCGCGGACTCCACGTCCTCCACCGTGTAGGTGGCGTCGTCGGGTCCGAAGCGGGTCCACATCTCCCGCATCACGTGGTCCAACGTCAGGTCGGGGCCCCAGCGTTCCCGGATGGAGAGATCCAGACCCAGGGCGACGGCCGAGCCCCACGTGTAGTAGGAGATGAAGGTGTTCTCCTTGTTCTGCGGATCCACCGAGCGCGCGGCGTCCACGAAGGGGGCCTGCATGCTCATCTCCACGGGAGAGAAATACGCCCTCCCGGGCCCGTTGGTGACCGCGTTGACCATCCCGCCGAGGCGCGCCGCGAACCCTTCGGTGTCGAGGAGGCCCGCGCGCCACAGGATCAGATCGTCGAAGTACGAGGTGAAGCCCTCCGCGAACCAGAGCTCGCGGCTCATGTTGGCTTCCTCGAAGTCGAAGGGTTCCAGCGACGCCGGTCGGATCCGCTCCACGTTCCAGGAGTGGAAGAACTCGTGCGCCACCGTTCCCAGCAATCCGATCATGTTCCGTTCCAGGGACCCCGTGCTGGTGAGGACGGTGGAGTTCCGATGCTCCATCCCGTCCCCCGCGGCCCAGGGGAGGTAGCACGCCAGGAAGGTGTACGTGCCGTGGTCGAAGCGCGGGAATTCACCGAACACGTCCCCCGCCGCCGCCACGATCTTCTCCGTGGCCTCGGCGTACGCGTCCAGCTCCGCCTCCGTCCCCGTGTGGTGCAGGGCCACCCGGAAGGTCTGGTCGCCCACCCGCCACTCCCTCCATCCGAAGTCGGACACCTCGGTGGGGCTGTCGAGAAAATACTGCAGGTGAGGCGCCGTAAACGTATACGGGTCATCAGTTGGCGCCAGTTGGGTGGCGACCCTCCACCCGCTCGCTGCCGGCACCGACACCGTGAGTTCCATGGGGCGGCCCTCCATCCCCCGGGCCCACATGAAGGTGGCCGGCATGTTCAGATGCGCGTGAGAGCGGTCGATCCCCGAGTACGTCCCGTCGGCCCGATCGCCGTACAGCGTGTACGTGACCCGCACGACCCCGTCGTGACCCCGCACGTCCCACTGGTGGGGGTCCGGGCGGGTGATCTCGAGGGGATCCCCCGCCCCGTCCACCGCGCGGACGTCGTACACGTTCTTGGCGAACTCATGGAGAGCGTAGCGTCCCGGCGAGGACCGGCTCATGCGGACCTCCAGGGGGCCGTCGGGCACGCCCTGGAAGGTCACGGACACCTCGGCCTCGTGATGCTCCGCGTTGGGAAAGGCGATGGTGTACAGCACCGGATCGCTGGAAGGAGCCTGCGCGCAGGACACCAGGAGACAGGATGAAACCAACGTGAGAAACGCGTGCATGACCGGTCCGGGAGTTCGCCGTGGATGGGGTGTCGACACCGCGGAGGGGAAGGTACCGGACGGAAACGCGCCGGGCTACCCACGTTCTGTACCCTCGCCCACGCCCCGGCTATGTTCCCGGAGACCACCACCCGGTAGACGATCCCTGGCCATGCAACCATCCCAACGGTACGACCGCGCGATCCACGAGCGCCTCCCCCACATGAAGGTGGCGAGAGACGTGCCCCTGGCCCCGCACACCACCTTCCGTATCGGGGGACCCGCCGATCTCTTCGTGGACGCCACCACACCCGACGAGTTGGCGGACGCGGTGCTCGCGGCGCGAGAGTCCGAGACCCCCTACTTCGTTCTGGGTCGCGGCGCCAACGTGCTGGTGGGTGACCGGGGGTTCCGGGGGGTGGTCATCCGCAACGCCGTGGAGGGGATCGAGTTCCTGTCCGGGAACCGTGTCTGCGCGGGAGCCGGAGTGGACGTGTACCCCGACCTCATCGAGGCGACGGTGGAGCACGGGCTCGGCGGGCTGCATCACTTCGTGGGGATCCCCGGGACGGTGGGGGGAGCCCTCTGGCAGAACCTCCACTTCCTCTCCCCCGCCCCGGCACGCGAGCGCACGCTCTTCATCGCGGAAGTGCTGGACTCGGCCGAGATCCTGACGGAGGAAGGGCGTCGGAGCTCCGTGGACGCCGCCTACTTCGAGTTCGGGTACGACCAGAGCATCCTCCATCACCGGGACGACATCGTCCTCTCGGCCACGTTCCGTCTCCACGAAGAAGCCGTCGCAACCCTCCGTCGCGTCATGGCCGAGAACCTCGAGTGGCGGGCCGCCCGCCATCCCGACCTCGCCTCCCGCCCCTCGGCGGGCTCCATCTTCCAGAAGATCGAGGAGGTGGGAGCGGGAAGGCTCATCGATCAGTGTGGACTCAAGGGACACGTGCACGGACGTGCCGCCATCTTCGAGAAGCACGCCAACATCATCGTGAATCTGGGTGGCGCCACCGCCACGGAGGTAAGACACCTCATGGACCTCGCCCGGGACACCGTCCAGCGGGAGACGGGGTACGTCCTGGTCCCCGAGATCACGCTCGTGGGTGAGTTCTGACGTGGAGACCCGAGCAGCGACGCCCTCCCTGGAGCAATACCTTCGCGAGCACATCCCCTTGTCGGCGGCCATGGAGGTGTCTGTGGTGTCCGCGCGCCCCGACGGGGTGACGCTGTCCGCCCCGCTTGCGCCCAACCTGAACCACCGTAGCACGGCCTTCGGCGGTTCCGTGAATGCCCTGGCGACCCTGGCGGGATGGAGCATCGTCCACCTGCGCGTGCGCGGATCCGGCCACGTGGCGCGGACGGTCATCCAGGAGGGATCCACGTCCTACCTCCGGCCCATCCACGCCGCGTTCGAAGCCACCGTCCTTCCCATCGAGGAGGACCGCTGGGAGCGCTTTCTCCGCATGCTGGTGAAGAAGGGGCGGGCGCGGATCGACATCCCGGTGCGGGTCACCAGCGCCGGCGAGGAGGTGGCCACCTTCCGGGGGCGTTTCGTGGTCCTGATGGGAGAGGGCTGACCGGGCCGGCGACCGGTCAGGGTGCCCGCTCCGCGAGCGAGGCGAGGAGTTCGGGGTCGATGTCGTGTCCGCCCGCATACCGGTGCCGGCGGGGCGCGATCCCCCACTCCCGGAGGCGTTCCTCTTCCCGGGCCGCCAGATCGGGGCGCAGCGTGGCATCCGCGTCTCCGTGGACCATCTCCAGGTCGAGCTCTCCGAAACGGGCCGCGGCCGCCTCCATGTCGAGATCCGGGGGGAGGTAGTCCCCCCAGAGGACGAGCCGTGCCGGACGCACCGACCCGTGGGTGACCCAGCGGGAGGCCGTGTGCACCCCCTGGGAAAATCCGAGCACGGTGACGCGGGGGCGCGAAGCCGCCTCCTCGACCATGTGGGCGGCGAGCAGGTCCAGATACCGCACGTAGTCCCTGATCTCGTTGGCGCGGTCCTCCCGGGTCATCCAGGTCGCGCCCACCACGGAGGCGCTCCCGTGGCGCCCCGGCGTGTGCTCCACGTAGAAGCGCGAGAGCCCCTCGGGAGCGACGATCCACCGGCCCTCCGCCTCGATCCCCTGGAACCGGCGAAGGAAGCGGCGGGCGAGCTGCCGGTAGCCGTGGAGCACGAACCAGAGCTCCGTCGGCCGCGGCCGATCGGTTCCCGACGTCCAGTACCGCGCCGTCCGCGGGACCTCGATGTGGTGCTCCCGCGAGGGCTCGGCGGGGCTCATGGGTCCAGCCCCGCGTCCAGTGCCGCGCGGAAGAGCGCGTCCAGGCGCTCCAACCGGTGGACCTCCCGGCGCAGCGCGAGGAAGGACTGCTTCCACGGGGGACTGACGTCCACGGTTCGGGCCAGCGGAAAGGAAAGCTCCTCCGTGGGGTCGAACTCGGGCACTTCGCCTTCTCCCGTGCCCAGGAATCCCACCATCTCGTGGAAGATGGCGAGGGTCCGGTTCCGTTGGAACGCGAGCGCGGCCCGGTCGGCTTCCTCGTGGTCTCCGTAGGGCGACACCAGGGCTTCATAGTACGGGGTCCCCGACTCGATCCCATCTTCGATGGTGAATCGCTCCCTCCCCTTCACCAGGATCAGGGAGCGCCCATCCGGAAGAGGCTCCGAGGACATGATCTCCGCCACGCAGCCGATGGCGCCTTCCTCGGTCAGGAAGGGTCCCTGCACGTCGGAGTCGTGGTAGATGAAGCCGAACCGGCGATCTCCCGAAAGGCACCGCTCCACCATCTCACGGTATCGGGGCTCGAAGATCTGGAGCGGCATGACGCCGGTGGGAAGGAGGACCACCGGGAGCGGAAAGAGGGGAAGCCTGGACTTGGGCGGAACGCTCATGCCGCGTGACCCTCGTCGTCCATGACCAGGCGCCGGAGCGCGCGGCCGAAGCGGGCGCGCACCCGGAACGCCAGGAGGACGCCCACCACGGCGAGGCCGGCGGCCAGTCCCCACCAGAGTCCCACGGGCCCCATCTCCCTCCCGAACGCCAACCAGAACCCCAGGGGAAGTCCCACGACCCAGAACCCCACCAGGCTGACCAGCATCGGTACGCGGGTGTCGCCCACGCCTCGGAGCGTCCCCGAAGCGACCACCTGGAGGCCATCGAACACCTGGAAGATTCCGGCGACGGGGATGAGCGTCGCCGCCATGGCCATGACCGCCGTGTCGGACGTGTAGAGTCGGGCCAGTCCCTCGGGAACGGTGAGGAACATCAGGGCCGTACACGTCATGAAGCCCAACCCCACCACGTGCCCCGCCCCCGCCGCGCGCCGGGCCGCGGGAGGGTCCTCGCGCCCCACGGCCTGTCCCACCAGGACCGAGGCCGCCTGGGCGATCCCCACCGGCACCATGAAGGTGAGGGCGGCCAGGTTCAGCGCGATCTGGTGACCCGCCACGGCCACGGTGCCCAGCCATCCCATGAAGAGGCCGGCGGCGCCGAACACCCCGAACTCGAGCCACTGATGGACCCCGATGGGCGCTCCCAGCCGGAGGAATCGGACGAGGGGGCCCATGGCGGCCGCCTCGCGCCGCAGGGGCCAGAGCGTGGGACGCAACAGGGGCCACGCCAACCCCAGGAGCATGAGCATCATGAACCACCGGCTCAGGCTGGTCGCCCACCCGGAGCCCACCGCGCCCATGGCGGGAAAGCCGAGATTCCCGAAGACGAGGACCCAGTTGCAGAAGGCATTGAAGAGGTTCGCCAGGATGACGGTGACCAGAATCGGGCCCACCGTGGACATGGCCTGGAGGCTCTGCCGGAAGACGTTGAACCCGTAGAACGGGAAGACTCCCGCGATCATGGCCACGGCGTATCCCGCGGCCACGGGGACGACCTCTTCGGGCTGGCGCATGAAGCGCAGAACGCTCCCGGTCGGGAGGAGCGCCAGCGACGCCACCACCGTCAGCGCCACCGCGAGGAGGAGCCCGCGCTGGACCCCGCGCGCCACGCCGACCCGATCGTCTCCTCCCACAGCCTGGGAGATCACCGGATCCAGGGCGAACAGCACACCCATCCCGAACACCGCCACGCCGAAGAAGTAGATCACCCCCAGGGCGACGGCGGCCAGATCCGTGGCCGAGACCCGGCCCACCATGATGGTGTCCACGGCCCCCATGGCCATCATCCCGACCTGGATGACGGCCACCGGAAAGGCGAGTCGGATCAGCGTGCCGATGTCCCCCCGGGTGGGGCGGAGCGCACGGAACCCCGACACGGATACCGGTGCCGGTGCCGGTACCGGCGAAACGGCCTCCTCAGGCGTCATCCACCGCAGCCCTCGCGCCTGCGCGTGTCCGTCACCTGGAGGATCTTCCACCCTTCGGCGGTGCGGACGAGCTGGAACGCGTCGACGCCGCAGTGGCTGTGGACACCGTCCACGTACAGGTCGTACCACGTCCACACGGTGGCCAGGTTGTCTTCCACCCGGACCTCGGTGCCGTGGATCCGCTCGTCCAACTCACGGGTGCTCCCCGCCACGCCTTCCAGCCAACCCTGGATGGGAACCACCCGAGCGAAGGGCTCGCCTTCCGGTGTGATCCCCGTGGTGGCCAGGCGGGCGTCGGAGTGCATCAACGCGGCCATGGACTCGGCATCGCCGGCCTTCATGAGCGCGAACAGCTCCACGACCACCGCCTCCACGGACGCTTCGTCCCCCGCGCCCTCTTCCTGGGCCTGGAGACCCGTGACCGGACCCGCGATACAGATCATCGCCAGAATCCACCATGTCTTGCTCATCGTGCGCTCGCTCCTGTGTGTGATGGTGTGCCTCGAAGGACATACCCGTCGCGCTCCCGGCAGGACGTCCAGCCCCTACCCCCACGCCTCCGGCGCGTTTCGCCCCGCCGCGCCCCCGGTTGCGGGTGCGTCCCGGTGGACCGAACATACGGGAGGACGGGAAGATGATACCCTCCCCCACCCCACACCACACCACGACACCTCCATGCCCTCACACGAAGCGCCGGGCGCCCGACTGCGGGCCATGTGGCGACGATTGAGCCCCCTTCCGGGCGGGCGCCGTGTCTTTTCCTTCCTCATGGGTAGGATGGCCCCGTACTCGGGTACCCTGGGCGCGACCGTGATGGCCCTCGAACCCGGACATTGCGTCGTTCACCTCAGGGACCGCCGCAAGGTCCGCAACCACCTCCGCTCCGTCCACGCCATCGCCCAGGCCAATCTCGGAGAGCTGTGCACCGGTCTCGCGGTCCTGGCCGGCATGCCCGCCACGGTCCGTGGAATCGTGACCGGTCTCGCCGTGACGTACCTGAAGAAGGGGCGCGGCCTCCTGGTGGCCGAGTGCCGATGCGACATCCCCGAGGTGCGGGAACCGGTGGACCATACGGTGGAGGGGACCCTCACCGACTCCACCGGAGACGTGGTGGCCCGGGTGGTGGCGACCTGGCGGCTGGGCCCGGTGGAGGACGCCGTACCCGGAGGTGCCGCATGACCACCCCCCTCGTGGACACGCCCCTCGCGCGGGACGCCGGGGTGGCGGTGCCCCTCATCTGCGGTCCCATGTATCCCTGCTCCAATCCGGAGCTGGTGGGCGCCGTGAGCCGCGCGGGGGGGCTCGGCGCCATCCAGCCCGCCGCCCTCACCTTCGTGCACGGATACGAATTCCGCGCCGGTGTGCGCCACACCCTCGATCTCGCGGGAGGGATGCCGGTGGGGATGAACGCCCTCATCGAGGGGTCGAACCGGCGGTACCGCGAGCGGATGGAACAGTGGATCGAGATCGCCCTCGAGGAGGGGGTGCGCTTCTTCATCACCTCCCTGGGAAAGCCGCGCTGGGTCGTGGACCGCGTCGCGGCCGTGGGCGGGCGGGTGTACCACGACGTGACCGAGCGGAAGTGGGCGTTGAAGGCCGTCGATTCCGGGGTGCACGGTCTCATCGCGGTGAATCGGCGTGCCGGTGGACACGCGGGCCCCCTGGACGTCCGGGCGCTCCTCGACGACGTGGGAGACCTGGGACTTCCCGTGGTATGCGCGGGGGGGATCGCCACCGCGGAAGGCTTCGCGGAAGCCCTGGCCATGGGATACGCAGGGGTGCAGATGGGGACACGCTTCATCGCCACGACGGAGTGCACGGCCGGCGCCCCGTACAAGGAAGCGATCCTGGCCGCCCGCGCCGACGACGTGGTGCTCACGGAGCGTCTCACCGGCGTGCCGGTGGCCGTGCTCAACACTCCCTACGTGCAGCGCATGGGGCTGCGCGCGGGGCCGTTGGCCCGCCGACTCCTCCGGGGGAGCCGCACGAAGCATTGGATGCGCGCCCTGTACGCGCTGCGGTCCGCCTGGAGTCTGCGGAAGACCGCCATGGACCCCCGGGGAAGGACCGCGTACTGGCAGGCCGGAAAGTCGGTGGAGGACATCACCGACATCGTGCCCGCCGGCGAAGTGGTGGAAGCCTGTGCCCGTGCCGCGGCAGCGCCCCGGCAGCGAACCGAATCCGACTCCACGGAGAAGCCCGCATGAATCGACGTATCGCACTCGCCTGCACGATCCTCATGGCCACCCCCCTCGCCACCAGCGCCCAGGAGGGATTACGGGTCTACATCTCCGCCGACATGGAGGGCGTGGTGGGGACGGTCACGGGAGACCAACTCGGACCGGGAGGCTTCGAGTACCAGCGCTTCCGCGAGATCATGACCCGCGAGGTGAACGCGGCCATCGCCGCCGCCCGCGCCGCGGGCGCCACGGAGATCCTGGTGAGCGACTCCCACGGGAATGGTGAGAACCTCCTCGTGGAGTTGCTCCCCCAGGACATCCAGCTCGTACGGGCATGGCCCCGCCCCCTCATGATGATGGAGGGGATCGACGGATCCTTCGACGCCGCCATCCTCATCGGGTACCACTCCAGCACCACCAACACCCGCGGCGTGCGCGCCCATACCATGTCCAGCGCGAACCTCACGGCGGTACGACTCAACGGAGTGGCGGTGCCCGAGGCGGGGATCAGCGCGGCCATCGCGGGGCACTTCGGCGTGCCGGTGGTCATGATCTCCGGAGACGACGCCATCGTGGAAGAGGCCCGGGGCCTCCTGGGCGACCTCGAGGGAGCGGTGGTGAAGTGGAGTCTGGGCTTCCACTCCGCCCGCACCCTCATGCCGGAAGCGTCCTACGCCCTCATCCGGGAAAAGACGGCGGCGGCCCTGGCCCGACTCGACGGCTTCGAGCCCTACCGCCTGGAGGGTCCGGTGGAGCTGGAGATCTCGTTCAAGAGCTATCGGGCGGCGGAGTTGCTGGCGTATCTCCCCATCGTGGAACGAGTGGACTCGCACACCATCCGCTTCGTCGGGAAGGACATGCTCGAGGTCTCGGCGTTCATGGAGTTCGTGATGAGCTACGAGCCCGGCCTGTCGCCCTGATCAATCCTCGGGGTGGGGTGGGCCGGGATCCCGCCCCACCTCGAGGCTCCGGCGCTCCAGGAGGAGGACGTCCCGCCACACCCCCGCGACGGTGCGCCCCAACCCCTCCCTCCTTCCCACGATCCGGAAACCCCGTCGCTCGTGGAGTCTCACGGACGCCGCGTTCTCCGGGAAGATGCCCGCGGTGAGCGTCCAGATGCCCGCCTCCTCGGTGCACCCGACCAGGGCCGTGAGGAGGGCGCCCCCGATCCCCTCTCCCCGCACCTCTTCCCGCACGTACACCATGACCTCGGCCACTCCCGAGTACGCGGGCCGCTTGGACACGGGGCTGACCGCCGCGAAGCCGTCGATGGAGCCGTCCTCACCGACGGCGACGATGCGGCACCCGGGGAGCCTGGACTCGTTCCACGACTCCCAGGAGGGCACGTCCACCTCGAAGGTGGCGTCTCCGGTGGCGATCCCCTGTCCATAGATTTCGGCCACTTCGGGCCAGTCCGCTGGGGTGAGCGGGCGGAGCGACACGGTCATGTCAGCGGGCCTCTTCGATCCAGGCGTCGATGAGACGCATCCTCAGGTTGTCGGGCGGCCGACCGGCGGGCCCCCGGAGTTGTTGGAGTGCTCTGGCCGCGTCGTCGGGCCGTCCCGTCTCGAGATATGCCAGGACCGCGGCGTCCAGCAAGACGGTGGGGCGCACCCAGGGGGTCCCCATGGCCACCCGCCCGACCAGGATGTCCGCTGCCGCCGCCGCCCGCGGAAAGTCCCATTTGCCGATCCCGTACATCAGGTCCACACCCGCCCGCACCTCCGGCGGAGCATCGACCGCGTCCAGGTATCGGTAGGTGGCTTCGTAGAAGGGCTCGTCCACCCACCCGGCCGTGCCCCAGTGGAGGTTCCGCTCCACCTCGTCGAAGGACTGCATGAAGGTCATCCAGTCGCCGGGAAGCTCCTCCAGTTGCAGGAACAGCAAGTAGTCACGCATCCCCGCCATGGCCTCCATCCACTCGGGGAACTCCTCGGGCGGAATCCCCCCGCCGGCGGCCAGGGCGCTCCGCAACCAACTGGCCAGCGCCAGGTGGAGTATGGGCTCCAACCCCACCGCGGGCACCGGGAGCGCCGTGTCCGGAGGGAGGAGGAGCTCGTGTCGCCGGGTACGGATGAGGTCCACCCGATTGGCCGCCAGGCTGTAGATCCCTTCGGCGAACGACCGCTGGAACCGTGCGCCCTCGGCACCCAGGTCCAGGTACGGATGGAAGTCGGAGTTGACCCGTGTACCGCCCCGCAGGAGCGGATCCAGGGCCGCCCGGTCGAGAAGACGCAGGGATTCCATGTGGCGGGGGAGGAAGGGAGGGATCCCCGCCAACGTCTCCTCCACTCCGGGCCAGCGGAGGACCGACCAGTCGGGGGCTCGCAGGGGGCCACCCCGCCCGGCCACGAGGACCATGTCCGCGTCGCCCACCAGGTATCCCTCGATGTACGGGAACTCCTCGGCCATGGCCGCGAGAACGGTGAGGACGAGATCGTCGGTGATCTCGTACAGGTGGATCCACTGTACGAAGATTCCGTCGTCGGCGAGATACCGACCCGCCGTGCGGTAGAACTCCCGGGTGAAGAGGGACGACACCCCGCTGACCCACGGATTGCTGGGCTCGGAGAAGATCAGGTCGAACCGTTCGTCACGGTACGAGAAGTAGGACCGGGCGTCGTCGAGGACGAAGTACGAACGCTCGTCGTCGAAGACCCGCTGGTTGGCCGGAAGGAAGGCCGTGGAGGCCTCCACCATGGCCGGCTCGATCTCGATGGTGACCATCCGTTCGAGAACCGGGCTGGCGAGGAAGAGGTGGCCCGTCATCCCCGATCCGTGCCCGATGTTCGCCACCTTGCGAGCGTCCGGACGGTATGCCAGCCCGAAGAGGGGGAGGAGGAGTTGGGTGGTCTCGTCCCGCCGCGCGGAGATGGGTCGGGAGAGAACGGTGTCCCGCCCGGGGACGAACCACCGCGGTCCCAGCGACGCGTCCGGCTTCCCGTTCGTGGCCAGGACCACCACGCCCGAGTTGGGGTCCAACTGGACGGACACCGTGGACGTCCGGCCGTCCCGGTAGAAGAGCATCTCCCGCTCCTCGCCCCGGGGCATCTCACCCAGCCGGAACGCTCCGCTGGTGAGCACCACCGGGTCCAGGTGGACGGCGGATACCATGAAGGCACACAAGCCCACCGAGGCCGCCGCGAATCCCCACGGCGCGCGCCGGGAACTCGCGTCCGCAGGGGTCACGGCCATACGAAGGACCCACACCCCCAGTCCCATGTCCAGGGCGGCACCGGCCACGATGAGCCCCCGCAACCCCAACAGGGGAAGGAGGACGAGCCCCGCCGCGGCCGCGCCCAGCACGGACCCCAGGGTGTTCACGGCGTAGACCCGCCCGATGGCCTCCTCCCCGGCTCCCCGCCTCATGAGGGTCCCGGTGATGAGCGGAAGGGTCATCCCCGCGAGGATGGTAGCCGGAAGCATGACCACCGCCGCCAATCCGTAGCGCATCAGGTTGAACGCGGCATAGCCGCCCTCGCGGTCGTGGAGCGCGTCCACGAGGACCGCGACGACGTCGAACCCCTGCATGTAGACGGGGAGGGTCGCCAGCGCCGCCGCGCCCATGAGCCACTGCACCCGGCCCAGAAGTACCAGGGGCCGTGCATGGGCGTCGGCGCGCCGCCGGATCAGGTAGGCCCCACCCGCCAGCCCCAGGATGAAGGCCGACAACATGATCTCGAAGGCGTGGCTGGCGCTCCCCAGGAGGAGGGCGAGCATCCGGATCCACCCGATCTCGTAGGCGAAGGAGGCCACGGCCGTTCCGAAAGCTACGCCGAGGAGCCCCACGAACAGCGGACGGGGGATCTCGCCGTCACCCTCGTCCGGAACAACCCCGGGATCGACCACCGCATCCGTGTTCGCCAACTCCCACCGGCCACCGGTCGCCACCAGCACGCCACACGCCGCCAGCAGGTTCAGGGAGGCAGCAGCGGCCAGGGTCCCAGGGAGTCCGAAGGCGCCCACGAAGACGAAGCCGCCCAGGAGCACGCCGACCGCGCCACCCAGTGTGTTGGCGAGATACGCGCGGGCGACTCCCCCGCCGGGATGGCCGACGTCCGCGCGAACCAGCCCCGCCGCCATGAAGGGGAACGTAGCACCGAGAACCATGGACTGGGGGAGGAGGATCAGCCCCGCGAGCCCCCACCGGACCGCGCCGACGAGATGGGCCTGGGCCACGGCCGGAAAGACGACGTCGTACGAGAACGAGCTGACCCACACGAACAGGGGGTGGAAGGCGAACCCCGCCACCGCCAGAGCGACCTCCGCGAGGGCATACGCGCGCAAAGGAAACCGGACACCGCGGGCGCGGTCCGCCACCACGAGCGCCCCTACCGCCATCCCACCCAGGTACACGGCGAGGACGAGTACCTGCGCGAAGGCGCTGTGACCCACGTACAGGGCGAGGTATCGCGTCCACACGACCTCGTACACGAGCCCGGCCGCCCCGGACAAGAGGAACGCGGCCGTGAGGATACCGCGGGTGAACCTCATCCGGCCTCGTCCCCGGAAGGGGGATCTCCCATCTCCGGATACCGGACCGCTACCGCGAGGGCGACGATCCAGCCGATCACCAGCCCCCCGCGCATGAGCGTGCCGAACATCGGCGGAAGCCTCAGGAGGCTCTGGAATCCGTCGAGGACGGGGAGGAAGAGTGCCGCGGCGAACACGTAGAAGGCGCCCACCTTTCCGACCCGTACCCAGACACGGCGGCTACTCAACTACCGGATCCCCGCCAGGAAGGCGGACACGGCCGCCACGAGCCCACGGGGATCCTCCACGAAGGGGAAATGCCCGGTGGGAAGCGTCACCAGTCGCCCACCGGGGATGGAGTCGGCCAGGGCGGCGGCCATGGCGGCGGGGGTCGGGTCGAACGTCCCGTGGATCACCAACGTGGGCGCCTGCAACGAAGAGAGCCGATCCCAACGATCCATCCCGCCCATGGAGCCGCCCAGCAAGCGAGCCACGGTGGAGCCGTCCCGCGCGGTGGACGGGGCCATGGTGAGGTCCACCTCGTCCACCCGGTCCGGATCCCGCATGGTACTCCGGAACGCGAGGCGATAGACCGCCGACACCGTGGCCGGGTCTCCGGCACGGAAGCCCTCCGACCCCACCAGGCGCTCGATGGCATCCGCGTCCTCGGCCGTCCGGCGGGCGCGCTGCGCCTCGGCGGCCTCGGATCGCCAACGGGACCCGGGCTCCACCGTCATCATGAGGATCAGCGCCCGAGTGGCCTCGGGGTATCGGAAGGCGTATTCCAGGGCGAGGAGCCCTCCGAACGAGTGTCCCAACACAACGACGCGGTCGAACCCGAGCGCCTGCCGAAGCTGGTCGATGTCGGAGACGAAGGCATCCAGGTTGATCCCCGCGGAATCCAGATCGGCGGAGGACCGGCCCGTACCTCTCTGATCGTAGTAGACCAGACGCTCCGATCCTGCCAGAACGTCCAATCCCGGGCGGAGATGGCGATGGTCCATCCCCGGCCCGCCGTGGATCACGATGATGGGCTCACCCGACCCCACGACTTCATAGAAGATCCGCGCGTCCGGAAGACTCAGGAGTCCCTGGCGGACCGGAAGCGTCTGGGCCGCCACCCCCGCCGCCACCCCCGCCGCGCCCAGAAGGGCGGCAGCCGTCCAGCGCACCCCCTTCGTCATCAGCCCGGCGTGCCTCATCGCCCCCCCCCCACCAATTCGAGGTCCCGGGTCATGTGCTGCGCCAGGGATTCGATCTCGAGGAGCTTCCACCAGTTCCGGAGTACCCACATCCCGAGCAACGACGAGGCGACGCCCCCCATCCCCGCGCCCGCGCTCGTCCACATGGCCACAACGCGCAGACCCGTCCAGGCGAAGAGGTACAGCCCCAGCGCAGGGGGGATCACGCCTCCCACGCGGGCCACCGCCATCCACGGACGGCGGGGGTTCCCGAAGGTGAGTTGCACGTTGCGGAGCCCGTAGGCGAGGCCGGCTCCCCCGGCACCCACCGCCCCGAACACGAACGTCCACGCCTCCGGGGCCGCTCCGCCGCCGACCAGTCCCGCGACCCCCCAGAGGAAGAGCACGCCCAGCGGGACGAAGCCCCGGCCCAGGCGTGCGGCCGTGAGGTTCTGGATCGCGACGCCCACCGCGCGTTGCGGAGCCGTCTGCGTCTCGGTGTCCGGCGAACCGGACATGCCCCCATCATATCCCTGCGCCATCCCAAACTCCCGGACCATGGCAGAGAGGTACCGTCGCCGCGCGGCTCTCGGCGGCTCGTGATCCTCCACGCCCGTCACATCACATTCAGGAATGGATGAAAAGTGCTACGTCGCGGCCCGAACCGCGAGGGGTCGCGTGGACTTCAACCATGACGGGTGAGATTCCGCATGAGCCGCCCCTGGTTCACGCGGAAGCTGAAGACGAGCACCGACCCGGAGATCATGGCGTTGATCATTCCCGTGGCATCCAGCCCCACCGCGGGATCCTGACCCGCGGCCCAGGCGTCCGGCAAGGACCAGATGGGAAGGAGAATCCCCACCAGGAGCAGAAACAGGTTCACGGAACTCTCCACCATCCCGGAAAGCGGTGCCCACGCCGGCCGCGCGCGCGCCGCCACGCCCAGGAGCATCAGGCCGACGTAGTAGGCCGCGCGCATCGCCGGATCCTCCACGCCGCTCAGCCTCACGGGCGCTCCCATGACGAAGTCCGCCACGGCGAAGAGCGGAGTCGCCAGGTAGTAGGACACGAGCGCCCGCCCGATCCATGGGGCGGCCTGTTTCGTCCGCACCTACGCTCCCACCGCCTCGGTGCCGGACGTCGCCACCGACGGATCCTCCACCACGGGGTGGGAATAGTGCCTCCTGAAGAACGCGGCCGCGTCGTCCACCAACGAATACATCACCGGCACCAGCACCAGGGTGAGGAAGGTCGCGAAGAGGATCCCCACGATCACGGCCACGGCCATGGGCCCCCACCACGCCGCCTGCTCGCCGCCCCAGTAGAAATCGGGATCGAAGGAGCCGTACAAGCCGAAGAAGTCGAAGTTCAGACCCACCGCCAGGGGAACCAGCCCCAAGGCCGTGGTGGTCGCGGTGAGGATCACGGGACGGAATCGCGTCTTCCCCGCCTGTACCAGGGCTTCACGCCGATTCATCCCGTCGCGCTCCCGCAGGACGTCGATGTAGTCGATGAGGATGATGGCGTTGTTCACCACGATCCCGGCCAGGGAGATGAGACCCACCCCGGTCATGATGATCCCGAAGGGCATCCGGAAGACCATGAGGCCCAGGAGGACGCCCATGGTGGACATGATCACCGACGTGAGGATGATCACCGGCTTCACCACCGAGTTGAACTGGCTGATCAGGATGAACGCGATGAGGAGGAGCGCGGCCAGGAAGGCGTTCCCCAGGAAGGTGGACGCCTCGTCCTGCTCCTCCGACTGGCCGGTGTAGCGCAACGTGTATCCCGGCGGGAGCTCATCCCGGATCCCCGCCTCGTCCAGCGTCCGGCGGACCTCCGCGAGCACCGCGTTGGACGCGAACCCCGCCGCCACGTCCGACGAGATGGTGGCCATCCGGGTCTGATCCTTCCGTCGGATGGAGCCGAGTCCCTCCTCCACACGCCACGTGGCCACGGAGGACAGCGGAATCTGGATCCCGCCCTCGGCCACCACGGTGAAGTCCCGCAAGGACTCCAGGTCCTCGCGATCCACGGCGGCCAGTCGCACCACGATGTCGAACTCGTCGTTCCCCGTGCGGTACTTTGCCGCCTCGATCCCGTTGATGGCCCCGCGGATGGCCCTCCCCACCTTGCTGGTGTTGAGGTCGTAGAGCCCCGCCTTCTCACGGTCTACGTATACGGCGAGCTCCGGACGGGCGTCGTCCAGGTCGCTCTCCAGACCCACGAGCTTCCGGTATACCGGGGCACCCTCCAGGATGTCGAGAATGCGGTCGGAGATGACCTTGAGTTCCGCCGGATCCTCCCCCACGACCTCCAGGTTCACCGGGGCACCCTGCTGCGGCCCCTCGGCGGGCTTGTCCACCTTGACCTCGGCACCGGCCACCGTGCGCCCCAGCTTCTCCTGCATCTCCGCGAGGGTGGCGAAGGCGTCGCGCTCCCGCTCCTGGAAGTCCACCAGGCTCACGGTGATGCGCCCACCCTCGGGGCCCGAGGGGCCACCGGCCATGAAGTTCCCGCCGCCGCTCCCGCCGACCGTGGCCACCACGGACTCCCAGTCCTGGCGCCCCCCGATCTCCGCGAGGCCATCTTCCAGGCGCGCCACCACGGAGTCCGTGAACGCGGCGCGAGTCCCCACCGGACCCTCCACGTCGACGATGATCTGCGCCGGCGGCATGTCCTCCGGGAAGAACTCCACCCCGGCGTTGAGGCGGCCGAAGGCGAGCGCCGTGACGAAAAAGGCCGCCACGGTGCCGCCCATCCCTACCAAACGATGATCCAGCGACCAGCGGAGCTTCTCCTCGTAGTCGTCGATCAGCCAGGGAAGGTGCACGGTCTGGAACGTGTGCGCCCACCGCGCGAGAAGCCGGGTGTGCAGATACCACGCGCCGACACCCGTCAGCGAGAGGAGCACCGCGGAGAGGGGATTCATCGCCGCCACCACGAGGAACAGGACGCCGAGGGCACCCGACACCGTCCAGCGCGTCGCCGGCCTCATGGGAGGGCGTTGCTCCCCCTCCAGGTGGATGAACATGGCGCAGAGCGTGGGCACGATGATCAACGCCACGAAGAGCGACGAGCTGAGCGTCACGATGAGGGTGAGGGGGAGGTATTGCATGAACTCCCCGATGTTCCCGGACCAGAACATGAGGGGCGCGAAGGCCGCCAGCGTGGTCGCGGTGGCCGCGATCACCGGAACCGCCACCTCACCGGTGGCCTTCTTGGCCGCCGTGACTCGATCCCACCCTTCCTCGAGGTACCGGTAGATGTTCTCCACCACCACGATGGCGTTGTCCACCAACATCCCCAACGCCAGGATCAGCGAGAAGAGGACCACCATGTTCATGGTCACGCCCTGGAACTTGAGGACGATGAAGGAAAGGAACATGGAGGCCGGGATGGAGACGGCCACGAACATGGAGTTGGCCGCGCCCAGGAAGAAGAGGAGCACCCCCACGATGAGGAGGAGCCCGGAAAGGATGTTGTTCTCCAGGCTGGACACCATCCGTCCGATGTCCTCGGACATGTCCGAGGTGAAGCTCACCTCGGTGGTGGGCGGAAAGAGGGGGCGCAATTCCTCGACCGCGTCCCGCACCGCCTGGGAGGTCTCGATGATGTTCTCACCGGAGCGCTTCACGATGTCGAGGGTGACGACCTCCTGCCCGTTCATGCGAGCGAAGCTCTCCCGCTCCGCGAAGCCGAAGTCCACCGTGGCCACGTCCCGTACGTAGATGGGGCGCCCGGCCTTGACCATCACCACCAGGTCTTCGATGACGGACGGATCCTCGAACTCCCCGTCCACGCGAACGAGGTACTTCGTGTCGCCGACGTCGATGGACCCGCCGGGGATGTTCACGTTCTCGTTGCGCACGGCGTCGATGACGTCGTCGAGGGCGAGGCCGTAGAACTTCAGCTTGTTGAGATCCACGTCCACCTGGACTTCCCGCTCCAGTCCCCCCCGAACCTCGGCGCGCAGGACCATGGGGATCTGCTCGAAGCGGTCCTGGAGGTCTTCCGCGATCTCCTTGAGGCGCACCAGGCCGTACTCACCGGCCAGGTTCACCTGCATGATGGGAATCTCGGAGAAGTTCAACTCGAGGATGGTGGGATCCTCGGCGTCGTCCGGGAGCTCCGACTTGGCCAGGTCCACCTTCTCACGGACCTTCTGGAGGGCGTCTTCCAGGTTCACCGTGGACTGGAATTGAACGGCGATGCTCGAGTACCCTTCCACCGAAGTCGACGTCAGTTCGTCGAGTTCGCTGATGGTGGAGAGTTCGTCTTCCAGCACGCGGGTCACCTGGCTCTCCACGTCCGCCGGCGATACCCCGGGATAGATGGTGTTGACCACCACCATGGGGATGGTCACCTCCGGAAACGACTCCTTCGGGGTGTTCCGGTAGGCCCATCCACCCATGAGGGCGATGATGGCGAGGAGGACCATGACGCTGGTCCGGTGCTCCACCGCCAGCGACGTGAGGCCGAACTCCCGGTACCGGTCGAGGGGACCCTTGGACTCCATGACCCCTCCCCTACCGCCTGGTGGCGACGATGTTGACCCTGTCGCCGTGGGCGACGCTCTTCTGCCCCACCACCACCACGCGATCACCCACCGCCACGCCGGCTGAAACCACCACGCGATCCTTCTGGGACCCGGCGACCTCCACGGTGCGGGCCACGACGGAGGATTCGCCGTGGGCGTCTTCCACCACGAACACCACGAACCCGTCTTCCACCCTCACCAGCGCGTCCTGGGGAAGGACCAGCGCCTCGTCCGTGCGGCGCCGGACCACGGAAAGATCCGCCACCATCTCGGGCTTGATGAGCGCCCCCGCGTTCCTGATCTGGACCTCCACGGGAAAGGTCCGGTTGGACGGATCGACCACGGAGCCGACGTAGCGGATGGGCGCCGTGAACTCGGCCCCATCGAGAACGGCGAAGGTGATCCGCGCCTCGGCGCCGGCAGCGAGGTCGGCGGCGTACCGTTCGGGCACCCCGGCCGACACCTTCACCGGATCGAGGTCCACGATGCGGGCCACGGCCTGCCCCGGGTTCACAAGGGTACCGACCTCGACTCGGCGATCTTCGAGGATGCCTCCGAAGGGAGCACGGATCACCGTCCGCGCCAACCGCTCCTCCAGGACCGCCAGGTTCGCCGCGGTCTGTTCGGCGGCGGAGCGGGCCTCGAGATAGGCGATCTCGGAGCCCACGCCATCCTCCTCCCACAGACGCTTCCGGCGCTCCCACGTCTGGCCTGCCAGATCGGCCTGGGCTCGGGCCTGGCCGACCTGGGCGGATAGCACGGTGTCGTCGATCCGGGCCAGCGGGGTGCCCGCCGCCACGTAACGACCCTTCTCGACCAGGACCTCACGGATCACGCCGCTCTCTTCCGCCGATACCAGGACGTCCCGATTGGCCGTGGCCGTTCCCGTGAGGCGAATCTCCTCCACGAACGATTCCCGGGCCACCTCCATCACCTCCACGTTGATCACGCGGGTGTACACCGTCGCGGCGGTGCTGTCCGCCACGTCGCCGGTGCCGTTGGCCTCGGCGCTCGCGCCACATCCGGCCGCCACCGCGGTCAGAGAGAAGAGGAGTACGCCTCGCGTGCGCTTCATCGATCCAGTCATCCGCCGTCCATGCTCCAATGAAGTGTCGTCTATCGTGAAAGCCGGTCATCGACCCCGGGAACCCGCCCCGTCGCCTGATCCAGTTGTGCCTGGGCCACGAGGAAGTCGAAGACCGCCTGGGCGTAGTTGAACTCGCTCTGCCGTAGAGCGACCTCCGCGTCGGTGAGCTCGAGTTGGCTCCCGAGCCCTTCCCGGAACTGCGCTCGGGCGATCTCGAACCCGCGCTGGGCCTGTCCCACGGCCCTTCGTTGTCCTCCCGCGCGCATCCGCGCCTCGTCCAGTTGGTCCAGGAGGCCTTTGACCTGATTCTCGGCCTGCGCCGACGCCAGACGGGTCTGCGTCTCCGCGTATCGCATCGCCGCCCGTTTCTGACCGATGCGCGCGTTCCGGCGGAATCCCTGGAAGATGGGCACCGACACCCGGATCCCCAGCCGCTTCGAGTACGCCCGCTGCATCGCGCTCTCTCCGAAGAAGTCGGGACTTCCGTTTTCCTGCGCGTTGATCGTGTAGTCCCCGAAGAGAGTCACACGTGGGAAGTACTCCGCCTTTTCCAGCTTCATCTCCGTTTCCCGGAGGGACTCGGTGAACTCGAGTTGGCGCAGGTCGGATCGAAGTTCCCGGGCCGTGGCCACGGCGTGCTCGACCTCGTCCACCACGGCACTCCGATACCCCACGAACTCCAGGATCTCGCGGTTGTCGTCCGTGTTCGCGCCGACGTCACCCAGATCCATGGCTGCCAGGGATCCCCGTACGATGAGGGTTTCCCCCTCTTCCAGGCCGAGGTCCACCGCGATCTGTCGCCGCGACATGGCCACGGCGTTTTCCGCGCGCCTGAGGTTCGGCTCCAGGTTGGCGAGCTCGACCTCCAGGCGGAGCACGTCATAGTCGGACACGAGTCCGGCCTGGTTGAGCGCGCGCGTCTCCTCCAGCGACTCTCGCACCCGGCGCACCGAGTTGTCCGTGAGGCGTCGCTGTTCCTGAGCCAGGAGAAGCTGGTAGTAGGATACCCGCACCCGGGTCACGACCCCCTGGATCTGCCCGCGCACCACCTCCTCCTGGAGGTTCCGGAAACGCCCCGCCGCCCCCACGCCGATGAACGCGGATGCCGCGAAGATCGGCTGTTCCAGGGTGATCATCGTGTTCCACTGGTTGTCGGCGCCGAAACGGACCGGGATGAAGTCGTCGGGCCCGGCCGTGGGGTCGAAGATCTGCGCGGGAAGGAAGTTCACCGCCGGTGAGATGTTGCGGGTGTAGCTGGCGGAGAAGTCCACCGACGGGTACACGTTGCTCCAGGCCTCCGAGACCCGCTTGTCCGCTTCCTCCAGGGCCAGTGCGGCCATGCGCACTTCCCGGTTCTGCCGGAGGGCCAGGTCCACCGCCTCGCCCAGGGTCAAATCGGTGGGGACGACGGTATCCTGCACGGTCGGCTGCGCCGACACCCCGCGGAGTCCGGCGCCCAGGAGTGCTACGACGAGTATCCCTGCGCGGAAGGCCATCGGTTTCACGATCTCACTCATCCGTTCTTCGGTCCGGTTCGGTCTATGCTGTGCCGCACAACGTCAACTCCTCTCCCCACTCGGGCCGGGCCAGTCCTCTGATCACCATCTGGACCGAGCCCCTGAACAGCGCGACGAACTCATCCTGGTCCATGCGGAAATGCCCGTGGAAGAAGAGGGAGAGGAGCCCGTGCGCGTGCCCCCAGAGCGTGATGGATACCTGTACGGGATCTCCTTCCCGGAGGATTCCGCCGTCCATGCACTCCCGCACCCGATCGATCCAGAACTGGTGCACGGCGCACGCCTGGGCTTCCAGGTCCTCGGGGAGAGAAGACATCCCCAACTGCTCCGGAGGAACGAAGAGGATCTGGAAGAGGCGGGTGTGCTCCAGGGCGAAGCGGAGGTAGCCCTCCCCGGCGCGGATGAATCGATCTTCGGGCGTTCGTCCCTCCAGCGCCGCGTAGAGGTACTGGGTGAATCTCCGATACGCTTCGCGGATCACGTCGACGAGGACGTCCTCCTTCCCCTCGTAGTGCCGGTAGAGCGCCGGCGCGGTGACCCCCACGTCCCGGGCCAACTGCCGCATGGAGAAGCCGTCGAGTCCGTCGCGCAGATAGAGATCGCACGCACACGCCAGGATATGTTCACGCTGTTCACTCATAAGTGAACACTGTAAACAAGACGTGTGTTTCGGTCAACACCTCAGCCGTCGGCGGCGATAACACCGTTTAGCACCTTTCGGTGCGTTAGCAACCGACCGAACTACCTCGTGGGATGGAGGCGCACCAGCGTGAGGGTGCTCCCCACCACCACGGCGGCACCCACCCACGTCCAGAGATCCGGCGACTCCTGGAAGATCGCCCACCCCCAGATGGAAGCGAAGACGATCTGGAGGTATCCGACCGACGACGCTCGCGCCGCCCGCTCGAGCTGGAAGCCACGGGTGAGGAACACCTGCCCGAAATGGGTGGACACCCCGAGCCCGACGAGCACGAGCCACGTCCACCCCGTGGGCACGACCGGATCCGCGACCACGAAGCCCGCCGACAGGATGATGCTCACCACCGCGAAGTAGAGCACCACCACACCCGCGTCCTCGTTGCGGAGTCGCCGCACCATGACGTAGGCCCCCCCCGCGAGAACACTCCCCAGGAGGCCCACCGAGACCGCCACCGGGTCCAGGGCCGAGGCCCCGAAGAGAAAGCTCGGCCGGGCCACGATCACCACCCCGAGGAGGCTCAGCAGGGTGAGACCGAGCTCCACCATCCCGATGTGCTCTCCCAGGACCACCGCCGCCGCCAGCGCGGTGAATACGGGATTCATGAAATGGATCACCGTGGCATCCGCGAGGGGCATCCGCAGCACCGCGTAATAGAAACACGTCAGGGCGGCGAAGCCGAAGAACCCCCTCAGCACGAGAAGGCCGCGTTCCCGCCCGCGCCAGTCCATCCTCCGGCGATGGACGTCCCAGCCCGCCAACACCGCCACCACCACGGAACGCGCGAATACCAACTCGAAGAGCGGGATCGCGAGTCCGGCCAACTTCGCCATCGCCGCCATGATGGAAAAGGACAGCGCCGCGCCGGCGAGATATCGCAGGCCTGGAGGTATCGTGTTCAACCGTCTGGTCGAAGCCTCGGGACAAGGGGTCCGTGAACGGCGCGGAGGGTCAGGGCCGACCTCCGTCCCAACCGTTCACGATGGTGGCCGAACGATACAACATGTCCGCCGATTGGAGCACCTTGGCTCGGAGCCGAGGCGACAGATCGGGGTGTGCGTCGAGGAAATTCCTCACGATCTCCGCGGCCTCGGGTTCCTGGTGCCCCCCCAGCACGGCATCCACCCACCTTCCGGGGAAGAAGATGTCTCCCGTGCGCTGGACCTCCTCCAGCATCTCCAGCGCGGGATACACCAGGGAGGTGCTCTCCCGGGCCCTGAGCGGATGATGCAGATTGTCCAGACCCTCCAACGCCCACGGCTCCCGCTCCCGGTTCTCCGCGTCGCGAAGTCCCTCGAAGAACGTCTCCCGGACCGCGGGATCCCCGGACAGCGAGGCGCGGACGAAGTCGAAGCGGGCCTTGCGATCGGGATTCCGGATACGCCGGCCCTGCTCGTCCAGGATGTCCTCGGCATCCGGGACGCCCCGAATCGCCAGGGCGGTGGCCAGCGCGATGTGATCGCTCTCCCCCAGCGTGATCCCCGGAAGGTGCTCGCCTCCGGCCCACAAGCGACGGAGACGGTCCACCGCCTCGTCCGTGGCCGCGACGTCGCGGTAGGTGGAGAAGAAGCTCGAACGTGCCGTCCTCGGGAGTGGCCCCGTCACTCCGGCCCACACCGCGGCCTCGAGGCGCGGAGCCCACGAAGTACGTGTCTCGGGGCTCATCAGGCGCCAGTACCCGGCGGACAGGTACCCGAGGATCCGCGCCAGATTCAACTCGTCCGTCTCCGTACCCAGCGCGTCCAGAGCCGCGTCCAGGAACGTCCCGGGGGGCAGCCGGCCGTCGAGGACCTCCTCCCAGAGATCGACCCACGCCGCCCCGCGGGTGAGGGGATCGGTGATCTTCGCCATGTTCCCGACCAGGAAGGCACGGGTGTCCGGATCCAGCCGGAACCCGCCGTATTCGACGCCCGTTCCGTTGGGCAACGCAAAGCGCATCCCCGCCCCGCCCATCCCGACCAGACGCACCGGCTCTCCACGCGACTCCACCACCACCAACGTGTCGCGTGCGTCGTACCCCAACCGCACACCCAGCGTCTGCGGCCACGTCAGCCCGCGGCCACGAGGGTCGCTCTGGGACAGGACCACGTCGTCGCCGTCCCGTTCCACCGTGATCTCCGGACGCCCCGGCTCCTCGACCCAGACCCGGCTCCAGGTGGTCAGATCCTCCGGCGTACGTCGATCCATGATCTCGATGAGGTCGGGCCAGGTCGCGTTCCCGTAGGAATACGTCTGCAGGTATTCCTGAAGTCCCTCCCGGAAGGTCTCCGGGCCCACCCGCGACTCGAGATGACGCATGACGATGGGCGCCTTCTGATAGATGATGGCTCCATAGAGCGTGCCGGCGAAACGCAGATTCTCCAATGGCTGCCGAATGGGGTTCGCCCCATCCGTGCGATCCACCGCGTACGCGGCGGGGTGGTGCGCCAAGAGGAAGCGGAGGTCGTGGTTGACCGACGGGAAGGAGGGGTGGACGATCTTGGCGGCCATGAAGTTCGCGAACACCTCCTTGGTCCAGACATCGTCGAACCAGTCCATGGTCACCAGATCGCCGAACCACATGTGCGCCGTCTCGTGGGCGATGACGGACGCACGACCCAGGATCTGCCCCTGGGTGGCCGTCTCGTCGAGCATGAGTCCGGCCTGTCGATAGAGGATCCCTCCGGGATGCTCCATCCCACCGTACTGGAACGAGGGGATGAGGACGATGTCGAACTTCTGGAAGGGGTACGGGATCCCGGTATACTCCTCGAGCCAGGAGAGCGCCCTGCCATGGAGGTCGAAGACGGCGTCGAGATTCCGGCCGACCTTCTCCTTGTCGGTCTCGCGGTGGAACACGCGCATGGCACGCCCGTCGGCTTCACCGGTCTCCACCTCGAACCTTCCCGCCGCGAAGGCGAAGAGGTAGGTGGGGATGGGTCGACTGTCCTTCAGGCGTATGGTGCGGACGGAACCGTCTCCGAACTGCTCCCGGACGGGCCCGTTCCCCACGGCCGTCCAATCGCCCGGGATCTTCAGCGTCCAGGCCACGGTCGCCTTGAGATTGGGTTGGTCGAACACGGGCAGGGAGAAGTGGGCCCGGTCGGGCACGAAGAGCGCGTACAGGAAATCGTCGTTGCGGTTCAAAGCCTCATCCCCGGCCCGATATCGCAACTCGATGCGATTGACCCCCGGGAAAAGGGGCTCCGGATCGATGACGATGTGATCGTTCACGGGCTCCCAGGCGGCCTCGGAACCATTCACGATCACGCTCTCGACCCGGTTTCCCGGGTCGACGAAGTCGAGCACGAGCGCCTTCCCGTCCGGATCGTCCCACCTCAGGGTGACGGCGGTAAAACCCGTGATGGGCTCCTCTCGCTCCCGTGGGATCACCAGACGGATGTCGTACGACAGATCGGAGAGGGTGGCTCGGCGGTGCGCGGCCAACTCGAGGGACACCCCCTGTTCCGTGGACGGCACGGAGGGTCCGCACGCGGAGAGTACGGCTGCAACGCCGGCGGTCGCCAGAATCGAAGATGAACGCATCGCTTCTTGATCCGGTGTTTCGGATGGGATTCGTGCTGCTCGGCGCCTATTGTGGGGTGATCAGTGGATCCCGTCCAGATAGAGATCCGCCCGGAAGCCATGGGGCGTCCTCAGCGCCCATCCTCCGTCGAGGCGGATGAGGCCGTCCACGAGCCGCACGCCACCGCCGGCGGTGGCCAACGCGTCGCTCCAGACCGGAGCTCCCTCGCCGGCCCACGCCAGATCGGTGAAGACCAGCAACGATCCGAACGGGAAGTCCCTTATCAACTCCCCCCGCCCCCGCACGAGCCGCGTCCCCCGCATGGACAGCGGCGGATACCCACGGGCCGAACCGATCCCTCCCGCACCGAGGAGCCGCTGCGCGGGAGGGTCGCCGCCCAACCCCGCACCCCCGAGCGTCATGTCCCAGCGAAGGTCCCGGACCAGCGGGACGACCAGCCGACCTTCGCCGGCCAGGGAGACGTGGTCACGATCCCCCGTGGCCGCTCTCGCCGTCACCCGCACCCCTCCTCGCACCCGGTGGGGGTCCCTTCCCCACCACGGCGACGCCATGACGAGGACGCCGTACTCGCGCACGGCGTCGGTGACCAGATTGTCCCGGAAGGCGCGATCACCATCCACGGCGCGCACGACGAAGAAGTCCGCGACCCGGTCCACCGGGTCGTGGTCTTCGCCGTAGACCCGGACACGAAAGCTCTCCCGGGCCGCCGAGTGGGGCGACCACTGCACGGACATCCCCGTCCGCATGAAGTAGTCTCCCTCGTCCCGGCCGAACAGCAACCCGGTGAGGGAGTTGCCGATGGCCAGGTGTCCGGCCTCTTCGTCGAGGGCGGAGATCTCCCGGAACAGAGAGACGGAGACCCGCCGGGAGAGCGGCTCGTTCACGAGCTCGATGGTACCCTGCGGTTGGTGCCGAGCCGACGCCGCGCGCCCCGTGACGAAGAGAGAGACCGGTGACCGGGACGCCCGCAGCCGCGCCTGCAGACGGGCGCCCAGGGAAAGGCCCTCGACCCTGTTGTACCGGACCAGATCCGGGCGCTGCACGCCCCACCGGAAGGTCCAGGGGACCTGCGCCGTAACCGGGTGCGGGCCACAGGCGAGGAGACAGACCACGGCCGCGATGACGTTCCCATGCAAACCCGTCTTCCCGAACATTCCCCTCTCTCCGGTGCGGCCCGTCTCTTCTCGCCGCGCCACCCATGGGTCGCGGCCTCCGCGGAAAACTCCACCCCACGGCCCATCAAGTCCAGTACGGCCCACCTTCCGACGCATGCTACATGACGATATTCTCATCCTTCAATGCCCCTTCACACCGTGAGATGCATGACCCTCCCTTCCGAACGTCCCGGTGACTCCGGCTCCGCCTCCGCGCGGAATGGGTTCACCCTGCGGCCCTTCCGGCCCGCGCGGTGGGCGCCCGGGCCCAACGCGCAGACCCTGGTGGCCCGGGGGCTGCGTTCCCGCGTCGGGCCTCCGCTGGAGACGGAGGCCATCCACACCCCCGACGGGGACATGCTCTACCTCGACTGGACGCCCGACCCGGGAAGACACGCTCCGGTGGTCCTGGTACTCCACGGGCTGGAGGGCTCCTCCCGGCGGAGCTACGTGATCCACACCTGCCGAGCCCTCCACGATCTGGGGATGTGGGCGGTGGCACTCAACTTCAGGGGGTGCGGACCGTGGGAGAACGCCCTCCCCCGCTTCTACCACTCCGGAGAGACGGGTGACCCCGGGCTGGTGCTCCGAACGCTGCGGGCCCGCCACCCCAGGAGGAAGATCGGAGCCCTGGGCTTCTCCCTGGGAGGGAACGTCCTCTTGAAGCTCCTCGGCGAGCGAAGCGACGGCGGAGCCGCCCTCGTCGACGCCGCGGTCGCCATGTCCGTCCCCTACGACCTCGCCGCCGGCGGGCACCTTCTGGAACACACCGGGTGGGGTCGTCTCTACTCGACCTACTTCCTCCGTTCTCTCAAGAAGAAGGTGATGGCGAAGCAGGAGCTCCTTCGCGGGCACGTGGACCTGGACCGGGTGATGCGCACCCGCACCCTCCGCGAGTTCGACGATGCCGCCACGGCCCCGCTCCACGGGTTCCGCGACGCCGCCGACTACTACGCGCGCTCGAGCAGCCAGGGGTACCTCTCCGGAGTTCGGATCCCGACCCTCCTCCTGCACAGCGAGGACGATCCCTTCCTCCCTCCGACCCATATCCCGAGGGAGGCGATGGCCGCCAACTCGTTCCTCACGGCGGGGATCACCTCCCGGGGAGGCCACGTGGGATTCCTGGCCGGAACGCCCCGGAGTCCGGTCTTCTGGGCCGACGAGGAAGGGGTGAGGTTCCTGGCGCACCATCTCGACGGAAGAGGGTGACGCCCGGAGAAAGGCTCACCGGCCTGCGGGGCTCTCCCGGAAGAACGCCTTTCCGTGCCACGTGGACGCCGCTGGTCGCTCCAGTGCGCCGGAGCGGTACGCCTCCACCCGCGTGAGGGTGGTATCGAACACCGCCGTCTCCGTCCCCACCACCCCCTGCGCCACGAGCGCCCGGAATTCCGCCCGGTTCACGCAACGGATGGCTTCGCCCTCGCGGAACCAGACCGGGAGATGGTGCACGAAGGTCGTACCGAGTTCCTCACCCAGTGCGGACAGATGGTTGGTGAGCGCATCGATGGAGCACCCCGACGGAGCCTCCACGTGGACATCGACGCCCACCACCAGAAAGCGTCCCTCCACGAAGGAGCGGGCACAACGCAGCGGCACTCCGTGCGCGGCCCACGACTCCAGGAAGCCGTCCACACGCTCCAGAACGCGATCGACCTCGGAGGGATCGAGGGCACGGCCCAGGGGGAAGACCCACAGGCGTCCATCGTCGGGGAGCGCTTCGAACGTCACCAGAGGCATTTCGTCATCCTCCCACCATCAGGGTACGGGATCCGGCTCCCGAGCCGGCGGGGTCTTGTCCAGGAGGATCGCGATCCACCTGAGATCCTGCGTGTGTTCGAGCCAGATCTTCACCACCACGGTGAGCGGAACCGAAAGGAGGGCGCCCAGGGGCCCCCATGCCCATCCCCAGAAGAGGAGGGATAGGACCACCACCAGGGTGGAGAGGCCGAGACGGCGTCCCATGAGATTCGGCTCGAGGATGTTCCCGAACATCGTGTTCACGACGACGTATCCCGAGCCGACCAGGAGCGCGTGTGTGAGGCTCCCGTGGATGAGCACGCTGAGCACCAGCGCGGGGGCGGCGGCGATGATGGAACCCACCGTGGGGACGTAGTTCAGACCGAAGGCGATGATCCCCAGAAGAACCGGAAAATCCAGCCCGGTCACGTAGGCCCAGGCACCCAGGATGACCCCGGTGGCCAGGGAGATGACCGTTTTGATTCCCAGGTACGACTGGATCTCCTGCACGATGTTGGTGAGCCGGTCCCCCCCGTCGTCCACACCGTCGCCGACGACGATCCGGAATTTCTCCGGGAACACCGTCGCCTCGGCGAGCATGAAGATCATGATGAGGAGGACGAGGAAGGTGTTCGAGAGGAACTGGGCCACCTGGCCCACGGCGCTGCCGGCGAGATCCACGAGCTTTCTCGCGTCCAGGAGCTCCGTGGCGACGTATCCTCCCAGCGCGATCCCGGTGCGCTCCTCCACCACGGCCAGCCACCGGATCTGGAGCGTCTGGAGCGCCGCCACGTATCGCGTCAGCTGCGACTCGAACTCGGACACCGACTGGATGGCGAGGAGGATCACCAACCCGAAGACGGCCACGTCCACCAGCACCGTCACGGCGATGGCGAGCACGGCGGGAACTCCCCGTCGCCGCAGCGCGAGCATGATGGGAAGGCTCAGAACGGCGAGGAACAGTGCCAGGGCCGCGGGGAGGAGAACCGGCTGGGCGAGCTTCAGACCATGGACGACCACCACCAGACATGCCAGGATGAAGAGAAGCCTGGCGCCCGGATTCTGTTCCATGCGGTCGAAGATCATCGATGTCCCGTGGGGGCCCGAAGGGAAGCGCTGAAAACAGTACCGCGAAGTCCGAAGAAGTTCCATAGGGATTCGCAAGCACCCATAAAGGATGAACACCAAGAACACCCCGAGGGATCCGGACCCCGTTCCCGTCCCCGCGACGGACGAGGAACTCCTCTCCCAGTGTCGGCTCGAGACCTTCCGCTCGGGAGGGCCGGGAGGACAGCATCAGAACACCACGGATTCCGGCGTGCGGCTGATCCATCTCCCCACCGGAATCCGTGTCACCGCGCGGCGGGAACGGAGCCAGCATCGCAATCGCAAGGCGGCCCTGGCCACGTTGCGCACCCGTCTGGAGAAGCTCCACGAAGTCGAGGCCCCCCGCATCCCCACCCGTGTGCCGTCCCGCGAGAAGAAACGCCGCCTGGAGGCCAAGAAACGCCGGGCGGAGACCAAGAGGGCCCGGCGGCCCCCCGGGACCGACGAGACCTAGGGTGGTGCAGCCGAAGTCTGGTAGCGACCGAGGGAGTGACCGCGCCCGCGGATCAAGGCGCGACGACGAGGAATAGCAGGGCTGTCGCGAGGAGAAGCAACGCCGAGGTGCGGGATGCGGTCGCACTCGAATCGCAGCAGACCTCGGCTACACCACACTGGGGCGGCGACCACGACCGTGTGGCGGCCAGAGGGGTACGATTCCTCAACCACAGCCAGGAAGTACCGTCCGCCTCCGCACCGTCCCCCATGACTCCCCTCGGCGCCCCCCGTCCGTGGCACCCCCTCCCTCTCGTGGAGGTGTGGGCGGGGCTGGAGTGCGGCCCGGAAGGGCTCACCACCGAGGAGGCCGACCGGCGGCTGGCGACCTTCGGCCCCAACGCGCTCCCGACCCACCCGCCGCGCCCGGCCTGGCGGGTCCTCCTGGACCAGGTGCGCAGTCTGGTGTTCCTTCTCCTCACCCTGGTGGCCATCGTCGCCTTCCTCACCGGGGAGGTCATCGAGGCCGCGGCGGTGGCCGTGGTGGTGGTGATCAACGTCGCCCTGGGGTTCACCATGGAGTGGCGGGCCCGGCGGTCCATGGACGCGCTCAAGAAGCTCCAGGTGGCCCACGCGTGGGTCCTGCGCGACGGAGAGTACCGCGTCGTGGACAGCGCCACCGTGGTCCCGGGAGACGTGGTGCGACTGCGCCCCGGCGACGCGGTTCCCGCCGATGCCCGGGTGGTGGAGAGCCTGGGCCTGTCGGTGGACGAGGCACTCCTCACCGGTGAGTCCGTCCCCGTGGCGAAGGCGGCCGTGGATCCGCCGGCGTCCCGCGAGCCGCCTCCCATCGGGGAACGGGCGTGGATGATCCACAAGGGCACCCTGGTCACCCGCGGCAAGGGGTCGGCGGTGGTGATCGGCACCGGCACCCGGACCGAATTGGGGCGCATCGACCAACTCATGGCCCAACTGGAGGAGCCACCCTCCCCCCTGGAACGCCGCCTCGACGCCATGGGACGCAGCCTGATCCTTCTGGTCCTGGGGATCGTGGCCGTGGTGTCCGGGCTCGGGATCCTCCGGGGACAGGACGTGATCCGGATGCTCGAAACGGGGCTGGCGCTCGCGGTGGCGGCGGTGCCCGAGGGGCTCCCCGTGGTCGCGACCATCGCCCTGGCCGTGGGGATGCGCCGCATGGCCCGTCGCAATGCCCTCCTCCGCCGTCTCCCGGCGGTGGAGGCGCTGGGTGGAGCCACCGTGATCTGCACCGACAAGACGGGCACGGTCACCACGGGCGAGATGACCGTGGTCGCGATCTGGACGGCCGAGGCCGAAGTCATCGTGTCGGGTGTGGGCTACCATCCCGACGGGTCCTTCGAGGTGGACGGCGCGCACGCGGATCCCGCGGAGCTCGCCGGCCTGATCGACCTGCTCACCATCGGCGCTCTCGCCCACGACTCCTTCGTCACGGAAACCGACGGCCTCTGGAGTTGCCAGGGAGACCCGACGGAGTGCGCCATCCTCACCGCCGCGATGAAGGCGGGACTCGATCCCCGGTCCCTCGCCACCTCGCGCCCCCGCCTGGGCGAGATCGAATTCACCAGCCGGCGGATGTGGATGGCCACGCTCCACGGAGGGCCCGGCGGCGGCGAGATCTTCGTGAAGGGGGCTCCCCATCGCGTCATCCCCCGGTGCGCTCGCGTGGCCAGTGGAGGCGCGGACACACACTTCACGCCCCGCCACGTGGAAGACGTGGAGGACGCCAACCGGCGGTTCGCGTCCCGGGGGCTCCGTGTGCTGGCCCTCGCCCGCCGCGACGTGTCCCCCGGGCCGGACCCCTTCGACGACGCCCACGTCCGGGACCTGACCCTGGTGGGGTTGGTGGCCATGCACGACGCCCCGGCCCCCGGTGTCCGTGAGGCCGTGGAGCGATGTAGGTCGGCGGGGATCCGCACCCTGATGCTCACGGGAGACCAGGCCCCGACGGCGCGGGCCATCGCGGGCGAGTTGGGGATGGACGCGTCGGGAGAGGGGTTCGTGGAGGCGGCCGAACTCCACGACCTGGGTCCCGAGGAGACGGCGGCCCGCCTCGACGGTGTCGTGGGTCTCGCACGGGTCGGTCCGGAAGACAAGCTCAGAATCGTCGAGGCGCTACAGGCGCGCGGCGAAGTGGTCGCCATGCTCGGAGACGGCGTGAACGACGCCCCCGCGCTGCGCCGGGCCGATATCGGCGTCGCCATGGGCCTGCGGGGAACCGACGTCGCCCGGGAGGCTGCCGACCTGGTCCTTCAGGACGACCGCTTCGAGACCATCACCGCCGCGGTGGAGGAAGGCCGCGTGATCTACGACAACATCCGCAAGTTCATCCTGTACCTCTTCTCCTGCAACCTCGCCGAGGTGGGCGTGATCTTCGCGGCGAGCGTGTCGGGACTCCCCCAGCCCGTGCTCCCCCTCCAGATCCTCTGGCTGAATCTGATCACGGACGTCTTCCCCGCCCTGGCGCTGGCCATGGAGCCCCCCGCCCTCGACGTGATGCGACGCCCGCCGCGCGATCCGCGCGCGCCCATCCTCTCGCGCACCTTCCTCGGTGCCGTGTTCTGGTACGGAGGCGTCCTCACCGCCTCGACCCTGGCGGCTTTCTCGATCGGGCTGCGGTGGGGTACCCTCGAGCAGTCCGTCACGATGGCGTTCATGGCTCTGGCGTTCACGCAACTCCTTCACGTGTTCAACGCCCGGTCGGTGGGCCCCCTCCCCCTGGCCCGCGTGTTCACGAATCCCTGGATGTGGGGCGCGCTCCTCCTCTCCGCCGCTCTTCAGCTCTCACCCCTGGCCAACCCGTTCCTGGGGGACCTCCTGGACGTCGTGGCCATCCCGGCCTGGGGGTGGGTCACCGTGGCCGCCACCGCCGTGGCACCCCTCGTGGTGGGCCAGGCCGCGTCGTGGATCCGGAAGAGAGAAACCCGCCCCCGGAGCGATGGTCCGGGAGCGGGTGCCTGAGGAGTGGGCCCGGCAGGGCTCGAACCTGCGACCGTTGGATTATGAGTCCACTGCTCTGACCAACTGAGCTACGGGCCCGACGGAGACAAGATAGCCTCCTTCGGGCCCGTTTTCATCACCCGGGAACGCCTCCACCCGTCAGAATCGCAAGCGGGCCGCCACGCCTTCCACCTCTTGATCGAGGCGGACCCCGGGAGGGCCGTTCACCTCCTCCAGGTCTCCGCCCTGGGCCAGGGCCAGCCCCACGAGCTCGTTGGCCACTTCGGGATGTCCCCCCACGAAGCCGCGGGAGAGGAGGAGACGGTCCACCCGATTCTCCGTGAGTGCCTTGCGGACCGATTGGACACCTCGGACACCCGCGCCCTTCCCCCGCCCCGCTTCCAGCACCTGGTCCACGAGGCGCGCGTGCAGATCCTCGGTGAGGGCCGCGGTGTCACGCTCCAGCGCCGCGCGGACCTCGTGGGGAGCCATCTCCACGTGAAGCGACACGTCGTCTCGGATCCTCGCCGTGAGGGATCCAGGAAGGAGCGCGTGTACCCGCGCGACCATCTCGGTGGTCCCCCCGAGGATCACGAGTCCGTCGTCGCCCGCTCCCTGCGTCAGGCGCTGCACGAGGTCACGAGCCATCTCGCCGCTCTGGCGGTCCAGGAGTCGTTGAGCCAGGTCCGTGGACGTCTCACCCCGGAAACCACTGGTGCGGGAAGCGCTCTTGCTCACCCCGCTGTCCGACAGGTCGCCGAGGTACCGGTCGGCGGTGAGGCCTTCCATCTCGGTGAGCACTCCGTCGGCGTACCGGAACACGCGTGCTCGTACCTGATCCACCAGGGCGGCCCAGACCGGGCGGTGCTGGCCCAGCACCTTCACGTACGGAGCCGCCTGGATCCCCCGATCCCACCGGGCTCGATCCGCCACGGACACCGGCAATTCCTCCGCGTGCCACAGACGGTCACGGGTGGCGAATCCCACCCATCCCCGGTTCGGTACGAAGTGGTTGTCGTACGGCCGCAGGGCGTCCTCGATGTGCCCCGCGGCCTCCTGGAATTCGGCCTCGGTATCCTCCGTGAGAGTCTTCCGGCAATTCGAGAGTTGCGTGCGCAACTGGTTGCGCCAATGTCCCTTTCGGGCCGGATCGTGATGGTCCACATCGAGATACACGCTGAGGACGGAACGGTCCTTGAGGGTACGGTAGAGATCAACCAGCTCGTCACGTGTCAGCATCGGCCCCTCCGATTCCGTCGGCACCCGACGGGAGACCGCGTCCTCCCTGGCGGGAGACCGAACAATGGGCAGGTATCCATGGATACCCCCACCCGACATCCCGGTGCCCTCCCTGGATCTTATCGCGGGTAACGCTACCTTGATGCCGCCGGCCGCGATGTCGGCGGCATCCCTTCGGCGGGACAGCGATAGAGAGACACGCTTCATGAAAGTGCTCATCGTAGGTGCGGGAGAGGTGGGGTACCACCTGGCCCAGCGGCTCTCGGAAGAAAACCACGACGTCGTCCTCATCGACTCGAATCCCGAGCGAGTGGAGTTCGCGGCGCAGCAGCTCGACGTCATCACGCTCCTGGGGAACGGGGCGTCCCTACCGGTTCTCGAAGAGGGTGGCGTGCGCGAGGCGGCCATGCTCCTCGCCGTGACCAGCCTGGACGAGGTCAACCTCGTCGCCTGTCTCGCCGCCAAGCGCCTGGACGTGGGGCTCACCGTCGCCCGGATCAGCAATCCCGAGTACTACCAGCGGGGGAGCGTCCTCTCGCGGGAGCACATGGGGATCGACCTCATGATCAACCCCGAAAGGGAGTGCGCGTGGGAGACGTTCCAGCTCCTCCAGAGCGCGGCGGCCACGGATGTCGCTCAGTTCGCGGGAGGACGGGTCCAGCTCATCGGACTCCGGGTCAAGGACGGAGCTCCCGTGGCCGGACGGAGCCTCCTGGAGCTGGCCGAGCGCTACACGGACAAGCACTACGTGACCGCGGCCATCGTGCGAAACGACGTCACCAGGATCCCCCGCGGCCATGACCGTATCGAGGCCGGCGACCTCCTGTACGTGCTGGCGCCCACGTCGGAGATCGTCGGGATCCCGCCTCTGGCGGGGTACGAACGATTCCACCTCAAGCGCGTGATGATCGCCGGAGGAAGCTCGGAAGGGGAATACCTCGCCGAGCTCCTGGAGCAGCACCATGTGGAGTGCACGATTCTCGACCACGACCGCAGGCGCTGCGTGGAACTGGCCGACCGCCTTCCGCGGTCCCTGGTCCTCCATGCCGACGCCACCGACCTGGAGCTTCTGGAGATGGAGGGCGTGAGTGGAATCGACGGATACGTCTCCGCCACCGGACACGACGAGACGAATCTCCTCTCGAGCCTCCTGGCCAAGTCCGTGGGGGCGAAGAAGGTGGTGAGCCTCATCCACAAGTTCGAGTACCTCCACCTCGTGCCCCGGGTCGGGATCGACGCTTCGGTGTCCCCGCGGATGTCCACGGTCAACGCCATCCTGCGCTACGTCCGGCGCGGCCGGGTCATGACCGTGGCGAGCCTCATGGGCATCCACGCCGAGGCCATCGAGTTCCGTGTGGACGAGGGGTCGCGCATCGCGGGGAAGACCCTGCGCGACGTTCATTTCCCGAAGGATGGCATCGTGGGAAGCATCATCCGGAACGACGAGATCATCATCCCGCGAGGTGACGACGAGATCCTTCCCGGAGACGAGGTGATCGTGTTCGCGCTCCCGGGCGCCATCCCCGAAGTAGAGAAGCTCTTCGACTGATGTCTCTTCGCCGAGTCGCCAACGTGGTCGGCCTCTTCCAGGTCTTCGTGGGGCTGGCCATGCTCATTCCCGTGGTGGTGTCGCTCCTCTACCGGGAAGGCGATGCCGGGGCCCTGTTCCTGGCGTCCCTGACCACGCTGGTGGCGGGAGGAGCGCTCTATCTCCCCACCCGATTCAACGGCGAGATCACCACGCGCGAAGGGTTCGCCATCGTGACGATGGCGTGGGCCGCCACGGCGAACTTCGGCGCCCTCCCGTATCTCTTCACCGGCGTCCTGTCCTCGCCCGCCGCGGCCGTCTTCGAAGCCATGTCGGGGTTCACCACCACGGGCGCCACCGTATTCGCCGATATCGAGAGCCTCTCACACGGCATCCTGTTCTGGCGCTCCCTGACCCATTGGCTGGGGGGAATGGGGATCATCGTGCTGGTGATCGCCGTCCTCCCCTACCTCGGCGTCGGCGGGATGCAGCTCTTCCGCGCGGAGGTCCCGGGCCCCACCCCGGAGCGGCTCCGTCCGCGCATCACCCAGACCGCGAAGCTCCTCTGGTTCGTGTACGTGGGCCTCACGGCGGCACAGACGCTCCTGTACGTGGCCGGCGGGATGGGCCTCTTCGACGCCGTGAACCACAGCTTCGCCACGCTGGCCACGGGCGGGTTCTCCACCAAGAACGCATCGATGGCGGGGTTCGACTCCCGGTACATCCATTACGTGACCATCGTGTTCATGTATCTGGCCGGAGTGAACTTCTCCCTCCACTACCGGGCCGCCACCGGCCGCATGGTGTACCTCCGTGATCAGGAGTGGCGCCTCTACACCTACGTGATTCTCATCGCGGCCGGGCTCCTGGCCGTCGTGAACTTCGCCTCCGGTGGATACGCGCCGGGGGTAGCGGGGGTGGAGGGAGCGGTACGCGACGCCCTCTTCCAGTCGGTGTCCATCACCACCACCACCGGGTTCGTGAGCGCGGACTACGAGATGTGGATCCCCGGATCCCAGATGATCCTGTTCGCGCTCTTCTTCGTGGGCGGGATGGCAGGCTCCACCGGCGGTGGGATCAAGGTCCTGCGGGTCCTCCTCCTCCTGAAGCAGACGGGGAACGAGATCCGGAAGCACCTGCACCCCCGCGCCATCCTCCTCACGCGGGTCGGGACCCGGGCCATTCGCGAAGACGTGATGGCCAACATCATCGGCTTCGTGATCCTCTACCTCCTGCTGTGCCTGGCCGGGGCCCTGGTCATGGGCTTCCTGGGGATGGACCCCCTCACGGCCCTTGCCGCGAGCATGGCGAGTCTGGGCAACGTGGGTCCGGGATTCGGCGACGTGGGCGCCACGGACAACTACGGGTGGATGTCCGATCCCGCCCTGGTGGTGCTCAGCTTTCTCATGCTCGTGGGCCGCCTGGAGATCTACACCGTGCTCCTGCTCTTCCACCCGGAAACGTGGAAGGCCCGGCGCAGCTTCCACTGAGGTACACCCGGCTCACAGCGTCCCGAACAGCCGGTCGCCGGCATCGCCGAGCCCCGGCACGATGTACCCCCGTTCGTTGAGCTGCCGGTCCAGCGCCGCCGCGAAGACCTGGACGTCGGGGTGGGCCGCCGCCATGGCGCGCAGCCCCTCGGGCGCCGATACCAGGCACATGAGCATGATGCTGGTGGCTCCGCGCGCCTTGAGCCCCGCGATGGCCGCGGACGCGGAGCCACCCGTGGCGAGCATGGGATCGAGGACCACGAAGCGGTGCACTTCGGGATGCGGAGGAACGTTGAAGTAGTACTCCACCGGCTGCAGGGATTCCTCGTCCCGGGCGATGCCGACGTGTCCAACGCGGGCCGTGGGGATGAGGCGGAGTACCCCCTCCACCATCCCCAGCCCGGCTCGCAGGATGGGGACCAGCACCAGCTTCTTCCCCGCGATGCGATACCCGGTCATCTCTTCCAGGGGGGTCGTCACCCGCGTCTCCTCGTCCGGAAGCCCCCGGGTGGTCTCGTACGCCATGAGCATGGAGATCTCCGTCACCAGTTCCCGGAACAACTTCTTGGGCGTGTCGACGTCCCGGAGGAGCGACATCTTGTGGCGGATGAGTGGATGGCTGATCAGCGTCAGGTTCGGATGTGGAGTCATGGATCGAGGGGGAGGAATGTCCTGGCGAAGAGTACCCGGGTCTGGCGTATCGGGATGGCCGGGCCGATCCTGATACACCACACCCGGTTACCTTAGGGTGTCGGTGGGGCGGGGACCAGGCCACTCCCGTAGGAGCGCCAGGATGGACCGCATGGACGAAGCCCGGGATCGGGCACGGATGGTACGCAGACAACTCCGTTCCAGGGGTATCGAAGACGAACGCCTGCTCGCCATGATGGCAGCGCTCCCCCGAGCCACCTTCCTCCCTCCCGAGCGTGTCGGCGAGGCGTACGCGGACCATCCCTCTCTCATCGGCCACGGACAGACCATCTCCCAGCCGTACATGGTCGCCGTGATGACGCAGGCGCTCCGACTCACCGGTGGAGAGCGCGTCCTGGAGATCGGGACGGGATCGGGATACCAGACCGCCGTCCTCGCCGGCCTCGTGGAAACCGTGTATTCCATCGAGCGCATCCCCGACCTCGCGCGGGAGGCCACCGCGCGCCTCCGCGCCCTGGGGATCCGCAACGTGACGGTCGCCGTCCGGGACGGATCGCTGGGATGGCCGGAACGGGCTCCCTTCGACGCCATCATGGTGACCGCGGGCGCACCGGCCATCCCCCCGTCGCTCCTCCACCAGCTCTCCCCCATCGGGGGACGGCTGGTGGTTCCGGTGGGAAACCAGGACATCCAGAACCTGGTCCTCGTCGTCCGCTGGGCCGACGAATTCCGATCCCGGGAGTTCACGCCGTGCCACTTCGTCCCGCTCCTGGGGGCCGAGGCATGGAGCACGGCCTGATCAGCGCTTGATCCGCTCTCCCCGATCCTCGTAACGGAAGATCCACGCCGCCAACCGTCCGGGACGGATCCGCCCCGACGGATCGCCGTACTCGTGGTCGCCGGTGGACCCCTGGCCCACCCCGGGGCGTGACCCGATCTCCCCGGCGATCCGGGTACAGCGGGACTTCCACTGAACCCAGTTCGCCGCCCTCAGATCCACCCATCCGCGATCGAGAAGGCGCTGGTCCTTCAAGGGGAGCCCTTCCTCGGGATGGACCTTCACCGTGGGTCCCCGGAGAACGTGCTCCCCGTCCGGGAGGAGGATGGGAAGACCGATGGAGACGATCCGCTGCCGCAGGTCGTGATCCTCCTGGATCAGAGCCTGAGCCCGTCGGGCCGTCTCCTCCGCATCCAGATCCGCGGCGGCCGCCAGCGTGTCGAAGAGGCGCTCGAGGATCGAGCCTTCGAAGAGGAGTTTGGACAGCCGTGGCGGGCCGAGCATCTCGTAGGCCACCGATCGGATGCCGGACTCCTTCTCCAGGGCCTCCATGTGGTCGATGGCCACGCTCCGCAGCACCCCGGCGCGGTAGGTGGGCCCCATGGTCGCCGAGTCCAGGGCCGTCACCACGTCCCGCCCGGTGGGGTGGGACAGGATCTCCCGGACCACGTTCTCGGCGATCTCCTCCGGCGTCACGAACTCCATGAGCCCGAGCGCCGTCAGCGTCTCGAACTCGCCCACCGTGAACACGCCGTTCTCCCCGGCATCCAGGTAGACGCCTTCCAACGGCTCTCCCGTGGATACGAACCCTCGTTCCGCGCCCTCGGTGAACGCCTCGCCCAGGGAGAGGGGCTCCGTGGCGTCGGCCCGGATGATCGGGTGCCCCCCACGGTGTACCGTCCCCTGGCGAACCGCCTTCCAGCTGATGGCGGCGGTGGGCTTGACCTCCTTCACCGCCGGCGCTCCCGGCGTACGGGCCATGAGGAAGAGGAAGAGCGTCTGCGCTCCCGCGATCCCCGATTTCGCCAGAAGGACCCGGGAAGGGCGCTCCTCGGAATGGGTGAAGGGGATGTTCAGCCCCATCCCACCCGTCCCGGCGGTACCCACCTTCACGAACACCTCCGTGCCCGCCCTCTTCATCCCCTCCAGCGCGATCTGCGTGTGTCGGATGAGCTGAGGGAGATACAGCGTGGCCAGGTGCCGATCCACGGCCTCGGCGTCGGCCCTCCCCTCACCCGCCGCCTCCCGCAACGAGGCCGCGGACGCGAACACGTTCTGGTACGCCAGGGCGCCCGCGGTATTCACGCAGTCGACGATGATGTCGGGCTTCACGGCGCAGAGGAGCGCGCCCAGCGTGGACCGCAGGAAGACCTCCTCGGTGAGTTCTCCGTAGAGATCGTCCACCAGGCGACCGCGCATCTCCGGGTCGGCGAGAACGTCGGGTCGGGGGAGATCCTTCATGTCCTCCGGAACGAAGAGGTCCCCCCACACGCCTTCGAGAGCGATCCCCGCGGGTCCCGCCTCCCCGGAGAGTTCGGCGACCGCCTCGTCCGCCTCCTGCCTGCGAAGGGATCCGATCACGATACGGGCGGGGCGGCCCTCCATGGCTCTCCGAGCCACGGCCATGCCCACCAGACCCGCACCTCCGAGGATCAGCACCGTCTTGTTTCTGAGATCCATGATCTTCCGTAGCGTTCAGTTCACACTATTCGCGTCGCCGTCCACCGGCGAGCTCTCGTAGCCCCCGTTCTTCGTCGGGCTCCAGACGCCGCCAACTCCCGGGCGGGAGATCGCCGAGACGCACGTTCCCGTACCGGACACGAACCAGCCGCTGCACCGGGTGCCCCACCGCGTACAGGAGGCGACGGACTTCGCGCTTCCGCCCTTCGGTGAGCACGACCCTGAGCTCGCTCCCGTCCGGCCCGGCACCCACCGCCTCGGCCCGGCGGGCCTGGGCGGGCCCGTCGTCGAGCTTCACTCCCGACACCAGACGTTGGAGCGTGTCCCGGTCGGGGACGCCCGTGACCCAGGCCCGGTATTCCCGCTCCACCTCCGACGAAGGGTGGAGCAGCCCGTTGGCCAGATCACCGTCGTTGGTGAACAGGAGCAGACCCTCCGTGTCCCGATCCAGACGACCCACGTAGCGGAGTTGCCGATGCTGTCTCGGCAGGACCTGGTATACCGTGCGTCCCCCGTGGGGGTCCTTCCGCGTGGTCAGGACGCCGGCCGGCTTGTGGAAGACGATGATCCGCGCCTCGGACGCCACCATCACCCGGCCGTCCACCGCGATCTCGTCGCGATCGGGATCCACGCGGGTACCCAACTCCGTGACGACCCGACCGTTCACACGCACGCGACCCTCGCTCATGAGGCGCTCCGCCTCCCGTCGCGACGCCCGCCCCGTGCGGGACAGGAACTTCTGGATCCTCACGCCCTCCGACACGGATCGCTCAGGAAGCCGGAGCGGGAGCCGGATCATCCGGCTCCTCGGGCGGGGCGGCACCCGCCGCCTTCACGTCCACGTCCGCCTCCACCTCGGCGTCGACGTCGGCGTCGGCGTCGGCGTCCGCGAACTCGTCCTCCACGGCCACGTCCGCCTCCACCTCGCCGCCGCCATCCCCGTCCTCGTCCGCGAACTCGACCGCCGCGTCCGCGACCTCCACTTCCACCTCAGCGGCCACGGTCTCCGTCTCCTCCCGGACCTCCGCGTCCACGGCCTCCGCTTCCCCGTTCTCATGCAGGGGAAGCTCCAGCGCCGGGCTCTCCACTTCCGCCTCTTCCTCGTCCTCGGTTCCCAGCGGGATGCGCTCCCGCAAGACGACCGGGAGTTCCTCGGGCCGGGGGAGATCCTCCAGTGAGCGGAAGCCGAAGTGCTCCAGGAACTTCTGTGTCGTCCCGTACAGGAGGGGGCGACCCAACCCTTCGGCACGCCCCACCACGTCGACCAGCTGACGATCCTGGAGTGACCGGATCACCCCCGACGATCCCACCCCGCGGATGTACTCCACCTCCGCTCTTCCGATGGGCTGCCGGTAGGCCATGATGGCCAGCGTCTCCAGCGCGGGCCCGGAGAGGCGGGAGGGACGAGGTACGTTGTCGAAGCGCTCCAGATAGGGCGCGAACTCCGGCCGGGTGAGGATCTGGTATCCCTCCGCCACCTCCACCACCTGGAATGCTCGCTGCGCGTCGTCGTACTCGGCCTGCAACTGGCGGAGGATCTGCTCCACCAGGTCCTCGTCGAGGACCTCGTCCGCCCGGGCGATCTCGTCCGGAGTGAGGGGTGCGTCGGACGCGAAGAGGACCGCCTCCACGATCTGTGCTGCGTTCAAGCTTCGACTCCTTCTTCATCGAATGCGGGATCGCCTTCGAAGGCGATCCCGGGAACGTCGTCATGGGCGGGAGCCGGCTCGTCCCCGGCCTCGCCCTCTTCGTCTTCGGGAGCGTCGTCCCGACGGTAGAGCCACAGCTCGGTGAAGGGCTCGGTCTGGCGGAGGAAGAGGAGGCGACGGCGGGTCAACTCGAGCCCCGCCAGGAACGTCATCACGCCGTGCATCCGTCCCATGAACCCCTCCAGGAGCTTGCTGAACTCCACCCGGGTCGCCTCCTTGAGCGTGTCCAGGATCAGGATGACCTTGTCCTCCATGGCCACGGTGCGCGTGGTCACGCGGTGCTCCCGCTCCCTGGGCTCGGGGAGTTCCACCAGGAGCGCGGCAGCGAACACCTCTTCCCACGTGGTTTCCAGAGGCGTCTCCGTGAGAGGCTTGCGGGGTCTCGGCGGCACGTAACCCTTGGAGAACCGGCGCCCGCGGTCCGCCTCCGCGACGGAGAGGCGCTGGGTGATCTCACGGATCTGCTCGTACTCCAACAGCCGTCGGACGAGCTCGGCCCGCGGGTCCTCGTCCTCGTCCTCCGCGGACCGGGGAAGGAGCATCTGGGCCTTGATGCGGACCAGCATCGCCGCCATCTCCAGGAACTCCCCCGCGGAGTCGAGGTCCTCCACCCGGATCTTCTTGATGGTCTGGAGGAATTGCTCCGTGATGGTCGACACCGGGATGTCGAAGATGTCGATGTCCTGGGTGCGGATCAGGTGGAGGAGAAGATCCAGCGGACCCTGGAACCGCTCGATGTCGACGTCGAAGAAGCCGTCGCTCCGTTCCTCCTGGACGACGGGGATCAATTGGCCCACGGAGGCCTCTGGAACGTACCGCATGGGATCTGCTTCATAGACGTGGTAAGGTAGGGGACGAGGGGGTGCGGGGTCCAGTCTCACCGGCACGCCTGAACCACCTTTCGTCGCGCTATCTTTCGGGGACGTCCATGGGTTCCCTCTGCAACCGGGCTTCGCACCATGCTCCGCCTCTCCACCTTGGCATCCGCGCTCTTCCTCGCCGCCGCGTGCGGTCCTCCCCCGACCCCGTCGGAGGACCCCCACGACCTCCCCATCCAGGGCGACAAGCCCGCCCACCCGCTGGGGAAGTTGGCGTTCACCCTCACCGACACCGAAGGCCGACCGTTCGATTTCCGGAAGGAGACGGACGGATACCTCACCCTCCTCTTCTTCGGGTACACTTCGTGCCCCGACATCTGCCCCCTCCACATGGCCAACATCGGCGCCGCGCTGAAGGAGTTGCACCCGGATCTGCGGGGCCGCGTGAAGGTCGTGTTCGTGAGCGTCGATCCGCAGCGGGACACGCCCACCCGCCTCCGGGGGTGGTTGGACGCCTTCGATTCGACCTTCGTGGGGCTGCTCGGCACGGAAGCCCAGGTGGCCGACATCCTGGCGGAATACAACTATCCGCCCCCGGAACGGCTCGACCGGGAGGGCACCTACCTGGTCGGCCACCCCGCCGCCGTCTACGCCTTCACCCCCGACGACCTGGGTCGGGCCATGTACCGGACGGGGACGCGGCGCTCCGTCTGGGTCCACGATCTCACCCTGCTGGCCGCCCACGACTGGTCCACGGGCGACGAGGAAGCCACCGTCGTCGAGGCCTCCCACCGGCCCGATCCCGGCGCGCTGCGCCCTCCGGCGGAGGCCGGTGCCCTGCGGATCCTGGCCGCCTACGCGCCACCGCCGGCCCCTTCCGCACCCATGGCCGTCTATCTCACGCTGGAGAACGTGGGTTCCCGGGCCGACACACTGGCCGGGATCGGCTCCGACGCGGCGGAGCGTGGGTCCCTCCACGCCATGTCCGTGGAGGACGGGATGATGCGCATGACTCCCCTCCCCCGCGGAATCGAGATCCTGCCGGGGGCGGTGGTCCGCCTGGAGCCCGGAGGGATGCATGGGATGCTGGAAGGATTGGCCCGGCCACCCGCCGCCGGGGACACGGTGAGCGTGGCGCTCTCCTTCACCTTCGGGGGGGGCGTCACCGTTCCCGTGACGGTCGTTCCGTACGCCCGACTCGACGGATGACCCCGACCCATTGATCCCGCGCCGGTACTATTCTAGTTTTGTTGGCTCGACATAAAGGAATCCCACCGCGCCCCGAGGGACGCATGCCGAACATCAAGAGTGCAAAGAAGCGGATGGAGTTGAGCCGCGTCGCGAGAACCGCGAACCGGTCCAACCGTGCACGGATCCGCACCGCCATCAAGCGTGTCCGTACCGCAGCCAACGCCGACGAAGGCGTTGCTCGCCTTCAGGAAGCCGTGGCACTCCTGGATCGCGCGGCCACGCGCCGCCTCTATCATCCCAACGCCGTGGCGCGGGTGAAGAGCAGCCTTCAGAGGCACGTCAACGGTCTCAGCGCCTGACGCGCCTCCAGTTCCGGAACACGAAGACGGGCGGCCCCTTCAGGGGGGCCGCCCGTCTTTCTTGGTGGGTGCACCGCGGTGCGCCGCTCACCCCTCCCAGACGGTCCGTCCACCCACCACGGTATAGCGTGGCCTCCCCTTGAGCTCCCACCCTCCGAAGGGGGTGTTGCGGCTCTTGGAACGGAACGCCTTCGGGTCCACGGTCCACACGGCCGCCGGATCGAACACGGTGACGTCTCCGACGCTCCCCGGCGCCAGCGTCCCCCCGGGGAGCCCGAAGGCCCGCGCGGGCTGACAGCTCATCCGTTCCACCATGGTGGAGAGGTCGATCACCCCTTCGCCCACCACGTGCGTCAGGATGATGCCCAGCGCCGTCTCCAGGCCCACGATCCCGTTGGGGGCGTCCTGGAAGGCCGCCTCCTTCTCGTCGTAGTGATGCGGGGCGTGATCGGTGGCGATGGTGTCCAGCGTTCCGTCCGCCAGCCCGGCCCGGACCGCCGCTCGATCCTCGGCGGACCGCAGGGGCGGGTTCATCTTCGCCTCCGTACGGTATCCCTCCACGGCGTCCTCGGTGAGGACGAGGTGGTGGGGGGACGCCTCGGCGGTGACCCGCACGCCCCGGGCCTTGGCCTGCCGGATCATTTCCACTCCCATGCGCGTGGACACGTGCTGGAGATGGATGTGGCCTCCCGTGAGCTCCGCGAGGAGGATGTCGCGGATGATGTGGATGTCCTCGGCCGCGTTGGGCTTCCCCGGGAGCCCCATGCGCGCGGAGGCGAGTCCCGCGTTCATGGCACCCCCCGCGGCGAGGGTGAGGTCCTCCGGATGATCCGCCACCGGGATGTCGAACGCCTGGGCGTAGAGGAGCGCGAGGCGCATGAGTCCCGAATCCATGACGGGGCTGCCGTCGTCGGTGATGGCCACCGCTCCCGCGTCCACCATCTCCCCCACCAGCGCGAGCCGCTCGCCCTTCCGGTCGAGGGTGATGCACCCCGTGGGGTACACCCGGGCCGCGCCCGCCTTGCGCCCCTCCGCGACCACGTATCCCACCGCCGCCGGATCGTCGGTCGGGGGGTCGGTGTTGGGCATGGCCACGATGGCGGTGAAGCCTCCCGCGGCCGCGGCGCGGGCCCCGGTCGTGATGGTCTCCTTGTGCTCTTCCCCGGGCTCGCGGAGGTGCACGTGCACGTCGATGAGCCCCGGCGTCACCACCAGCCCCGCGCAGTCGATGACGCGGGCGTCCTCCGGCGGCGTGTACTCGGCGGGGACGTCCGCGATCCACCCGTCCACCACGACCACGTCGCCGACGCCGTCCACCGAACGGGACGGATCCACCACCCGCCCACCACGGAACACCACCACCTCGCTCACGCCTCACCTCCGTGCTTGGCCGCCTCGGCCCGCTCCGGCGCGCCGCCCGCGAGGAGGTAGAGAACCGCCATCCTCACCGCGACGCCGTTGGTGACCTGGTTGAGAATCACCGAATGCGGCCCATCGGCCACGTCGGAGTCGATCTCCACCCC
>Ga0224501_10000207_pt1 | contig 54273 bp, 50 predicted proteins | sample SF_Oct11_sed_USG_4_FD_169105 | JGI IMG/M metagenome (GOLD analysis project Ga0224501, IMG submission 169105) | Sediment microbial communities from San Francisco Bay, California, United States - SF_Oct11_sed_USGS_8_1 | ecosystem: Environmental > Aquatic > Marine > Sediment | place: USA... | reverse complement strand
CCCCTAGCCAAACAGCTACTGCAGAAATTCGGTTCCCTAACCGAGGTAATGCATGCCTCGCATCATGCTCTATCCCAATGTGACGGGATGAGTGACAACGTAGCCACAGCGATCAAAACCGCAACGGCAATATCCCACCGCGCAATGAAGCAGGATTTGATGGGCAAACCTATACTCAATTCATGGGCACGATTGCTGGAATATTGTCACACGACTATGGCACATGAAAAAAAGGAACATTTCCGCATATTATTTTTAAACAAAAAAAATGAGCTTCTGGCCGATGAAGTTCAAGGATCAGGCACGGTTGACCATACACCTGCCTATCCACGCGAGATTATGAAACGCAGTCTTGAGCTTGGCGCTACGGCGATTATCCTGATGCATAATCATCCAAGCGGCGACCCCAAACCATCACAAGCCGACATCGAGATGACGCAATCCATTATAGAGGCCGGACGCCCGTTCAATATAACAATCCACGATCACGTGATTATTGCAAGAAACGGGCATACATCTTTTAAGAGTGAGGGGTTAATGTAGACGATGCTTAGACTTACTTCTCTTACAGCGCTTATAATTGCTGTTCTTTCTCTCAGTGCCTGTATGAGTGAACCCCAGTATAAACGTACAAAAGGCAAACCCTATTATTCTGCGACTCTTGAGCACGCTCGCAAGAAAAACTTCTCGACGATTCGGACAGAAATGGCTCTTAAGGGGCTAACTCTGGGCTCGCAACTCTATATTCGAGCTTTCAAAAGTGAAATGGAGATGGAGGTATGGGCGCAGAACCCTTATACAGGCACGTACAAGCTATTTAAAACTTACCCAATATGCAATAAATCCGGAGTTCTTGGGCCAAAACTCAAAGAAGGTGATTTACAAACACCGGAAGGATTTTACGATGTCACGGAAGATCGCATGAACCCGAACAGCAAATACTATCTGTCTTTTAATATCGGATTTCCCAATGCCTATGATAAAGCCCATAAACGTACAGGCTCGCTGCTGATGGTCCATGGCTCTTGTGTGTCACAGGGTTGTCTTGCGATGACAGATCAAAATATAGGTGAGATTTACTTGCTTGTGGAACAAAATTTCAAGCACGGTATAGAAAGTGTACCTGTGCATATCTTTCCGTTTCGCATGACACATGAAAATATGATGTTGCGTAATGGCTCGCCCTGGCAGCCCTTCTGGAGAGACCTCAAAGCAGGCTATGACTTTTTCGAAGAGTATAACCGCCCCCCTGTCATAAGTATAAGAAACAAAAAATATGTAGTAAATGGGGCAAGAGATATTTAAAGTCGTTGATCTGGCCGCATTTCTTCGATATCGCCACGGTCTCTAGCCTCTTGCTCATATTTTTGCGGGCTATTACCAGACCATAATACAGGCATTGTTTTTACTATTAATGCAAAGTCCCTACTTAATGACTCTGGTTGTCTTGCGTATTCAGACTCTAATTTTTCACGTTCCAACCCGCTCAATTCATACCCACGCATTATTTTTTCAACAGCACAAACCCCTGTTAAGCCAGGCCGAACATTCAGTATGGTATAATCTTTCAGTACATTTCTTTTCCTTGTAGGTCTAGCGGTCCATGGTCTTGGACCGACAACACTCATATCTCCTTTAAGAATATTAAATAATTGCGGCAATTCATCCAGCCCACGTTTACGCATAAATTGTCCAAAAGAAGTAACCCGCTCTGTTTCTGGCAGTATTTTTCCTTCATTATTATAAAGTGTTTTCATTGACCGGAATTTATACATCTCGAACGGTTTTCCATCTTTACCTAAGCGAGTTATGGTAAAAAATGGACTTTCTCCGTCCAACTTAAATTTGTTCAGAGCATAAAGTACAGTCATTGGCAGCCCCATGACTACCAGCCCACTTATTGCAAATGCTATATCGAACATTCGTTTTTTCATAACATAACTATAAGCGCCCTCAAGAATCATGACAAGCTTATAATAATTTCATGCCTTGATCCCGCCCTGAAAATCGCCTAGATTTTGCGCATAATAATAAAGAAGGAAAGAATATGATACCCCGCTATAGCCGCCCTGAAATGGCTAATATATTTGAACAGGAAAACAAATTCCGCATCTGGCTGGAGGTTGAAACTCTGGCACTGGAGAAAATGGCGGATATGGGCGTTGTACCGGAGAGCGCGGCAAAGGCTTTGCGTAAGAAAGGCAATTTCGATGTCGAGCGCATTAACGAGATCGAGGCCGAGGTCAAACATGATGTTATTGCCTTCCTGACATCAGTAGCCGAATTTGTCGGAGAAGATTCCCGATACGTACACCAAGGTATGACCTCCTCCGATGTTATTGATACGAGCTTTGCCGTCATGCTCACTCAAGCAGCTGATCTCATTATCGAAGATCTGGATAAAGTTCTGGCAGCGCTTAAAAAACGTGCCTTAGAGCATAAAGATACGCTGTGCATAGGGCGTTCTCATGGTATTCACGGTGAGCCAACAACCTTTGGCCTTAAACTTGCCGGACATTACGCGGCTTTTAAACGTGCCAAGCAGCGCATGATCGCTGCCAAGGAAGAGATTAGTACAATAACAATTTCCGGCGCGGTCGGAACATACGCCACAGCTGATCCGGCGATTGAAACTCATGTTGCAGAAAAACTTGGATTAAAGCCTGAAACAGTTGCCACACAGGTAATTCCGCGCGACCGTCATGCGATGTTTTTTGCCACGCTTGGCGTTATTGCCTCTTCGATTGAAAATATTGCCATAGAAATCCGCCATTTACAACGTACCGAAGTGCGCGAAGCCGAAGAATATTTTGACAAGAATCAGAAAGGCTCTTCCGCGATGCCCCATAAGCGCAACCCTATCGGATCTGAGAATTTGACAGGCCAGGCGCGCATTATCCGTTCTGCGGTTATTCCGGCCCTTGAGAATGTGGCGCTGTGGCATGAACGGGATATTTCTCATTCTGCTGTAGAACGTACGATCTTGCCTGATGCCTTAATCGCTGCGGATTATGCACTTAACCGTCTGGCCGGCTTAATTGATAAACTCTTGGTTTATCCCGAACGTATGAAACATAATTTAGAGATGACAGGCGGACTTGTCTTTTCCCAGCGTACGATGCTGGCTCTCACGCAAGCCGGCATTTCGCGGGAAGATGCATACAGGATTGTCCAGCGAAATGCTATGAAAGTCTGGGAAGACCGCAGCACAGGAAAGGGCACTCTTGAACTTCGGGCTGCGCTTGAGAATGATTCACAAGTCACTGAAAAACTTGACAAATCATCATTAGATAGTATTTTCGACTATGCAGCCTACACGAAGAATATCCCGGCGATACTGGATCGTGCATTAGAAGATTAACCCTTAAAACACTCAGGAGAACTGTTATGAAAGGCGACAAGAAAATTATCGGATACCTCAATGAGGCGCTTAAGAAGGAATTGACAGCGATCAACCAGTATTTTCTGCATTCGCGCATTATGGATGATTGGGGTATGACCAAACTGGCCAAGCATGAATACAATGAATCCCTTGAGGAAATGCATCACGCCGATGAGCTTATCAAACGTATACTTTTCCTTGAAGGTCTGCCGAATTTGCAGGATTTAGGCAAGCTCTATATCGGGCAAAATGTCAAAGAGATCATGGAATGCGACATGAAGCTGGAATTGGATGGTGCGGCCCATTACCGTGAAGCTGTGGCCTATGCAGAAGAGGCCAAAGACTATGTTTCTCGCGATTTATTTGCCAAAATTCTAGGCGAGGAAGAGGGCCATATTGACTATCTGGAGACGCAACTCAAAATGATCGAAGATATGGGCGTTCAAAACTATATACAGCTTAATTCCCAAAGCCCGTTAGATGCAGAAGGTTAAAAGTTTAAGCCGATACTTTAAAGAAATGCTCGTCGACCTTATAACCATTACTGAACCAGTGGCGACCCATTGGTTTTCCGGTAATTGAATCCCAAGTCTGAACGGCTGGCCCCCCATCACTTCGGTGCAGCTTGTCATTTCTAAACCATTTTTCGGCTATCACTTTTTGGGTTCGTGCATCATAATTTATTATAGCTGGCCCGTCTTCACGATGATACCACATCCCAAGGTTCGGGTCCCTCTTGTTATGGATACACCAATTTTCTTCAACCACCCTCCCTAACTCGGATTTATGAATGACAATCTTTACCTGATCATTATCATCTTCTTGAAAATATTCAAAGATACGCCCGATGATTTTGGTGCAGGGCTTTAATAAATTCTTTTGCTCTGTCTTAAAATATAAATTGCCATCTACAGATAGATTCTAACCAGTTCGGCATTTTGAGTTTTACGCGAAAATTTGTGCAGATAGTCCGAAATGGCTTCTGGATTAACAAGATTAATTGAATTTTCCGACACTAAGGCCTCCGCATGAAAAAACTATTTTCATATTGACAATCTCAAAAAATGGAATCCATTGTCAAATTATCTTTTGGGAAAAAGAAACCGTTCAATTTGGTTTGAAGACAAATTCCCCTGGCTAACAACTTTGTTATTTTCATCTAGCAAAATAACCGTCGGATAGCTATTCCATTTCTGAATTCCATACCGACTCAAGGCATTCTCTAACGTATCCTTGCCTTTAGGATTGCTTAGGATAACCTTATAGGGAATATCCTTCAATGTTTTGATATATTTTGATAGATCCGCGTAATTCTGATCCTCCGACACAGCAATAACCGAGCCTTTCTTCATGCGTTCCATCTTTATAAAATCAGGCATTTTGTTCCGGCAATACGGACACCATGAAACATAGATAGCCAAAACTCTTTTTTGTCCTTTCGTGAATTCTATGTAATCCGCAATTCTCGAAGGACGCAGAGGGTATATTTTGTGACTATCTTCTTTTGCCAAAGCCCGCCCACCTGAAAAAATGAACACTTCGGAAAATAATACCAATAATAGAAAAATCTTAGTCTTCATAAACGGAAACATATCATAAAAAAATCATCGGGCAAATTTTTATAGCAAATGACAATGACTTGCATTACCAAAAGCTATATGATAATGATTATCAGTAAAAAATAAAACATGGATATTCCCTATGTATGTCTGCCTTTGCTACGGCGTTACCGATCATAATATCTCAGAACATCTTTGCTGTATCGAGAATAAGACAACTGTGAATGAGGTTCACAAAGCCTGTTCAGGCGCTCCTGAGCAAAAATGCGGGAAATGCAGCCCCACTATCAAAGAAATGGTCGATCATCACAATAATGCTATTACCATTAGTGAAATTTCCGATGCAATGAAAAAGTTAATCAAGAAAAAATCGGAAACAATGTAATCCGGTTTATTATTGCCCTTGCAATCCATTTTTTAATATGCGACCACATTAGATCAGTAATTCATCTGTAACCACAGCCCATTATATGGGTTTCTAGGAGGAAAATAAGAAGATGATAATGAAGAAGTTTTTGATTTTACTAGGAGGTCTATTCATTATGACAACAGCTGCGCAAGATACTCAGGCCGGAGAAGAAAATACTCTAAACATGGAAGTTTCAAGTGGCGGCACCGTCGTAATCGAGTTACTTCCCGATATTGCCCCCAAGCATGTTGAGCGCATCAAGCAACTGACAGCCGAAGGCTTTTATGATGGCGTTGTATTCCACCGCGTTATCACTGGCTTTATGGCTCAAACCGGTGATCCTACGGGAACTGGTATGGGTGGATCAAAATATGATGATTTGCCTGCAGAATTCAGTCAATATGAATATAAGCGCGGAACTGTCGGAATGGCCAGAGGTGGCTCTCCGGATAGTGCAAATTCACAGTTCTTTATCTGCTTCACAGATACAGGCTGTAGTTTCCTGAGAGGACAATATACCGTTTTCGGGCAAGTCACTTCAGGCATGGAATATATTGATGCCGTCGCCGTAGGTGAGCCGCCTGCTAATCCGGATAATATTATTTCTTTGAAAATAGCTGGAGAGAGTTCGGAAGCAGCAGAATAATTTTAATCTATTTAAATGATTGTAAATGCGCCTATAATAAATATTAGGCGTATTTCTTGTTTAGAGGGTCAATGACAAGAGTTCTTGATGAAGATTGGTGGCGCGGCGCGGTTATTTACCAGATTTATCCGCGCAGCTTTCAAGACACAAATAATGACGGCATAGGCGATCTGAAAGGCATTATCCAACGATTGGATTATATTGCTTCACTCGGGGTTGATGCTATCTGGATTTCGCCTTTCTTTAAATCACCGATGAAAGATTTTGGCTATGATGTTTCTGATTACCGAGATATCGACCCGATATTCGGCAGCCTTGATGACTTTGACGAGATGCTTACCAAAGCGCATAATCTGGGCCTTAAGATCATTATTGATCTGGTTTTATCTCATTCTTCGGACCAGCATCCGTGGTTTATTAAAAGCCGCACAGATAAACACAATGACAGGGCCGATTGGTATGTCTGGGCTGATCCGAAAATCATTGACGGAGAAAACCATCCCCCTAATAACTGGGTCTCTGTTTTTGGCGGCAGTGCATGGGAATATGATGAGAAGCGAAAACAATATTACCTCCATAATTTTCTGAAAGAGCAGCCTGATCTTAACTTTCACAATAAAGACGTACAGAAAGAAATGTTGGATATTTGTAGGTTCTGGCTAGACAGAGGTGTAGATGGATTCCGGCTGGATGTTGTGAATTTTTATTTCCATGACCGCGAATTACGGAATAATCCGGAACGGACGAGCGGGGCAAGCTATGCCACACAATTTGAAGCTGATGTCCCCTATTCCCGTCAGCAACATATATACGATAAATCCCAGCCAGAAAATGTAGAATTCATAGAAGAGATCAGGGCGTTAACGGATCAATACGAAGCCCGCATGCTGGTGGGGGAAATAGGTGATGACCAGCCGATTAAACGCTCACAGGAATATACATGCGGGAATAAACGACTTCATACCTGTTACAACACGCATATGATGTCAGGCACGCACAAAACCTTAAAATCCAATATGATTATTGATCCGGTAGAGTCTTATCTGGGGCATACAGGTCAATCAGAATTGAATTTTGAGGAAACCGGTTGGCCAAGCTGGGCATTTTCAAATCATGATGTTGTACGCGTGGCTAGTCGCTGGTTTAAACCTTACGAACATGATCCTGATTTTTCAAAAATGCTGATTGCTTTACTTGGTTGCTTGCCCGGTACAGTATTTTTATATCAAGGAGAAGAATTAGGGTTACCGGAAGCTCAAATTGCCTTTGAGGATTTACAGGACCCGTGGGCAAAGGAAACATGGCCTGAATGGCAAGGGCGGGATGGATGCCGCACACCAATGCCGTGGTCAAATCTATCCGATCAAAATCTTTATGCAGGATTTTCCCAAAAACAGCCTTGGCTGCCTTTGGCCGAATCACATTTAGGGCTAAATATGGAAACGCAGAGTACTACCCCTGACAGCGTTTTAAATTTCACGAGGATGTTTTTGAAATGGCGTACGAATCAACCCACTTTAATAAGGGGCGCTTATAAGTTTTACGACAAAGACAGAGAAGAACTTATTGTTTTAAAAAGAAAATATAATAAAAATGAAACGTTTTGTACATTTAATATTTCGGACCGCAATCAGCACTATAATGACCTCGAATTTAAGCGATTTGAATTTAAAATTTCAGGATTTAATTTCAAAGAATAATGGGGTGTACGTGCAGAAAGGTAACTTAGCCTTTATTAGCCGAATCTGACTTTACTTGTGACTTACCTTTTTTTGCACTCTTTCTACCTTCAACACCTTTCACGGTCTCCTTTATTCCTTCATCTTCAAGTTCAAGCTCGTAAGATGGCGCAGATAGATCATCATCAACATCCAATGTTGCTGTTGAAGACTTTAATTCCTTACTTTTTTTACGAAGAATAGTGTATTCACCTTTACCAAGTTCAAAATCTTCTGCAGCGGCTAGAAGCATTTTTACCATTTTATCCAGCTCCTTTGGGTCGGATAATGGCGCTGGCGTATCCAATCTTAGTAAGCCTCCCCCATCATAAAAGATAAGGACAATCCACACTCTTGGCGTCTTCATCAGGTCCAGTAAAGTTTTGAGACGCTTTTCATTAAGATAAACCGAAACTATGCTTTTATCAGCCGTTCTTATGATATAGGAATCATCCCAACCTTTTGCGTCTGGCTTGAACTCCTGCGCCAATTTTACTGTCTCTATATAAGGTACCATGCCTCCACTGGCTATTGCCGTGCCTAATGGTAAAGCAGAATTCAGGGTAACTTCTATGCTGGTTAAACGTCTTTGTGATCGAGCATCATATTCAGAGTGGTCGCTTGTAAAGGCTAGAATCTTATGTTCACTCAAAGACCCAGAAAAACTTGGCGATTCATATAATCCGTTTCCATCATAACGCAGCTTTCTTTTTTCAGCATAAATTTTCCATGCTCGTTTTTGCTTATAAAGGACATAAGACGTCCAGAGCCAAAACCCTAAAAGAAAGGTTGAAATAAAAAGCCAAAGCAATATAGAAAGTGACAAATATGCCTCCGAATATCATATTTAGAGAAAATACAAATCCCCTACTCTTCTTTGTACGCAATTCGCATTCATGTGTCTAGAGTATGCTTTGCAAAAACAGTTGAGCCGGAGGTTACCCTCCGGCTCTTTTACTGGCTTTCTGTTTTCTACTTTTTACTTATGCTTAGTTGTAATGGATACCATCCTGGCCTTGTCCATAATGAAGCAGATATTCGGTCTGCTTCTTATCTGACATTTTATCAGCCATAATACCCATTTGGCTCAAAAGTTCTTCTGCGTGAGATACTAAAGCCTCTGTTTTACCAACGCTGATTAATTCGGCATCAGCATTTTGCTCTAGTCTTTCAGCTATCATTTCCTCATGAGCAGATGTTTTCTCGATTTTTTCTTCCAAACGATGGATAGCATCACCAAAGAACCCAGCCTGACTATCTACAACTTCAACCTTACGCTCAAGCTTTTGCATGCTTTCACTAAACGCATTGGCCTGATCACCAACATTGTTAACTTTAGACTCCATCAAAGATATAGACTGTGTGAAGCTGGCTGTTTGAGCATCAACTTCTTCTACCTTTTGTTCGATCTTATGCAAAGCATCGCTGAAAAAGCCTGTTTGCTTTTTAACAACCTCAAAACCGCTGCGCAGCCGCTCAAAACCTGCACCAAGAACAATACTGGTTCCCACAGCAGCTACCGCTGAGAATACTGCCATCATAACTGATACAGCAACTATTGTTTCTACTTCTAAAGACATAACTTAACCCCTTCCATATGAGTATTAACTGTTTCTCAAACACTGCCTACCGATAAAATTATTTTCATCAATGGCTAATTCGAAAGTTTTAAACACGGGTATAAAATACACCCTTATACTATTATGTTAAATCCTATTATGTCATTCTGTCCATAACTATCGCTTCGATATTGTTTCAAATTTTAGAGGTATTCATCAATTTTTTTATTTAACCTGACTCAAGACACTCTGGATTTATTTTCGATCGTCATGTAAATTATATAATTAATAATAATATTTAGAGTTAGGCAAAAGTAATGTCCGAATCATTCTTACTGGCCATTAAATGGTATATGATATCGCTTGGTTTAATAATCGGCTTTTCAGCCTTTATAATCTCACAGAAGATAAACTCAATGGACCCTATTATTATAGGTATTATAGGCTTGGGCTCTTCTTATATTATGGCTTCTATCTGGAAGGATTTTCGTGACAAGTTATTACTTGTGAGCGGCGTCAGCTTTGTTACACTGGCCTTAATTTCCCCCAAAATGGGTTATGTGGTCTTTTTGTTGTTTGACTACGCAGACCCTATCAACCCGTATATTTTATGGGCCTTAACAACAGGAGCAATAGGCATTCCTGCTATGACAATTATATTTAGAATCATTAACAGATAAAATAACTTAACGCATCGCAGCAACATTTTTTCTTCTAAAACTCGCACTGAGCATAGGTTTCATGGTAGTATGAAGCTATGAAATATAGTCTGATGGAAAAAATGATTTTCATCCCGCGGACTAAAACGGTAAAAAGATATAAAAAGGAGTTACTTAAACTAACTTTACTGGTGATGAGTTTACCAACCCTCGCGGGGTGTAACAATGCTCATACGACGCAAGCTTTAGCACCTGCGCCGCCAGAGAGGATTTACAATAAAAACAATGAGATAACACCCCCCAGCCAATTGATTATTACCAATATTCCTGATAATATGGTGCAATCGGAAATCATTTATACGTCTCTTTCGAAAAATGCCGACAAAACAAAGTGTAACCTCAATCATAGATTTGATAACGACGCCTTAATTGCCTATAATTGGGACCGTAGCCGCATTGCACTGGATATTGATGGTGTTGGATTGGATTGGGATGGTTTTACAGATTTTGAACAAGTCAGACTAGAATATAGGCTAAAATTTTCACCTGAAAAGACAAACAAGGAAAAATGTCTCTACCCATCGAAATGGCAAGGTTTAATAGGATCAGGCTATAATGAGCTGGTTATCCGTAAAGAGGATACTGCTTGGGGAGAACTCAGAGAGATAAGCAAAGACCTTAGGAAAAAGGTTAATAGTCACTTCTAATGCTTTAAAAAATAAAAATAAATTGGCATTCATTGGAAAACTTGCTACACTGTAAGTATCTATAGTATTTCTGGCTTTCATCTGCTGCGTACGGATATATGTCACAATTATAGGAGCATGCGAGATGATTACATTTAAAAAACTTATTTGCCTTTTCTGTCTAGTATTTTCCTTGAGCGCCTGTTCAAGCAGCTACAACTACGCAAATTCAAAGCTGAAGGCCATATCCGAAGAAGAAAAAGAGCCAATAACAGTCCTTTCTTTCTCACCTTTGAGACATGAGACACCTGTCATAGATTACGAGTTGATCAATGATATTGATCAGGATAATTCTACCGTTACAGTAGAGTAACTTACGCCTGCATTATGATTCGTAAAATCAATTAATAAAATATTTATTTTTTCAAGTGATTGGCTTGCATTTTTAAGGCAACCGGATTATTGTCGTTTTATTGCAAGCTTCTTCTTGCAAAATTATCTGTGTATATATTTTTAGCATCATGAAAACCTGTTCCTATTAACAAGGGAGGAAACCGTGCGTTTATCATTATTACGTCTCGCTCTTTTGAGCGCCCCATTAGCTCTTACTGCGTGCGGTGATGGTTGGGAAGTCGTTAAAACAACAGATTATTTCCCTTATGGTAATAAAAGAACCGCAGGATCAGGTACAGCTTATGTTTTGGCTAAAATGCTGCCGGAAAAGGAATTAAAGCTTGAGACGGAAACGGCAATTGAAGAACCCGCCGCCGCTAAAACTAAGACAGAGCCCAAACCTGCCCTCAAAGCAGAAAAAATATTTAATGATGCACAAACCAAAGGTGCGCCATCCCCTAAAGCCGCCCCTTCAGATGTAAAAACTGAAACAGATGAGGATGATGTTAAAGGTGCCTCTCTTGAGAAAAACGATACCTCACAAGCTTTACTTGCACAAGATTTAGGGGACACACCCTCATCAGATAATGATTCAGAAGTTTCTGTATCTTCTCTCGAGCCAAGTGCAGGCGGACGTGCACCCTCCCCTCCACAGAGCATTTACCCAAATCGTGTGATTGAGCCATCGCATGTTATCTCTATGCCGGAAGACCATATTATCTCTCCGAAAGTGGATATAGTAGAATATATTACAGATGGTGAAAGATCTCTGGAACAGATTTACCGTGACGATTTCTGATCCCCGGAACAAGGATTTGTCTTAGTTGTGGTATCAACAAATCTGCCATAAATTTCTTGCCATTATGATATGTTCATCGTCAAATGATTTTGATTTGATGATGGAATATTCAGGTGTACTCAAGGATTTGTACATCGAGTGAAATATTGAGTAGAAAATGACGAAGAAAACCATAATTTTCGACATAGATGGAACACTTGCAGAAATTACGCATAGACGAAAATTTCTGGAGCAGGAAAAGAAAGACTGGAAGTCCTTCAATGACAAGATGGGAGATGACACACCCAATGATCCGGTCGTAGAGCTCTATAAAACACTCTGGGAAACCGGTAAATACGAAATCATAATTATTTCAGGACGCACAGAGAAATATCGCGAGCTAACCGAACAGTGGTTCATTTGGAATGATATTCCTTTTGAAACGCTTCATATGCGCCCGAACGGAGATTATCGGGCAGATCACATCATCAAGGAAGAACTGCTCGAAAGGTTTAAGTCCGAAGGCAAAGACATTTTGTTTGTTGTCGATGACCGCCAGCAGGTTGTTGATATGTGGCGCCGGAACGGGATTACTTGCCTACAATGTGCCGAAGGCGATTTTTAGCTGTTTTGAATACCTGAGTACAAACCTTTATTCATATAAGTTATTGATTTAATTATAAAAATTTTGGAGCGAGTGAAGGGATTCGAACCCTCGACCCCAACCTTGGCAAGGTTGTGCTCTACCCCTGAGCTACACTCGCTTAATCACAACAGGCGTGATAGTGGGTAAGCGCTATATAAACGCCATCGCGATCAAAATGCAAGAGCAAAATTTCTAATTCTCATCAAGGAAATGTTTGATATTCTCGCAGGCTTCGGCCAAGCCCAGTTTTTCAATCTCTACATCCTTGGGAAAGGCCGTATGCAGGCGCGAGGGAAACATAGAATCCAGCATTACAAATACGCCTTTATCATGCTCGCGCCGAATGAGGCGGCCAAAAGCCTGCTTGATTTTCAGGCGAGTTACCATCTCGTCATAATGGCGTTTTCCAAATAGCTCTCTTCGCGCCTTATGCAATATATCGGGCCTTGGCCACGGCACGCGGTCAAACACAATCAGGCGTAGAGATCTCCCCGGCACATCCACGCCGTCACGCACCGCATCCGTACCCAGCAAACAAGCTTTGTGCTCGTCACGGAAAATATCAATCAACGTGCCCACATCCATATCATCCATATGCTGAGCGTATAAGGGGATTTCATGATTTTCCATGTCGCCCGCTATTTTCGAATATGTATTTTTTAACCGGTTTACCGATGTGAACAAGCCCAGCCCGCCTCCGTTACTCGCCGTAAACAGAGCCTTATAGGCTGCGGCAACTTGCTCGGGATTATTCCGATTCACATCATCAATAATCAGGACTTTACTGCGGTTTTTATAGTCAAATGGAGAGAGAAATTTCTCTTGCGCCAGATCACCGGAGAGATAATGCGCGCCGGTACGTTCATGGGCGCTGCGCCAATCCTGATCTTCATCACACAAAGTCGCCGAGGTAATGGCCATGCCATGCGCATGAGGGCGAATAGTTGTGACAAAGGGGCGCATGGGATCAACATAGTGACGATATAGACCTACATCTATAGCCTGCCCGTCTATGCGCTCAACCCCCATCCAATCAACAAATCCTTGCTCTTCGATGCCCTTTTCAAAGGATTCCAGCAAAGCTATCCAAGCTTTGAGCGTATTATTGCCACGATATTCAAGGCTCTGGATCAGCGAGTCAAAGCGTTTGCGGTTGTCGCTATTCATTTCGCCAGCATCCTCGGCTAATCGCTGTCCCATAATCCGTGCAAGGCGTTCCATAGGCACAAGAATTTTGCGTAAAGAGTCACGGAGAGCTGTTGTCTTATCGAGCAAATCAGGTGCCACTGGATGCATCCCCGTTTCCAACGAATATGGCCCTTGCTTGTCCTGCTCTGGCGCTCTGGCATAAACCTGATTATAGACATCAAAGAGAAATTGCTCGGTAACACCAGAGGGGGCTTTATCTTTCATGCGCCTGCTCCAGCCTGTATTAGTCAAAGCCGAGGCAGCATGAATAATAGCCTCCAGAGCTTTAAGCGCTTCTGCATCGCCCTCCAGTAAATCTTCGACGCGGCGTTTAAGTCCGCGTGCGCGGCTGGATTTTCGTGTTTCTGCGCCTAATATCCAGCGCCTCAATTCAGCCGTTTCCCGCGCGGTGAGATGCGAAGAAAAAGCGCTATCGGCGGCATCAAACAAATGATGCGCTTCATCAAAGATATAGCGTGTTGGTAAGCTCGTCATTGAGGTCGACATCGCGCTTTGGATCATCACAAGGGCGTGATTAGCAATAACAATACGAGCGCGTTTGGCCTTGCGGATCGAGCGTTCAACAAAACAACGGTGATAGTGGTCACAGGCCGAAAAAATGCACTCACCCCGCTTATCGGCAAGACCGTAAGTATTGGCATACCCCAAAATTCCAGCAAGCCAGCCCGGAAAATCACTACCACTGAGATCACCGTCCTTTGTGGCAGAGACCCAGCGCGCCATAAGTCCCGCCGCGACAGCGTGACGCGGGTTATGAGAGAGCGGCATGCTGTTAGAAAGTTCCTCATAATTAAGTAAGCACAAGTAATTCTCGCGACCTTTACGTACAGTCACATAAGCATCCTTGACTTGTGGATGCGGGTAGAGCCTATCTAATTCACTATCGATCTGACGCTGAAGGTTTTTGGTATAGGTCGACACCCATACTGCGCCCTCGTTTTTCTCTGCCCAGACACTTGCAGGAGAAAGATAGCCCAGAGTCTTGCCAATCCCTGTGCCAGCTTCGGCCAGCACAATGTGAGATTGCCCTTCCTCCTGCACAGGCTCGAAAGCCTTGGTGATATGAGCAGCGTAGTCTTTTTGTTGCTCACGCTCTTCCGCCTTATCACTGTTCAAGAGCAATTCGTCAAGGCGCTCATGGGCTTCCTTGGGACTTACACCATGATGGGATGGCGTGGCTTCCGGTGCTTCATCCGCCCATTCGGGTAAAACCTTCCAGACGTTAAGCGCTGATCTGGAAAAACTCTCGGCAGAAGGGTCATAATCCTCACCTAGAGCGGCAAAGATAAAAGGCGTCCAGTTCCACCCTTTTCCCTGTTTGCCCATAGCATTTGCAATATCCAGAACGCTCCGCCGTATCTTTTCATTTTCTGCTCCAGAAAAATCTTCCTGAAGACCGGAAAGTAAGCCTGTGGCAATATCCATTAAAGCCATCGGCATATCATCAAAATCTTTAGGAGGATCAAGTAATAATGCCTTACAAAGCCCCGCAGGGGTCGGCACACAAAACCGTGCCGGATAAACAAAAGCAAATAGCTCTAAAACATCAAAAGCATAAAATTCCTGGAAATCAACGCGCTTTTTAGTATAAGGCGCATTACATAACAAAACGTTTTGATTTTTAATAAGAGGCTGCACTTCCCTGTGAGATAAATTATATAACTCCCCGTCATTACTTAATAATGACGCCTTATTGCTATTCACAAAGAGCGCCGGAACATCCGGTAAAATAATCTGGACTTGCGATTGTACTCTGGCTTCGGGCTGCATAGCTTAAGCTTTATCAGATTCTTTTAGCCTCGTGGGTAAAAATTTAGGCAGCTTTTCCTGCTGGCGGCACGAAATTTTCGGGGGCACTACCATCGGGCAAACTCTCCACATAGATAGATTGTGACGGGAAAGCAAAGCCTGTGCCTGCCTTGACCTCAACAATCTCCTTGATCACAAGAGCGAAATCTTCCTTAATCCTGAGCCATTCTCCCCAATCCGTGGTCTTGGTAAAACAATAGATCATGAAATCAATAGAGGAGTCATTAAAACTATCGAGCCTTACAAAGGTGGAGACTTCGGGAGGCTGGGCAAATTCCTCATTATTCGTGAGATAATCCTCTATTTCCTGACGGATTAGACGCAATTGATCCTGGCTTGTAGAATAGGTCACGCCAATTTTCCAATAAATACGCCGATGAGTCATACGGCTAAAATTTGTGACCACCGCATCCGAAAGATCAGAGTTCGGTACATGCACAGGTGCTTTATCAAAACGCCTTATTTTGGTAGAACGAAAACCTATTTCCTCGACCACGCCTTCAACAACACCTTCGACCTTAATCCACTCTCCGGCGTGAAACCGTTTTTCAATAATGACGGTCAGGCCGCCAATCAGATTTTTGAATAAATCCTGCGCGCCCAGAGCCACTGCCGCACCGAACAACCCCAAACCGGCCAGCAAAGGACCGATAGCAATTCCCCAGATTTCAAGAATAACAGCACCACCGATAAACATGACAAGAGTTTTTAAGGCTTTAAACACCCAGTCCATCATGGCTTTGGTCAGGACTTTTTCCAGTTTGCGGGATATCCGGCGTATAGGATCAAGCGACCTATGCAAGGCCCAAAAAATTGTAAAAGCAATCATCGAGCGAACAACCTGCCCGACAAAAACGGCGAGAACCCCTTCTAGCTGCAAGGCCTGTGCGGCAAAAAACACACCCATGACAATCGGAATAAACCTGATTGGCGGAATGATGGCTTCTATAATTTTGTCATCCACATCATTTCCCGATTTTTGGGTCCAGGATCTAAGATAATGCAGAAAATATTTTGTCAAAGCTCCACGAAGCAGGAGGAATATGGCAAAAATTACCAAGGCTGATAATATCTTGCCGACATCAATGCCCATAAACCCGTGGTTCCAGACAGTGACCACTTCACTCCATAAATCCTTAATTTCTACGGTTTGCACAGCTTCCTGAGCACTTGTTACGACTTTTTCCTCTGTTGCCATTGCCTCGGGCATAAAAAACTCCTGCTATTATCTAATAGCCGGAGCATAATATTTATAGGTTTAGAGTACAAGGACACATGCCCAAAAAAGTCTAGGCGTACCCCATAACCCGTTCCCATAGCGAGGCCAAACTCAAACGATTAAAATAGGATTTCAAATGCATCTTAAGAGCCGCATTTCGTAGAGCCATTCTGTAATTCGGTCCTATGCCCACACTCCCGTCACGCATTGTCACAACAGAAACACTGCCTTGTGCGCTGGCCATATGTACAATCTTACTTTCTGCCACTTTATCAGCCGCCAAAGCAACGGATCTTTGACCATGAAACCCCGGATAATCGCGCAAAACATTTATATCATGAGCGAGACCCAAATCATACTCATGACCATCAGGCCCCAGCCAGAAAACACGTTTTCCCTGTTCAGAATTTTTAATACGGTATTTTCCGATTGTTAAAACTGCCCCAACGCTCAATTCCATATTGATAGATCGAAATTCCTCTGGTGTCATGCGGCTTTCCCCGACGCAATGGCGTTCAAAAGCCTCTATGTCCCTGAGTATTTTCTTCGATGAAGTACGCATACTCTCTAAGCTAATCATGACCCAGCATTTCTCTTGTCTATGGTTATTACAATATTATTTTAGTCTATAGTTTTTTTATAAACTATTAACGCAGACATATAGAGAAACGCGCAAGCACAAGTAATACGCAGCTGTTTTTCCCCCATAACTCCGTTATACTTTAACTATATCGCGGGTTTGATTAAAATTTATTTAAAATTTTATCCAATTTTCGCAGAAAACTGTTGTGCGTCGCAGCATTCACACCCTGCCGATTGATAAAAATCAAGTCATGCTGTAATTAATAGCTATGAAAGCTATAATTTCAAATAATGAACGTCCTTTGATACTTCCGAAAGAATTTGACCGCTCTGCCCCGTTCAGGATTCATTCGGATTTTGAACCTGCGGGTGACCAGCCTAAAGCTATCGAAACTTTATGCGACGGCATTGAAAACGGCCTGAGTGATCAAACCCTGCTCGGCGTTACAGGATCGGGTAAGACCTTCACTATGGCGCATATCATTCAGAAGCTCCAGCGCCCTGCCCTAATTTTAGCGCCAAACAAGACGCTGGCGGCTCAGCTTTACTCCGAGTTTAAAGGTTTTTTTCCAGATAATGCCGTGGAGTATTTTGTTTCTTATTATGATTACTACCAGCCGGAAGCTTATGTTCCCAAAACAGATACGTTCATAGAAAAGGATTCCAGCATCAATGAACAGATCGACCGGATGCGTCACGCTGCCACTCGCGCCCTGTTCGAGCGCAAAGATTGTATCATCGTGGCTTCTGTTTCCTCGATTTACGGTATAGGCTCTAAAGAAGATTACATGGCTATGGCTTTTCCCCTGACCAAGGGCGATATTATTGACCGCAGCCAGATGATCGCCAAATTTGTTGAGCTTCAATATAACCGCAATGATTTGGCCTTTGAGCGAGGGTCTTTCCGTGTGCGCGGTGATACGGTCGAGATATTCCCCGCGCACTTCGAGGACCGTGCATGGCGGTTTTCCCTCTTCGGAGATGAGTTGGAAGAAATTACGGAATTTGATCCCCTGACAGGTGAGAAATTTGAAAACCTTGAAGGTGTGCGTATCTTTGCGAACTCGCATTACATCACGCCGGGCCCTACCATGCAGCAAGCTATCAAGTCCATCCGAAAAGACCTTAAAGAACGACTGGCATATTTCAACAATGAGAATAAATTGCTGGAAGCACAACGCCTTGAACAACGTACAAAATTTGACCTTGAGATGCTGGCAGCCACTGGCTCTTGTAAAGGGATCGAAAATTATTCCCGTTACCTGACAGGGCGAGACATTGGCGAACCACCCCCGACCCTGATCGAATATCTGCCGGATGACACGCTGATGTTTCTGGATGAAAGCCATGTGATGGTGCCTCAGCTTCGCGCCATGTATAATGGCGATCGTCAGCGCAAAATGACTCTGGTAGAGCACGGATTTCGAGTTCCGGCAGCGCTTGATAACCGGCCCTTGCAGTTCGAGGAATGGAATGCCTTGCGAAAACAAACCATCTATGTCTCTGCCACGCCTGGTCCTTGGGAGTTAGAGCAATCGGGCGGCATCAGCGCTGAGCAGGTTGTCCGCCCAACTGGCCTGATTGATCCGGAAGTCGAAGTCAGACCAACGGAACATCAAGTTGATGATCTAATGCATGAATGTCATAAGGTCATCAAACAAGGCGGGCGCGTTCTGGTTACGACCCTGACCAAAAAGATGGCCGAGGATTTGAGCGAATATCTCAATGATAACAACATTGCTGTGCGCTATTTACACTCAGACGTCGATACGCTGGAGCGCATAGAGATCATGCAGGATTTACGCTACGGCAAATTCAACGTTCTGGTCGGGATTAACCTCTTGCGTGAGGGGCTGGATATTCCTGAATGTATGCGCGTGTGTATTTTGGATGCAGATAAGGAAGGCTTCTTACGCTCCAAAACCTCTATGGTCCAGACCATAGGCCGCGCCGCGAGAAATATTCACGGCAAAGCCATCCTTTATGCCGACCGCATCACGGACTCCATGCAATATGCAATTGACGAGACACAGCGCCGCCGCGAAAAGCAGACGGCCTATAATGAGGAACACGGGATTACCCCCAAAACCATCGAGAAAAATATCTCGACTGCCTTCGATCATATGTATGAACAAAAAGACAGCGCAACCTATAGAACATTGCATGATGACGGCGCACAAAAGTTCCTGCATAGCCCTGAAGCCCTGCATAAGCATATCGAAGCCTTGCGCAAGAAAATGTTTAAGGCCGCAAGCGACCTCGAATTTGAAGAAGCCGCCCGCCTGCGTGATGAAATTAAGAAATTAGAGGAAACGGAGTTGGGGTTTTAAAAAGCAGAAACTGTCTCACGGTCTTCTTTTTGTGAGTGATTTGAATAGGTTTTCCATGTAGGTTCATAATCCTCTGATTGATTACCCCATACATCCCATCCTTCACGTGGACCACGAGCAAAGAGCTCCAGAAACGGCCCCCAACTACAATCCTGAATAATGTCATATTGCTCATCAGGTTTTCTTGAATGTTCCCTCTTTCTACTTTTTATAACATTAACCTGAGATCTGCCGCGTTGTAATGTTCTTGCATTTTTTCCCTTAATACCAAAAAGAAGTATCTCTGTTGTATTACGGAAGTAAAAACCTACCCCCCGCCCATCTGGCTCACCATCTTTCCGAACTTTCTGCCAAATGATATTTGTTTTGTAGTCAAATCCCCAAGCCGACATCACATCAAGCCCTTCTTTCAAAAGGGCATTTGGCACCCATAAATATAAATGCGCTTTATCTTCTGCCATATCTGAGACAGGCATTGAACAGATTTCTTCTAGAGACATTGTACTGTATCTATTCAGCCTTTTGTGTTCGGGAGCAACTTTCCCCGTACGATTAGCAAATTGCCAAGGAGGATCTGCCAAAATAGTTCCATATTTTCTTCCGTGTAAATCTTTAAACATATTCCTATCCTTGGTTTATGATTGAGGCCAGTCTTGTATTAATTTGGGAGTTATGCCAAGTGCTAATACTGGACATCCACCACTACGATTTGCATTGATACGATAATCAAGTTTGCCCATCCACGTAGTACTTGCACCATATTTCCTCTTAATATTTAATTTTTCAAATACTTGATTCATAGAAGCACTACGTGTGACAAGCACGGCAGCATCAATGATATTTGCCTGATAGAATGCCGCAAAAGCATACAGATCCCTGTCAAATGTCTGATCTTTGCTATTCCACTCCAAATCAAAAGCAATTCTATTTTTGACGTAATCTATTTTGTGACCATCAAGAAATTTTTCTATCAGAATATCCTTCTCTTCAAAACCTCTAGAATCTGTCTTTTGGGCCTTTAGTTTTACTAATAAATCACCTGAAATCTGAGTTTCTCTCCATCCTTTGGACCGTAATAAAACAGAAAATTTCTTCGGGATATTTGACTCATTACCGCCACTAACTGTCAAATCTTCAACAGATAGGCGAACATTGACAAAGGCTTCGATCAATTCATTAAAATCATCAGGGCACCCTGTTTGCAATATACCCGCAGCATTTCTATAATTGATAATATCGTATAAGCCATTTAATTTTTCTAAAGGATTCATAACAACAAGTTATCTCAATAAAAAGAACAAATCAAGAACCAATATCTTCGTAGCACCTCTTTAGGTTAGGATGATTCTAGAAAAGCCGATAGTCCGATGATCCAACTTCTCCACAAGACTTAACTGCTTCACCCACTGTGGACAAAAAACAGAAATAAGTTTGTGTTTTGAGGCTATCGCTTTTTATACTATAAGCACTTAGTCAAACATTATATTGATATAGACACAGACGAGGAACAGGGTCGTGAATAAACCATATGTAGAGCAAATCGACTATATTGACCCTATTGCGGCTTTTGCCGGCATCAAGCACATGCCCTATAGCCTGTTGCTGGATAGCAGCGATAAAAACCACAATAATAGCCGCTATTCCTTTGTTATGGCCCAGCCCGTTGAAACAATCGAAGTCAAAGACGGTAAGGCCGATGTTACGAATTGGGAACAGCGTTTATCTTTCGAGTGTGATGAGCCTTTTAATCTGATACGCGACCGCATCGAGTCGTGGGTTGAGGAAACAAAACGCCTGCCTAATCTGCCACCGTTTCAGGGCGGTCTTGCAGGGCTATTCGGTTATGACCTCGGACGTTATATTGAAAAACTCCCCTCTTCCACCAAAAACAGAAGACATATCCCTGACATGGCGGTTGGTGTTTACGACCAAGTTCTGGCTTGTGATCATTTGCTCCATAAAAGCTGGATCTTTACTCATGCACAAAACAAAGAAGAAGCCGCGAAAAAATGCGCTCATTTTCTAGGGCTGATATCGGATAGTTATGAAATTCCACCCTATGAAGCCGCCGAGACGCATTGGGTTTCGAACTTCACGGAAAAAGATTATCAGGATAACGTGCGGAAAACCATCGATTACATAAAAAGTGGCGAGATTTTCCAAGCCAATTTATCTCAGCGACTTGAGTCAAAGCTCCCAAAGGATTTTGACGCGTTTGTCCATTACGTCCATATGCGCGAGATTAATCCCGCACCGTTTGCCTGCTATATGAATTTAGGCGCAGTGAAAATTTCCTCTGCTTCGCCGGAGCGTTTTGTGACTGTAAAAGACGGTCTTGTTGAAACCTGCCCCATTAAAGGTACGCGTCCCCATGTCGAGGATAAAACGCAAGATCGTGCCTTCCGGAGGGATCTTACAAATAGTGAGAAAGACCGCGCCGAGAATACAATGATCGTGGATTTACTCAGGAATGATCTATCCAAAGTGTGTACGCCCGAAAGCATAGATGTGAGCGATTTATGCAAGCTTGAAACGTTTTCAAATGTGCATCATCTTGTTTCCTATATCAAAGGAAAGCTGGAGCAGGATAAAGATTCCATTGATTTACTCGAAGCCTGCTTCCCCGGCGGCTCGATCACAGGTGCGCCGAAAATCCGCGCCATGGAAATTATCGAGGAACTGGAAACAGACCGCCGCGGACCCTATTGCGGTTCAATGGGATATATCGGCTTTGACGGAACAATGGATACGAATATCCTGATCCGCACGCTGGTTTATGATCAGGACGGGGTAAGCCTGCAAGTCGGCGGCGGGATTGTGGCCGATTCCGCACCTATTCAGGAATATCAGGAAACCCTTGATAAAGCCGAGGGCATATTGAAGTCATTCGAAACTCAGAAAGAATCAGACATTCTCAAAAAATCATCTGCCTAATTACACTTTTTGGAAGCGTCATTCCCCGAATTTTTGAAAAAAATTCTAGGGGAATCTGATTTTCTTGTGTATGGATTGCCTTAGAATTTTCTTAAATAGAAAATTCAGGCAATGACACTTATTTAGCGGCTGTAATCTAACTCAATGATCCTGATCATCGATAATTATGATTCTTTTGTGTACACATTGGCGGGCTATGTCAAAAAGCTGGGCCGCGAGACACGTGTTATACGGAATGATGCGCTCCCGGTTGAGGATATTCTTGATATGAAGCCAGAGGCTGTTATCTTGTCTCCCGGCCCTTCTACACCACAAAAAGCCGGAATTTGTATCGAGCTAATCGGGCAATGCGGCAGTACAATCCCTATTTTGGGCATTTGTCTCGGGCATCAAGCCATTGGAGAAGCCTATGGCGGAAAGACCGTGCACAGTAATTACCCCATGCATGGTAAGAGTGAAGCGCTTGAGCATGACAGCACAGGTATTTTTGAAAACATTCAATCTCCGATTATCGCGGGGCGTTATCATTCTCTTGTAACGGAGATTCCTGAAAGTTCCGATCTGGTTGTTACGATCAAAAGCCCTAATGGAGAAATCATGGCCATACGTCACAAGAATTATCCGGTTTATGGCCTGCAATTTCACCCGGAGTCGGTTCTGACGCATTGGGGACTGGACCTAATGAAAAATTTCCTGCATATTGCCGATGAATGGAATAAAAAAGATAAAGATGGAAATAAAACTTTTTCTAACCTCAAATATAATAATCAATGAACAATATTAAATCCTTAGCTGTCTATCTTGGTTCTTCTGGTCTCTGCCGCGATGTTTTCAAGGAAACGGCCCGAAAAACAGGACAAATCATTGGTGAAAGTAACCGTGAACTCGTTTATGGCGGTATGGATGCGGGTCTTATGGGTATTGTAGCAAGCTCCAGTCTTGAATATGGAGCGCATGTTACGGGCATTATCCCGAAAAGCCTAAAAGACAGTGAACGCGTTCACCCGAACCTTAATGAAACTATTCTAGTACCGGATCTATGGGAACGCAAACGCCTGATGTTTCAAAGAGCCGATGTCGTGATTGTACTGCCCGGAGGCTTTGGTACCATTGACGAAGCTTTGGAAGCTCTCTATTGGGCCAATCTATCTTTGCATAAAAAACCTATTGTCTTCGTCAATATTGAGGGCTATTGGGACCATTTAATAGAATTTCTTAAAACGCTGCCTGATATGCCCTATAATTATTACATTGAGGTCAGTAATACAGAACAGATAATTCCAAAGCTGGAAAGTTGGAAAGCTCCGTCAATTATTATCAAGAGCGAAATTAATTATCCCCATTTTGAAGATGATATTTTAAGACAAGATAACAAAGATTTGATCATTGATAACGCCAATATCAAAAACACATATATCCTCGCCACAGCTTTGGGCTTGAAACAACTTGGCAAACATAACCGTCCTATCGGCCTTCTTAATGATAAGGGGCAATTTGACCTCTTTTTGAAATGGGTTAGAACAGCCCAAAATGAGCATTTCATCACACCTAAATGCACGAGACTATTTTCCGTAGCGGGCAGTATGGAGACTCTGGAAGAAGTGCTTAACACACAAAAAGAAACAAAAATAGACCTGCATGAGGAAAAATGGGGGCCAAGCGAGACTGAAACCCATATTGAAATCGTCGAGAAGAATTAAATCAAGCGTCAGAGACGGCCTGAATTTTGGCTTTCACAATGGCAATTTTCTGCTCAATGCGTTTTTTATCGGCCTCTTCTTTTGCAAGATTAAGATCTTCATTCAAATCGGCAAGAGTTTTATCAAGATCGGCCTTGTTAAGCTTGTTCACATTAACCGCACCTTCAGCCAGAACCGTACATAGCTCGGGCGTGATATCGGCAAAACCGCCGGCAATAAACACACGCGCCGGGTCTTTATCATCGTTGGTTTTGTACATCTTCACAACACCAGCCTTTAATGACGTCACTAAAGAGCTATGCCCCGGCAGTACGCCGATTATGCCCTCATCCCCCGGTACAACCACCATACGGTATGAATCAGAAACCAGCTTTTCTTCCGGTGAAACAAGTTCGAATTTAATTTGTGTGTCGCTCATTTTTATTCCTTTTAAAACTACAGAGTGCGCAGTTTTTTTATTTTTTATGCTCACTCAAAGCATAACGCTTTATACCATCTTTCAACAGTTTTGCATTAAAATTTATCAGCAATCCCAAAGGAGATTTAGATAGCTTCATATAGCTCAGAATTTGAGCCTCGTGAACGGGTAATACCTTGTCAACGGCCTTAAGCTCAACAACCAGTTTTTTATTCACCCATAAATCCATTTTATAAGCGTTTTCAAATATATTGTCTTTGTAATTGACTGGCATCGCTGTTTGAACCTGAACGTCAAAACCTTTATTAACAAGCTCTATCGCAAGACATTGCTCATAAATATTTTCCAGCAAGCCGGGACCAAAATATTTGTGCACTTCAATCGCGCAGCCAATAACATCCCGTGTCAATTCGCCGCCCAAATCAGGAAAGTTTGTTATGTTGTTATCGGTCATATTTGTTTCTTTTGTTATAAACTATTTTTTTGACTACAGAGGGCGCAGAGATCGCAGAGATTTTTTATCTTTTTACACATTGCCCATAATATTGGGATGGTATCAGTTTCCCAGAAAGGATACTGTGTCTACTATGAACAGAATTCATTTCTGAATCTATGGCTGTGGTCATAATATTTCCAACTTGTGTTATTTCAACAAAAGAAACACCATAACCATCAATATATTTCACTTCGTTGCTTCCGTTGTTCCCTACGATATAAGATTTATTGGCTTCCTTATCTATAACAAACGTCAATAGAAAGTTTTTCTCGGCATCATGCAAACCTTCTTTATTACTGTAATGTGAATATAGGCATTCATAAGTCTCGGTTGCTAATGCAGGAGATGATAAGAAAACGAAAAATATTATAAAAGAAAATATACTAAAAAAGTCCTTCATTTCCTCTCCCCTCTTCTGCGCGCTCTGCGATCTCTGTAGTTTAAAAAAAATCAGATCCCCGCTTGCGCGGGGATGACAGACGTAGATTAAGCCGCTTCTTTTGCCATTTTTGTGGCTTTTTCGACAACTTGCTCGATTGTGCCGGTCATATAGAAGGCACTTTCCGGCAAGTGGTCATAGTCTCCAGCGACAATAGCCTTAAAGCCTTTGATTGTATCTTCCAAAGACACAAAGACACCAGGTGAACCTGTAAAGACTTCGGCAACATGGAATGGCTGGGAGAGGAAACGCTGGATCTTACGGGCGCGAGCCACGATCAGCTTGTCTTCTTCGGATAGTTCATCCATACCCAAAATAGCAATGATGTCCTGCAGGTTCTTATAGCTCTGCAATGTTTGCTGCACAGAGGCTGCTACATTGTAATGCTCTTCTCCGATCACGCGAGGGTCAAGAATACGGGATGTAGAATCCAGAGGGTCCACAGCCGGATATATCCCTTGCTCAGCAATCTGGCGTGAAAGAACCGTTGTCGCATCAAGGTGCGAGAATGTCGTAGCAGGTGCAGGGTCAGTCAAGTCATCAGCAGGCACATAAACGGCTTGGACCGATGTGATAGAACCTTTATTGGTAGATGTAATGCGTTCTTGCATCTGGCCCATCTCGGTCGAGAGGGTTGGCTGATAACCCACAGCAGACGGGATACGACCAAGAAGCGCGGACACCTCGGCGCCAGCTTGAGTAAAGCGGAAGATGTTATCAAGGAAGAACAGCACGTCCTGACCTTCTTCATCACGGAAATATTCCGCCATCGTTAAGGCAGACAAGGCCACACGGGCACGCGCACCTGGTGGTTCGTTCATCTGACCGTAAACAAGCGCCACTTTTGAGTCCTTGGAAGATCCCGGAACGATAACGCCGGATTCAATCATTTCATGGTAAAGGTCGTTCCCTTCACGGGTACGCTCACCCACGCCGCCGAACACGGACACGCCGCCGTGACCTTTCGCAATATTATTGATCAGTTCCATGATCGTCACAGTTTTACCAACACCGGCACCACCGAACAGACCAATCTTACCCCCTTTGGCGTATGGACAAAGCAGGTCAATAACTTTAATCCCTGTTACAAGGATTTCTGTTTCTGTAGCTTGCTCGGCAAAAGTCGGGGCCTCACGGTGAATAGGCCATGATTGTTTAGCTTTGATTGGCTTGCCCTCGTCAATTTCCTTGCCGATCACATCCATGATACGGCCCAATGTTTCCGGTCCAACAGGCACAGAAATTGCCGATCCTGTATCAATAACGTCTGACCCGCGAACAAGGCCGTCTGTCATATCCATGGCAATAGTTCTCACTGTATTCTCTCCAAGGTGCTGCGCAACCTCAAGAACCAGTTTCTGACCGTTATTATCTGTCTCCAACGCATTCATAATAGGAGGCACATTGCCATCCTCGAATTGAACGTCTACAACAGCGCCGAGCACCTGTAGAATCTTACCTTTTGCCTCTGATTTTGCTTTTGCCATGTTTCGTTTCCTTTTTGTTTAATCTTTCTCAGTTTTTTCAACCATTTGCATTTCGTAACTATCCAAGCCCGGAGCCTTTATAAAAGACTCTTTGGCTTGTTGCAACTGTGTTTGAAACTTTTGAAGTTCCAATAATTTATTGACAATTTTTTCCGCCAGTATCTGCCCCGCTTTTGAATCGCTCGGATAGTGCACTCCGGCTATTTCTCGTCTATGTGCAATTGCCCGCGCAGCATCCAGATATTTATCTGTATTTTCTTCATCCATTTTCGACAAAATCAGGCCTGCCGCATAACTCTGCGTTGCGTGGCCGGAAGGATAAGCCGCGTGTCCTGGGTTATCTATAGCACGTTCTAGTGAAGGTCTTAACTGCGATGGTCTGGGTCTTGAATAATATTTCTTATATTTCAGAATAAAAAAACCAAGCTCCCGGTTCAGAGTCTCCATGACCTTCTCAAAAGCTTCATTCTGGTCTTCTTCTACTAATATCCCTGCATCAGCAAAAGATTGCCAGACAAAAAACTTGTCATTTTCTTCGAATATCATATTGAGTGTTTTTGTATCACGCGCAGTTTTTGACAGTTCGACAAGATAATCCAATTCACCTTGTGTTTCTTCACTGCTGTTAGCCGGAAAAGGCTCAGGTATGAATTCTTCAGAATCTTTTAGTAAAACAGGACCTTTATCAATGAGCTTCAATAAATGCAGGTCCCATTCTTCAATCGGATATCGAATATCATCTATATCTGAATTTGCTGTACTCATTGAAGATGAGAAAACGAAAAGGCCTAAAATAAGAAAATAAGAGCATATCCACTTTGATGTAAGCGGTGTCTTTATTCTAGAATTTTTCCTGTGCTCTTTCATTTCAACTTACACTAATTATCTTGCTTAGATTGCTTCCGCTCCAGAGATAATCTCGATCAGTTCCTTGGTAATATAGGCCTGACGGGCGCGGTTATATACCAGCGTTAGATCATTGATCATCTCGCCAGCATTGCGCGTTGCATTATCCATAGCCGTCATACGGGCAGCATGCTCTCCGGCAGATGTATCAAGCATCGCACGGAAGATCTGAACACCCAAATTACGTGGTAAAAGTTTGGCCAAAATACCCTCTTCATCGGGTTCAAAAGAATAAGGAGAGAGGATTTTATCAGCCGCCTTTTCTTCCTCAGCCTCTTTCTGTCTATCAGCTTCATTGATTTTGAAAGGAATAAGCTGTGGTGACAGAGGCTTTTGCACCATAACAGATTGGAACTCGCTATAAACTATTGTGCAAACATCAAATTCACCAGCTTCAAAACTGCTCAAAATAAAATTCGCAATTTTATCGGCTTCGGCATAGTCAACGCGTTTTTTGCCCAAAACATCCGTAAAGCGTTTAATGATCTGGGGACCGAATTCACGGCGCAAACCATCATAACCTTTGCGTCCAACGCAAATTATTTTCACGTCTTTACCTTCACTTTGCAAAGCCAGAATCTTCTGACGCGCTTCTTTTACAGTATATGCATTAAAGCCACCGCAAAGCCCTCTATCGGCAGTCACAACCACGATCAGATTTACTTTGTCAGATCCGGTTCCCGCCAGAAGTTTTGGACTGGCTGCGCTGACCACGACATTAGCTGATACACGGGCCAACATTTCAGCCATGCTGCTTGCATAGGGTTGGCTTGCTTCGGCCTGCTCCTGAGCACGGCGCAATTTACTGGCTGCCACCATTTTCATAGCCGAGGTAATCTTGCGGGTGGATTTCACCGATTTAATACGGTCTCTATAGTCTCTTAAACTTGGCATATCTTAGTTACAAGTCCTTTAGTTATAAGTTACAAGATTTTTACAGCGGGTTTCTTGTAACTTGAAACCCGCAACTTTTAACTAGATTTAAGCAGCGTTTTTTACACTTTCAAAGCTTTTAGTAAAATCGGTCAGCAGGCCATTAAGCGCTGTTTCAATCGACTCATCCAGCTTTTTCTTCTCACGGATATCAGCCAGAATGCTCTCACCGGCGCTGCGCAAATGCTCAAGCAGGCGGGCTTCATATTTGCCGACATCATCAATAGGCACATTATCGAGGAAACCTTTTGTTCCGGCATAAATCACAGCCACTTGCTCTTCCACCGCCAGAGGTGAGTATTGCGGCTGTTTCAAAAGCTGTGTCAAACGGGCACCACGCGCCAGAAGTTTCTGTGTCGAGGCATCAAGATCAGAAGCAAACTGGGCGAAAGCCTCCATTTCGCGGTACTGAGCCAATTCAAGCTTGATCGAACCGGCGACCTGCTTCATAGCCTTGATCTGCGCGGCTGATCCCACGCGAGACACAGACGCACCTACGTCAATGGCGGGACGGATACCTTTAAAGAACAAACCTGTTTCAAGGAAAATCTGACCATCCGTGATCGAAATCACATTTGTTGGAATATAAGCCGAGATATCACCGCCTTGCGTTTCAATGATCGGCAGTGCCGTCATAGAACCACTGCCATGCGCTTCCGACAATTTACAGGCACGTTCCAGCAAACGTGAGTGAATATAAAACACGTCACCCGGATAGGCTTCACGGCCTGGTGGACGACGAAGCAGCAGGGACATTTGACGATACGCAACGGCTTGTTTAGACAAGTCATCGTAAATCGCCAAAGAATGCATACCGTTGTCACGGAAAAACTCACCCATACAAGCTCCCGCATATGGTGCAAGATATTGAAGCGGTGCAGGGTCAGAAGCCGTAGCTGCAACAACGATTGTATAGTCCATTGCGCCCTGCTCTTCCAGTTCCTTAACCAGTTGTGCAACTGTGGAGCGTTTCTGACCGATAGAAACATACACACAATAAAGATGCTCACTTTCATCTTTAGAGGCATTTACCTTTTTCTGATTAATAATTGTGTCCACCGCTACTGCCGTCTTACCTGTTTGACGGTCGCCGATGATAAGCTCACGCTGGCCACGGCCAATTGGTACAAGTGCATCAATCGCTTTAAGTCCTGTTTGCATCGGTTCATGCACGGATTTACGTGGGATAATGCCCGGGGCTTTAACTTCAATACGGCTAGATGTTTTTGTTTTGATCGGTCCTTTGCCGTCAATCGGATTTCCAAGCGGATCAACTACGCGGCCCAAAAGCTCTTTACCTGTTGGAACCTCAACAATCTTTCCGGTACGGCGAACAATGTCACCTTCTTTGATATCACGGTCATTACCAAACACCACGATCCCGACATTATCGGTTTCAAGGTTCAAGGCCATACCTTTAATACCGTTAGGAAATTCAACCATCTCACCGGCCTGAACGTTGTCCAAACCATAAACGCGCGCCACACCGTCTCCGATGGAGAGCACCTGTCCGATTTCTGCCACATCTGCTTGCGCACCGAAATCTGCGATTTGTTTCTTTAAAATATCTGATATTTCTGCTGCACGAATTTCCATTATTATACAACCTCTCTCAAGTTTTGACCGTTAGTATCACTTTGGCTTGCGCCTTTAACCAATGTTGCGTTCAAGCGTTCAAGCTTGCGACGCACTGAATCATCTATCATGTATGAGCCAATTGTTATGACCATACCGCCTATTATCTCGGGGCTAATTTGCATATCCATAGAGACATCCGAACCCAAAGCCTTCTCTATTTTCTTTTGCAGGTCCTTCGTTTGTTTGGCCGTTATCTTGAAAGCTGTTTCAACTTTAACAAACACTTCTCCATTTTTCTCGGAGACCTTCTTCTTATAGGATGCAATCACACCCGGCAAAGCATTAAGCCTGCCATTTTCAATCAGAACACCCAGAAAATTAGATGTCATTTTCTGGAATTTTCCCTTTTTGGAAATGTCTTTTATGACAGCACTTTGCTGAGATTTACTAATCAGAGGCGCCGCGATAAATCTTGCAAAGTCTTTTGAATCCTCTAACGCTTTTTCCAAAGACGCAAAATCGTCTAAAACTTTATCTACGGCCTTACCTTGCTCTGCAAGATCCAAGAGGGCCAATGCGTATCTTTCCGATACAATCGAAGAGGCTGGCGTGTTGTTGCTCACGTCTGCTTTTCCTTAACTTGAAATAAATTTCTACCTTCAAACATATATTGGGTGCGAGAATTAGCATATGACAATCATGCTTGCAAGTACGAAGACGCGGTTATTTGTATTTTTTTATACACCAAACAGGGCCGCTGCTTCTGCGGGAATAATATCCCAGTCCCAGAATGCAAATTTTTCAGGAAAAAGAGCCATGGCGATAGCTCTGAATACCAGAAGATGAAGCACATAGAATTCAAGCGTATAACGCCCTGTCAGCATGATCAGACCTGACAGAGGTGATGGCAGTTTTTTGGTAAGATTCGGATAGGTCTTGGGTTCGAATTTATATAGCATCAGGGCCGTAGCGGCGGCACCTGCCGCATATATGGTGAATTGGAGATAATTTATCCCGTCATGGCCGATTGCCTCCCACAGAAAGTAATACAGGATACTTGCAACTGCGAAAAGTTTTATATGAGTTGCCTTTAACTTATCGGGCACTATATCCGGATTGCGCGCTACCACCCCCAAAATCACGATTAAGAATACCCCTGTTCCATATTCAAAGAAAACGCTCGTAGGCAGTGTGGTTAAGACAAGCAATAAAAACATACCCCATAAGGTTTCATGTGTCCGCAAAGAGGCAAGAATCAATCTTGAACGAAAATGCCGCGCTATCATAATTGTAAAAAGGATATTGAGCGGAAAAAGCACTTGCCCTGAGACCAAAGATGAGAACGCCACGATAATTGCCCCAAGCCAGATCTGAAACGGAATTTTATCGGAAGATGCATACCCGACCAAAAAAAACCATATCGGTACGGAAAATCTCCCTATAAGGCGAAACCACACTTCATTATCAAAAAAATAATAACCTAAATGGTCGACAATCATAAAAATAATAGCCAGCGTCTTCAAAATATCATAGCTGCTAATCTCTTTGGGTAAGGCTCTTAGGTGTGGACTTAACATATGTTTTTTTCTATAAAGCACTGAGTTATTTTGAATATAAATCATAGGAATCAACACGCATGCAAGAGCTAAAAATTATAAACCGATAAAAGCAAGGACTATATTAATGTTGCAAGCACGCTATACGATCCTCCTTTTTCTGGTGATCATCATTGAAGGATATGTAGTCCTTTCCACCGAGCTTCTTGCAATTCGGCAAAGCATACCCTTTGTCGGGAGCGGAACAGATACAGTTTCCATTATCATCGCATCCGTATTGATGCCTCTGGCTCTGGGCTACCAAGTCGGGGGGCACTTCAAGCCCGTGCGCATCTTTGGAAAAATAATAAATATAAGGAAAAAGCTGATTCTAAATATCTCTATCTCGGCTTTGATATTGTTGCCCGGCTTATCTTATAAATTCCTGAGTTGGTTTTTTCCGTTCCTAACAGAATTAGGTATTTCAAACAGATTAGGGCAGACCGCCGTTTATAGTGTTTTATTTATAGTTATTCCTGTTTACCTTCTTGGGCAGACCGTACCCTTGGTCAGCAATTTTTTTAATAAAGAACATCTTGCAAAAATTACGGGAAAAATACTGTTTTTCTCAACTGTGGGCTCTTTTCTTGGGGCAATATTATCAACACTCGTGCTTATGAGTACTATCGGGGTTAATCATACTGTTACCCTTAATTTTGTACTATTGGCTATTCTTGTTATTTCTCTTGCAAAGAAGAAAAATTCCGCCCCTGTAATCCTGACCTTTATGGTTGCTCTTATGGCTATTGGTATTAATTCCAATGGAACAATGCGTTCTTTTAGATTTGTCAAGCTAAACGAATACCATAATATCTCAGTTTTGTCTTTAAAAAATGGAGACAATCATTTGTTATTGAATGATAATTATTCTTCTCGTTATAACAGGGAGACAGGCGGAAAACACAAATATATCGAGTTTGCGGAGCGTGTTGCAATCCTTCCGATTATGGGCTCCCCTGTGCCAAAAGATATACTTGTCATTGGCGCGGGCGGTTTTACATTTGGTCATCAAGATAAAAAGAACACATATACTTACGTTGATATTGATAAAGATCTAAAAAACATCTCGGAGAAGTATATTCTGGGTGAGCCGATTGGAGAGAATAAAAAATTTGAAGCTACGCCAGCAAGAGCGTTTTTATCCTCTACAAATCAAAAATATGATGTGATCTATCTTGATGCCTATTTAGGCGGCGTAAGCGTGCCCGAACACCTTATTACGAGAGAGTTTTTTCAAGAAATAAAATCCAGACTTAAGGATAAAGGTATTCTTGTAACAAATTTTATTACCTCACCGAATTTCAATAACGTTTTCAGCCGATCTTTGGACAATACGCTAAGATCGGTTTTCCTCCATATTTCACGGCATGTGATCATGGAAAATTATCTGCTTTGGAATGATGATCCGGCAAACATGTCAAATATCGCCTATATTTACCGTCATAGGGACGATTATGATGCAGGACATATCTATACGGATAATAAAAATACAGTCTTCTATGACACACCTAAATCAAAGTTTGTGGCTGATCAGTAGTTTCACAAAAAGCTTTGCGGGTCGATATCGACATAAATTCTTATGTTACTCGGGATTTTGATTTGCGAAATCCAGTTAGAGATCGTTTTTTGAACATTCAGATTCTTATCAGCGCATACCAATAAACGATATCTATATTTTCCCCTTAATCTTGCAAAAGGGGCCGGTGCGGGTCCGAGAGTTAAAATACGCTGTCCATGCTCATTAGCCCCTTGCGGAGATATTTTTCCTAAAGCTTCTGCGGTTTCCCGAACTATATGCTCTTCACGGCCAGAGATAATAATCCCTGCCAAACGGCTATAGGGCGGCATATTTGCCATTTCCCGCTCCGAGGCCTCAATATCGAAAAAGGCCTCACGTTCACCAGCCGCTAACGCCTTCATAATTCTGTGTTCAGGCATCCAGCTTTGCAATAAAACCCGTCCTTTCTTCGCTTCACGGCCTGCCCGTCCCGAGACTTGGTGGAGAAGTTGATAGGTACGCTCGGCAGCACGTAAATCTCCGCCTTGCAGTCCTAAATCCGCATCCACAACGCCCACCAATGTCAGGTTAGGAAAATGATGGCCTTTGGCCATGATCTGCGTTCCGATGATAATATCCACTTCACCGTCAGAGATTTTCTTGAGCATAGATTTCAGGTCTTCGTGACTTTCCGCCGTATCACTGGCCAGCACCATGACCCGCGCATCGGGGAAGTATTCCCTAACCTCTTCGAAGATGCGTTCCACACCGGGGCCACACGCCACAAAGCACTCCTCCTCATTACAAGACGGGCAGGTTTTAGGCATTTTCATGTGATAATCACAGTGATGGCAGTGCAGCTTACCGCTGCGCTTATGTTCCACCAGCCATGCCGTACAACGCGGGCATTCCATCCGGTGACCACAGCCTCGACAAAGAGTAAGCGGCGCATATCCTCTTCGGTTAAGGAAAAGAAGACTTTGGTTTCCCTCTTCCAAATTTTCTTTCAGCGCCTTAATCAAAGCGCGGGAGAGAAATTTCTGACGCTCTAGCTTATCCTCTCGCATATCTATAAGCGCGATATCGGGAAGCTGCGCGCCTCCGTAACGCGCCGGCAGTTCCAGATGCTTATATTTACCCTCCCAGATATTATGGATTGTCTCCAGAGAAGGCGTAGCCGAGACAAGAACAATCGGAAAGTTTCCCAAATGCGCACGCAATACCGCCATATCCCGCGCATGATAAATCACGCCGTCTTCCTGTTTATAGGCCGGATCATGTTCTTCATCCACCACGATCAGCCCTAAATCCTGATAGGGCAGAAACAGCGCCGATCGCGCACCAATCACCACTTTGGTTTTGCCGCTGGCAACACCGCGCCACGTTTCCCTCCTCTGCGCACTGCCGAGACCTGAGTGCCAAAGCGCAGGTAAGCAACCAAATCTCTTTTTAAAGCGATCAAGAAATGCATTGGATAAGGCAATCTCAGGCAAAAGAATTAAAACCTGTTTTCCGTTTTTCAACGCCTGCACAACGCCTTCAAAATATACTTCCGTTTTCCCCGCGCCCGTCACTCCATCGAGCAAAGACACAGAAAATTTATCAGCCCTGATATCCTCTATAATCTGTTGAGCGGCTTCGTTTTGCTGTTCGGATAAATCAATATGCAATCCGGCATCAGGATTGAGATAGGAACACGGTGCAGTTCCAAAAACCTCGACCATTTCCAGCAGGTTTTTTTGTGCCATGCCTTTAATCACCGATGCTGTGCACCCTGCCATTTCTGCAAGCTCTGAAGCGCTGTAAGCTTGCCCTTCAGCTATGACTTCCAAAACTTTTTTGCGCTTCTCAGGCAATTTATCAGGAATTTTTGAAATCTTCTTCTTATAGGCAATAGAAGGTTTGGGCGGATTAAGAGCTGCAGGTGCAGATAAAGACATTTTTAAAACCATGCCTTTTGCTGAAAGCGTATAATTTGCCACCCAATCTATAAATTTACGATGAATGCCAGACATGGACTTTAATGGGTATTTGGAAATAACCGATTTCAGCTTTTTAGGCTCCACATCACCGGTCCCCTCACCCCAGACAACGCCTGTAATTTCCCGATTACCCAAAGGAACACAGATATAATCTCCGGCCTGTAAATCAAGATCCTTTGGCACAGCATAATCATAAGCCTTTTCCACCGGATACGGCACAAGAACCGAGACGGTTTTACCTCCCGGAACGACCTGTTTTTCTTCCTTTTCCTCTCCGAATAGAGAAATCTGTGACATGAGTTAAATGACTTTCGTAAAACACTCTTGCATGGCTTCAAGAATCCGCGTACCACACTTATATCTAATATATTGATGTAAAAATCATAGCCCTGATTGGCTGGAAAAGAAAGGATTTAACCCCGATGAAATTTTTTGTAGATACCGCAGATATTGATGACATTAAAGATCTAGCCTCTACGGGTCTTTTAGACGGTGTTACAACAAACCCTTCTCTGATTGCCAAATCAGGCAAGGAGTTTATTCCGCTGATCAAGGAAATATGCGAAGTTGTTTCCGGTCCGGTGAGCGCCGAAGTCGCCGCGACAGATTACGAAACCATGCGCAAAGAAGCCGAAGTCTTGCGTAAGATCGCCGATAATATTGCCGTAAAAGTGCCTCTGACGCCTGCTGGCCTGAAAGTCTGTAAAGAGCTTTCAGATGACGGCACTATGGTAAACGTAACGTTGTGTTTTTCAGTTGCGCAAGCTCTGCTCGCAGCCAAAGCAGGTGCGGCTTTTATTTCGCCTTTTGTTGGGCGTTTGGATGATATCGGTCAAACAGGCCTTGATCTGATCGCCGAAATTGTGACGGTTTACTCTCAATATCCGAATTTTGATACCGAGGTTCTTGTGGCTTCTGTGCGCAATCCCCTTCATATTACCGAAAGCGCGAAGATGGGCGCAGATGTGGCAACGTGTCCGCCTAATGTTATCCGCCAGCTCTATAATCACCCTCTTACGGATAAAGGGCTAGCCGCCTTTGTCGAAGACTGGAAAAAGACCGGACAGAGTATTTTGTAAATTATTGTCATCCCGAGCGAAGTCGAGGGATCTAAAAAGATTCCTCCATGCCCCCGCTTCAAGTGCGGGGTTAGTCGGAATGACATTTAGGATTTCTTATTAAGCACCTGTGTGGTAGACTGTGCCTTATGTCGAGCGTAACTCAAAATATAGATACCCCCATGACAGAAAAAGATGTTCTGGACTTCCTTCGTGAAAATCCTGATTTTTTGCAGAATAATCCGCAAGCCTGCGATTATCTGACGCCGCCTGCTCCGATGCGGAAAAAAGGCGTCGTTGACTTTCAAAGCTACATGATTGAGCGGCTTAAAACTGATAAAAATGAAGTCCTGAATTCAACCCGCGAGATTATCGAAAATGCGCGGTCCAATATGAATAACCAGCAGCGCATCCATAAGGCTGTTCTGCGCTTGCTAGAAGCCAAAAGCTTCAATGATTTCATCCAATCCATTACCATTGATTTATCAAACCTTATGGATGTTGATATTGCTGTCCTTCTGATTGAATCCAACGGCGAGGATATTCCGCATGTGCCGCAACCCGGCATCCGCATTTTACCCGAAGGCACAGTCGATCAATGGATGGGCACGAAAGAAGTCATGCTCCAAAGCGATATTTCCGGTATTGAAGCCATATATGGCGGGGCTTGCCCTTTGGTCCAATCCCAGATTTTGCTCAAAATCAGTATTTCTATGGATACGCCGCCGGCAATCCTGGCCTGTGGCAGCCGTGATCCGAACATGTTCCATGATGGTCAGGCCACCGATCAGGTTGCTTTCTTGGCCCGCGTGATTGAGCGGTGCTTCCAGATGTGGCTGGATTTGCCGCGTTAAATTCTTTGTCCTTATATATGGGCGTCACCCTTGCGAAAGCAGGGATCTATTCAAATAAGACCAACCAGATTCCAGATTTCGCTGGAATGACATCGAAGGTTTAAAAAATTTTAAAATGAAACACAATATACTTGCCCTTTGTGCTTCCGATCTTTCGGCTCAAATTCTGAAGTGGGAAGATTTTTTACGCACGGAAAAGCATTGCTCCCGCCATACGCTGCGCGCCTATATTTCCGACCTTTCGCATTTTGTAGAATTTCTGTTTAACCATTTTGGTAAAAACCCGTGCCTGAACGACCTTTCCGAAGTCTCGATCAAGGATTTCCGGAGCTGGATGTCAAAAAAAGCAATGGACGGCACATCAAATGCCAGTCGCGCACGAAGCCTTTCAGGGATCAAGAATTTCCTAAGCTGGCTGGACAAGCAAGGCATTGTGCATAATGCCGCTATCAAAGCTGTGCGCACCCCCAAAAGGCCGCATAAAATCCCGCGGCCTATCCATGAAACACAAGCCATTGAGTTGGTTCACAATGCCCACATACTGGAAAAGCAGGACTGGATCGGTTTGCGTAATATTGCCTTATTCACCTTGCTTTATGGATGCGGATTACGGATCGACGAGGCCTTATCTTTGAACCTATCGGATTTGCCGCGAGATGGTTTTTTGCGCGTGGTTGGAAAAGGCAGCAAAGAACGGCAAGTGCCGGTACTGGAGGATGTAGAGAACATGCTCGCCGCCTATCTGAAGGAATACCCCTACCCGATAGAATCTCATCGCCCTATTTTCATTGGCGCGCGCGGCGGGCGCCTTAATCAGGGCGTGGCTCAAAAAGCGATGCGGGATTTGCGACGGACTTTTGGCCTGCCGGAGAATATCACCCCTCATGCCCTGCGTCACAGCTTTGCCACGCATTTGCTCCAAAACGGGGCAAATCTTAGAGAAATTCAGGAGCTTCTCGGACACTCATCACTCAGCACAACACAGCGCTATACAGAGGTAAATGCGGAAGAACTCATGCGGATTTATAATGCGGCCCACCCAAGGGCGTGATTCTGCCATTAATGTGGGTAAGTTGCCTTTAATGAACGACCGCGCTGCTTGCAGTGCAGTGCATGACGTCATTACCCGCCTGTTACACGCTTTATGCGGGTAACCTGTGCGGGTAATCCATATGCTGGATTTCTGGATTGCACGGACAAGCCGTGCAATGACGAAAACGCCCCAAGGGGCGGGGAATAATCCCGAAGATTTTAAATATGAATAGGCCGTTTATGCACTGCCAGAGCCGCCTCTTTCACCACTTCGGTTAAAGTCGGGTGGGCGTGGCATGTACGGGCAATATCCTCGGCTGTGCCTTCAAATTCCATGACGCTGACAATTTCCTGAATGAGATCACCTGCATTTGGCCCCAAGATATGCGCGCCCAGTATGCGGTCTGTTTCCTTATCGGCCAATATCTTGACAAAGCCTTCGGTCATGCCCATTGCACGGGCGCGGCCATTGGCCATAAAGGGAAACTTGCCTGCGTTATAAGCAATGCCTTCTTCCTTAAGTTCTTCTTCTGTTTTTCCGACATTGGCAACTTCCGGCCATGTATAGACCACACCGGGGATCATATTGTAGTCAATATGTCCGCTTTCGCCCGCCAGAAGCTCGGCAAGAATAACGCCCTCATCTTCGGCTTTATGGGCAAGCATTGGCCCTTGGATCACATCACCAATGGCAAAGATGCCCTCCACAGAGGTTTCAAAAAACTCATCGGTTTTGATCTGCCCGCGCTCGGTCATCTCAACACCCAGCTTTTCAAGCCCTAATCCTTCTATGTAAGGTTTGCGGCCAATTGCCATCAGAACGACATCGGCGCTGATTTTCTCGGCCTTGCCACCAGAAGCAGGTTCAACGGTAAGCTCAACGCCCTTGGCAGAAGTTTTTGCGGCTGTAACTTTGCTGGAAAGTTTAAACTCCAGACCCTGCTTTTTAAAGACCTTAAGGGCCTCTTTACGCACCTCGCCATCCATGCCGGGTAGAATATTATCCAGAAATTCAATGACTGTGACTTTGGCGCCCAGACGTCTCCAGACTGTACCAAGTTCCAGACCGATCACGCCGCCGCCAATTACAACCATAGTTTTCGGCACTTCCGGCAATTCGAGCGCTCCGGTAGAAGAGACAATCTTCTTCTCGTCAATTTTGATACCGGGCAAGGAAATCACATCTGAGCCAGTCGCAATAATGATGTTATCGGCTTCATAGGTTTTCTTGCCGACTTTGACTTTTCCGGCCTCGACAATTTCGCCGGTGCCTTCGATAGAAGTAATTTTATTTTTCTTAAACAGAAATTCGATGCCTTTTGTATTGGCATCCACAACGCCTGTTTTGTGCTTCATCATGCCTTTAAGGTCCAGCTTGGGGCTAACCTTAATGCCCATATCACCCATGTGGGATTGCGCATCCTCAAATTTCTCCGAGGCATGAAGCAAGGCTTTGGAAGGGATACATCCGATATTCAGGCATGTGCCGCCAAGTGTTTTGCGCTTTTCGATACAAGCGGTTTTCATACCTAATTGCGCGCACCGGATCGCCGCGACATATCCACCCGGACCGGCACCAATCACAATCACATCAAATTTATCAGACATTGTTTTAAGCCTTTATTTTTTGATTATTCACACTAAACTTATTCTTACAGCAAACATACTTAAGAATCGAGAGACAAGTATCAGAAAAATACAGATTTTTAAGTCTTTTTAAAGCCAGAAAATTTAATATATGTGTAAAATTTCAATTTTGAGTCATTCGCAAAAAAAACTCGGAAACATATAAACTTAATGGACTACTTCAAACAACAAACAGGCTTTTCGGAAGAGCATCTTAAAGATATCGGGGTCCGGCTTATTAGCCAGAGCCATAAATCTGCCCGTGAAAGTGATCATCATCGCTATCATGTCGGCTCGGCGATTTTAAGTCTGGATAAAAGCGGTGATGAGCGGGATATAAAAACCAACGCTAACAGAATACCGGCGTTTTTGAAGAGCAAAGGCTTTGACTCCCATCAAAAAATCGGTGACGGCAGCACGACAGTACATGGAGAATTTCCGCTTCTTTATCACGTGCCGCCCTCGAAACATATTTTCTTGGGGTGCAACACGCCGACATGTGCAGCTTGCCTGAAATCAGCGGTGATGCGCGGGGTCGATGCTATTTTTCTTGATGCAAGCAGCCTGCCCGGCATGAAAAATCCCCAAGATCAGGAAAATCCATGGACGCAAGACCGTGCTTATTTCTGGAATACTCTTATTCTGCCTATTGCCGAAGCTGCACAAATCCCTGTTTATGCCGTGAATATGGAACAAGAAAGGCTCAGCCTTGTTAATAATGGTCTTCCTCCGGTACAACGGCCCAAAGCGGGCACTCACGCAAGGATATTACAGGAAAAAGAGCTGAAAGATCTCGCGCATAACCCTTCGCTTTACTTATCAAAAGCCAGAGGCGTAAGAGCCGCTATCGGCGTTGCGCGACATAAAAAAATGGATACACATCACTTTATTTACGCCGAAGATTGCCATCCGCCCGGCTTCACGCAAGAATACGGCGATGAAATGCAGAAGCGTTTTAAAGACGAACATTACCGTTTTCCACTCGATCCGATTATTCATATGTGTATGGAAGCTTCGAAGCATAATCTGGAATTGATGGATGGACGGATATTGTCGAATTATGTGCCGAGTTCCGGCCGCCAGCTTGATCTGGCCCATATTGGCCTGTCACATATATTCCTGACTGACGGGCATTTGCCGGCCTCCAGTGATGCTCAAAAAGCCATGGAGCAGCTCTCGGAGATCGGGGCAATTGATTATACAGTGATGAAACCAGATGATGTTCTCAAACGGCTTTTGAAGGATGAGAAAATAAAGACAGATTAGGATAAGCTGTATACGCATCCTGATGTCAATCAGGATCTGAGAAGTGTGGTAAAGAGATTCTGACTTTCGTCAAAATGCAAGGGAAGCAGGAAATTTGCGTCCAGCAACGGCTGAAGCCGCGGTGTTGGTGTTTTCAGACCTAATCGGCATATTTCCAGCGCTTATATATTGTCACCACAAGTATCAACGTAATAAAAAATACATTTACGCTATTGACGATGATTAATTTTAGATCCGGCAAAATATAAATACTATAGAGAAGGCTTATAACAGCAGGATATTCCCAAATGGCCCAGGCCAGAATTGATATATCTCTACATGGTCCCCTTGACCGCAATAATCTGAAGGCCTGCGGCAAATAACCAATGGCGACAACAATACCTACGATCGAGTACAGGAAATCGATTATATCCAACACGCGAACTTAAACATCCAGCAAGAGGCGCTGCGGGTCTTCGATAGCTTGTTTAATACGCACCAAGGAGCTTACGGCTTCGCGGCCATCAACAATGCGATGGTCATAGCTTTGCGCCAGATACATCATCGGCTTGACTTCGATCTCGCCGTTTTTACCAACCATCGGACGCTTTTGGATTGTGTGCATTCCCAAAATACCTGATTGCGGCGTATTGAGGATTGGCGTCGACATCAGCGAGCCAAACACACCGCCATTAGTGATGGTGTAAGTCCCGCCCGTCATTTCATCCATGCCAAGCTTCCCGTCGCGCGCGCGTTTACCGAAATCAACGATCTTGGCTTCGATCTCGGCCATGCTCATCTGATCAACATCTTTGAGCACAGGGACGACAAGACCTTGCGGAGTAGAAACCGCAACACCGATATTATAGTAGTTTTTATAGATGATATCTTCACCGTCAATCTCAGCATTAATAGCCGGAAACTCTTTCAGAGCTTGAATAGTGGCCTTGATAAAGAAGGACATAAAGCCAAGCTTGACGCCGTGTCTCTTCTCGAAAATATCCTTATATTCATTGCGCAGATCCATAACAGGCCCCATATCGACCTCGTTAAAGGTGGTGAGCATAGCAGCCGTGTTTTGTGCCTCTTTCAGACGACGGGCAATTACCTGACGCAGCTTTGTCATCTTTACGCGCTCTTCACGCGGGCCGGTTTCACGCGGCGCGGCAGGAGCAGAAGCTGCCGGAGCCGGAGAAGGTGCTGCTGAAGACCCGCCCTTAGCAGATTTTAGATAATCCTCTACATCCTGCTTGCTCAAACGGCCATCTTTACCGCTTGCAGGGATTTGCGCAGCGTTCAGATTATTATCATTAATGAGTTTGCGCACGGCAGGTGATGTTTTAACATCTTGAGACGGTGCAGCCTTGGGGGCTTCTTTCTTTTCACCCTTGGGCGCACTCGCTGCCTTTTCTTCTTTCTTGGCAGGTTTTGCTGTATCATTGGCCACAGCACCCTCTTCCATTTCACCAAGAATAGCGCCGACTTCAACACTGTCACCCTCACCGACAGAAATCTTGACAATCACACCATCGGATGGTGCGTTGACTTCTAATGTGACTTTGTCGGTTTCAAGCTCCACAATCGGTTCATCCGCTTTAACCGGATCACCCTCCCGTTTTAGCCATTGTGCTACAGTTGCTTCCGCAACAGATTCTCCCAGTGTAGGAACTACAATTTGCGTCATAATCCGTGCTCTTTTCTCGTTTTCCAATTCATTGCTTTCGCTTGATAAAATTTCAATATTTTACGCAGAGATAGCACTTTTTAGTTATACTCAAAAGTCACAGAATGCAATAGGGTTTGAACAAATATCTACTATAAAGCACTCTAAAAATGTGTCCAGCCCGTATCGGGACCGGCAAAAACTTTTTTTTCATTTTCCATCAAGGCCTGTTTCTCCTGATCGCCGGTAAATTCACCGATAATCATAGGCGTACAATTTTGTGCTTTGAGATGTTCCATCACTGTTTTTGCATGTTTGGGCGGAACGGCCAGAACAAGCTCGTAGTCATCTCCCTTACCAAGCGGCTCCAGTGGCTTTACCAGCCCCTCTCCCAGAGCCGCCTGCATTTCCTGTGAGTACACAAAATTGTCCAGTTTTGTGATTGACCACAGGCTAGAGGCTTCGCAAATATGACCTAAATCCGCTAAAAACCCGTCTGAAATATCCGCAGCAGCATGGATATATTCTGTGATACCCTGTATTTCAAGAATTCTGGGCCGGGGCAATCGGTAACGCTCTATGGCTTTAGGGTATTTTGAAGGGTCAATGTTGTTTTTCAAGGCACAAAGCCCCAGATAGGCATCACCAACCGGACCGGTTATGATGATAAGATCTCCATCCTTTGCACCAGAGCGCCGCAAGGCTTTTCCTTTTGGCACAATCCCTAGGGCCGTTATAGAGAGACTTAGAAGTCCTCCCTTTATAGAGGTCGTATCCCCGCCGGAACAAAATATGCCGTAATATTTCTGCTCCTCCAACAAGGTCTTTGTGAAAGCAGCCAGCCAGTTTTTATCGGGCTTATTTAGGGCTAAATTTAATTGATAGGAAAATGGTTTGGCCCCCATTGCCGCAAGGTCGGAAAGATTCACGCGCAAGGATTTGCGGGCTATATTCTCAGGCGTCTCACCTTCAAAGAAATGAACCCCTTCATTGAGCGTATCGCTCGTGACGACCAGTTCATGATCTTTTGGAATCTCCAGCACCGCCGCATCATCTTTGAGATCATCATGGCCTTGGGTCAAGGGTTTGAAATATTGTTCTATAAGATCAAATTCATTCACTCAATTTTATCCGCATATTTTTTGAACGCTATAATACCCAAAGTCCACGGTATTTCCGCAACGATTGTAAAGACAATCACTTCGGGGGGAAAATATAATAAAGCCAGTCCAGAACTCAGTCCCGTATTATTCACACCCGAACATAGTATATATGTTTTGCGATCCGTAGGGTTGCCGCGCATAAAAAACAGCCACGCAGCCCCATAAAGCACTGCGAATAAAACACATCCGGTTAATACCATAAAAAACACATCATCAAGGTTGTCCAGAATATAGTTTTTTTCCAGAGCCGTCACGATGGCAATCATCAAGGCAATACATATCGTCGCATAAAATCCTGCATCCCGCCGGACAATATATTTTACTTTTTCAATTTTACGAATAACTGCAAAATACAAAAAGGCCGGTAAAAAGATGCTCAAACCCAATGTTGTAAAGAAATTCAGAATATCAATTCGTAGATTTGCACCTTCACTGAGTGTGATATAAAGAATAACTGTGATCGCGGCAGGTGCCAGAGCATTCGTCACAACAGTCGAGGATAAGGCCAATGACGTATTCGATCGGGTCAGCAAAGCGATCGAAGCCGCTGAAGCTCCTACAGGGGCAAGAGCTATGAGCAGAACACCGATGGCATATTCAGGAACGGTATATAATGCTGCATAATAAACCATAATAGGCAAAAACAAAAATCTGATCCCGTAAAAAGACAAAGCCGATTTCAGGTTAATATGCCTTAATTCCTCTATCGTGACTTTCGAACAGGAAAAGAAGATCGCTATAGAAATCAAGATCATGCCTGATGATCGCGGGAGATGTTCCAGACCAGGCAATATCAACCCCAGAATAACTGCGAGGATCATGATTAAATTAAAATGTCTGGCTATCCAGTCCTTCATATATTGTTTTTCCATCCATGATGCACAGGCCCGTGCCCGCAACCTACATCGAGTTCCCCGGCATGAGCAAGAGCTTTGGTGAGATAGTTTTTGGCCGCCCCGCAGGCTTCTTCCAATTCCATTCCGTGACCAAGATAAGCTGCAAGTGCAGAAGATAAAGTGCAGCCTGTACCATGTGTATTTTGTGTATCAATACGCTCCGCCTCATAAGTTTTTGTTATACCGCCGGTTTTGGCCAAAACATCAAGGGCTTGTAAGGTTTTTAAGTGGCCGCCCTTTAAATAAACCGCCTCACATCCCAATGATAACAATCCTAACGCAGCCTCTTCCATATCCAGCACAGCCTTGCGCGAGAGTTTTTCTGCCTCGGGGATATTGGGGGTCAGAACATCAGCCAGCGGAATCAAATGCTCTTTCATGGCCTCCGCCGCATCAGCGGAAATCAGGCTATCCCCGCTCGTAGAAACCATTACGGGATCAAGGACTATATTAGGGGACTGGTATTTTTCCAAAATATCGGCAACGACCTTAATAATTTCCGCATTGGACAGCATCCCGATTTTGACGGCATCAACGTGAATATCCTGAAAAATAGCTTCGATTTGCTGCCTTACAAAAGCTTCGTCCACATCCATTACGCCAGATACGCCTTGCGTATTTTGTGCGGTCAGCGCTGTTATCACCGCCATGCCATACCCGCCAAGAGCCGCAAATGTTTTGAGGTCTGCCTGTATTCCAGCACCACCGGAAGGATCAGAACCCGCTATGGAAAGGATATTGGGTGTTTTTTTCATGAAATGGAGTTAAGCAGTTCACGCGCTGCCATGCAAGGGTCTTCACTTTCCGAAATACTGCGCATCATGGCCACGCCATGCGCTCCAGCCATCATAACCTGAGCAGCATTTTCGGGCGTTATACCACCGATGCCTATAACAGGAACGGGAGAATTTTTAACCAACTCAGAGAATTTATCAAACCCCAATACAGCTTTGTCCGGTTTGGTAAGTGTCGGGAAAAACGGGCCAGTGCCCACATAATCGACACTTAACGGATCGAGCGCTGTGAAATGCTCAGGCGTAAAAGCCGTAAGCCCCAGAATTTTATCCGGCCCTATAATCTTGCGGGCTTGATCTGCGCTTAGATCTTCTTGCCCGATATGCACGCCATCTGCATTGATTTCGGCGGCAAGCTCTGCGTGATCATTAAGGATAAAGGGAATATTTGTGCCTTCCAAAACCAATTGAATGGCAAGAGCTTCTTCTTTGATCTGGACAAGATCACCGCTCTTATCGCGGAGTTGCACAGCCGTTACCCCGCCCCGTACAGCCGCAGCAACGACATCGGCAACAGGCCTCCCGAGACAGCAAGACGGGTCGGCAATGAAGTAGAGTAAGGGATTAAAGTTTTTTCTGTTCATATATTATAGTCATTTACGTTTATTTTATGACAGCAAAGACAGCGCGAAATACGCGCTGACATTATGGATCCCCGCCGTTTTAATTCGCTGCGCTCATCGCGGGGATGACAGTTTAAGAAGAAACACTCAGCGCCTCGTCAACCAGAGCATTCTGCTCAGCTGCATGGCGACTTGCCAGACCTGTAGCAGGTGACGCAGATGCCTTGCGGCCTACATATTTCGGACGCCCGGCCTTATGCTTAAGATCGGTTAAAACGCCTTCAATCAACCGGTCAACAAAGAACCATGCGCCTTGGTTATAGGGTTCTTCCTGACACCAAACGATATCGGCATTTTTAAACGGTTTAAGCTCATCTGCCAGAGCCTTGTGCGGGAAAGGATAGATTTGCTCAAGGCGCATAATATAAACATCCTTAATTTTACGGTCACGGCGTTCCTGCAACAGGTCGTAATAGACTTTTCCTGTGCATAGAACTACACGTTTGATTTTATCGGCAGCCACTAATTGATCCCTGTCATTATCCCAAAGGACACGATGGAAAGTGCTGCCTTCGGTGAACATATCCATATCAGAGACAGCCAGTTTATGCCGGAGCAAGGATTTTGGTGTCATCATCACAAGAGGTTTACGGAAATCACGGTGCATCTGACGGCGCAAAGCATGGAAATAGTTCGCAGGAGTCGTACAGTTACAGACCTGCCAGTTATCATCCGCGGAAAGCTGCAAGAAACGTTCAAAACGAGCCGAAGAATGCTCTGGCCCCTGCCCTTCGAAACCATGCGGCAAAAGAAGAACAAGCCCTGACATGCGCAGCCATTTACTTTCACCCGAACAAATAAATTGGTCGATCATGACTTGCGCGCCATTGGCAAAGTCTCCAAATTGCGCTTCCCACAGAACAAGCGTCTTCGGATCAGCCAAAGAAAATCCGTATTCAAATCCAAGCACAGCCATTTCTGAAAGCGGGCTATCATGGGCTTCGAATTTAAGAGGTTTCGGAGCAACTTTTTTAAGTGGAATATATTGTTTCTCCGTTTCCTGATCATACCAGATCGCATGACGCTGCGAGAATGTGCCGCGCCCGACATCCTGACCGGAAAGGCGCACGGAGTATCCTTCATCAAGCAAAGTTCCAAAAGCCATGGCCTCAGCCGTAGACCAGTCAAAGTCCTTGCCGGTTTCAATCATTTTGGCACGTGCATCAATCACACGTTCGAGCTTTTTATTGATGACAAAATCATTAGGAATAGTCGTAACAATCCCGCCGACTTTCTTGAAATCCTTTTTCTTCACGGCTGTATCGCCGCGACGATCGTCGCCATAAGCAACTTTCATATCCGACCATGCGCCGCCAAGGAAATCTGCCTCATCCGGCTTGTAGTTTTTAGAAGCTTCAAAAGCTTTTTCCAAACCGTCATTGTAATTATCGCGAATAGCATCGGCTTCTTGCTCGGTTAAGACGCCTTCATTGATCAACTGACGGGCATATTTCGAACGGGCTGTCTCCTGCTTTGCGATCTTCTGATACATTAATGGCTGTGTGAAGGCCGGCTCGTCCCCTTCATTATGTCCGTAGCGGCGGTAACAGAAAATATCGATGACGACTTCCTTTTTAAAAGTCTGGCGGAATTCCGTAGCGATACGCGAAACATGCACAACGGCTTCGGCATCATCGCCATTTACATGGAAAATCGGGGCATCAAGCATCTTGGCCACATCTGTAGAATACGGGCCGGAGCGCGAGAATTTCGGCATAGTGGTAAAGCCAATCTGGTTATTGATGACGATATGAATCGTGCCGCCAACGCGATATCCCGGCAATTCGGAAATCATAAAAGTCTCGGCGATGATACCTTGTCCGGCAAAAGCGGCATCCCCGTGCAAGAGAAGCGGCACAGTCTCTTTATATTCCTTATCGCGCTTTTGATACATTTTGGATCGGACCTTACCAATCACAACCGGATTGACAAATTCAAGGTGAGAGGGGTTAGCCGTCAAAGACAGGTGAACTTTATTATCATCGAACTCACGATCGCTCGAGGTGCCAAGATGGTATTTCACATCGCCAGAGCCAAGGATGTCCTCCGGCGTCGAGGATTTCCCCTGAAACTCGGAGAAAATTGCCGTAAAGGATTTCCCCATCACATTGGCCAGAACGTTCAAACGTCCACGGTGAGCCATGCCGATCACCATTTCATTCATGCCCAGCTGGCCGCCGCGCTTGATTATTTGCTCGATCGCCGGAATCAGGGCTTCTCCGCCATCTACGCCAAAACGCTTGGTACCAGTATGTTTTTTGTGTAAGAACTGTTCAAAGCCTTCTGCTGCTGTCAGGCGCTCAAGAATAGCTTTTTTTCCCTCTACGGTGAATTCGGTTTTGTTGCGCGGTTCTTCGATACGTTCCTGAATCCATTTGCGCTGCGCGGGGTCGCTCAAATGCATATATTCCACACCGATTGTGCGACAATAAATATCATGCAGCGCCGCCATGATCTCACGCAAGGTTGCACTTTCCATGCCCAGCAAGCCATTGATAAATATCGGGCGATCAAAATCATTATCTGTAAAACCGTAATGTTCGGGCTTTAATTCGGGGTGCTCCTCAATCGGTTTCATCCCTAACGGATCAAGATTAGCCAGCATATGACCACGGAAACGGTAATTCCGGATCAGCATAAGCGCGCGGATAGAATCTTGCGCAGCTTGCCTGACATCGACCGAGGTCGCTGCGGATTTTCCGGAAAGTTTATGCTTTTCCGCATCCGGATAAAAATCATTGGCCGGAGCAAGGGTTGCACTGCCGAAATGGCGGGCACTCTTGATATTTTCTTCCGGTGTCCAGCTTGCGCCCGACATCTCGCGGAGCAATGAGCTCTCCGCATCACCCAGATCATCAAAAAACCCGCGCCAACTCTCATCCACGTTTGCCGGATGTTTCAGGTATTCACCATATAAATGAGCGATATATTCGGCATTTACGCCACTCAAGAATGTGGTATCGGGTTGTGTCTGTGTCATGTTCGAAAGTGCCTTGATCTTGAAATTTTCACCGTATAGAGGTTTATGCTTCGGAGCATAAAAGTCAAGGCCGGAAATGAAGAGAAATTCGGGTTTTGTGCCTTTTATCCGGAAGGAGAGAGGCCTGGCTGAGTAGCGCCTGGTTTTCTATGTGCTGTTTTAGTACCCTTAAGCTCATCAGATGCCCGAGTGATTTGATCTGTGCCTTTGCCATCGAATTTTGCAGAAAGCTTTGACGAAGATTCTTTTACTCCGCCATTATTAAAGGCGAGTTGGGTACCGGATTGTGGAGCAGTTAAAGCCACCGCCGTTATCTTCTCCTCACGTATATCAATGGCACGCTCTAAAGCATTCTTGAAATCGGCAACGCGAACTGGCGTTTGTTTATTCCATTTCGATTTACCAAGATTGACAATAGCTTGTTCATAATTTCCGCTTTTGATTTCTTTCCATGTATCCTGAAATATATTTGTCCAACCTGTTCCTAATTGGAAATTTACAGAAACCAAAGCCTGTACAAATTTTGCGTCATTGATATTTGCTTCCTGTGCCTGCCGGAGTGATGCCTTGTAGGATTTTGACAAGTCTTTCTCCAGTAGTTTCATAACTTCAGCATCTGAAATCACATCCCCCATTTTATAAGGCTCGCCACTTTTTATAAGATGCCCAACACCAACATGTGGCTTTCCTTTTACCAAATGCACATCATTACGAAATCCTTCACGCTTAAGAATATCAGCAAGCACTTCCTGCCATTGCTTTTTATTTAATCCGGCACCTTTCTCAATATTTGCCGATGGCGGGGCAGATTTTGCTGTTTGCTTGTGAGTGTCAGGCTTTCCGGCATCCTTCTCAACTTTTTCCAATGGCGGCGCTATCACATCAGAAGATTTTGTTGTTTGCTTGGGGGTGGCGTCAGGCTTTCCGGCATCCTTCTCAACTTTTGCCAATGGCGGCGCTATCACATCAGAAGATTTTGTTGTTTGCTTGGGGGGGGCGTCAGGCTTTCCGGCATCATCCTCAACACTTTCCGGGGGCGACACTAGCTCATCGGAAGGTTTCGTTGTTTGCACGTGGGTGTCATCAAACTCTTCGGTATCATCCTCAATACTTACCGATGGCGGCACAAACAAGCCGGAATTCGCTTTTTGCATTTTGGCATTAAGCTTTTCGGTATCATAGGAAAAGGATCTAGCCACATCTTCGGGTGATTTATTATTATTGCGGTGCGTCTCTTTGCGCTTTTTTAATTCCGGAACCTCTACACCTGTAACATCTGAAAGAACCTCGGCATTAGCCTCTGAGTCATTTCCTGAAAAAAAGCTTAGAAGAATAAGTATAAGTGCAAAATTCTTTTGAGAATCATCTAGATTATCATAAGAACGTTTTTCGTTTTTTTCGGTAAAGTTCTTGGTGAGATCTAGATCCCAATCATCGAAACCGCTTTGATCTTTAGTATCTTTGCTCAAAATAACACCCTTTTATCTTTATTTTCACCCGTTACATCAGGCATTTTATTGTATTCAACCAATATTCCCCCGATTTTACAGGAAAAACACAGTAAAGGTCAAATTTTTTATGCGGCCTACGCGATTTACCCTATCATACCACCCACTGTGGTGGTAGGGCGTTGTTCCTCGGTCATCATCAACTCTTGGTCAGGTTGTGCGCCAGTATTCGTGCCAGCTGCGCTACCACTACCACCGAAGGCAGACTTACCGCCAAGGGTATTGCTCATAGCTAACTTAGCTAGACCTGCATTATTAGTAACCACTTCGGGGGGGGTCCAATTATAAGCCACTGCGTTTGGATCATGGTTCATTTTTGTAAAATCAGTATCAGCAAAAGATATATAAGCATCACCAGACGGCTCAATACCATTGGGGTCCGGCACAAACGCTGCCGCTGTGATCTCTTGCTGGAATTGAATACCAGAGATATAGGAACCGGCGATCGGGGCAACAGTCTCAATCTGGGCTTCAGCCACTAAGGGCTGGGCATTCATAATTTGCTCCATATAGGGGTCCATATCCCCTATCAGCCTAACTTTTGGATTATTTGGATCCGCCTCGACTTCATTCTCCACGGCTGCAATCAATTCACTTACTTGCTCATTTGTAAGACCGAGTTCTATTTTTGCTGCAATCAATGTTTCACTAAGTCTTTCTGCTGTTATAGAGCCATTTTCGACCTGATTCATAACTCTTCCTGCAGCGAGAACAACCTCCGGATCAGGTGTTTTCAAATTATTTTGCTGGTCTCCTGTCCAGACAGCCTTCCCTTCCATGGTCTTGCTATTTGACATGGCTTTTATTTGTTTATCTACGCCTTCCAAATTTCTTGATAAAGTTTCAATTTGTTCTCTAGACTCGGCGATCTGCTCATCCAGCGCTTTCATTTGATCTTTGATTTTCTGAATTTTTTCCGGATCGGCACCCGTTTCCATTGCTTCTTTTAATTGTGCCTGCAGATTACCTTTTCCGGCAACGGCCTTTTCCATAGCCTTCTGTGCATCTCTAATCTGGGAGGCCGTACCTTTTATACTATGCCTGTAGATTTCTTTGATATCTCTATTTTGATCTATCTCTGCTCCGAGTCCTATATTATCTGCCTCTAATCCCTCTTTTAAATACTGTAACTCCCTTATTTTATCGGGGTCTGTTTCAGTTTTAAGCTGTTCGTTTATTTCATCCAAACGTGCTTGATTTTCTTCCAAACGTTTTTGCAATTCATCATGCCTGATATCAAGCTGTGAATCTTTCCAGAGAAGCTCTTCAATGAGATCATTAGCTCTTTGAACAGTCTCGGCCAATCCGGTACCAAGACTTGCCAACTGGCCTTCTCTTTCGGCAAAATCGGCAACAAGATTGGCAAGATCTTCATCTATTTTATGGTCAACGAGAAGCGCGATTAATTCGTCACGCTCTTTTTTTTCCTTCTCTAGCAAAAGCTCTTCTTTTTCACGGGCCGCACTATCAATGGTGCCGGATATATTTTGATTACTTCCTGAGTTTACCGCGTTATACGCTTCAACGCGTGCCTCATTTGCCTTCTGGTCCCCATAAGGGTTACCCTCAATTTTTTGTTCTTCCTGCTGCTCGCTAACAGTGGCAATACCCAAATTATGTTGCTCGACTTCGAGTTTTATTTGCTGGTCTGTCGTATTGGTCTCGTTACCAACTTTCATGCCGCCAGATTCTGGATCAGACGTTTTAACGTCAGGAGTTAACTCAAGGGGATCAATCTCAATTTTCTCTTTTTCACCCGGATTTTCTGGACCCATTATTATTTCCCTTCAAAAAGCGTCCCGTTTACGCCGCTTACACCTTAATATATATGTATAATATAATTATACACATGTCACACTATATTATGCAATCACAATGCGCCTAGTATAGCGTCACATTCTTAAAAAATTACCATTATTCTAATGCAAATCCTGTGTGTTTGTCAAAATTACCATGCAAGAAACTTTGGCCAAGGCGTGAATTAGCAGTTTCCAAAAGCTTTTTATGATGTTAAAAGTCGAAAAGTACCTGCACGACTTAGTTTCGTGACCGAACCCATATGAGAATTAAACGGAGTTAAAACCCTCATGAACATACATGAATATCAGGCGAAAGAATTACTGGCGAAATACGGTGTTGCCGTGCCAAAAGGCATTCCGGCGATGAGCGTGGATGAGGCTGTTAAGGCCGCGCAAGACATGAATGCTTCGCTTTTTGTGGTGAAGGCCCAGATTCATGCCGGTGGGCGCGGCGCAGGTCACTTTACGGATAACCCGAAAGGCAAGGGCGGCGTTCGTTTATGCAAAACGGTTGATGAAGTCAAAGACGCTGCCGAAGCGATGATGGGTAAAGTTCTGGTTACAAAACAAACCGGACCGGAGGGCAAAGAAGTCCAGCGTCTTTACGTGACAGACGGTGTGGATATCGAGAAGGAATATTATTGTTCTGTCGTTTTAGACCGCGCAACCAGCCGAATCACCTTCATGGTATCGACCGAAGGCGGTATGGATATCGAAGAAGTCGCCGAGAAAACGCCAGAGAAAATCATCAAGGTTTCTGTTGATCCGGCTTCCGGTATTTCCGGTTTTCACTGCCGCAAGATGGCTTTTGGTCTGGGCCTTGAAGGCGCGCAAGTTAAATCGGCAGTTAAGTTTTTCTCCAGCCTGTACAAAGCCTTTACGGAGCTGGATGCTTCTATTGTCGAGATTAACCCGATGATTCTGGTCGGTGACGAGGTTATGGCTTTGGATGCGAAGATGAATTTTGATCCTAATGCCTTGTTCCGCCATCCGGACGTTCAGGCTTTGCGCGATGAGAGCGAAGAAGACGAGAATGAGAAAGTTGCTGCGGATAACGAGCTTTCCTATGTGCGTCTGGACGGGAATATTGGCTGTATGGTCAATGGTGCGGGTCTGGCAATGGCGACTATGGATATTATCAAGCTGAAAGGCGGCGAGCCAGCCAACTTTCTGGATGTCGGGGGCGGCGCAACAGCCGAGCGCGTGACGACTGCCTTCAAGATCATTTTATCCGATCCGAATGTAAAAGGTATTCTGGTGAATATTTTTGGCGGGATTATGCGCTGCGATGTGATCGCCGAGGGGATCGTGACCGCCGCCAAAGAAGTCTCGCTCGAAGTTCCGCTTGTTGTGCGCCTTGAAGGCACGAATGTGGATAAAGGGAAAGATATTCTGGCAAATTCCGGCCTGCCCATCATTGCTGCGAATGATCTTGAAGACGCCGCAGAAAAAGTGGTTGAAGCCACTCAAAAAGCACAGGCT
>Ga0224501_10000205_pt1 | contig 54407 bp, 34 predicted proteins | sample SF_Oct11_sed_USG_4_FD_169105 | JGI IMG/M metagenome (GOLD analysis project Ga0224501, IMG submission 169105) | Sediment microbial communities from San Francisco Bay, California, United States - SF_Oct11_sed_USGS_8_1 | ecosystem: Environmental > Aquatic > Marine > Sediment | place: USA... | reverse complement strand
ACGCTACCGCGAGCATTGCCACATTACAGCCTCTCCGGTCACTGCCCGGAGCCGACCCAGATGCGCCCTCCTTGCCCGTGAGCAGGGCGATCGGAATGGCGAAACGCTAGCCTAAGGGCTCGCGAAAGAATAACTTCCCCCTTTGGTGCGTGACGGCGGAGTGCGGTCGGGACGGCGCCCGGAGGACAATCCGCTGTCGTACCCGAGGTACATCGAGGAATTCTTCGAGGACGCACGGCCCGAGCGTGCCCGCCGTCACGCACCAAAGGGGGAAGTTATTCTTTCGCGAGCCCTAAAGCTGTCCCAGCGCCTGCTTCAGCTCACTCTCGGCGTGGGCGTCGCCCTCTTCGGAGGCCACGACGATGCCGTCTTCGAGCCATTGCCGCGCGGCGTCTATGCTTTCGAGTTCAATCGCGATTTGCCCAGCCATCAAGAATGTGGGCACGTAGCGCGGGTGCAGCTGCCGCACTTCACCAAGAGCTTCGAGGGCTTGTTCGAGCTGGCCTTCGGAGCGTAGCTCGAGGGCCCGGGCGTAGCGCACGAAGGGGTCGTCGGTGCCGCGAGCGATGAGTTTTTCGAGCATGGCGCGGCGCTTGTTGGGGCTTTCGGTCATGGCGTGTCGTCGCAGGTCGGGTCGGGCAGTACGCCCACGTAGGGTAGGTTGCGGTAGCGTTGGGCGTAGTCGAGTCCATATCCGACGGCGAAGACGTCGTCGATGGTGAAGCCCAGGTAGTCGATGTCGAACTTCACTACCGCGCGCGTGGGTTTGTGCAGTAGGGTCGCCAGTTTGATCGAATGCGGCCCGCGCGTGCGCAGGGTTTCGAAGAGAAAGCGCGAGGTCAGGCCGGTGTCGACGATGTCCTCGATGAGCAGGACGTCGCGCCCTTCCACCGAGTGGGAGAGGTCGCTGGTGATCTGAACCACGCCCGAGGTGCGCGTGGAGTCGCCGTAGCTGCGCACGCCCAGGAAGTCGACGCTGAGCGGTAGGTCGATGCTGCGGACCAGGTCGGCGGCGAAGATGAAGCTGCCCTTGAGCACGACCACTACGGTCAGGGCCGCATCGGTGTAGTCGGCACGGATGCTTGCGCCCAGCTCGGCCACGCGCGCGGCGATGGCGTCGGCGTCGATGAGCACTTCGGGGGGGGTGAGGATGTCGGGGGAACCCATGTTCGCGGCGCCAGTATCGCCCATTTTGATGCCCCCGGTCTCGCTACAGTGCCCGCAGCAGCTGCGCGCCAGCCTCGATGGCGCCGGCGAAGAGGTCGGGCAGGCGCCCAAAGCCCATCGCCAGCGTCGCCCACAGGGTCAGCAGTACCAGCAGCGTGCGCAGCGGCGACAGCGATGGCGTTGCCGGCAGCAGTGAGCTGAGCCGCAGCGATAGGCTCAGCAGGACTTCCGCCAGCATCACCGCCGCCAGCACCGGCAACGCCATCAGCACGGCGGCGCTGAAGGCATCGGCCACCAGGTGCGCGCTGCCCAGGGCCAAGCCCGCCGCATCCGCCGGTGCCGCCAGCCGACCGGGCGGGTGGCTGCGCAGGGAGTCGGCTAGCACCGACAGCGAAAGCCGATGGCCGCCGAGGCTGAAAAAAGCCGCCACCGCCGCGAAGAGCTGTAGTTGCGCAAGCGGTCCCTGGGCTCCCGGCAGCCCACCCCGCGCTCGCTCGGCCAGCTGCCCCACCCAACCGAGCGATAGCAATGGCAGCGCCAGGCAAAGCGCGTACAGGAGCCCGATCAGCGCTTCGCGCAGGAGCAAACCCGCCAGCAGCAGCAGCGAGCGCGGCGGGCCGGCGCCCGCGTCCAGGGCCGCCGCGGCCGCCGCCGGCCATAGCGAGAGGCCCAGCCCAAAGGTCAGCGCCAATGAGAGCACCGCCGGCTGGCCACGCACGCCGAGCCAGGGCGCGATGAGCACCAGGGGCGACAGCCGCGCCAGCAACAGCAACAGCAGCGCCGCCGCCGCCTCCAGCCGTGCCGGGTCCAACTCGGCGAGCAGATCCTCTGGCCGCGCGTCCAGCTCCCGGAACTCCCTTCAAGAAACGAGTTCGCCCAGGCGCGCCCACAGGGCCGTGGTGAAGCTTACAAGCTGGTGCGCCATCCAGCCGCCGCCGAGCAAGAGCGCCGCCGCTGCCGCCGCCAGCTTGGGCACAAAGCCCAGGCTCGCGTCCTGCACCTGGGTGGCCCCCTGCAGCAGGCCGCTGAGCAGGCCCATCACGAGGCACGCCCCCAGCACCGGCGCCGACAACCACAGGCTCAGGGCCAGGGCCTCGGATGCGAGCTGCAGTAGCACCCCCGTGCGCATGCCCACGACCCTACTCCAGCGCCCATCGACGCCGCAAGCGCTTGACGCCGGGCCAGCGCCGCGCTGTGCTTGCGCTATCCTCAAGCGTCCATGCAGCTCACCCAGTCCCAGCTTGAGGCGTTCATGCGCGAGGCGATCGCCGAGGGTCAGAAGGCGCTGCCCGCTTGCCTGCCCAACCCGCCGGTGGGCTGCGTGCTGGTGCGCGACGGGGCCATCATCGCCCGCGGCCACACCCAGCCGCCCTTCGAAGCCCACGCCGAGCCCATGGCCCTGGCCCAGGTCGAGGGGCCGCTGTCGGATGTGATCTGCTTTGTGACCCTCGAGCCCTGCTCCTTTCACCAGCGCACGCCCTCCTGCGCCAAGGCCATGATCGCGCGCCAGGTCGGCATGGCCTACGTGGCCATGATCGATCCCCATCCGCGCAATCAGGGCCGCGGCATTCAGATGTTGCGCGAGGCGGGCATGGTGGTGGTGACCGACTTCCTGACCGAGCAAGCCCGGCCCCAGCTCGCGCCCTACCTGTACAAAGAGCCCTGATCGCTTCCGCCGCCGAGCTGCTGCACCGCGTCGCAGCCGAGCGGCCCAGCTGGTGATCAGCCCGCGCCATCTCGCCGAGCCCGACGGCGGCGTGGGCCTGGGCAGCCTGGTCGAAGCCCTCGAGGTCGCGCCCGACTACCCGCTTTTGCTGCTCCCGCGTCCCGCCGGTGGCGCCAGCTCCGCGCTCGGCCCCCACGGCCGCTGCGATCGCGTGCTCACGGTCACCGACCACCTCAGCGGCGACGCCACCCTAGATGTGCTCGGCGGAAGTCATGATCCGCTCTCGGGACCGCTACGGCGCCAGCTGCGGCGTCCGGTCCCCTTGAAATACACGGAGTATTCCGGCGCAGGCCGTCCTTGCATCTGGCATCGTATCGACCCCGATCTTCGGCTCAGCACTCCCGCCGAGCACATCTAGTCGACCATGCCGTGGCCTGCGTCGAGGCCGGCGGCCGTCTCTACCTGGCCCACCTCGAAGACGACCGCGTCTTCGAGCGCTACCTGGCCGCCATCGCCAGGATCCCCGAGATGTTGGATGAAAAACTCCACGCCAAGAAATCGGTGATCAGCTCGGTCTTCGCCGTCATCAGCGTGCAGCGCCAAAAGCTGCCCCTGTCGTTCGCCGCCTTCGTCAAAGCGGCGCTGCCCTACGCACTCGTTCAGCTGATCCTGGCCACGGGCTACGCGCTGCTGCTCAAGGCTTGAGCCGCTCGCCCCCGTCCCTCCGGCCTGCCCGCGTCCCGCCTCCCGCGATTGACAAGCGCCCGCGGCTGCACGAAACATCGCGGCACTCTTTCCCGGGGTGCCCGTCGTTTCCACGGTACGCGACAAGCTCGCGCCCTACGCGCGCGAGGCGGCCAGCGCGCTGGCCTGGGGCCCTGCGGCCTGTCTCCTGGCCTGCAGCTGGCTCTTCCTGGTCGATCGCGCCGCCGCGTTCGTACTCGACGAGGGCGCTGAACCGCTGGGACTGGCCGGTGCTGTCACCCTGTGGTCGGCCCACGCGCTGGTCGCGCTGGTCCTGGGCGTGGGCCTCGGGCTTGTGCTGCTGGGCCAGCAGCGCGCGCCTGGCTTCAGGCCCGCCCTGGTCGGCGGTGCCCTGGCGCTCGGTGCGCTGTTCTTTTGGCTCGGCGCTTCGGCCACTGCCGGCGACTGGGTGAAGAATCAGTGGTGGGCGCCCTGGCTGCGCTGGGGGTCGCCCGCGCTGGGTGCCCTGCTGGGCACTGCCGTAGCCTGGCTGCTCCACCGCAGCTGGCAAAGCCGGCGGCTGTGGTGGCTGTGGGCGCTGCTGTCGCTCGCCGCCTCGATCGTCGATGCCGCGGCCCTGCCCGGCCTCTACCCTGACATCCACCTTGGCCTGCACCTGCTGGCCGCCTGCTTTGCGCTGCTCCTTGCCGCCCGCGCCTGCAGCCTGCTGGGCCCCAGCCGCCGGCCCGCCCTGAGCGCCGCGGCCACCCTGGCTTGCCTCGGCGCCGCCGTCGGTCCGTGGCTGGCCATGGGGCCCGGGGCCCGCTCCGAAGTCGCCCTGGCCTCGCCCCTGGCCGACCACCTGGTCGCCCAGTTTTCGACACGCCCCCCCGGCTCGCTGCTCAAGCGCGAGCTGCTGCGAAAGGCGCCCGCCCACGGCAGGGCCGCAAGCCGCAGCTCCCAGCGCTGGCTGGCCGGTGGCGCGGACTACAACGTGGTGCTGGTGGTGGTCGACACCCTGCGCAGCGACGCGCTGCCACCGAGCCGCAGCGGTAAACGCGACTTCGCCCGGAACGGCGACACCCCCTTTCTCGATCGCTGGATCGGCGAAAACTTCCATTTCAGCCGCGCCTACGCCCAGTCCAGCCGCACCAAACGCTCGATGCCGCCCATGTTTACCTCGGCCGAGCCCTCCGCCGATACCTCGCGCGCCGGACTGCCGCTGCCGCGCCTGATGGCCTCGCTCGGCAAGATGCCGGTGGCGGTCGTGCCCCAGTACTTCCTGATGCCCTTCGAGCGCGAGGCCCAGCGCCTGCTCGAAGGCTTCGCGCTCACCGAGGTCTACGAAAAAGACAACCAGGACGCCATGGGCGGGCGCGTCGAGCATCTCTTGCGCTCGCTGCGCGAGCAGCCCTTCTTCGCCTGGATCCACTTCTACAACATGCATGGCCCCTTCTACGCCGGGCGCTTGATGGGCAAAGAAGATGGCTCGCCCCGGGAGCGCTATCGCATGGCGCTCAAGTGGCTCGACGCCGAGATGAAGAAGCTCATCGCCCTGCTCGACGAGCTGCAGCTGGCCGAGCGCACCGTGGTCGTCTTCGCCGCCGATCATGGCGAGTCCCTGGGCGACCATCGCCTGATCGCCCACGGCACTTCGACCTTTGACTCGGAGATGAAGGTGCCGCTGGTCATTTCGGTGCCCGGCAAGGGCGGCGGCCGCATCGATCGGCTGGTCGGCAACATCGATATCGTTCCGACGCTGCTGGACTTGCTCGAAGCCGAGCCCCTGCCCGAACATCGCGGTCAGAGCCTTGTGCCGCTGTTGCATGATCCCAACTCCCAGTGGGATCGCAGCTATTACCTGCAGAGCGGCGACGGCAAGCAGCACGCGCTGGTGCAGGGCCACCAGAAGATCGTCTACGTGCCCAAGACCGGCGTGCTGCGCCGCTACGATCTGGGGCGCGACCCGCGCGAGCGCCGCGACCGCTACCAGTCCCACTCGCCCATCGACATCGAGCTGCAGTCGGCCCTGGTGCGGCGCAGCCCGGCGCTGGCGGCCGACGAACTCGAGCGCGAGCCGGAGCTGAGAGGGGAAGTGGCCCGTCAGCTCGATCGCCTCGAGGCTCGCAGCCTCGACGAGCGCGCGGAATTTCTCTTGCAGACCGCGGCGCTCGGGCCCGATCGGGCCGTGCTCGCAGCGGCCGAGCGGCTGTTTCGCCGCGGTGAAGACCGCGCGCTGCGGCTGGCGATCATCCACCACCTTTTCGCCCATGACCGCGAGCGCTTCAGCGCGCTGCTGCTCGAGATGCTCAAGCCCCTCTCGATCGCCGAGGCCAGTCCCATCGCCGCGGCCCTTTCCCGCCGCGCCCAGCCGCGGGTGCTGGCGCGCTACATCGCTCGGCGCGTGGGCAGGGAACTTCCCGAACTCACGCCCGCCCAGTGGGAGCCCTGGCTGCGCCTGATTTCACCCTGGCGCAAGGGCCGCGCCCGCTGGCTCAAGAGTTTTGCGTCGATGCTCGCGCGGGGCGGGCAGGAGTCGGCCTCGCCCGAGACGCTGCGGCTATTGCTCGAAAACGTGGCCGACATGGACAAGCGCGCCCGCGAACTGGCCGAGCCGGTGCGCGCCTATCTCGAGCATCCGCAGCCGCTGGTGGTGGCCGCCGCCGTCAAGGCCCTGGGGCGCATCGGGCGCCGGCCCGACGCCCAGATCCTGCGTCCACTCCTGCGCCAGCGTGAGCTGGACGTGCGCATTCGGCAGGCCCTGATGGACACGCTTGCGCGCCTGGAAAACGAGAAAAACGCGGTCAAGGCGGTCACGCGACTGGGTGGTGATGAGCTGCTGACCTACGACGCCATCAAGATCCTCGACCGTCTGGCGAGCGAGCACGGTCGCCCCTACCTCGAGGACATCGTCGAAAACCACTACAACCACCACACCCGCAACGCCGCCAAGCGAGCGCTGAAGTCCATCGAGCGCAAGGCCAAGCGGGTCGCGGCGAAGGCGGACGCCCAGGCCAGGGTCGAGGCCCAGAAGTAGCCCCGTTACTCGGCGGCGTCCGGCACGCCGCGCTGCAGCTCGACGAAGCGGCGGTAGGCGCCACCGGAGATCGTCATCAGCTCGTCGTGGGTGCCGCGCTCGGCGATCTTGCCCTCTTGCAGGAACAGGATCTGGTCGGCGTGGCGGATGGTGGAGAGGCGGTGGGCGATGACGACCACCAGCTTGTCGCGGCTGGCCTCGCGCAGGGCCGAGACCAGACGCAGCTCGGTCTCGGGATCGAGCGCCGCGGTGGGCTCGTCGAGCACCAGCACCGGCGCGTTGCGCACCAGGGCGCGGGCGATGGAGAGGCGCTGCTTCTGGCCCACCGACAGCCGGCCGCCGTTGCGGCCCAGGGGGGTGTCGAAGCCCTGGGGCAGGTGCTCGATGAACTCGAGGGCGCCGGCCACCCGCGCCGCCTCGCGCATCTGCTCCAGGGTGGCGTCGGGCTTGCCGACGCGGATGTTGTCGGCGACGGTGGCGTCGAAGAGCACCGGCTCCTGGAAGACAAAGGCGGTGTTCTGGCGCAGGGCCTCCCGGTCCACCGTGGTCAGGTCCACGCCGTCGATCAGGATGCGCCCCTCGCTGGGCCACAAAAAGCGCGGGAACATGTAGGCCAGGGTGGTCTTGCCCGCACCGGCCGGCCCCGCCAGCGCCACCAGGGTGCCGCGCTTGGCCTCGAGGCTGGCGCCCGAGAGGGCCTTGGTGCCATCCGGATAGTGAAAGCCCACGTCCTCGAAGACGTAGCCCTCGCGCACATCGGGCAGCGGCGCCGGGTTGTCGGGCTGCAGGTCCGAGGGCGCGTCCATCAGGTCGAAGACGCGCGCCATGCCCACCGCCCGTGCTTGCAGATCGATCCACAGCCGCCCGAAGCGGGCCGAGGAAATCGCGATCTGGAAGTAATAGGCGTAGACCACCGTCAGGTCGCCCACCGTGAGGGTTTCGGCGAAGATGCGGTCGGTGAGCTCGTAGAAGACGATGGTGCCGATCACCGAGACGGCGACGACGGCGATGGCGAGCATGCCGATCCAGGCCACCGCCAGCTTGCGGAAGCCGCCGTAAGAGGCCCAGCTGTCCCTGTCGAAGCGCTCCTTTTCGCGCGCCTGGGCGCCCAGGCTCTGCACCGCGAGGATGTTGTTGATGCTCTCCTCGATGGTGGTGGTGGTGTGGGCGCCGGTGTCGCGGGCCTCGCCGGAGGTGCGGCGGATGATGCCCGAGAAGGGCAGCGTGATGACCAGCACCGCCGGCAGGATGCCCAGGGCCGTGTAGATCACCACGTTGACGTCGCCGTAGGCGAAGGCCAGGGCGGCCACGGCCAGGGCCACGTGGATGGGCGCCAGGATCGGCGTCAACGCCAGGCGATAACAGATGCGCGTGATCGAGGGCGTGTCGTACATCACCCGGTAGACCGCGTCGCCGATGCGCTGATCGTCGATGCTGGTCATGGGCATGCGCTGGATGCGCTCGAAGAGGTCGGCGCGGTAGCGGTGGTTGAGCGCGTGGGTGATGCGCAGGGTCCAGCGGTACTCGAAGTAGCCGAGGATGCCGCCCACGTAGCTCTCGGCCTCGTTGGCTTCGTTCTCGGTGCGGCTCGCCAGGTCGGTGCCCTGGGCCAGGTTGGCCTGGGTGCGGTCGGCCGAGGTCAGGCTCCAGGCGCCGAGCACCACGATCAGCACCGTGAAGAGGAAGAACATCACCGTGGCCATGCCCGCCGGCGACATGCCCACGAGCATCTCGACGAAGGGCCGCACGAAGAAGGGGTAGGGCTTGGGCACGTCGTCGATGGCGCGGCCGCCGACGATGTGGTCGATGACGATCTTGGTGGGCCAGGGAAGAAGCAGCCAGGGCGTCAGGCTCAAGAGAACCAGAAAGCCCTTGACGATCATCTCGTTTTTGACCGGCTTCAGATAGCCGAAGGCACGTAGCAGCACCGCGAAGGCCTCGCGGTTGCTGATGTCGCCCATGGAGCGCTTGCGCGCGTCGGATACGGCTTTGGCCTGTGCGCCGCTCATGACGCCGCCTCCTGGGGCCCAACCGCCGGGGTGGGCAGGCTCTCGCTCGCCAGCCGTGCCGAGCCAGCCTCGTGGTTACCCTGCTCCAGCTCGACGAAACGCCGGTAGGCGCCTCCCTCCTTGGCCATCAACCCATCGTGGGAGCCCTGCTCGATCACCTGGCCCTCGCGCAGGTAGACGATGTGGTCGGCCTGGCGGATGGTCGACAGGCGGTGGGTGATCAGGAAGATGGCCCGCCCTTCGCCCCACTGGTGCAGGTTCCTGAGCACCCGCAGCTCGGTGTCGGCGTCGAGCGAGGCGGTGGGCTCGTCGAGCACCAGCACCGGCGTGTCCTTGATGATGGCGCGCGCGATGGACAGGCGCTGGCGCTGGCCGGTGGAGAGCTTGGTGCCGCGCTCGCCCAGGGGCGTGTCATAGCCCTCGGGCTGCTCCACGATGTACTCGTCGGCGCAGGCCACCCGCGCCGCCGCGCGTACCGCCTCGTCGCTGGCTTCGGGCACCGCGTAGCGGATGTTCTCGCCGATCGTGGTGCCGAAGAGCAGGTTCTCCTGCAGCGCAATGGCCACCCCGGCCCGCAAGCTGTCGATGGTGAAGCCGCGGATGTCCTTGCCGTCGATGGCCACGCGCCCGCCGTCGGGGTCGAAGAGGCGCAGCAGCAGCGAGACCAGCGTGCTCTTGCCCGAACCGGTGGGACCGACCAGGGCCGTGATCTGGCCGGCCTTGGCTGTGAGGTTCACGCCCTGGAGCACCGGGCGCTCGGGCTGGTAGGCGAAGTCCACCGCCTCGAAGCTGATATCCTGTTGCAGGGTCTTGAAGCTCTCGGCGCCTTCCTTGTCCTCCACCTCGGGTTTGAGGTCGACCTGGGAGAAGGCGCGCTCCATGCCCACGGCCATGTCCTGCACCATGCCCCACATGGCCAGCAGGCTGCGCACGGCGTTGACACCCGAGCCCATGCGCCCGTTGGCGTAGGTGAAGGCACCCAGGCTCCAGGCCGAAAAGCCGGCGAAGGCCAGCACCACCGAAGCGGCGATGGAGCGCTCCTCATGGGCCCACACCGCCATGAAGCAGAAAGCCGCCATCGCCGGCAGGGTGGCGATACAGAAGGTGATCACGCCGAAGAGGGCCAGCCGGCTGCGCGCCTGGTAGGCGCCGCGGAAGGCCCCCTCGGAGCTTTCCTCGAAGCGCTGCTGCTCGTAGCCCTCGGCGCCGAAAGCCTTGACCACCTTGAGCCCCGAGAGGGTTTCCTGGATGCGCGCGGTGAGCGTGGTGTTGAGCTCGCGGGCGCGCTTGAAGTCCCCGCGCAGGCGCCAGCCGAAGTAGCGCGCCACGAAGAAAGCCACCACGTACATGCCGATCAGCCCTGCGGCCAGGCGCGCGTCGAGCAGGGTGACGATGGCCACGGTGGTGACCAGACGCAAAAGCGGGCCCAGCGGGCGCACCAGCATGGCCATCATGTTGGTGACCATCGAGCTGTCCTGGTAGGCGTGATAGATGGAGTCGCCCACACGGGTGCCCGAGTGGTGGCGCATGCTCATGGCCTGCACCTGCTCCATCATCTGCACGCGCAGCGACTGATTGATGCGCTGCAAGAGCTGCAAGACGTAGAAAATCAGCCCCAGCGCGATGGGCGTGCCGGCGAAGAAGATCACGAAGAAGATCGTGACCAGCTTGCCGCGCAGGGTCTGCCGCGCCTCCAGGCTGAGCCTTTCGACGTCCACGAAGACGGCCGGGTCCAGGCGCAGTAGCCGGGCCTCGGTGCCGGTCACCGCCTCGCCCTGCAGCAGTTTGTTGATGAGCAGGTCGTAGCCCATCATGCCCAGGGGCACCAGGGCGATGGCCAGGGGCACCACGATCAGCGCCAGCCGCAGGATGTCGCGGCGCGCGGACTTCAGGTAGGGCAATGTGCGAACGGCCAGACGCAGCACCTTGCCGATGGGCACGCTCGCGACCTGTGGGTCCGCTTCGGGGTTGGATTCGAGCTGCTTCTCACTCACATGATTTATCCCGATTTGGGCTTAGGCGCTGGGCCCCTGCCTGTCAACGGCGGAGGCCAGCGCCCGAGTGATTGGCTGGATAGTTCGCGGCAGGGGCCGGTCCCGTGGCCCGGGGGTCGGTGGGCGGCCGCCCGGGAGCGGGCGAAGGCGAGCCTGGGCTCACTCCAGCGGGATCGTGGCGCAGCCGAAGAGCACCTCGACGCTGCCGCCGGCGCCCGAGCCCACCCGGTCGCAAATCGCCGGGCACAGCAGCACTTCGCTGGGATTGTCGCCGTCGTCGTAGTGCCAGGCCTCGCTGTCGCCGCATTGCGAAGCGTCCTCCACGTTGCCCAGGGCCGCGACCGAGTCCGGATCGGTCTCCGGGGGCGTGTACTTGACGTTGACCAGCGTGCGGTCGAAGACCATGCCGTCGGGGGCGGGCGGGATCTCGTAGTTGCAGGGCAGGGGCGCCGAGGCCACCACCGTGTCTTTCAGGGAGCTGAAGATGTCGGTCCAGTCCTGGGTGCAAATCGAGGCGGTGACGCCGCCGGTGGCATCGGCCGCCGTGTAATAGGTCACGCCCGGGGCGAAGGCGCCGCCCAGGAAGGGGCAGGTCAGGGGCGTCACCATCGACATATAAGCTTCGCAGCCGGCCGGGTAGACCAGGAAGAGGCTCAGGACAAACTGCTGGCAACAGCTGGCGACCTCGGGCTGCACGGTATCGGGGATGCAGGGCAGGTCGCCCACATTGCCCGGCGAGGCGATGGCGTGGATGGTGAACGCGGCGCTAAGCAGCCCGCCCATGTCGGTCTCGAAGGCGCCGGCCCGCTGCTGCGGGGAACCCAGGCCCATGTAGTTGCTCTCGTCATCGCTGACGACGATGAAGTGCACGTGGGCGTCGGGACGCAAAAAGCCGCTGTAGTCGGGGAAGTGCTCGATCAGCTTGCTGAAGGCATTGTTGGAGTCGACGTCGGCTTCGACGAAAAGGTAGTTGCCCGACTGGGCGAGGGCCGAGCCGGCCGGCACCAGGTCGTTTTGGCCCACCAGCACCACGCGGGTGTCGACGCCGGCGCTGGCGATGGAGGCGGTGAAGCTATCCATGTTGTTCTGCAGGCGTTCGGCCTCGTCCAGCATCGACCCCGAGCCGTCGACGACCCAGACGATGTCGACGGCGGCAAGGCCCGCCTCGGCGCTCTTGCCCGTGGACGAGCAGCTGCCGTCGTCGCTGATGGTGGTGGTCTGGGCGTCGGCATTGGTCAGGTCGAGGGGCGCGGCATTGCTGTTGTCGAAGGCGGGGTCGCCAACCGGTGCCGCACCGCCGCCCCCGGTGCCGGTGCCGCCAGTGCCAGGCGTGGCGCTGCAGCGGCTGCTGCCGCGGCAGGATCCGCTCGCGGTCGCTTCGGTGCCACAGGCCGCGCACAGCAGCAGCGAGCCGACGATGGGGAGAAATGTCAGTGTTTTCAACGTTGTCCTCGCTTCACCAGACCCGTGCGCGCACACCGCTTTGTCCAATCTGCCATATCGGACGCGAAAAGATACTCGCGTTGGTCGCAGCCGCGCAGGAGGCTGGCGCAACCGCCTGTGGTCTTCGCTTTCGCGCAATGCCCGGAGCGCGCCGAGCGCCGATGGGCTATACGGCCCCAATGTCCTGTGATGGCGCTGCCGCGACGGCTGCCGAAATCGCTGCGCGCGCACGGGCGGCGAGGGCCAGCCGGTGACTTCGTGTTCCACGCCAGGCGTTTGGAGCGAACGTTTTGTGAGGCCGAGCGTGCAGTTCACGGGGGCGTGGCGAGCTGTGCCGACGGGCTGGTTGCGCTGGCGGTCTTCGCGGCGCGTCCGACGCCCGAGCTACCGAGCCAGCAACGCTCTTCGCTCAAGCGCTGGCGCGAGGAGAACGAGCAGCTGTGCATCGAACAGAAGATGAAGCCCAAAGCGATTTTCCGCCGGCTGCGAGAGCGGCACGCCGATTCCTTCGAGGAGACATACGCGCAAGTCAAGTGTCACTTTCGCCGTCCCCAGGCTCCGCTCGCGAACGCCACCGAGATCGTATCCCAGCTCTTCGGTGCGCCGCCTCCTCCACCCTCGCCTCCCCACCCGATGCAGGCAGCCGCTGCACAGACGGAAAATCCACCCGAGCAACCCCCGGACCTCTCCTGGACAGCCTACCTGCTGGCCGGCTCGGCGTTGGCCCTGGTGCTCCTGATCTTGGTGCGCCAACGAGGCCGGCGAGGCGGGCCGTAGGGGTCGCAGGCGCCGGTGGAAAAGGTCCTGGCATTTTTTGGCGGCTTTTTCGAGACCGCCCTCCCCTGACTCTGAGCCGATGGAAAACGTCCTGGAAGCTTTTCCCGGCGGGCTCGAGGAAGCGCAGCGGGCGCTGAAATCGCGTTGCGAAGAGCTTGCCAAGGAGGCCCGCGCCATGCGCCACCGGCTCGGGCTCGCCTATGGCACTCCGGCCAGCGCCGTACAGTCAAAGTTCACGCATCGGTCGAGCAGCTATGAGGTCTTCGACGCGTTGAACCCGACCTTCGCCACCGGCGGTGATCCCGAGGCCGCCGAACAGGCACGGGAAGCTCGCGCGCAGTTCGTGAGCGAATACGCCCGCTGCAAGGCGCTGTGGCGCGCCGGTGATCGAAACGTCATCTGGCCAGCTGGAACGTGGAAGATGAGGGTGCTCCATCGGTGTCGCTGTCACCCGCCCTCCATAACTCTGGCGCAGCTTCGGTCAATCGCGTGCCTGGTGCCTGGTCTGGGCCCGGGCACGCATCGGTGCGTCCGGAGGCTGGTTGGGGGTGTAAACTTGTAGTCTGGGTGCGTGTTGGAGCGACGTTTTTCTCCCCCGCGCGCCGCTCCAGCCCCCCCGCTCACCTCGCCGGCAGCGCCAGCCGCCGCCGCGACCTGCGATCCTCCCCCGACGCCCATGGACGGATCTCCCCTGCGTCGGGAGGTGGTGCGGCAGGCGCTGGCTTTTTTGGCGTGCTGACGGGTTGGAGGCTGCTGCGAGACACCGACGCTGCAGCTCCTCTGTGATCGCCGGCCATGGTCCATGGCGGCTCGCTGTACCCGTACCTATTTGAGGATGCGACGTCGGTCGCAGTGGGCTTTTCCGCACGGATTGGTTAGGTGGCTTGTATTGCGGAGTCGAGAGGAGCGCGTGCGGTGACCAAATTGGGAGTTTCGAAGGGCGCAGTTTTGTGCGCAGTGATGGCCGCTAGCTGTCAACTGCAGGTGCACGAGAAGGACAACGAGGACCAGGGCCAGCCGGAAGGCGCAGTAGGCGTGACCGTCCAGGCGCTATCGATTCCGCCGGCAGCGGGCCCACTTTCGCCATCGCCACTGTCGCAACCCGCGCACGCCCCCGATCGCGTCATCGTCAAGCGTCGAGCGGGTGTGGACGCGGCCCGCGGCCGTGCCGCCGTGCCCGGCGCGCGTCCGGTCCGCAGCTTCCGCAACCTGCCGCGCCTCGAGGTGCTCGAGCTGCCGCCCACCCAGCCCTTGCAGGACGCGCTCGCGGCGCTGCAGGCCGACGCCTCGATCGAGTTCGCCGAGCCGGACTACTACCGCTACGCGAGCGACACCTTGCCCGACGATCCGAAGTTCGTTCAGCTGTGGGGCTTGCACAACACGGGCCAAAGCGGTGGCGTGGCCGACATGGACATCGATGGGCCACAGGCCTGGGACCAGACCACCGGCAGCGACGCCGTGGTGGTCGCCGTGATCGACAGCGGCATCGACTACACCCACCCGGATCTGATCGACAACATCTGGATGAACCCGGGGGAGATCGCGGGCAACGGCATCGACGATGACCAAAACGGCTACGTCGATGACATCCACGGCATCGACGCGGTCAACAACGACGCAGACCCCATGGACGACCATTATCATGGTACCCACTGCAGCGGTACCATCGCAGCGCGCGGCAATAACGGCGAAGGCGTTGTCGGTGTGGCGTGGAATACCAAGCTCATCGGCTGCAAGTTTCTCAACGCAAACGGACGGGGCACGGATTCGGACGCGATCGAGTGCCTGGACTACCTCGTCGGCCTCAAGAGGGCTGGGGTCAATGTCGTTGCGAGCAACAACTCCTGGGGTGGTGGGGGCTTTTCGCAGGCGCTGCTCGACGCCATCGAAGCTGGCCGTGCGGAGGGAATACTCTTCGTGGCCGCCGCCGGTAATAATGGACAAAACCTGGACGCATTCGAGCACTACCCCTCCGGCTATGCCTCCGAAGCGGTCATTGCGGTTGCCGCCATCGACCATACGGGCTCGCTCGCCTCCTTCTCGAACTACGGGCCCACCACAGTGGATTTGGCCGCGCCAGGCGTGGACATCTACAGCACGTTGCCAGCGGATGGCTATGGGTACCTCTCGGGCACTTCGATGGCGGCCCCGCATGTGACGGGCGCGGTTGCATTGCTCGCGGCGTTCGATCCCGCGCTCACCTCGGCCGAGCTGCGAACTTCGATCATCCAACACGGCAAGTTCCTGGAGTCGCTGCGGGAGACGACCATCAGCGGCAACCTGCTGCGCGCGCTTTCCACGCCACCTCCCGACGACGACAGTGACGGCCTGCCCAACCAATGGGAAGTCGACCATGGCCTCGACCCCTTCGATCCCACGGACGCCACGCTCGACAGCGACGGCGATGGCCTGACCAACCTGGAGGAATACACCGCACGGCTCGACCCCCAGGACCCCGACGTGGACGACGATGGCCTGCTCGATGGCGAAGAGCTCAACCTATACGGCACCAAGCCCGTGGACGCCGACAGCGATGACGATGGCCTGCTCGACGGGCCGGAGGTTCACGTGCATGGCACCGATCCCCTGGACATCGACAGCGACGATGACCGACTCAGCGACGGCGAAGAGGTCAACATCCACGGCACCGATCCGGTGAACGCCGACAGCGACAGCGACGGGGTCAATGACGGGGTCGAGGTCGTGATGGGCACCGATCCGCTCAGCGCAGACGATGTCCCCGTGGTGCCCGCGCTGCGCGTCGGCCTGGTATTCCATCTGAACGACGCCGCGCATCGCGCCGACGTGCTCGCAAAGCTCGAGCGAAGCGGGCTCGTGAGTCAAGTGGCCGTTGTCAGCGCTTTTCCGAGCCTCGAGGAATTGCAGCAGTACGACGCGTTGCTGGTGGCCAGCTATCATACCTTTCGTGACCGCGCTGAGCTGGGTGACCTACTCGCCGACTATCATGACAGCGGCGGTGGTCTGGTGACCATGGCTTTTTCGATGTCGATCAACAACTCGTTCTCGATCGGCGGGCGCTTTGATGAGGAAAGCTACTCGCCCCTGACGCGAGCCCGCGAGAGCTATTTCCAGGACTCACTCCTTGTCGAGGCGTCCGACCATCCGATCATGCGTGGAGTGGATGGCTTCAATGGTGGACCAGTCGCCTGCCACCACGAGTCCCAGCTCACCGAAGGCGCACAGCTGGTGGCGAGTTGGCAAAGCGGCCGCCCGCTGGTCGCGACCAAGCGCGTGCGCGGTCGCGAGATCGTCGCGCTCAACTTCTTTCCACTTTCCGATGACAGCTTCCCGGGGCAGTGGAACCCGCTCACCGACGGTGATCTGCTGATGGCCAACGCCCTGCATCATGCCGCGCGACCGTTCGAGGATGCGGATGGCGATGCGCTGGAGGATGCCTGGGAGCTTCGGTATGGGTTCGATCCCACCGATGCGAGCGACGCGACGGCCGATCCCGACGGCGATGGACTCGACAATCTCGGTGAGTTCCAGCAGGCCACCGAGCCGCACCTCGCCGACAGCGACGGCGACGGCGTGGGCGATGGCGATGAGGTGCTCATCCATGGCAGCGACCCGCACCTGGTCGACAGCGACGGCGACAGCTTGCCCGATGGGCAAGAGGTGAGCTTGGGCAGCGATCCCAGCCAGAGCGACCCCGATGGGGACAGCCTGAGCGATGCACAGGAGCTGCTCGTGCACTTCACCAACCCGTGGAATGCCGACAGCGATGCCGACGGCGTGCACGACGGGCTCGAGCTACGCCTGGGCAATGACCCTCTCGACGCCGACGATCGGCCTGCGGAGCTACCCGTCAATGTCGGGTTCGTTCACTCGCTCTCCGCCAACTATGCAGCCGACGTCATGGAGAAAGTCATGGCCAGCGGCATGGTGGACTCCATCACGGGCATCGATGTGCTCTCTCGTACGCCAACGCTCGGTGAGCTGAACCAGTTCACCGCGGTCTTGGTGTCGATGTTGTACTTGCCGCACGATTACTGGGATCTCGGCGACGTGCTCGCCGCCTATCACGATTCCGGCGCCGGGGTGGTGCTCAACCTGAACGCCTTTCACTCCAGCAATTTGATCGGACTGCGCGGTCGCTTGATGGCGGACGGCTACTGTCCGCTGATAAACAACAGGAGCGTCGTCACCGGCACCCGGCACGTGCTCGAGCCCGTCGACGCCACCCATCCGCTGCTTGCAGGTGTGGTTTCGTTTGATGGTGGCAGCGGCAGCTACCACCTGGGCGTGGATCTCGTGCAGGGGGCGAGCGAAATCGCCCGCTGGTCCAGTGGTTTTCCTCTCGTCGCCACCAAGGACACGGGTGGCCATGAGGTGGTTGCCCTCAACTTTATCCCGTTCTCCTCCGACGTCTGCCCCAATTGCTGGGAGGCGAGCACCGACGGCGCCCGTCTGATGGGCAATGCGCTTTCGTACGTGGTGCGACTGCCCGAAGTGCCGCCAGCGCCGCCGCCCGTCTTGTGCACGGATCAGGACGCCCTGGCGGAGAACTTCGACGCCGGGCTCGGCAGCTTTGCCGCGACGGGCGCGGTGGCTGTGAACAACAGCGCCGGCGACTGGCCCGGCGGCGATGGTGGCAATGGTGTGGCCATGGACGATCGCGCCGAGCTGCGCAGCGCGCCCATCGACACCACGGACTTCACCGCCTTGAGCCTCTCCTACTGGATGGATACCGACCGCCAGGATGCAGGCGAGGAAGCCCGCGTGCAGTACTGCCTCGCCAGCTGCAGTGACGAAGCCAGCTGGGTCACGCTGGTGAGCGTTCCCGACCCCACCGAGTGGACCTCCTATACCCATGCGCTGCCAGCAGAGGCCGAGGGCATCACGAGCCTGCAGCTGCGCTGGGTCAGCGACATGGAGGGCTTCTACGAAGCCACGCACGTCGACGCGATACGACTGCAGGGCACGCGTTGTATCGAGGTGGAATGCCAGGCCGACGTCGACTGCCAGGACGACCTGTTCTGCAACGGCGCCGAGCTGTGCCTGGCCGGCCGTTGTGAGCCCGGTCCCCCGCCGAGCTGCGGCGATCAGGTCTGCGACGAACAAAGCCGCGCCTGCGTGCAGTGCAGCGCCGACAGCCATTGCGACGACGGTCTGTTCTGCAACGGAGCCGAGCGCTGCCTGGCGAACCTGTGTCAGGCGTCCGCCGTGCCCTGTGCGAGCGACCAGGTCTGCGACGAAACCCAGGACCTCTGCCTGGACGTGCAGTGCGTAACCGACGCCGAGTGCGACGACGGCCTGTTCTGCAACGGAGCCGAGCGCTGCCAGAACTACAGCTGCGTACCTGCGGGCGATCCCTGCGGCGGAGCCGCCTGTGACGAGGCGCTCGACCGCTGCGAGGTCACCTGCGCGCGGCGGGCCATCTTCGCCGACGACTTCGAGTCGGACCTGTCGCAGTTTTCGACCAGCGGCAGCGTCAGCCTGAGCACCAGCGCCGGCGACCGGCCGGGCACGAGCGGCACGCTCGGCGTCGCCATCGACGACAGCGGCAACGTGACCACGGGGCCGCTCGACATCACCAACGCCAGCGACCTGAGCCTGAGCTACTGGATGAACACCGCGCGCCAGGACGCCGGCGAAGAAGCGCGCATGCAGTACTGCGTGGCCAATTGCGGCGACGAGGCCAACTGGCTAACACTCGTCACAGAGCCCGAACCGACTCCCTGGACCGCCTACAACCACGCGCTGCCGGCGGCCGAAGGGCGGAGCTCACTGCAGCTACGCTGGGTGAGCGACATGAGCGGCTTCTACGAGTACGTGCACCTCGACGATGTCGTACTCGAGGCGCTGGTTTGCGAATAACCTGTGGTTGCTGAACGCGATACCGTGCCTGGAGACCGACCGGGCACGCTGCCGCGTGGTGGCCGACCACGGCATCGCGGGCAGCAATTGCGTGCGGTTGGGGCCCTTTGGGACAGCGCGGGGGCCCTCGGAGGGGCCCACCATTCGGGCTAGGGTTTCTTCGTCTCCACGGACGGACTCCCGGTGCTCATCGCGGCGTTGCGCTCTGGCATGTCGTCGCTCTGCACGCCGCGCGCAACAGGTACGCGTTGAGCCCCCCCCCCCCCCCCCCCCCCACCCCCCGCCCCCCCCCACCACCGGTTCCCGTTTAGCCCCCCCCCCCCCGTCCCAACTTACCCCGGCTCCACAAAGCGCGCCTTGTCGCCCTCACCCTCACCACGCAGCTGATTCTTCAACAGCTTGCCCGCGGGATTGCGCGGTAGCGGCTCGTCGGTGAAGTCGACGAATTCCGGCACCTTGAACTTGGCCATATGCGCCGCCACATGGGCCTGCACGGCCTCGGCATCCAGCTCCGAGCCCGGGCGCAGGCGCACGATGGCCTTGACGCGTTCGCCCAGGTCGCGGTCGGGTACGCCGACGATGGCGGCTTCTTCGATTTCCGGGTGGCTCGAGAGGCAGTTTTCGATTTCCACGCAGTAGACGTTTTCGCCGCCGCGCAGGATCATGTCCTTGGCGCGATCGGAGATGTACAAATAGCCGTCTTCGTCCAGATAGCCGATGTCGCCGGTGTGCAGCCAGCCGTCGCGGATGGTTTCAGCCGTGGCGTCGGGGCGGTTCCAGTAACCAGGAGTTATGGTTGAGCCGGAGAGGCAGATTTCTCCCGAGCTGCCCGTGGGCTGCGAGACGCCGTCTTCGTCGACGATTTTAACTGCGAGGATGGGCACGGGACGGCCGACCGAGCCTTGCTTTTCGGCGATTTCGGGGCCGCTGAGGCTGCTGGCCATGCCGTGGCATTCGGTCAGGCCGTAGGTGGTGCCGGCGGTGGGCTTTTTGGGTAGCAGGGTGGAGGCGCGGCCCAGCAGCTCGGCGCTGGCCGGGGCGCCGCCGGTGGAGATGCTCTGCAGGGTGCTCAGGTCGTAGTCGCCGAGCTTTTCATGGTCGAGCAGGCGCGATAGCAGCGTGGGGATCGCCATCCAGGTGGTGACCTTTTCGCGCTCGATGATGCCCATGACTTCTTCAGGGTCGAATTTGGGCGGGCCGAAGACCAGGCGCGTGCCGGCGGTCATGGAGGTGCAGACCGTGGAGTGCAGCCCCGCCACGTGGAACAGTGGCGAGGTCAGAAGCGTGGCCGGCAGGCCGCCTCCGGGTCGGCCCAGGGGGTTTTCGCCGCGGCTGAGCGCACTGACGACGAAGTTGAAGATGACACCCTGGACCTGGGCCACGGTGCCGCGGTGGGTGGTGATGCAGCCCTTGGCACGACCGGTGGTGCCGGAGGTGTAGAGCAGCACGAAGGGGTCGTCTTCTTCGATCGGAACGTCGGGCGCCTGCTGTCGCTCCACCATCAGTTCGTCGATGGAGTGGGTGCCCTCGGGCGCTTGCTCGCCGATGTAAAAGACGGTTTCGAGGGTTTCGATGGTGGGCAGCACGTCGGCCACGCGCGGGTAGAGCGCTTCGTCCACGATCAAATAACGACAGCCCGAGTCGCGCAGGCCGTATTCGATTTCTTCGCGCGCCCAAAAGCCGTTGAGCCCCACGGCGATGGCGCCGGCGGAGGTGGCGCCGAAGAGGGCGATCAGCCAACGGGGTGAATTGTAAGCCAGAATACCAATTCGGTCGCCGCGCTGCAGATCGAAGCGCTCCAGCAGCGCATGGCCTGAGCCCCAACACAGCTTGCCGAACTCGCCATAGCTGACCCGCTCGTCGCCCTGGACCAGGAATTCCTTGTCGCCGTGGGTCTTGACCGCGTTTTGCACCTTCTCGCGCATGGAGCGCTCGCGCTGTTTGAAGGCGCGGACCTTGCGCGCGCCGATCTCGACCTCTTCGATCTCGAACATTCCGCCCGGCTGCATCAGTAGCTCACGCGCTTCTTGCTGGTTCATCCATAACTCCGGTGGGCGCTGCGCTCGGATCCGTCGGAGGCCGCGCCGAAATCCAGGTATGCCATCGCGGGGGTGGGGGTCAAGCCATGGGGCCGCTGCGAAAGACGCCCGCCCGAAGCGCCCGCCGCAGCGAGGGCGTAATCGAGACGGCCGCCAACAGGGCGATGACGAAGAAGCCGCGCCCGGTGCCCGCGCTCGACAAGAGCCAGCCGGCCAGCGGAAACAGGCCCAGGTACCAGAGCGAGCCGATGAAGGCCTCCATCGAGACGATCGAGGCGCGCACGGCGTCGGGCACGATGGCCTGTAACTTCAGGTTCACAGCATTGCGGTAGAGCACATGGCAGCCGCTGGTCAGCACCAGCGCCGCGGTGCCGACAAAGGGCCTGCCCGACCACCAGGCCCAGGCCACCAGCAGAAACGAAAGCGCCGGCAGCATCACCAGGGCCGAAAGCGCCGCCCCCGTGCGCCGGCGGCTTTGCCCCAGGTAGGCCGAAAGCGGCATCGTCAGCCCCTGCAAGAGCGACATGCTCGCCACCGTCACCCCCAGCCACGGCAGCGGCGTTTCGATGTCGACCAGGTAGCTCTGGGCGGCCCAGAAGGCGAGCACGAAGTAGGGATTGCCGACGCCGCCGAGCAGGGTCAGGGCACGAGCGGCGTGGTTTGTGCGCAGCTCGTCGAGGCTCTGGCGCAGCACGCCCATGTAGGGCCGCCCGCGGCGCTCGCCGGCCGGTTCGCGCACACCGACGAGCAAGAGCGCACCCAAAAGCGAAGCGCCCGCCGCCAGCCAGAAGACCAGGCGCGGATCGCGGGCGTAGAGCAGCCCGCCGCAGGCGCTGGAGCTGGCCATGGCCAGCACGTTGCAGAAGCGCAGCCGCGCCAGGGTGGTGCCGTAGGAGGGGGCCCGGCCGCGGCTCTCGAGGTAGCTGTGCACCAGCGAGGTGTCGGCACCGGAGCGAAAGGCGGTGCCGACGCCGATCAAGAGCTGCGCCAGGCAGATCGCGAGCAGGGAGCGCTCCACGGCGAAGCACAGAATGCCGGCGCACTGGATCACGCCGGCCATGATCAGCGTGCGTTTGCGCCCACCCCAGTCGGCCAGCACGCCCGAGGGGTACTCGGCCAGGATCACCCCCGCCGAGATCAGCGCCAGCATCGACAGCGACAGCGCCCGCGGTCGCTCGAAGCCGGCTTCGCCCAGCTGGCGCTCCATGTGCAGCACCACCACCGGCAGGTAGAAGTAGAGGCGCGCCACGAAGGCGTGCAGGTAGAGGCGCAGCAGAAAGCCGCGCTCCTCCGGCAGGGCCGCGCCCGCTTCAGGGTCGGGGCGGCTTGCGTCGGGGGCGGTCATGGCTGGCGGCGCCCCGGGCGATGAAGGCTCGAGCGGTGAGCAGCTTCAGGAAGCGGCCAGCTCGCGCGCCCGTTTGGCGATGGACTCCGGGTCCAGGCCCTGGTGGCCCATGTGCTCCCACAGCCCGCCGTTGCCCGCGCGCGTGACGCCCAGGTGGTCGTAGCGGGGGCTGAGACCGCGGGCCAGGAGCCAGCTGCCGTAGCGCACGCCGAGCCCGGTCTCGCGGTTTTGGCTCTCCACCAGCAGCACAAAGGGGCTCTTGCCCACGCGCTCGAGGGCCGCTTCGTCGACCAAGTTGAGCGTGGGCTTGTGAACGAGGCCCACGTCCAGGCCTTCTTCGCGCAGCTGCTCCACCACATGCAGGCAGCGGTAGAGCATCTCGCCGTAGCTGACCAGGTAGCCGGCGCTGCCCTCGCGAATCACGTCATCTTGTCCGGGCTCGAAGCGGTAGTCACCGCCGAAGCGCGGCTGGCCGTCGTCGCCGATGATGTCGGGCACCGGCGAGCGCGTGGAAAAGACGAAGCGCAGGCCCGGGTCGCCGTAGACGCGCTCGACCACGGCGCGCATCTGGTGCTGGTCGGCCGGGAAATACAGCCGCGTGTGGTCGCCGTCGGCCACGCCGTTGTGGGCGAAGAAGTTGTTGAGGCCGAAGTGGCAGGTGTTGTCGGCCATGTCGTCGACGCCGGCGTGCGAGAAATGGCTGAGCACGTTGGCGTCGTTGAGGCGGGCCATGGTGATCTCGCTGATCAGCATCTCCATGAAGGCCGAAAAGGTGCCGAAGACGCCCTGGCGACCGCGCTCCATGCCGAAGCCTGCGGCGGCCGAGAAGTTGCCGCGTTCCATCACGCCGCCCTGGACGTAGACGTCGGGAAAGGCCTTGCGCACGTGGGCGAGGCCGCAGGAGCCCTCGAGGTCGTTGTCGAAGACGCGCACGCTCTGCTTGCGCTCTTCGGGGGCGAGTTCGGCGAGCACGCCGCACAGGGCCTGGCCGAAGACCTCGCGGTTTTTGCCCCAGGTGCTGGAGCTGCCGCGGTAGTCCGTGGGTCGCGAGGGGGCCGATACCGACTCGATGTAGCGCGCCGCTTCTTCGTGGCCGCGGGCGCGCAGGTATTCGAGGGCCACCGGCACCTTGACCACGTCATGGCCCTTGCTGGTGCCTTCGATGCCGGCAAGGCCCGGGGCCATCTTGCGCCTGTTGAGCAGGGCCACGGGGCCGGGCGTCGACAGCGCCTTGCACACCCGGGCGTAGAGGCTCTGCAGGTCCTCGCCGTCGCCCACGTCGGTCGCGAGGCCGTGACCGCGCAGGGTGGCTTCCAGGTCGAAGCCCGGCATGTAGTCGCTGGGGTGGCCCGAGATCGTGATGTCGTTGTCGTCGATGAGCAGCTTGACGTTCAGCTTTTGGGCGACGGCCAGGCGCGCGGCCTCGGCGTCGTTGCCCTCCATCTGCGAGCCGTCGGAGCCGAACATGATCACGGTCTTGTCGGGGTGGGCCATGGCCACGCCGTTGACGAAGGGCCACATGTGCCCGAGGCGGCCCGAGGAAAAGCCCACGCCCGGCGTGAAGTCGCGTTCGGGGTGGCCGGGCAGATGCGAGCCGGCTTCCCGGTAGTGCAAGAGGCGCTCGGCATCCAGGTGGCCGTTGAGCACGCTCATCAAATACTGGATGGCCACGCGATGGCCGGCCTCGTCGAAGTAGATCGGCAACACCCCGGCCGGGCCGTGCATCAGGCCGTCGGCGATCAGCACCTCGGGCACGATGTCGTAGGGCCCGCCGGTATGACCGCCCAGGCCGCGGGCATCGGCGACGGCGGTGAAGAAGATGATGACGTCGCGGCAAAGCTGGACGTTTTGCTTCAGCTGCGCGAGCTCGGTGTCGCCAAGCTCGGCTTTCTTGGGGTCGAGCGGGACACGGACGAAGGCGCCGAGGTCGATGGGGAAGGCCATGGCGCAGCGGTTGTAACAGGTTTCGGACAAAGTGAAACACCCGCCGAAGCCGCCTCCCGGGGCCCGATGCAAGCGCACATGAAAAACGCCGCGCGGCAGCGGCCACGCGGCGTTCTTTCGAGCGGCGGCGCCACCCTTGGCAACGCCCTTTCCACCCTTTCCGAGAAGAAAACTACCTCACGCCGGAAAGCGGGTCGTCGTCGTCCATGCCGGTCAGCTCGTCGAGCACCTTGCCGCGCTTCTTGGACATCTGGCGCTCGTAGACCCCACGCGCCTTGCGCTTTTCTTCTTCCTGGACGCGCTTCTTGCGCGCGGCGTACTCGGCGTCGCTCTCGCTGCGTCCCTCGTCGGCAAAGAGGCTGCGGCGCTTCTTGCCCGAGGACTGCGGGCTGCTGGCAGGGGCGGGCTTGGAGGAGGATCGGCTGCTGCTGGCGTAGCTCTTGCTCTTGCGCGAGGAGCGCTTGGCCTTGCGCGAGGGGGTGTTGCTGCGCAGGGCGCTGAGCATGCGCAGGGTGCCCAGATCCTCGAAGATCAGCGAGTAGCGCGAGCCCTGGTCGACGGCGCGCATGCGCGTGTTGCGATTGCGGAACTCGATGTAGTCGTATTCGCTGTCGCTGATGGCGCTGAGCGTGCCGCTCTTGCTCAGCCCGTTGCCAAAGCGCTTCTTGATCGTCGAGGCGAACTTGGAGGAGCCGCCGAAGGTGCCGCCCGGGAAGACCTTGACCCACTTCCAGAGCTTGCCCTCGATGAAGAAGTAGTAGTTGTCGGAGTCGCCACCCTTGAGCACCATCAGCGCTTCGTTGTTGCCGTGGGTGTACTCCTCGGAGATGGGCGAGCTGTCGTAGCGGCTGCGGCCGTCGAGTTCCTCGAGGCTATCCTCGAAGGCGCTGAAGCGGCGCTTCATCTCGGTCTTGAGCTGGTCCTTCTTGGAGCCGCGGGCCTTCTTGACCTTGGCGCCGTACTCCTTGGCCAGTCCCGACTTCACGATCGAGAGCAGCTCCACGTCGCTCACGCCCCAACGCAGGTTGCCCATCGACTTGCCAAGCGCATCGGCCGAGGCCGAAAGGGGCAGGCTGGCGACCATCAATCCAAGAAAAACACCGACCAGTGAACGCTTCATGCTTCCTCCAACGACAGGATGCGAGCTGGACTACATCTGTCACCAAGTAGCGTACATGAGGGGTGTGTAAGATTGGAACACCCTCCAGGTCGGATCATCCTGGAAAGTCAGGAATTATCGAAACATTTATTGCACAGTTGGGCTCATTCGCAGAGGCCGACCCGCTGCTCCAGGGTCGCCAGCTCCGCCCAGCCCCCGCTGCCCTCCAGGTCGACGCACTCGGTGGCGCCCAGGCAGGCGCTGTCGGTGCCGCCGCTGCCGGCGTCGGTGCTGGCGGCTCCGGCGTCGTCGTCGGCCCCGGCGTCCAGGTCGGGGGCTTCGCCCGGATCGCAGACGCGGCGGCAGAGGCTGTTGTCGCCATTCCACTGCGAGACCGGCAACAGCGCCGGGCCAAAACAGGAGCTGCCCGGGTGGCAGGCGTTGATGAATCGGCAGGGCTGCCCGTCGGCCACGGGCTCCTCGACCAGCGGCAGGCACAGGCTCAGGGCGCCGGTGGCGGTGTCGTTGACGCGCAGGAAGCAGCCGCGCCCGGCCCCACAGGCGTCGGGATCGTGCGGGTCGCAGGCGTCCGACAGCCGGCAGGTCTGCTGGTAGGCGTCGGTGCCGCTGCAGTAGGCCCGGGCGTCGCTACAGCCCTGGCGCAGCTGGGTATCGCAGGCCGGCTGGCAGCTGTAGGCGCCGCGCACCACGGGATCGAGCCCGCAGAAAAGGCCTTCCTGGCAGGGGTCGACGTAGACCTCTTCGGCCAGGCCCTCGGTGCGGTAGGCCGTAAGCCAGCCTCCCCAGGGCTCGCAGGGATCGCCCAGGCCGCGGGCGTCGCCGCCCTCGATGCAGCCGGTGTAGATGCTGAAGTCCGCCTCGGTGGGGGCCCGCGCGATCACCACCTGGCAGATCAGGCCGGCGCTGCAGCCCAGGGGGTCGAAGCGCTGGCACAGCGGGATGGCGTCACCGCTGAAGGTCTTGCCGCCCGGGCGCCGATCGAAGGGAACTCCATCGCCGTCATTCGAGGCGTCGGGGCCGGCGTCGGACACGCTGTCCGAGTCGTCGCCACAGCCGGCCACGCCGCTCGAGACCGCCGCTGCCAGCAAGACCGCGGCCATCGGTCCCAGGGAGCCGGTGCGGGAAATGCGGCGCGCATCGTCCATGGCTGCGCACGCTAGCACCGTTGTGGGGATTTCTCGACCGCCCGCCCGATTTCCCGCAGTCGCCGGGCCGGGGTGAAGCGCGGTAGGATCGGGGCTCTGACAGGCGATGGCGACCCGCGACTCGATTCAGGAACTTCTGCCCTTGGCCGACCTGGCCTTGCCCCTGGAGGGCCAGCCGCCGCGCAGCCGCCGCATCTACTGCAACCGCAACCTGCGCCTCGACACCATCGAGTGGTTGGGCTTCGACATGGACTACACGCTGGCCATCTACAACCAGGAGGCCATCGACCGACTGAGCATCGAAGCCACGGCCGCCAAGCTGGTCGAGCGCGGCTACCCCGGCGCCCTCGAGCGCATGGCGGTGCCCACCCACTTTCCGATCCGCGGTCTCCTGATCGACAAAAAGCTGGGCAACATCCTCAAGACCGACCGCTACCGCTACGCCAAGAAGGCCTTCCACGGCACCCGCGAGATCGGCAGCGACGCGCGCAAAAAGCTCTACGCCCACAAGCGCATCCGCCCCGGTACCCGCCGCTACCACTCCATCGACACGCTTTACGCCCTGAGCGAGGTCGCGGTGTTCGCCGCCGCCGTCGACGTGCTGGAAGCGGGCGGTGAAAAGCTCGACTACGGCACGCTCTTCGAGGACGTGCGCGCCTGCATCGACGAGGCCCACCGCGACGGCACCATCAAGGGCGAGATCGTCGCAGATCCCGGCCGCTACCTGGAGCGCGACCGGGATCTGCCGGCCACACTGCACAAGCTGCGCAGCGCCGGCAAAAAGCTCTTTTTGCTCACCAACTCCGAGCCAAGCTATACCGAGAGCTTGATGGAATACCTCTTCGCCGACGGCCTGGCGGAGTATCCGAGCTGGCGCAGCTATTTCGACGTGATCATCACCGACGCGGCCAAGCCTTCGTTTTTCGAAAACGGCAGGCCCTTCGCCCTGGCCGCCGAAGAAGAAGACGAAGGCGCAAGCGCCGCTGACGACGGCTCGCCAGGGGGCCGGGTGCAGCAGCTCGAGCGCGGCCGGGTCTACCGCCAGGGCAACCAGGCCGAGCTGTCGCAGATGCTTTCGATGCGCGACGACCGCGTGCTTTACGTGGGCGATCACATTTACGGCGACGTGCTGCGCGCCAAAAAACAGAGCGCCTGGCGCACGCTGATGATCATCCAGGAGATGACCGACGAGCTCGATGCCATGGAGCAGTCGGCCGAGGAGATCGACCGGCTGCACCGGTTGGAATCCCGCCGCTATGCCCTGCTCGACGGCCTGCGCGATCGCCAGGTGCTGCTCAAGGGCCTGGAGCGCAAGCTCGCTGCCAACGGCCTCGAGCGCGGCGAGCGGGTCGAGGTCGAGGCGGCGCGGCTTCGACTTCGGCGCGCCATCGATCGGGCGCGGGCCCAGATCCGCGCGGTGGAGGGCGAGTACAACGAACTGGAGGAACGCCTCGAGCAGGCCCGCCACCCCTACTGGGGCTCGCCCTTCAAGGCCGAGTCGGAGCTATCGGCCTTTGGCGAACAGGTGGAGCGCTACGCCTGCCTCTACACCGACCGCGTGACCAATCTGCTGCGCTACTCGGCCAATCACTACTTCCGCGGCCCGCGCCATCGCATGGCGCACGAGTAGGTTTGCGGTGGGCCGGTGAGCCGGCGACCGCGCAGGCGTCGCTTTGTTTCGAGCGCGACCGCGCAGGCGTCGCTTTGTTTCGAGCGCGACCGCTCAGGCGTCGTCGGTTGCGGCGTCGGCGATGATGGCGACGCGCTGCTTGCGCTTGCCCATGCGCTGGTACTCGACCACGCCGTCGGTGCGCGCCCAGAGCGTGTAGTCCTTGCCGACACCCACGTTCTGGCCCGGGTGGAAGGTGCTGCCCACCTGGCGCACCAGGATGCTGCCGGCGGTCACGCGCTGGCCGCCAAAAACCTTGACGCCGCGGTACTGGGCGTTGCTGTCACGCCCGTTGCGGGTTGCTCCCTGACCTTTTTTATGCGCCATGACGAGTCCTGTGAAAGTCGAGAAGGGATGGGAAAGGGTGTGGGCTCAGCCCTGGATACCGGTGACGCGCAGCTCGGTGTAGGGCTGGCGGTGGCCGTTCTTGCGGCGGTAACCCTTGCGCCGCTTGATCTTGTAGACGATGACCTTTTTGGCCCGTCCCTGAGCCACGATCTGGGCGCTGACCTTGGCGCCGTCCACGAGCGGTGCGCCGATGGCGACCTTGTCGCCGCCCAGCATCAACACTTGGTCAAGCTCGAGCTTGTCGCCCACCGCGCCGGGAAGCTTTTCGACGCGTACGTGGGAACCCTCGCTGACTCGATATTGCTTGCCACCTGTCCTGATGACCGCGTACATCGTAAAAGACTCCTCGGCTCGGTCCCGATCCAATATTGGGACCCATTGCGGGTTGACCGGGCAGCGGAGTGTACGAAAAAAGCCCCGGGCCGCAAGTCGCAGCACGCGCTTGTGCCAAATTTGCAGTTTCCAGCATGAATTCCAGAAAGCCCCGCCGCCCCGGCCCGTCGCGGGCCGCCACCGGCCGTCCCCACCGACGCACCGAGGTCACGCCCGGCACGCGGCAATTGCCCCGTGAAATCGACGACTTGGCCAGCGGCCGCAGCGACCGCCTGCAGACCCGTAGAAAGCCCCAGGAGCGGCTTTCCGACGGTCGCGCGGGGGGCCTGATCCCCGGTGTGGCCAATCCCGACGGCCGCCGCGTGCTCGATGCGCGCGTCGGGCGGCTGCGCCGGGCCGCCGAGGGCGGGGATGAGGCCGAGCTTTGTCGCGGCCTGCTGGAGCTGCGCCACATGGCGCTGTGGCGGGCGCGCCAGCTGACGGGCTTTGCGGCCCTGGCCGAGGATGTGGTGGGCGTCGAGGCCGCCCGCGCCCAGGCGCTGAGCGAGGCCGAGGCCGAGCGTCGCGGGACCGGCACCGAGCCGCTGCCAGACGCCGCGGTGGCCCTGTGGCTGCGCGCCGAGGCGGCCCTGCTCGACTACCATGCCCAGGCGCAGGTGGAGGTGGCGGTGGTCGAAGGGGAGCTGCAGATGAGGGCGAAGCTGCCGCTGTTTCCGCCCGAGCGCTGCGCCGAGGCCCTGTCCGCCATGGGCCGCCGGGCCGGTGGCCTGGCCCGCGTGATCGCCGAGGAAAACGCCCAACGCCGCCATCCTCGGAAGTCCGAAGACGACTGACGCCGACCCCGGCGCTCTAAAGCTTGCTCAGGGCGACCTTGGCGGCCTTGTTGTCCGGGTCGTACTTCAGCGCTTTTTCATAGGCCGCGCGCGCCTTGCCGCGATCGCCCTTGGCCAGGTAGGCGCGACCCAGGGCGGCATGGAAGCCCGAGCTTTTGGGCTGGATTCGCAGGGCGCGCTGGTAGGCCCGCACCGCCCGCGCCGGCTCGCCAGCGGCCAGGCGTGAGGCGCCCAGGCCCGCATGGGCGCCGGCGTCGCGCGGATCCTCGCGCGCAGCGGCCTCGTAGGCCTTGGCCGCCTGGCGGTAGCGCCCTGCCCGGTAGTGCTCGCGGCCTTCCTGCTTGTACTCGGCGGCTTTATCCTTGCTGCCGGAGGCGGAGCTGCTGCCCGAGGGGCTCTTGCGCGGGGCGGTGCTGCGCTTTTCGCTCTTCCTCGGCTCGGGTTGGCTCTTTTCGCTGGCGGCCCCGGCTTTGGCGGCCTCGGCCTGTTTGGCGTCCTCGGCGTCCTGGGCGTCCTGGGCGTCCTGGGCGTCCTGGGCGTCCTCGGCGGCTTCGGGCTCTTCGGGCTCTTCCTCTTCGGGCTCTTCGGGCTCGGCGGCAGCGGGCTCGGCCTCCGCCCGGGCCTCCTCGGCGGGCTTTTCGGCGGCCGGCTCGGGCTTCGGCTCGGGTTCGGCCGCTGCGGCGGGTGCGGGCTTTTCGGCGGCCGCAAGTTCTGCCGCGGGCGGCGTCTCGTCCCCGTCGCCGCCCGAGAAGATCATCACCAGCATGAGCAACACGGCGGCGCCGGCGCCGATCGGCACCCACGGCAGCTTGCGCCGGCCAAACTCGGAACGGTGGACCACGACGGTGTCGGCCGGTTCCGGGACGGCAGCCGCGGAACTGTCGGCGCTCGTGTCCGGCCTGGCCGGCGCAGCCGGGAGGGGAGGTGCTGCGGGGGCTTTCGGGATTGTGGGTGCCGGGGGCTCGGGCGTCTTGGTGCCTTCTCCTGTCGCTCCCATGGCTCCCATGGCTCCCATGGCTCCCATAGCGGCGACCGCGGCCATATCCGGGGCCTTGAAGAGCTGGGTCGGCGCGTCGTCTTCGGGCGGTGCGGCCGCCGCGGCGTCGGGCTCGGCCGTCGCTTTGGGCTGGGAAACGCGCGGCGCGGGCTCGACCTCGTCGTCGAAGAGGGACTCGACGTCGAAGTCCACCGTGGCCCGGCGCTGGGGCTGCGGCCCGTCGGCGGCCTCGTCTGCGAAGGCGGCGGAGGCGGCTTCGGGAGTAGCTGGGGGAGCTGGTTCTGGGGCCCCGGTCGCCGCCGTGGGTGCAGGCTCGGGCGCGGGTTCCGGCTCGGGCTCGAGTGCCGGCGCGGGCTCGGGTGCCGGCGCGGGCTCGGATGCCGGGCTCGCTGCCACCGCAGCCGGGGGAGCGGCTCCCGTCGCTTCGCCGACCACGGTCTCGGCGGTCGGCTCGGCGGCCGGCTGTGGCACCTGTTGGGCTTCGCTGCCGCCGTCCTCGTCCTCGTCCAGCTCCACATCGAAGCCATCCTCGGCGGAGGTCTCCCCTTCGGCGGCGGCCTTGGCGAGTTCTTCTTCCTCCAGCCCGAGCAAGTCGTCGACCCTGAGGTTCATGGTGCTGCGCTCTTCGCCGAAGCCGCTGCCGCTGGCCGCCGCTCCACCGACGGCGGCTCCGCCGACCTCGGGTTCGAGCCCCGACGGCGGCTTGGGCCCGACGCTGCGCCGGGCCGCCAGGGGCGGCACAGGTGGTGGCGGCGCGCTGGCGAAGGGCTTGCCGCGCACGCCCGGCGAGGGCGCCTTGACGATGCCCGCCGAGGTGGCCGAGGCGCTGCCCTGGCGCGGCGTCGAGTCCGGCAGCAGCGGCTTCAGGGTGCGGCGCACCTGCTGGGCCGAAAACGGTCGCTTGCGCGGTTCCTTGTTCAGCATCGAACTCAGCAGCGTGCGCACCGCATTGGGCACTTCCACCTCGAGTTCGGGCGGGGGCTGCTTGGTGTGGGCCTCGAGCACCGCCTTGTCGTCGGTCTCGCCGTAGTCGCCGAAGGCCGGCCGGCCCTCGAGCATTTCGAAGAGCACGCAGCCCAGGGCGTAGAGGTCACTGCGGAAGCTGACCAATTTGCCGGCGATCTGCTCGGGTGACATGTAGCGGGGCGTGCCGCGCAGGTCGAAGACCGAGGCGCCCTTGATGCGCGCGGTGACGCCGGCGTCGATCAGACGCGCCAGGGGCACGCCAGCGGGCCGCTCCTCGAGCAGCACGTGGCCGGGCTTGACGTCGCGGTGCAAGAGGCCGTTGCGGTGCAGCTCGTCGAGGCCAGAGGCCAGCTGGGCGGTGGTCGACAGCGCCTCCTCGGGCGGCAACTGCCCCAGACGCCGGATGCGCTGGGCCAGGGATTCGCCCTCGATGTAGTCGCGGAAGATCCACATCTCGGGGCCGAGCTCACCACCGTCGTTGATGCGCACCAGGCTGTCGTTTCCGAGCTTGGTCTGCTTGCGCAGCTCGCGCTTGAGGCGGGCTTTTTCGGAGCTGGAGATGTCGGCGAGCGGCACCACCTTCAAAACGCCCCGGTGGCCGCTGCTGACGTGGGTCGCCAGGTAGCTGGTGCCGGTGGCACCCTGGGCAAAAGCCTCGACGCCGTCGAAACGATCGCGCAGGGGTGCCGGAATCGGATCGGGGCTGGCCGCGGTCAGCGGTTGGCTGTCGTGGGGGCAGCCCTGGACCCCATCGGCGAATAGCAGGTGGCAGTAGGGACAGACTTGCATGGTCCCGTCCGGGCTTGCCGCCGCGAAAATACGGCGGAAACCAGTGGGGGGGGGTTGTAAACCGCCTCCCCGGACGGGTCAACGCGCTCGGTGGCAGCTGGCGGCCGCCGAGCGCCCCGCGGCAGGCACCCGTGGGGCGTGCTCGCGGACCCTCAGGCCGCCCGATCCACCGGCGGCACCGAGCCCGAGGGGCGGTCGAGGATCAGCTTGCGCAGCTGTTCGCCGTCGGCGACCTCGAAGAGTACCGGCGGCACCGTGGCGCGCGGGGGCGCAAATAGCGACAGGGCACCGCTGTCCTCCAGGGCGCGGGCGTTGGGCGCGTCGAGGATCAGATGCAGGTTGTGGGAGCCGCCGCTGGCCGGCAGGTCGGCCACGTCGACGATGCGCCGGCGCTCGACCGACAGCTCCTTGCGGCCGCGGCGGATGATCAACCGCGAGTCAGTCAGCAGATACTCCGTGCGCGAGCCGTCGGCGCGGGCACCCCAGGTGCCCTTCCACAAAAGGAAGGCGCCCACCGCCAGGATAATCGCACAGCTGACCACGATGGCGCTGAAGAGCATCGCCCAGGTGCCCGAGCGCACGGGCAGGCCAAGCTCTTCGAGGCTGACCAGGATGCCGCCTGTGCGGTAGGCGTAGATGACGCCGGCGATGAGCACGATCAGGCCGACGCCGCCGGTGAGCATCTCGCCGCGCCCCAGGCTCATGCCTACCGGTGAGCCGCCCCAGATCACGCGCTCGTTTCGATCGAGGCGATCGGTGAGCTTGACGTCGGCGTAACCCGCGAACTCACTGGGTTCGGCGCCGCGAATCAGTGCCAGCAGTCGGTCGGGGCCGACCACGTCATGCAACATGATGCGCTGCTTGCGCGCCAGGGGGCCGAAGGGCACCGCACGCACCAGCTCCAGATGCCCCACGCCCGGTGCGCTGCGGTGCCAGTGGATGCGCGCGTAGGTGATGGCGGCGCGCTCGATGGTGCGGCGCTGGGGGCCGCGCCTCCAGATTACCTGTCGGTTGGTGATGCGGAAGCGACAGGGGTCGAGGGCGTAGCGCGGCAGAAGATGGATCGCCACGCCCGTCAGCAGGCAGTAGAAGGCGGTGAAGGCGGTGGAGCGCACCGCCGGAATCGAGGCCACGTAGAGCAGGCCCGCGAAGAGCGCCATGATCAGCGCCAGCGTGAAGAACAGGCCCGAGGCCACGGTCCAGTGCAAATCGCGCGGCACGCCAGGTGTCGGCCCGCCAGTCCACAGCGCCTGCTCCGAGGGGAGCATACGCCAGGAACGATCTTCGACTTCAGTCATCGCGACACCGGGGGGGGGACTGCGCCCGAAGCCATGCCCCGTGCGCCTGATTTGCGAGCTACGAAGGTTCCCACTGCGCTGCTCGACTCCCACTAGATACCCGAGGGGCGAGTCACATCTATGCGAAGTCAAGGATCCGATCGCGTTGTCGTAGACCACCCGCGCGGGGGATTGTTCCGGGCTATGCTTTCAATTGTAGCCATCCTGGGCCCAGCGGCAATGGCCGCGGTGGCGGTTGTTCGAAAGGAAGCGAGGGAGAGAGCTTGAATGACGACCTCTGGCATGACGTTGAACGCACACGGCAGGCCCTTATCGCCGCGGGTGCAGGCGCGCCGAGGGTGGCGCTTGTCCTAGGATCGGGATTGGGCGCATACGCCGACACCTTCACCTCCGGTGGTAGCCTCGCCTACGACCGCATTGTGGGACTGCCAAAGCCCAGTGTGGCCGGTCATGGGGGGCGTTTCGTCTTTGGAGAGAAAGCCGGGATCAGGGTGATCGCCATGCAGGGGCGCGTGCACCTCTATGAAGGCCATAGCGTCGAGCAGGTCGTCCATGGGGTGCGAGCCATGGGCGCGCTGGGCGCCGAGGTTTTGGTCGTGACCAACGCCGCAGGTGGCATCGCAGAGCATTTGACCCCAGGTGAGCTGATGCTGATCGAGGATCATCTGAACCTCACCGGCCACAATCCGCTCGCCGGGCCCGTGGCCACGGCCGAGCGGCCGCGTTTCGTGTCGATGGAGCAGGCCTATGACCGGCAGCTGCTGGAGTTCGCGCGACGCGGCGCGGCCGGGCCCTTGCACGCGGGCGTGTACGCGGGGCTGCTCGGGCCGAGCTACGAGACGCCTGCCGAGGTGCGAATGCTTGGCCGGCTCGGCGCCGACGCGGTGGGCATGAGCACCGTGCTCGAAGTGATCGCCGCGCGGCAGCTGGGCCTGCGCTGCATCGGTGTGAGCTGCATTACAAACCGCGCCGCGGGACTGGCCGGCGCCGTGCTCGACCACGACGACGTGCAGGCGGTGGCCGCCGCGGCGGGCGCGCGTCTTGGGGCGCTGCTCGACGGCGTGCTCGGGGCGCTTGCGAGCGAGCTGGAGGCGCGGCCATGAGCGCCGTGGACGAACCCGACTGGGAGCGGCTCGAACACCAGGCACGTCAGGCGCTGCCTTCTGCCTATGCGCCCTACTCGCGCTTCGGTGTGGCCGCGTGCGTGCTGGCCGAGGACGGTCGCAGCTTCGTCGGCGTCAACGTGGAAAACGCGAGCTATGGCTTGACGGTCTGCGCCGAGCGCAACGCCGTGGCCGCCGCCGTGATCGCTGGCGTGCGGCGTTTGGTGGCGGCGGTGGTCGTCTGCACCGGCCCCGAGCCGCCCACGCCCTGCGGCGCCTGCCGCCAGGTGCTCTGGGAGTTTGGGACCGAGCTCGCCGTTCGCTCGGTGGGCGCCTCCGGCCATGTGCTGCACTTCGAGCTCGCGGCGCTGCTGCCGGCGGCCTTTGGTCCCGAGCAGCTGTCGCCAAGCGATTGAGTACGTGGCCTGTCGGCCGTCTCGGCTGTGGCGGTTTTCGGCAGCGCTCGCTTGTTCAGCGTTCTTCAGGCCGCTTTGCGCTTCTCGAAAGGGGGAGCAGACCCGGGCTCCACGCTTGAGCCGCGTGCCAGTGGGCGGCTCGCTTGGCTTGCGCGTTTCGAGCGCGCCCCCGCGCGGCCCGGCGCTCCGGCGGTGGTGCTCATCGAGCGCGACGGATCCGAGCTACACGGGGCGGCAGCGGCGCGCGTGGTGCTGTCGCGACTGCCGCTGCTCTTTCCGCTTTTCGGTCCCCTCAACCTGCCCGGCCTGCGCCCGCTGTGGGATCGCGTGCTCGGCAAGACGATTAACTAACGATTGCTGACAGCTCGACCTCAGCCGCTCTGCAGGCGGTCGAAGGGGCCGCGGATCTCGAAGGTATAGCCCTGACCGAGGCTCGGGTCCGGGCCGCGCTGGGAGCTAAAATACAAGCGTCTGCCGGATGGATCGAAGGCGGGGCCGGCCAGCTCCGAGCCCTGGTGGCCGGTGAGCTGCAGCAGCGGCGTCGGTTTACCGCTGGCGCTCAGCAGCACCAACTCCAAGTTGCCCGGGTCCTCGGCCACCAGGATCTCGCCGGCGGGCGAGACCGCGAGGTTGTCGACGCCGCTGAGGATCGGATTTTCCGAACTCGCGTGGTCGTAGAGCAACGACAGCTGTTGGCGTTCGACGTCGAGGGCCCAGATGCGGTTGTCGAGCTTGGTCGAAAAATAGACCACGCCCCCGTGGTAGACGATGCCCTCGCCGCCGGCGAAGGGCGTGCTTTGCTCCACCTGCAGGCGCGTGACGACGCTTTGTGCCGAGGGATCGGGGACCGCGTGCCAGTCCACGTGCCAGCCCATGTGCAAGCCCACGCCGCCGCTCTCGGGATCGAGCAACTGCAGCACTTCGAGCACGCCGGTTTCTAGATCGAGGGCGCCGTTTTGCAGCACCGACTCGGAGCGGAAGCGGTAGAGGCGACCGTCGGCCACGTCCTCGGTGAGGTAGAGATGGCCGCGGGCGGCGTCGACGGCGATGGCCTCGTGGGTGAAGGCGCCCAGGGCCGGCAGCGGGCGCGCCGGGGTCTGACCCAGGGGGTCGCACTCGTAGCACAGCCCGCGGTCGACCTCTTCGCAGGTGATCCAGCTGCCCCAGGGGGTGGCGCCGCCGGCGCAGTTTCTGCTGGTGCCGCTGCAGATGGAGTAAGCGTCGGTGAGGCGGCCGCGGCGGTCGAAGCGCAGGGCGCCGACCCCACCGCCGCCGCCGCCGATCTCGGAGTTGCTCACATAGACCCAGCCGCCGTCGGCGAGGGCAAAGGTGGCGCCGCCGTCGGGGGCGCCGTGCCACAGGTGGTCGCGGTTTGCCAGGGGCGCTTCGTGGGAGCGGGCCACGATGCGGGCGCCGAAACCCGGCGGCAGGCGCAGGCCGAACTCGTCCGGATCGCGCAGCTCGAAGTTGTAGCTCGGGGCGATAGGCTCGGCGAGGGCCGCGCTGCCGGCGCCCGGGTCGAGGTTGGCCTCGACGATGGCGTCGGGCGCCGAATCGGTGGTGCCGAGACCTGCTTCGGGGAGTCCCGCGGGGCCGGGGTCGTCGCCGGTACGGGCAGCCGAACCCGCACCATTCGTCTCCGCTGTGCCCGGGGCGGCGTCGGCTGGGCTCGAGGCAGCGGCCGCCCCGCCCACGCCGCCATCGCCTCCGACAAAGGCCCCCGTCGCCAGACTGCGGCTGCCGCAGCCGAGCAATCCGCGGCCGACCGCCAGCAGGCCCAGGCCGACAAAGCGCCGCCTGAGCAGCTCGGCGCGCGCTGAGTCCAACGGGTCCACGTTCGAGAGTGTACGCCCCGCGTGGCCACCGCGCGAGTGAGGCGCTGGCGAGCTGTGCGCTGGCGCACGGTCATTTTATGCGGCGGGGCGGAACTTACGTCACCCCCGCCGTGTCTGAAGAAACGATCGTCGCGGCGCCCAGGCATCATGGTTGGACGCGTCGCGATTCCCATTCATCGACGATCCGCAGGGCCACGCGCCGAGGGCGCCGCCATGCGGTCATGGCAACCGGTCTGCACATGACCGGTGGTTGAGATGCGATGCGCGGCGGCGCTGGTTTCAGCCCGCCTGCGCCGGCCGTCGCCGCTGTTGCAGCGCATAGCGCCTGGGCGTGATGCCGAAGCTCTTGCGGAATGCGGTCGTGAAGTGGCTCTGGCTCGAGAAGCCGGCCTGCAGGGCGATTTCGGCGATGTCGAAGCTGCTGTGGCATAGCAAGGTTGCGCCGCGCTCGAGCCGCCGCTGCATCACGTAGCGGTGGGGGGTGGTGCCGAAGGCGCGCCGAAAGACGGTCGTGAAGTGTCGGGCTCCCAGGCCGCAGAACTCGGCGAGTTCGTTCAACCGCAGCTCGCTGCCCAGGCGTTCGTCGATGTGGCGGCGTAGGCGCCGGCACTCGGCCTCGGACAGGCCGTTTTCGGCCTGCATCTTCACCGGTACGCGATCGAGGGCGTAGGAGAGCAACGACAGCGACAGCGACTGGGCAAAGAGCGAGCCTGTGGGGGCGCCGCGCTCGACCTCGCGGCACATGCTGCGGGCCAGCTCGCGGGCCGTGCTGTCTTCCTCGCCGATGGTGTGGATGCCCTGGACCGGATCGCCCTTGGGCATCACCTGCCGCAGCCAACGTTCGGTCAGCCGTAGTACCAGGGTGTGGGCGGTGCCCTGGACCTCGGCCGGTCGCGGCCCGGCGCCGCTGTGGAAGGTGATGGTGCCGGGTACCGCGCGGTGGCAGCGCTCGCCCGACGGGGTTTTCACCAGGATTTGATAGCTGCCGGAGACCACCACGCGCAGGTGAGCCTCGCCGGCGACCGGCGCCTGCGCCTGGGGCTCGCGGTTGGAACAGGCCTCGTGTAGCTCGAAGGTCACACCCGCCCAGCCCGTCTCGGTGCTGTTGAGTAGCGGTGAGACCGCGCTCGCGAGCCCAAAGCCCAACGGCCGCACGCCACGCTCACCCTGGACCATGATTCTCGACGACTTCACCACCACACCTCGAACTACATCTCAGGCTAGCAGTTGAATCGAGCGCTGTCAGCGGCGGCCATGTTCCCGCTGCGGACATCGTCGGCCCCTGTGGATAGAACCGCCAGTGAAAGTGATTCTTTTGCGGGCCGCTTCGTAGGCGCGCAAAACGGGTTGAAAAGCGCTGAACAAGCGAGGAGCACTTGCAGAAAGAAGCTTTGGTGCGAGTTCTACCGCTCGACGCCGAAGCCCGCATCGTGCAGCACATCGATCCCTTGTTCGAGCGCCTGACAGGCGCGACTTGGCCGAGGCACGGGGCGACCCCTGGTTCGAAACGTTCGCGCCTGCGCGGGAGGGACGAGGGCTGCGCGCGCTGTGCGATGAGCGCCATCGCGGTCGCAGCCCGAAGCGATCGCCACCGCCCGTCGTCGATCGCGGCCAATCGAGTCGTCCGACGGGGTCATGCGCGAAGCCAAGCTTGCCGAAGCCAATATTCACTACCGCTCGCAAACGCCCTGCCACCCCGCGGTGGTGGGCGAGATGCGCGGCAAGCCATGGACACTGCGACCGGGCTGCAAGTCGCGCTACCTTGGCCAGCTCGCAGGTCTGGGAGGTGCATCAAGGCACGTCGGCGGCCTCGGCTTCGGCGATGAAGGTCTCGGCCTCCGGAGGCAGCACAAAGCCCGCTTGGACCGCGGCTTCGGCGGCGGCCTGCACCTTGTCGACGTAGTCCTGATGGCTCGGGTACAGCTCCGCCAGCTTGTCTGCCGCAAAGGGCGTGGTGCTGCCAAAGAGCGAGCACAGCAAGTTGGTCGAGCCCGGGGGCGGGTTGCCGCTGTGGATCGCGATGGGCACGTCCACGGCGGGGGTGCGGATGCCGCCCAGGGTGTTGCCGTGTTCGTCGGTGATGGCTGCGCGGCTGTCGTCGACCATCAGCACTTCGCCCATGGCCGGGGCCGCGCCGTCGACGATCCATCCGTTGAGCGCGTGCAGGGCGGCCTTGACGACGAAGTGCTGCGGGCCGTCGTTGGCGTCGGGGCAGCTGAGCGCACTGCCGGTCAAATCGGATGAGGCGCCAGCGCTGACGTCGAGCATGTGCTGGTCGGCGTGAGCGGTGCCGGTGACCTCCCAGGTGCGCAGCCCGTCGCGGTCGGGCTGGCGCGCCGGCAGAAAACCGAGCATGCCGTGGACGTCGGTTTCGGTCTGAAGCTGCAGCACGGGCTCATCCAGGTCGTCGCGGATGTGGACCACACTGCCGCCCAGGATGCCGTCGGGGATCAGCGACATCGCGTTGTCGAAGGAGGCGCCCCCGACGCCGCGGCTGTGGATGAAGAAGCCGTCGTGGAGCAAGGAAAGCGGATGCACGCCGTTGACGTAGGAGACCATGCGCGCAGCCGATTGGGACTCGCCGTAGGCGATGAGCTGCTCGGGCTCGAGGCCGCCGAGCACGTCCATGTCGCCCTCGCCACGCACGATGCGCGCGGCCTGGCCGTAGATGTCGTAGGAGAAGCCGTCTCCGGGGTGCAGCAGCGTGCCGTAGCGCTCGGGATCGAAGTCCTTGAGCGGCACGCCGCCAGCGCCGAGGGAGAAGCCGCCGCCCTGGATGCCGACTGCCTGGGCCGAGACGCCGACCCAGGCATAACCATCGCGTAACAATAACTCGTGGTTGTAGATGAATCCCGGATCGGCATCCACGCCGCCGCTGACGTTCAACCACTCGATGACCACCGTGCCGTTGAAGTCGGCGGCGGCGCTCGGGCGGCGCACCAGCAGGCGGGTCTTGAAGGCGGCCGTATCCACCACCTCGAGCTGCCACTTGCCATCCATCGTGGCCTCGCCCGCATGGGCGTAGGCGCTGGCCTCGCCCTCGAAGAAGTATTCCTCTTCGGTGTAGCCGAGGGCGGCCAGATCCACGATCGGGATCGTGAAAGCGCCATTGCCCGCGGTGATCGGGCCCAGGACCGTGATCGCGCCGGCCCCGGGGGCCGCGGCCGTGCCGGAGTCTGCCTCTTCTGCGTCGGCGGCCGCGTCGGGCCCCTCGGCACGGTCGGCGGTGTCTGTGCCGCCGGTCGCGTGGCCGTCATCGGCCGCGTCGCCGCAGGCGCCAGCGAGCAGCATCCACAGGGCCAGCACAGGCAGTCGCCGCGGCAGGGGTTCAAAGGCTTGCATCATCGCCAACACGATCCTCTCTGTACGTAAAAATGCTCCCATAAAGATTGCTCCCATGGCGCCGGAGCATGGGGGCACCATGGCTGTCGATCTTGAGGAAATCCTTGAAAGTGGCGCCGCGGGCGATCGACCGTAATTCCGCGGTCGCCGCGCCCTGCAAGGCGCTCCGACGCCTCGCCGGTGCGTCCATAATTGAGGCTAGATCCCCTATCGCACAACCCCGGATCGCCCGCCAGCGACTGTGTCGATTGGTGCGCGTTGGTGGTTGCGATCGCTAAGCCAATCGGCTTATTGCTTGCGCCAGGTCAATACCGGCGGCCTCGCGGCCGGTGGGTAGGTGCGTGGGCACCCGATTGGGAGAAGCGATGATGCAGACAAAGACTCTAAACATTTGGTTGATCACCCTGGTTCTCGCCCTGGCCGCTTCGGCGTGCGGCGACGACAGCGACAGCGGCGGAGCGGGTGAAGGCGGCTCCGGCGGCTCGTCCAGCTCCGATCCGACGGGCAACGACGGCACCGCCGACGCCGGTGATTCCAACGGCTCCGGCAACACCGGCACCACCACGACCGATGCCGGCACCGGGACCGATCCCCTGGCCGCCCTCGGCGGGGCTCTGACCTGCGACTCCACGGTTCCGACCACTGCGAAGTGCGGCGACACCGATTGCCCGGCCCCGGGCATGTTCGCCCAGTTCACCTGCACGGTGCCCTGCTGCGTCGAAGACCAGTGCGGAACCATGACCGCCGAAGAGGGCAACCTCGGCGAGTGCACGCTGGGCCCGGTCGAGGATCCGAGCTGCCCCGGCTACCAGGGCGACGCCATGGGCATGGCCATCGAGCTGCCCGGCTGCTGCACCGCCGACAACGTCTGCGGCGCCATCTCGACCATCTCCAACACGTGCATCACCTCGAGCATGTTCCTGACCGATCTGGCACCCGGACCGGCCTGCGGCGGCGACACCACCGACGCCGACGGCGGCGTCTGAGCGGCGCGGGCCCCAGGGCCCGTCACCACGAAAACCGAACGTCTCGGCACCGAGGCGTTCGGTTTTTTTTCGTGCCGGACCCGGTAACCCTCGGGCAGGTGCGGCCAAGCGGCGATCGCGGGCGAGTGCGCGCTCAGGGCACAGGTCCCACGCCGAGCACCCGCCCGGCGCTGGCGCTGGGCCCGGAGTGACCCGGCGAGAAGCCGCCGCGTCCCTGACGACCGGCGACGCCAGCGGCTTCGACCAGGACCCCGGTGTCGAGCGCCGCCCGGTAGTCGGGGTTATCGCCGACCAGGTAGACGCCGTAGCTGCTACCTCCGCAGCCGCCGCCGCCGCCGCCGCCATCGCCGCCGCTGCCGCCGTCGCCGCCCCGGCCACCGCTGCGCGAACACCAGAAGTTGGCCTCACCCCCGATGCCGCCGCTGCCGCCGCTGCCGCCAGCAGCCGCGATGCCACCGTCGCCGCCGTCGCCACCGCTGGCGGTGACCACGCGCACGCGCTCGAGCTGCGGACCGGCTGCGGCGCCGTCGATGAGTCGGATCAGAAGCCCCACGGAGCTGCCGCCGCCGCCGCCGCCACCGGAGCCCGGCGCGCCGCAGCCCCCGCTGCCGCCGCCGCCGCCGCTGCCGCCGGAGTTGTCGTCGCAGCTGCCCAGGGTATTGGCGATGACCGCGTAGCCGGCACCGGCCGAAGCGCCGCCGCCGCCGGAGCCGTCGCCGCCGTCGGTGCCGTCGCTGCCGTCGCCGCCGCGCAGTCGACCACCATCGAGATCCAGCTCTTCTTCGCCGTCGCAGGCCAGGCCGGCGCTGCCGTCGGCCCCCTGCGCCCCGTCGCCGCCGCGCGCGCCGTTGCGCGACAGTGAAGGGTTGTCATCGCAGAAGCTGCACTGGTCGCGGTTGGTGGGCGAGGCGTAGGTGAGGTGGCCGGCGCTGCCGCCGCCGTCGCCGCTGCCGGCGCTGGGCAGGCTGCTGCTGGGCAGGGCCGCCGCGCGGGCCGCTTCGATGTCGCAAACGCCGTCGACGGTGAAGTCGGTGCAGCCGCCGTTGCCGCAGGGCGCCGCGCTGGCGTTGTCGCAGATGGCGCTGAGGTCGGGACATAGGGCGTCGCCGCCGTCGCCGCCGCTGACCGCTCCGCCGGGGCAGCTCTTTTGGCCCCCGGCGCCGGCCGTCACGGCGAGGCAGGGGCTGCCGGGTCCATCGCCATCGCCGCCGTCGGTTCCGTCGCTGCCGCGCAGCTGGCCGAGCGACGCCAGGCCCAGCCGTGACAGCCGCGCGCTGCTGTCGGCCCCGCCCTGGCCATCGGCCCCACGCGCGGCCAGCACCGTCAGCTCCCTGAGCACCACCTCCTCGCTGCAGCGGTCCAGGTAGACGCCGGTGCTGCCAGCGCCGGGCGCGTCGGCCTCGCTGGCCGCGATGGTGAAGCCCTCCATCAAGACCTGCGCGTCGATGTCGCGACAGCGCAGCATGGGGGTGCCGCCGGGAGCGTCGAGGTTTTCGATCAGCACCGGATGCAGTACCCAGTCGCGCTCGCGAAAGTCGGGGCTGTAGCCGCCCAGCAGCGTCACGCCGCCGCGCAGATCCACCGGGCCGTCGTAGATACCGCGGGCGACCAGGACCGCATGACCGCTGCTCTGGCCGAGCTCGATGCCCTTTTGAATCGTGCGCAACGGCGCCTGCACCTCGGTGCCGGCGTTTTCGTCGTCGCCGGTGGGCGCGACGAAGATGAAGTCGGGGGTGGGGTCGATCTGGCCGTCGCAGTCGGCGTCGGCACCGATCACGGCACCAGGGCCCGGGTCGAGTTCGCATTCACAGCCGGTCAAGAGCTGGCCGTCGACGTCGACGAAGCCCGGCTCGCAGCGCACCTCGCAGCGCGGTGTGCGGCCCTCGACCAGGCACTGGGCCTCGGTGTGCTCACCGGGCGGCACGCAGGGGCTGTCGCAGTCGCCGCAGTGCTCGGTACTGGTCAAAAGGCCCTGGGCGTCGCGGAAGTCTTCGTCGATGGCGTCGTCACAGTCGTCGTCGATTCCGTTGCAGCGCTCCCCGAGGGCCGCGATGCAGGGGCCGAAGCCGCCCTCTTCGCAGTGGCGCACGCCAGCGCAGGCGTGGGCATCGGAGGCCTGCAGCAGACACGCGATTTCGGCGCCGAAGAGTTCCTCGGAGCAGGCGCAGCTGCGGGTCGATGGCCGGCACTGGGCCGGGGCACCGCCCTCGGCCAGGCAGCGGAAGCCGGACGGACAGTCCTCGGCCCGCTCGCAGGGCGCTCCGCAGTGTCCGTAGCCAGCGGCTTCGCCCGTGAGCCCCTCGAGGCAGCGGGCGCCCTCGGCGCGTAACTCACAGTCCGCATCGGCCTCGCATGGCAGGCAGGCCACGGGCATCTGCTCCACGCAGGCGCCTTCCAATAAGCGCTGGCCCGGCGGGCAGCTCTCGATCACGCAGCGCGGCGGGTCCTGCTCGGCATCGCAGCGGGTGCTGTCGGCGCTGGGGAAGACCGCGTCGCAGTGCAGATCGCAGCGGCCGCAGTGGGCCTTTTCCCGGTAGCGGCCTTTTCCGTCGACAAAACCCTCGTCGGCGACGCCATCGCAGTCGTTGTCGATGCCGTCGCAGACTTCGTCAGGGCAGGCCTCGGTGCGATAGCAACTCACAGTTAACGGCAACAGAGCGCTCAGCAGGAGCGGAGCGCATCGGTGTGGCGGCGATTGCGAGCGCCTGCTCATCGCGCCACCACATCCATTCGCGCGCCGGTGGTGCCGTTGTCGGCCGGCACCGCGCCGCCGCCGCCGCGGCCACCGCGACCGCCCTGGCCGAGGTTGAAGAGGTTTTGCTCGCGGTAGCGCTGCAGCATGGGGGTGTCGGCCGCCGCGCCCACCACCCAGATGCCCACCGAGGCCCCGCCGCAGCCGCCGCCGCCGCCGCCGCCGGGACCGCCGTCGCCGCCCTTGCCGCCGCGCTCGCCGGGCAGCGGGCCGGCCAGGGGGGGGATGATGCGCTCGGCGTCGGCGACCCGGCCACCGAATCCGCCGTGGCCGCCCAGGCCGCCGTCGCCGCCGGTGCCGCCGTCGCCGCCGGCGCCGCCGGCCTCGGTGATCAGCTCCAGCGCGCTCAGGACCGGCCAGGTGCCCAGCGGGCTTTGCTCGATGAGCAGCGCGATGGCGGGGCCGCCGCTGCTACCGGCGCGGCCGCCGCCACCGCCGCAGCCCGCGGCGCCGCCACCACCACCGCCACCGCCCAGGCCGTCGGGCCACTCGCAGTCGATCGCCACGAAGCTGATCTCGGCGCCGCCGCCCGCGCCACCACCGCCGCCGCCGCCGCCGGCGCTGCCGGCGCTGCCGGCGCCCGCGTCACCGGGCCTGTAGACGCCGCCCGCGAAGGAACCCAGGGCGTCGCTGCAGGCCGCGCCGGCCTCGCCCCCGGGGCCATCGGCGCCGGGCAGGCCGGTGCCCGGCAGGCGGAAGTTCGGCGGCACGGTGTAATCGGCCAGGCCGCAGCAGACGCTCTGGTCGCAGACCGAACCGCCGAAGATGGGGCCTTGCACATCGCGGCCGCCCAGGCCTCCGAGGCCGCCGGGCGCGGCCGCCCCACCGCGGCCGTCCTGGCCCGAGCCGGCATCGGCGCTGAAGTGCGGGCAGCCGGCGCTGCCGCCCGGCCCCCCCGAAACCTCCAGCCCGCCGCAGCGGTTTTCGCCGCCTTGGCCGCCGAGCGCCACGTTTTCCGGTACCGCCACGCAAGCGTGGGCGGCGTCCTCGAAGGCCGCGCGCTGGGGATCGCCGTCGCTGGCTTCGCTCGCGGGCGCGCCGCCGGCCGCGCCCGCGGCGCCATCGACGCCAGCGCCGGGCTTGCCGCTGCGAACGCGCAGGCCGCGCAGGGTCAGCTGGGGTCCCGGACGCCGGAGGTAGATCGCCACCGCCGGTGCGCCGCCCTCGGGGGCATCGCGCCCGCGCAGCGACAGGGCTTCGACCACTGTCGAGGCCGAGCCCAGGTCATCGCCCTGCAGGGCGGCGCCGAAGGGGGCTGTGGTGTCGGTCGGCGCCACCACCAACACCTCGAAGCCGTCGGGGTCGAGGCTCAGGAAATCGCGCCGGTAGCCGCCGTGCAGGCGCACACCGTTCTGCATCGTCAGCGTCTCGGTGTAGGTGCCGGTGGCCACGTAGATGTCGGGGCGCGGCAGCTCGCCGGTCAGCGAGGCCGCCGCCCGCGCCACCGCTTCGCCCAGGCTGCGCAGGGGGCGCGTGGGCGAGCCCGGGCCGCTGTCGTCGCCGTCGATCGCCACGTAGAAGCTCCTGCGCACCTCGCCTTCGGCGCCGTCGCAGTTGACGTCGATCTGGGCCTCGGAGGGGTCCTGGCCCTCGAGGGCACCGACGCCGTCCACCAGCGCCAGCACCGTGCACTCGCAGCCGTTGTCCACGCGGCGGTCGGCGTCGAGGCGGTCGCCCACCTGCACGCCGTCGGCGGCGTCGGGGCACTCGAGCACGCAGCTGGGCACGAAGGGGTCGCCGCCGCATGTCAACTTGAAGTCAGGGGCCGCATCGGAGCTGGAGGCCGCCGTGCAATCGCGCCCGCAGACGCCGCAGTTTTGGGGGTCGCGGCCGTAGACGCCGAGTTCGTCGATGAAGTCCTCGTCGACGGCGCCGTCGCAGTCGTCGTCGAAGCCATCGCAGCGCTCGGGCGGCAGCTCGCAGGACGACAGCATGCCGTTTTCGCAGCGGGCGCTGCCGGCGCAGGTCTGGGCGTCCGGGTCGTGGCCGGCGCAGGCCAGATCGAAGTCGCCCTGGCCGGCGCCGCAGCTGCAGCTACGGCCCTCGGGCATGCATAGCTCGGCGCCCACACACACGTAGCCCCGCGGGCAGCCACCCTCGCAGCTGCGGCTGCAGCGGCTCTCGCCGCCGATGTCGGCGCAGCGCGCGGCCGAAAGCGGGCCGCAGTCCTCGTCGCGGCTGCACTCCAGGCACATCAGGCGGTCGAGGGGCGTGCAACCGCCCGAGCGCGCGGGGCCGAAGCCGTCCTGGCAGCGTTCGGCGACGCAGCTGGGGCTGTCGCCCACCAGCCCGCAGCGCACGAGTTCGGCCGCAGCCACCTGGCCCTCGCAGGACAGGCCACAGCCGCCGCAGTGCGCGTCGTGGAGGTAGCGGCCCAGGACGTCGCGGAAGTCCTCGTCGACCTGCAGGTCGGCGTCGTCGTCCAGGCCATTGCAGACCTCGGGCCCCACGCCGTCGGGGCCCGCATCCAGCGCATCGAGGGCCGGCACCGGTGTGCGCCCGCAGGCAGTCGCAGTCAGCCCCAACCAAAGCGCCGCGAGCACGAGGCGGCGGTTCATGGCGCAAGCATAGGCCCAGGCCCGGGCGGGGGCAAAAAGCCATCACCGCGACCTGGCCGGTGCCCTATGATCCCAATTGCGCAGCATGGTGTCGTCGCATGACGAGGGTGCGCTCCTCGGGGGCCGCTATCGACTGATCGGAGAACTCGGGCGCGGCGGTGTGGCCGTGGTCTACCGGGCCCTCGACACCTCCCTGGGCCGCGAGGTGGCGCTCAAGCGCCTGAGCCGCGCGGAGCAGGACAGCAAGCAGGCGACCCTCAGGCGCCTCTTCGAGCGCGAATACCTGACGCTGGTGGAGATCGAGCACCCGGGCATCGTGCACGCCTACGACTACTACACAGACGAGGAGCACACCTTTTACGTGATGGAGTTGCTCGACGGCGACGACCTGGTGGGGCTGTCGCCGATGCCCTATCGGCAGGTCTGCGCCGTCCTGCGCGAGGTGGCTGCGGCCCTGTCGCTTCTGCACGCGCGCAAGCTTCTGCACCGCGACATCACGCCGCGCAACCTGCGGGCGCGGGCCGACGGGCACATCAAGCTGATCGATTTCGGCGCCCTGTGCGACTTCGGTCGGGTGCAAGAGCTGGTCGGCACACCGCCCTACGTGGCCCCCGAAATCCTCGATGGCGCCGAACTCGATCAACGGGTCGACATGTTCTCCCTGGGCGCGGTGGCCTATTGGATGCTGACGGGCCACAAGGCCTACGCGGCGCGCAGCTTCGAGGAGCTGCCCGGACTGTGGGCCGCGGGCGTGCAGCCGCCCTCGGCGCGCACGCCCGAGCACGACCGCAAGGGCCAACCGTTGCCGGCGATCCCGCAAGCCCTCGACCAGCTGGTGCTGGGGCTCTTGCAGCCCGACCCAATGGCGCGACTGCCCAGCGCTGCGGCTGTGATCGCGCGCCTGGAGGCGCTGAGCGAACTGGCCCCAAGCGCGGACATGGATGCGGCCGACGCCCACCTGGCGAGCGCGCCGCTCAGCGGTCGCCGCGCCACCCTGCGCCACCTGGAGCGGGCGGTGGCGCGGGCGCCCGGTGGCAGAGGCGCGGCCATGCTGCTCGAGGGCGAGGCCGGCACGGGCAAGAGTCGGCTGCTTGGGGCCATGGCGGTCAGGGCGCAGCTCGCCGGGGCCCTGGTGGTCACGGTCAACGCCGCCATGCAGCGCGGCGCCTACAGCACCATCGCCGCGTTGGTGAATGCGCTGATGCAGGCCGCGCCGGGCCAAACGCTGCAGGCGGCCCGGGCCGAGGCCGGGGTGCTGGGGCATCTGGTGCCCGAGCTGCTCGAACAGCTGCCCGAGGTGGCGCTGGCGCCACGACCGCCCGAGCCGGTGCACTGGCGCACGCAGGCGCTTTCGGCGCTGCGAAGTCTGTGGCTCGGACTGGCCCAGCAGCGCACGCTGGTGCTGGCGGTCGACGACATCCAGCGCTGCGATGAGCAGAGTGCGGTGGCGCTCGGGGCCGTGGCCCACGCCGCGCGTCACCATCCGCTGCTGCTGCTGTGCAGCCAGCGCAGTGACGAACAGAGCGTGGCGCCGGTGTCGGTGGAGGCGCTGCGCGAGGCCTGTGAAGTTGCTCACATTGCTGGGTTGAGCCAGGGCGAGACCGTGGCCTGGCTCGACGCGATTTTCGGCGAGGCCGACGGCGTGGCGCGTCTGGCCCACGACCTGCACCGGCGCAGCGCCGGCAACCCCGCACACATGGCCGAGCTGTTGCGCTTCCAGATCGGCCACGGCCACATCAAACTCGACGGCGGCATGTGGCGGCTGCCGGCCGAGCCGGGCGTGCTCGAGCTGCCCGAGCGCCTGCTCGATGCCTTGGCGGGGCGCTTGCGGACGCTGGATCGGCGGGCCCAGTGGCTGGCGAGCGCCGCCAGCATGTACCGCGGTCCGCTGACGCACAGCATGTGCGAGCGTTTGATCGATGCCGAGGATCGGTCGCAGCTCGATGCGCGTATCGAGCAGCTCGTGCAGGCCAAGGTCTGGGTCGCCGACGGGCAGCAGCTGCGCTTTGCACAGCCGGCGCTGCAGGTGGCGGCGCGCGCGGCGATCGCCGAAGAGCGCAAGGCCGAGCTGCACCTGCGGGTGGCCGAAGCCATGCTGCTCGAGGCGCCCAGCAACGTGGTCGAGCGGCTCGAAATCGGCGTGCACCTGGCCGAGGCCGGCGACGATCGCTGCCGCGCCATCATCGCCAAGGCCGGCATCCAGCTCATCCTGCACTACCAGGAAATGGCCGCCTGCATTCCATTGCTCGAGCGTGCGCTCGAACTCTATCGCGACCAAAAGCGTAGCCACTACGAGATGAGTCTCGTGCTGGCACCGCTGGCGGCGGCGAGCTACCTGGTCGACCGGCGCCTCGACCGCCACAGCGACGAAGCGCTCGAACACCTGGAAGCGGCCACGGGTCTTGCGTTGGCACGGCGACTGCGGAAGCACCTGGGGTCGCATTTGGGCCTGGCTGTCGGCGCGGGCCTGGCGTTTTTTCGACAACTGCTTTCGAGGCCGCGCTACGGCAGCTACGTGGAGCTGGGCATCCTGATGTTCTTCGCCTTTGCGACCTTGGCAGGCAAGGCCGCGATCTGCCTCGACGGCGCGGCCATCGAGCGCCTGGTCGCGCGCCTCGAGCCCTTCGCGCGCATGCCCAAGCGCACCAGCCTGCGCTTCGTGCACGACTACGTGCTCGGGCTGCGCATGATCACCGAGGATCGATTCACCGAGTGTTATAAGCACTGGGAGGACCTGGAGCACACCGTCTCCTCGCGGCGGTATCTGTGGCTGGCGCCCGAGCCCTCGCGCATGCTCTTCCGGGGCGGCTCCCAATATGTGCTGGGCGTGCTCGACTCCTTCGCAGGCAATCCACGGGCCTTGGAGCGGGCTGACGCGCTGGATGCCGACGGCCTCGACATCCACAACCTGATCGCCGCGCAGCTGCGTATGCAGTACCACGCCTACCAGGGTGACGTCGGACGCATGCGCCAGTTTCGCGAGCGCGTCGAGGCCTGGGGCGTGCAGACCGGTTCGGCCTGGCAGGTGCAGACCTGGGATGCGGTGGCGCGTGCGCTGCTCGGATCCATCTGGGAGGACACCGTCATCGCCAAGAGCAGCGTGCAGCGGGTGGAGAGCTCGATCGACCAGGTGCCCTCGCTCAGCTGGTACCGCGAGCTGTCGCTGGGATTGTTTTTGCTGGTGCGCGGACAGCTCGACGCTGCCATCGAAGCCCTGGAGCTGGCGCGCGCCCGCACCGCCCCCTTCGAGCGCCACGGCTGGGCGGCGCTGACGGGGGTGCTGGCCGAAACTCTTAACCGCAAGTCAGAGCACGCCCAGGCCTTGGCCGTCTGTGACGAACTCTTCGGCGGCGCCGACCCGCGCGACCTGCGCTTTATCGCCCACTACATCAAGGGGCAAGTCGAGCGCGCCGTGGCGCTCGCCGGGGTGGGGCGGCTCGTGGAAGCGCGTACCGAGCTCGGGCAGCTCCTGGGTCGGCACGAGAGTCAGGGCAACCAACTTTTGCTGGGCCTGATCCACGAAGGCTCGGTGCGGGTGGCGCTTCTGGCCGACGAGCCCGAGACGGCCGCGCGTCATCTGCACCTGAGCGAGACCCACTTTCGCGCCCTGAGCAACCCGGCGCTGATCGCGCGCTACAAGCGCCTCTACGACAGCCTCCACGGCCACGACGGCGGCGACGCCCTGCGCGAGGCGCACGCCCTGGACACCACGCTATCGAGCCTGCCCTCGACCGAAGCCATCGCCCAGCGCGCGCTACACGAACTGATGGCGCCGCTATCGGAGCTGGACGGCTACCTCTTTGTGACCACCGAAGCGGGCGACCTGCGCCTGTGCGCCTCCAGCGTCCAGCTGGCGCCGCCGATGGAGCTGGTGGAAATGGTCGAAGCGCGCCTGCAGGAGCTGGGTGGCGACGAAGACCAAACCCAGTGCGGCACAGAAGTCTACGCGCCTCGAAACAGCATCCATGGTCGCCGCGGCGACGCCCTGCGCGTCTACATCTACCTCTTGAGCTACTGCGATGGCGGCGAATACCACGGCGAAGGCGCCATTGCCCTGCTGGGCCGCCAATCGGCGGCGCCCTCCATCACCTACGACAAACTGCAAGTCATCGCCCAGCAGCTGTCGCGCGTGCGCGCATCGGAGCTACGCACCATCGCGCGGGCCTGACGGCGCGGGCCTCGGGACAGCTCGAAGAGCCCTCTGACTTCCTTCCAGCGGCCGGTGGCCACGTCGGCCGGGGTGTGCGCGTTCGTGGCGTCGATGAAGGTTTTTTTCGCCTGCCTACATGGAGTCGAAGGCGGAAGCGATGCCAGGCCAGCCGAGGCCAGGCCAGCCGAGGCCTGATCCCATCTCAGCGAAACCATAACGGATAGCCAGACTGGCGAGGCCGACGCTCGGAAAGCAACGGCCCTCGCTGTCGAACAAGATCGACCTGAAATCGCTGCCTCACGGGCAGGCGACGGGCGATGGCGTGGTACTACCGCAGTCGATGGCGGTCGTGGCGATCGCCTCGAAGGTGTTGGTGTCACACCAGGAAGGACATACAGCATCGGAAGCGAAATAGCCGTGAATGGCGCTGCCGGCGCTCTCGCGGAAGGTGCAGTTGTCGATCATGGTCTGGTCGTTGGCCAGCAGCAGACTTTTCGAGTCCATCCCGCCGCAGCCGGCGCCGCCGTATTCGAAGGTGGTGTGCGAGAAGCGTCCTGCGTCACCGAAGACGCAACCCCAGTCACCTGCGATGGGGGAGTCGTGGGCGGAGGTCAACAGCACCGGGGCCTCGGCTGTGCCCATGGTGTTGAAGCTACCCTCGAATACATCGATGCTGCCCTGCAGTTGGATCGTCGTGCCGGCCTCGACGGTGACATCGGCACCGAGCCGCACCTCCAGGGTACCATCGAGCCGATAGGGCACACCTTGCGCGTTCCAGGTGCCGCTGGTTGACAGTCGGCTACCGGTCTCGACAAGAATGAAATCGTCTGCATCCTCGAAGGTGTGGGGACCGGTGAGCGCAATGAGATTGGGCGCCCGTAGGAGGATCGAGGGTTCAGCATTGCGGGCGAAGGTGTTGTTGGAAAAACCGCGCACATCGCCCGCAAAGAGCAGGGCCGAACTGGCGCTGTCGGTGATGGTGAGATTTGAGAGGTTGCGCGCACCGGTGAATACCTGCAGCGTAGCTCGGTTGCCAGCGCCGTTGGTGCTACAGGTGGCCCCACCATACTCCAGGCGCACGTGGGACAGCTCGCTGGCGCTGGCCTGGGCCTCGAGGCTGATGCACTCCCAATCGCCGGCCAGGGGATCGGCAGCTTCCGAGGTGAACACGATGGGCGCGTCCTCGGTGCCAATCGCGACCAGCGCGCCGCTTCCCGTCACGTGCAGGTAGCCTCCGGGGGCGACGAGGACCTCGGTGTCCGGTTCCAGCGTCAGAGTCGCATCGACCACAGTGGTGCGCTCCATACGCAAACAACCTGGTCCCACAGTCCTGTCAACCTCGATACGCGCATCCAGCAGTGGGCACGGCAAGCCGCCATCGCTGGCGTCTGCGGCGGCATCCACCATGGCGTCTTCTGCTGGTGCCGGTGTCGGAGTGCCGGTGTCGCTTCCGGCATCTACGGCAGCTGCATCGTCACCACCACAGGCCGCAGCCAGCGCGCTGCCCGCCAGCCATGCCACCACGCAAAACCGAAACCGTGCTGTTGTCCATTGCATCCATTGCCTCCGCATCACCTACGGTGTCAGACCAGCGGCGCCCCGCTGCAGCCAACCCGGTCCATCGACGCCAGAACTGTCGCGACCGCTACTCAAAGTCCTTGCAGGGCGGCGCGATCCGGGGAGATAGAATCTCCGACACAGGACACCATTTCGAGCGGATCTCTTCAGCAAATGCTGCCACGCAAGAACGTACCGCGTTTGCAGTCGCCGATTCATACGCAATGCAGGACAGGGCAATGAGTCGACGTAGGTTCGCCACAGTCCGTTCGGTGCCGTCCCATGAGACAGACTTTTCAGTCTGGGTATGGCGCGGTTGCTCTGCCACGGTTGCTCTGCCGGTCGCCAACGCCCGATCTCTGGCTTACTGAAATCGTAATGTAAAATACAAAACGAACAATCGCAGGTCAAGCTGCCTGGCTGCACTCGTGGCTTCAAACCGGTCGCCACTCCAATCGTGCCTCGGCGGGTGCATTGGTCCACCGAAACTGAATGGTCGATCCAGTCACCATGTTCACAGCGCCGCTGGAGCCCGGAGCGATCGGCAAGACGGCAACGGCGCGTGCGGTGCCATCAGCGATGGGGATCGGGGCACAGCAGCGGCGGACTCGGTGCATCAGCCTCCGAGGAGGGCGGTCCGCAGATGCCGGACGTGGGTGCAGCGCGCCGCAGCCGCGGTCTTGTGGTGGCGACTGCAGGCGGCTTTCAGCGGTCGCCGAACCGAAATCCCGAGGCGGGCTCGAGGAAGCGCGGCGGGCGCTGAAATCGCGTAGCGAAGAGCTTGCCAACCACGCCCGCGCCAAGCGCCACGAACTCCTGGCTCGCCGGTGGCACTCCGGCCAGCGCCGTACAGTCAAAGTTCACGCGTCGGTCGAGCAGCTATGAGGCCTTCGGCGTGTTGGAGCGCCGTTTTGCTGCTCCGCGCACCGCTTCGGCTCCCGCGCTCACCTCGCCGGCAGCGCCAGCCGCCGCCGCGACCTCCGATCCTGACCCGACGCCCATGGACGGATCTTTCGCAGCGTAGCGTCGGCTCCAACGTTCTGCCGCGGACGTCCGCAAGGCTACGGCTACGGGGTGCCGAACGCAGAAGTAGGCTCAAGGTGGGTCGGAAGTTGCCCTCAGGCCCGCCAAGGATCGACAATGTCCACACCGCAGTCGACGAAGTCGTTCACGTTTCGGGTGGCGACGCTGGCCCGATTGCGGCGCGCAATGGCAGCGATTTGGGCATCGAAGTGGGAAATTGGCCGGCCGGCGCGGCGTCGATCGGCAGCGATCTGCGCGTACGGCAGCGCATCGTGCGACGTGAATCCGAGCACGTGACCCGCAAGGTCTTGCTCGAAGAGACCAAGTGCCGCCGCCTGCAGCGCAGCCCTTCGCTTCCCTTCGGGAAGCAGGAGAATGCCATGCAGAATCTCGGCTTGCGTGACGGCCGTGGTGTAAAGGTCCGGGCTCGGGCGCGCTTCGAGCCAAGCCACCACCGCTGGCTCAGGCGTCGGCCGCATCAGTTCGGACAACACGTTGGTGTCCAGAATGATCACGGCTCTGGTTCCGGCGGCTCACGCATCGGTTGCCGGAGTGGCAGCTCGAGTACGAGACCCCCCAGCGGAGCGAAGCGCTCTCGAGCCAAGTCAGCAAGGGAGCGCGGGGCTTGCTCCGGTCGGAGCAGAGCCTCGCGTAGCAGGTTGCGCGCCTCTTCTTCCATCGAGCGCTGATGCCGCGCGGCCTGCAGACGCAACCGTGCCTTGGTCTCGTCGTCGAGGTTCCGGATCGTAATGCTGCCCATGCAATCATTGATTGCACTGAATGCAACGATGCGCAAGCGATGGTCGACCCCTTGGGGGAAACGGCCAAAAGAGAAATCGTAGCGTGGTCCCGGGCCCACGCTCAGGGGTGGCGGATTTTCGAAAGGCTCCGCCGATCCGACAGCTTCACCTCCGTAAGTCCCTGTAATTACGGACATCCATTTGCGGCATGGTGCTTGCTGTACCCGCCGGGCATGACCCTCGCCTGCCAAGTCCTCCCCGGCAAGACCTACATGCTGACCCGCCGTGTCACGCGTCGCCACTGGCTCTTGAGGCCCGATGCCGACGGCACCTCGCAGCAGATCTACCTCTACACGCTCGGCTACAACGCCAACCAGCACGGCATCCTGGTGCACAACCTCTGCCAGATGTCGTCGCACGATCACGAGACCATCACCGACGTCCTGGGCACGCTACCGCTCTTTCTCGAGGGCTTCCATCGCGACTTGGCCAACGCCATGA